>Ga0256407_10001295_pt1 | contig 53705 bp, 44 predicted proteins | sample RumenRJG_04DNA_FD_193489 | JGI IMG/M metagenome (GOLD analysis project Ga0256407, IMG submission 193489) | Bovine rumen microbial communities from Lethbridge, Alberta, Canada - RJG_04 | ecosystem: Host-associated > Mammals > Digestive system > Stomach > Rumen | place: Canada: Alberta... | reverse complement strand
GCCAGATGCGGCTATGCACCAGACAGCCATAGGCAATAGCAAGCAGGAGAAGGTCTGCCAACCAGGGCTTAGCCAGCTGTTGTGAGAAATGGCCAAAGAACCAACGCAATCCCTCACCTGAAAGCAGGGAGTGGATTCCGCTGGTTGGAAATGCAGCACTACATAGCCACGACAGCAGCATCAGCATCAGCTGTGCCACCATCAGGCCCAATGCTATATGAGGTATCAGCCTTTTCACTCCACGTCAGGCATGAGGTTGTCAATATCCAGAATGCGCAACTCAAGGGCGCGAACTACAAGGCGGGTAGCATTGACGCTCTCGCCACTGGGGAAGAGTTTCTTGGCAAGTTCATTCTGACGTTTCTCCAGACTCTTGACCCCAAAGGGCATACCACGCAGAGCCGTTATCTGTTCTTTGGTATAACCAAGTGCCAGATGACGAAGGAAACGCTCGTCATACTCGTCAATCTCGTAGTCGATGAGTGCTTCCTGACGAGCCAGTTGTGATGAGACTGCATACTTGAAGCGCTCGACGATTTTCTGCAGGATAGGCTCGTTGAATACCAGCTGCTTACCCTCCATGACAGCCATGACGTCGCGTCTTGTCAACAATTCGCCACTCTTGAGGATAATGCCGTCGGCTCCTGCATCAAGTACGTCAACCCATAGTTTCTCGTTGAGTATTTCGCCCGTAAAAATAAGGATACGGACCTGAGGGTAGAGTTCTTTCGTCTGACGGCAGATTTCGACACCGACAGTCGTGGAGCCTCCAAGTCCCAGGTCGAGCAACACAAGGTCTGGTTGCTGCTGTTTGATGAGTCGCCAGTAGGCAACCTCGTCCTCAGCGGTGCCAATGACTTCGGCCTCTGGTATCTCATTGCGGATGATGCCTTCTGTGCCTTTCAGTTCGAGGGGCACGTCCTCTACGATAATCAGTTTAAACTTATCCATTTATGTACTTTATTAGATATTTACATTTTTGGCTGCAGGCAGTGTGACGACAATCTGCTGGTCGCGGAAGACGACGCCGCAGCCTCGGCGATGGGTGGCCTCGCCATGATCGCGGACTATCTGGCGGGCAAGCAGCGAGGTCAGCGTTGAGAGACTGGCAGAAAGTTGAACGTGAAAGACTACATATTTATCGTCTTTGGCCTCGGCCATCACGTCTGCGGGTCTTAACAACTCGAACAGGTAGTTGAGCATGTTGGCGTCTCCCAATACCCATTGTCCGTAGAACTGCTGGGCAGTGACATGCAACTTGACTTGTTCTATCTGCCGCATAGCCTGTTCGCTGAGAATGCCATAGAGATCGCGATAGTAATGGGCAACTTCACGCAGTGACTCCATATCGTTTGTGTCAACCAACTGGCGGATGCGGCTGGGATAGTACATCGTCTCATGCTTGAGCGTTGACAGGCAGTTATCCAGTACGGCATTGACTACGTGCAGCTTGGCCTGCTCCAGTTCGATGCGCCGTAGCTCGTCGTCTGCCATTTCAATATTGTCGAGTTGCATACGCTCACGGCGGTGGCGTGAGTAGAGCAGGTGACGATAGTAGAGCATGTAATAGGCCGGAACGATGAGCAACAAGGTGACCACCAGCAGAATGACTGCAATGCGCTTGTTCTGCTGCGACTGTTGCATCTGGCGACAGTAGTCTGCCAGTGTATTGTCTGCACTGAGTTCTTTGAAAAGCTGTGTGTATACCTTATTATTATATGCATAAAGGTGCCACTCATGAAGAGCCAGAGCAGCCACGGCACTCTCATTGCGGATATCCAGGATAATTTGGTAATTGACATCTAAACTGTCGTGCAGCCACTGTATCTCGGGAGGTGTCACCGATGTATCGTCATCGGAAACCATGAGCAGACGTCCCTTAGGACGTTGTGACTGATATTGCAGGTTCAGGTAACGGCGGCAGGAGTCAGCAAACTGAAGGGTTCGCTGATAGGTGCCATTGACATTACTGAAATAGGCAGAATCGGCAAAGATGTGAGCCTGCGACATATAGTCCAGTGCCTGAGAAGGAAGAACAAACAGGGAAGTATGAAGCATAGCCAACAGCACCACGATGCGCTTAACTCCTTTCGGCAATCGGAAGAAGAAGCGAGAACCCCTACCCTCCTCACTCTCGGCAGAAATCAGGCATACACTGAACAGTTGGCTCATCTTGCGATACTTCTCGATGATGCCCTTGCAATTCATCAGGCCGAAGCCGTGGGAAGACTGGTGATGATTGCTATCGTCGTGAATAGGCTTGTTATCGAAGACATGTGTCAGGCGGTCTGCATTCATGCCACAACCCGTATCACTGACTGATAGTTCGACGTATGCTTCGTGGTCTGTAGCGCTAACGGTTACCTGCCCACCTTTGTCCGTAAACTTGCGGGCATTGTCGGCCAGGGTGTTGAGCATGAAAAGCGTCAGCACCCTGTCAGCTTTGACTACGGCCTCGGTAGGCTCTACGACAAGCGATACACCTTTCATGTCAAAGCTGGCACGTCCTCTGTTGACGAGTTCGAAGAGCGGTTGCAGGCGGAAACTCTCTATGTGAAGGCTCAGCTCACCCTGACGCAGTTGTATCCACTTCGTCAGCAAGTCGTTCTGTTCGTTGATTTTGTCCGTCAGTTCACGGATGTAATTCAGGTCTTCCTGGTTGTATTGTTTTTCAGGATTCGTCGGGTTGTCTGTATTCCCCAGATGGTCCACAGAATAGAGAATGCGGTCTATGAAAGGCGTGATGCTGTTGACGAGCGATACTTTAGCACGCTGCTCCAGATGGCGGCGTTCCAGTTTCTCCAGGTTCAGACGACCTACATGCAGTTCGTCGGCTTTCTGCTCCAGTACGTCATCCAGTTGGTGGTCATCCTTGCGCTTCCGGTTCAAGTAATTGAACAGCCATAGCAAGAACAACAAAAGGACGATGGCTCCGACAACAGCTATAATCATCCAGTTCAGCTGATTGGCAGTAGTTTCCAAGATGCCTGCGCGAGCTTCAAGTTCACGATCCTGGCGTGTCTGTTCTTGCAGGTCAATATAAAGGTTGCGATAATAGTCACTCTGAGGCTTATCGTTGACGGCAGCATTAACCACACTGAGCTGTTCGTAAATACTTGCCACAAGGTCTGGTGCCTGGTTGATGCGTTTATCGACCAGTGCCTGTCCCAAATGCTCTGCAGCCTGAAGTTCGTTGCCCAGCGCATGATAGCACGATGCCAGTGTACGGTGCGCACCTGCTATCTGATAGACATCGCCATAAGCAGTAAATAGTTGCAACGCCTCTTCTGCCAGCATCAAGTCATTGGTATGTTCGGCCAGCGCCTCCTTGGCATTGGCTTCAAAGTAGAGATAGCCGGAACGCATAGCTATATTGAGACAGCGTTCCAAAGCATTGATTTCCTCTTGGAAAATGTCCTCGGGACTACCCTCCGTAATAATACCGCCGGCACCAACATTATAAAGATAGTTTAAATACTGGGCTGTATCATGTCGTACCTGATCAATATCTATTTCAAGCAGTGCTTCAACAGACTGGCGTTCCAGGCCTACATAATAATAATAGGTGGAATTGACAATAGCCAATTCCGACTCTGCATAAACCATTCGGCGCTGGAGATGTTCGGACAGAGTGAAACGCTCCTCATTAATACGTCTCTGATGTGCTATAGCACGTTCACGATGTTCGTAGAAGGCACGATTGTTGCTGCGACGCTGACAAAGTCGCATCTGCTGTACTTCGGCCACCAGAAGTTCTACCTGATTATCTGTGAACTTCACTATTTCCTGCAATAAGCTGTCAGCCTTCTGGTAATCCATGCGAACCATGCTGACGAATGCGAGGTTGTTGAGCGCCTCGGCACGTCCGTCAGGATAGGACGTAGCAAGCCCCAATGCCTGCTTGGCATAGACTTCGGTTGAATCAATATTGCGGTAGTGACAGGCATAAGAGTGGGCATTCAACTGGTCTACCGCTGCCTGGTCGGACGGTGCACAGCCCACAAAAAGGAAAAGACTCAGTACAGCCAAAAGCCATACTGAGTCTTTGATTGAAAATCTATTATGCGCGAGCCTTAGCCACATAACCAAGTGCCTCCTTGCACTTGTCGGTTACATACTGCCAGTCGCCTGCCTTCACCTTGTCGCTGGGGAAGAGCTTTGAGCCCATACCGACGCAGAACACACCGGCCTTGAACCACTTCTGCAGGTTCTCCTCCTCGGGAGCTACGCCACCAGTAACCATGATTTTAGACCAAGGCATAGGAGCCTTCAGGCCCTTCACCATGTTAGGACCAACAACGTCACCGGGGAATACCTTCGTCAAATCGCAACCCAACTCCTGAGCCTTACCAATCTCTGAAACGGTCATACAGCCGGGGCAATAGGGAACGAGACGACGGTTGCAGACGGGAGCGATATCGGGGTTGAACAACGGTCCTACCACGAAGCAGGCACCCAGCTGGATGTAGAGTGCAGCAGTGGGAGCATCAACTACAGAACCGATACCCAGTGCCAACTCGGGGCACTCCTTGTCGGCCCACTTCACCAGCTCGCCAAACACTTCCTGTGCGAAATCGCCACGGTTGGTGAACTCAAAAGCACGAACACCACCCTCGTAGCAAGCCTTTACTACATTCTTACAAGTCTCCAGGTCTTTATTGTAGAATACGGGAACCATACCCGTGTCGCCGATCTTCTTCAGTACGGCTATCTTATCAAACTTTGCCATGATTGTCAATTTTCAATAATTTATGTACAAATAGTCTTAGCGCTGTACACGTCCGTTAGCATTACCGCCAGCCAGGCTCTCTACTTCGTCGACACCAACCAGGTTGAAGTCACCGTTGATAGTGTGCTTCAGGGCAGAAGCGGCTACGGCAAACTCAAGAGCCTCGCCCTGAGTCGACTTGGTCAGCAGACCGTGAATCAGACCACCTGAGAAGGAGTCACCACCACCCACGCGGTCAATGATTGGATTAATCTCGTAACGCTTTGACTGATAGAACTCCTTGCCATCGTAGATAAGAGCCTTCCAGCCGTTGAACGTAGCGCTGAAGCTCTCGCGGAGCGTAGAAACAACATACTTGAAGCCAAACTCCTCGCGCATCTGCTTGAAGATACCCTCATAGCCAGCAGCATCGGTCTGACCACCCTCAACGTCAGCATCGGGCTTGAATCCGAGGCAAAGCTCTGCATCTTCCTCATTGCCAATGCAAACGTCCACATACTTCATCAAGGGACGCATGATGCTGATAGCCTTCTCTGAAGTCCACAACTTCTTGCGGAAGTTCAGGTCTACAGAAACCGTTACGCCATGACGCTTAGCAGCCTCACAAGCCAACTTGGTCAGCTCAGCAGCCTTGTCGCTAATAGCAGGAGTAATGCCAGACCAGTGGAACCAAGCAGCACCTTCCATGATAGCGTCGAAGTCAAAGTCCTTGGGATCAGCCTCAGCGATAGAAGAATGAGCGCGGTCATAGATAACTTTTGACGGACGCATAGAAGCGCCAGTCTCAGCATAATACAGACCTACACGGTCACCACCACGGGCAATGAACTGGGTATTTACACCATAACGGCGCAGTGCATTGACAGCAATCTGACCAATCTCGTGCTTGGGCAGCTTTGATACAAAGTAAGCCTCGTGACCATAGTTAGCCACGCTGACAGCTACGTTAGCCTCACCACCACCAGGAATGATGCGGAATGACTCACTCTGAATAAAACGATCGTTGCCCATAGGCGACAGGCGGAGCATAATCTCACCTAAAGTTACAATTTTTGCCATTTGTTTTAGTATTTTATTTAAATAAATTTGGAATTTCGACCACAAAGATAGCACTATTTTTCGGAACTGCAAAATATTAAGTCAAAATATTCTTTAAAACTTCCGTAAACGTTTTTTGTGGGAACTTCAAATAATTACTAAGAAAAACTAATTTCCTTTGGTATTTCGCTCAATTTACACTACCTTTGCACTGTATATGGAGAAGTTGACATTCACATCGGAAGAAAAAGAAGAGACCCTCGCCCTGTATCAGCAAGTGCGTGATCAAATAATCGACTCGCTGCAGAAAGGTGACGAGGAACACATACGACATCACTTGATGAACGCCATTGAGAAACATCAGGTAAGCCGTAATGTGTTTGGGCTGAACCCTATCCTACTCGGATTCCAAACGGCTCTTTTGGTTGTCGAAGAAATCGGACTCAGGCGCGATGCGGTGATTGCCATCTTGCTACGCCCAAGCGTTGAGGAGGGTTATCTGACCATTGACGACGTGCAGGCCGACTATGGCGAATCTGTCGCCCGAATACTGCGTGGATTGCAACGCATCCAACAGCTTTACAAGAAAAACCCAGTTGTTGAGTCGGAGAACTTCCGCAACCTGCTTTTATCATTTGCAGAGGACATGCGTGTCATCCTCATCATGATAGCCGATCGCGTAAACCTGATGCGTCAGATTCGTGACACCACACAAAAACAGTCACAACGTGAGGTCAGCGAAGAAGCGGCCTATCTGTATGCCCCACTTGCTCACAAGCTGGGACTTTACAAGTTGAAGAGTGAGCTGGAGGACCTATCGCTGAAGTATCTGGAGCATGATGCCTACTATCACATCAAGGAAAAGCTGAGCGAAACCAAGAAAAATCGCGATGCCTATATAGAACGTTTCATCAAGCCTATTGAGGAACGGCTGACTGAGGCCGGACTGAAGTTCCATATTAAGGGACGTACCAAGTCGATACACTCCATCTGGCAAAAGATGAAAAAGCAAAAATGTCCGTTCGAGGGTGTCTATGACCTCTTTGCCATCCGCATTATCATTGACACACCGCTGGAGAAAGAGAAAATGCATTGCTGGCAGACCTTTGCCATCATCACCTCAATGTACCAGCCTAACCCCAAGCGACTCCGTGACTGGCTCAGCGTACCGAAGTCCAATGGCTACGAATCGTTGCACATCACTGTGCTGGGTCCTGAACAGAAGTGGGTCGAGGTACAGATACGTACAGAACGCATGGACGAGGTGGCAGAACGGGGCGTGGCTGCCCATTGGCGATACAAGGGCATCAAGGGTGATGCAGGTATGGACGAATGGCTGACCAATATTCGCACCATGCTGGAAACCAGCGACGGGCTGGAGGCTATGGACCAGTTCAAGATGGACCTATACGAAGACGAGGTATTTGTCTTCACGCCTAAGGGCGATTTGTTCAAATTCCCCAAGGGAGCCACTGTGCTCGACTTTGCCTATCACATCCACTCCAACATAGGAAATCAATGTACGGGTGCACGTATCAATGGTAAGGTGGTAACCTTCCGCCAGCAGCTGCAAAGCGGTGATCAGGTGGAGATTATGACCTCCAACAACCAGAAGCCCAAGCAAGACTGGCTGAATATCGTTAAGACATCACGTGCCAAGTCGAAAATCAGACTTGCCTTGAAGGAAACCCAAATCAAAGAAGGGCTCTTTGCCAAGGAAATGCTGGAGCGTAAGTTCAAGAACCGCAAGCTGGAGATGGACGACAGCATCATGCAGGTGCTTATCCGCAAACTTGGCTTCAAGGAGGTCAGCGACTTCTATCGCCAGATAGCAGACGAGACGCTGGACGTCAATCACGTCATAGACAAGTACACAGAGCTGCAACAGGGTGACCAGCCCGTCACAGGCAATAACGTCGCGGAGAGTGCTGCCAACTTCGTACTGGACGAGAGCCGTCTGCCTGGCAATGCCATTCAGGACGACGTTCTCGTGATTGACCAGAATCTGAAGGGGGTCGACTATCAGTTGGCACGCTGTTGCCAGCCCATCTATGGCGACAAGGTATTTGGCTTTGTCACCGTCAGCGGAGGCATCAAGATTCATCGGGAAGACTGCCCCAATGCACCTGAGTTACGCAAGCGTTTCGGCTATCGCATCGTCAAGGCCAAGTGGAGTGGAAAAGGAGCTTCGCAATATGCTATTACACTGCGCGTTATCGGTAACGACGACATAGGCATCGTCAACAATCTGACCAGCATTATCTCAAAGGATGAGAAACTCATCCTACGGGCTATCAACATTGATTCCCACGACGGATTGTTCAGTGGCAATATTACCATCATGATTGACGACAACACACGGTTGGAGTCGCTGATGAAAAAGCTACGCACAGTAAAAGGCGTCAAACAAGTAGAGCGAATCTAATCCTCCACCCTGTCAATCATCTGCCGTTGCTTTCAATTCAACTTGAAGGCTACTACTCCAGTAGCGTTACGGTCCAGATAGAATGTAGCACTGCAAGTGTCCTTCCCTTCCAGATACTGTGCACGGATATGCAGCAGAATCCGGTCATTCCACTCCTGATACTGAACGCCCTGAGGACCGCGCTGTCTCAGAGCCTGTACCAGCGAATCAGTGAAGAAGTGGGTCGAATCGACATCAGTAAAATCCAGATAGCTCACATCCTTGTGTAACTGTCCAGCCATAAAATCCTCGACCACAGACTTAGCACGCTGTTGCTGACCACAAGCGGCCAGCAACAGCGTTACACCTATTATATATAAAACATTTTTCATTTCTTGGGAATATTCTTTAGAACGTCAAGCAAATGATCCCATACCATCTGCACTGTGGGAATAAGCAGACGTTCCTCTGGAGTATGCACAAATCGCAATGTCGGTCCGAAAGACACCATGTCGAGGTTGGGATAGCGTTCTGAGAACAGTCCGCACTCCAGTCCGGCATGTATACCACGTACAACAGGCTCTTTGCCAAACAGTTTGATGTATGACTCCTTTACGATGCGCTGTAGATCGCTGTGTGAACGCATCTTCCAAGCCGGGTAACCATCTGAGTGCTTCACGTCAGCACCAGACAAGGCGAAACATGCCTCAACGGTAGCACACATGTTGTCAAGATTCGACATCACATTAGAGCGCTGCGAAGAGACTATATTGATAGCTCCGTCAACCGTCTCTATGCTGGCAATATTACTGGAAGTCTCCACCATGCCGTTCAACGCCGGGTCTTGACAAATCGCATAAATACCATTATCAACAGCCTGCAAAGCAAAAATAAAATTGCGAGCTACACCACTTTCAATGACGGGTTCGGCATCAGTGGACTCCATAGACCATACCATCTGAGTATCAGTTACACAGAACTCCTCCTCAACATCTGCGGCAAAAACATTCCAATCGGCTTTGACATTCTCCTTTATTTTATTGGGAACAGCTATGACAAACATGCCGTCACGGGGAATGGCGTTGTGCATTTTACCACTGTTAAACTGGGCCAGACGCACGCCTTCATAGCGGTTAATGGTTTGGAAGAGGAAACGTCCCAACAGTTTGATAGCATTAGCACGCTGTTTATTGATATCATCGCCGGAATGGCCTCCGACAAGCCCCTTTACTTGAGCACGGAGAAAGAACATACCAGCAGGAGCGCTCTCCTTTGTGAACGTAAACTTTGCCGTGGTATTCCGTCCTCCTGCACAAGATACAAAAATCTCACCTTCGTCTTCAGAATCAAGATTAATCAGATAGTCACCTGTCATGAAACCGGCTTTCATGCCTTCTGCCCCCGTCAAGCCTGTCTCTTCATCGCGAGTAAACACACATTCTATGGGCCCATGCTCAATATCATTGCTGTCCAGTATAGCCAGTTCCATAGCGCAGCCAATACCATCATCTGCACCCAAGGTAGTACCTTCGGCAGTCAGCCACTCACCATCGATATAGGTCTTAATGGGGTCTGTGTCGAAATTGAAGTCTACATCAACCAACTTGTCACACACCATATCCATGTGGCTCTGCAGGATAACGGTCTTGCAATTTTCAAACCCCTTGGTGGCAGGTTTACGGATGATAACATTACCCACCTCGTCGACTTTGGTATCCAATCCATGACTCTCACCGAAGTTCTTCAGATACTCAATCATCTTCTCCTCGCGCTTCGAAGGACGCGGAATCTGGTTAATCTTCGCAAATTGTTCGAAGACAACAGCAGGTTTTAACTCACTTTTATTCATAATTAATAATTATTTTAATGTTTAATATTTAATGTTTAATATTTAATTCGTATCTTTGCAGGCGAATTTTGACGCAAAGTTAATCAATTAAGATGAAAATACTGCTCATCAGTACGTTAATAATTGCTATCGGCATGGCATTTTTGCTGATAAAAGTGCTTTCGCGACGCAACGGAAGGTTCTCGTCGCAGCATATTCACGACAGCAAGGCCATGCGTGAACGTGGTATCCACTGCGTCATGGACCAAGATCGTGAAATGCGCAGGAAGAGCCGCTTTGCCGTCAGCGAGAAATCAAAATAACAAGACTCGAAATAACATAATAACGAAAATAAAACAAAGAAATGAAAAAGAACATGTTTCTGGCCGCAGTTGCCGTAGTAGCACTGGCCTCATGCAACAATGCAAGTCCCAAGATGGACGAACAACCCGTCGCTGCTGACAACAATGGCAGTCTGAAAATCGCTTATGTGGAGGTAGACTCACTGATGACTCAGTATGAGTTCTGCAAGGAGTTCACACTCACGCTCCAGAAGAAGAGCAACAATGCCCGCAACACCTTGAACCAGAAAGGTCAGCAGTTGCAGAGTGCTGCTGCCAACTTCCAGCAGAAGCTGCAGAACAACGGATTCACCAGCCGTGAGCAGGCCGAGAGCCAGCAGGCAGCTATCCAGCGTCAGCAGCAGAGTCTGCAGGAGCTTCAGGCACGTCTTGAGAACGAGCTGGCTCAGGAGACTGCCAAGTACAACGATGCCCTTCGCGATTCGCTGATGAACTTCCTCAACGCATACAACAAGGACAAGAAGTACGACCTCATTCTGACCAAGCAGGGTGACAACATTCTCTATGCCGCTAAGCGTTTCGACATTACCAACGACGTCATCAACGGTCTGAACAAGCGCTACAAGAAGGCTCCCGCCGCTAAGAAAGAGGAAGAAAAGAAAGACGAGAAGAAATAAAGCGCTGTGGGAGTGGACATACAGAAAATCCTGACGAAGCTCCGCATCACAGCCCTCAACGAGATGCAGCAACACGCCGCCGAAGCCATTCTTGGCTCCGACGGTGATGTTGTTTTACTGTCTCCTACGGGAACGGGTAAGACACTGGCCTACCAGTTGCCACTCGTCCAGCTACTGGATGCTGCTTCCGACGAGGTACAAGCATTAGTCATTACACCTGGACGCGAATTGGCCTTACAGTCGGATACCGTATTGAAGAGCATGGGTTGCGGACTTCGCTCGACAGCCTGTTACGGCGGACGTCCCACGATGGACGAACACCGCGTGCTGAAAGAGGTACGCCCGCAAATCGTCTTTGGTACTCCAGGACGACTGAACGACCATCTGGACAAGGACAACATCTCACGCTATCACATCCGCTACCTTGTCATTGACGAATTTGACAAATGTCTGGAGATGGGATTCCATCAGGAGATGCAGAAGCTGCTCAAGAGCCTGCCTGGTCTGGAGCGCCGCATCCTGTTGTCTGCCACCAATGCCGAACAGATTCCCCAGTTTGTCAATATGTCGAAGAAAGGCACATTGATAGACTTCCTGCCTGAAGAGGAACAAACTTCCGAGCGTGTCACGCTCTACGAAGTCAGGAGTCCTCAGAAAGACAAGCTCGAGACGCTGCGGCAACTGCTTTTGTCATTAGGCGATGAGAGCAGTATCGTCTTCTTGAACTATCGCGACTCCGTGGAGCGCACCAATGACTTCCTGCGCCACGCAGGCTTTACTACCAGCTATTTCCACGGGGGCATGGAACAGCGACAGCGTGAGGATATGCTCTACAAGTTCAGCAACGGCTCTGCCAACGTGCTGGTGTCTACGGACTTGGCCTCGCGAGGACTCGACATCCCTGACATTCAGAACATCATCCACTATCACTTGCCCGAGAGCGAAGACGGCTACATACACCGTGTGGGACGTACTGCACGATGGGATGCCAGCGGACGCACGTTCTTCATCCTGAACAGCGAGGAACACATCCCCGACTATGTAGAAGGCGATGTAGAAGCATTCACGCCCCAAGGTACAGCACTCACTCCCCCCCTGCCACGTATGGCAACCCTATACATCGGCAAGGGCAAGAAGGACAAGCTGTCTAAGGGTGACATTGTGGGATTCCTCTGCAAAAAAGGCGGACTGGAGCCTGGCGAGATAGGACGTATCGACGTCAAGGACCGTTATGCCTATGCAGCTGTCAGTCGCGAAAAACTCCAACAAGTCATCCGGCTGACCAAGGGCGAGAAAATCAAGGGAATCAAGACAATCATTGAACAAGTGCGATGAAATTTGCCACGCGGAGTTGACAAAAAGCAAGCAAAACGGCATAAAATGCTTAATTCTTGCTTAAATATTTGCCCAATTCAAATAAAAAGTGTAATTTCGCACCATTATTCAGATAACAAACGTATAAACAATAATTAAACAAACATTCAAAAAATGAAGAAGTACAACTTTAACGCCGGTCCTTCGATTCTTCCCCGCGAAGTCATTGAGAAGACCGCTCAGCAGTGTTTAGACTTCAATGGTTCTGGTCTTTCTCTGATGGAGATCAGCCATCGTGCCAAGGACTTCCAGCCCGTTGTAGACGAGGCTGTAGCACTCGTAAAGGAGTTGCTCGACATCCCCGAGGGCTACTCAGTCATCTTCCTCGGTGGCGGTGCAAGCCTTGAATTCTGCATGATTCCTTTCAATTTCCTGATTAAGAAGGCTGCTTACCTCAACACTGGTGTTTGGGCAAAGAAAGCCATGAAGGAAGCCAAACTCTTCGGTGAGGTCGTAGAAGTAGCTTCTTCTGCTGATGCCAACTATACCTTCATTCCCAAGAACTGGACTGTTCCTGCTGATGCAGACTATCTGCACATCACCACCAACAATACTATCTACGGTACTGAAATCCGCAAGGACCTCGACGTCAACGTTCCTCTGATTGCCGATATGTCGTCAGACATCTTCTCTCGTCCTGTGGACGTCAAGAAGTACGACGCCATCTACGCCGGTGCCCAGAAGAACATGGCTATGGCCGGTGTGACAGTCATCATCGTCAAGGACGACAAGCTGGGCCGTGCTCCTCGCGAGATTCCCACCATGCTCGACTATCGTACCCACGTGGAAAAGGGTTCCATGTTCAATACTCCTCCTGTGGTGCCCATCTACTGCGCACTGGAGAACCTGCGCTGGGTGAAGAAGCAGGGCGGTGTTGAGGCTATGGACAAGCTGGCCAAGCAGCGTGCCGAGATTGTCTATGGTGAGATTGACCGCAACAAGATGTTCCGTGGTACTGCCGTCGAGGAGGACCGTTCACTGATGAACCTCTGCTTCGTGATGGCCGACGAGTACAAGGAGCTGGAGAAGGACTTCCTCGACTTCGCTACCTCTAAGGGTATGGTTGGCGTTAAGGGTCACCGTTCCGTCGGTGGTTTCCGCGCCAGCTGCTACAATGCCCAGACCATCGAAGGTTGCCAGGCTCTCGTAGCTTGCATGAAGGAGTTCGAAGCTAATCATTAATATATAATTAAAGGTATTATGAAAGTATTAGTAGCAACAGAGAAGCCCTTTGCAGCAGCTGCCGTTGAGGGGATTCGCAAAGAAATCGAGGCTGCAGGCAATGAGTTGGCCCTGCTCGAGAAATATACTGAGAAAGCTCAGCTTCTGGATGCTGTGAAGGATGCAGACGCACTCATCATCCGTTCCGACAAGGTGGACGCTGAGGTGCTGGACGCTGCCAAGCAGCTGAAGATTGTGGTTCGTGCCGGTGCCGGTTATGACAACATCGACCTCGCTGCCGCTACTGCTCACAAGGTTGTTGCCGAGAATACTCCCGGTCAGAACGCTAACGCCGTAGCCGAATTGGTATTCGGTCTGCTGGTGTTCGCCGTTCGTAACTTCTACAACGGCAAGGCCGGTACGGAGCTGATGGGCAAGAAGTTAGGCATTCTGGCTTTCGGAAACGTAGGCCGCAATGTAGCCCGTATTGCCAAGGGTTTCGGTATGGACGTCTACGCCTATGATGCCTTCTGCCCTGCAGAGGTTATCGAGAAGGCTGGCGTTCACGCAGTAGCCAATCAGGAAGCCCTGTTCGAGCAGTGCGACATCGTTTCACTCCATATCCCTGCTACTCCAGAGACCAAGCAGAGCATCAACTATGCGCTGGTTGGCAAGATGAAGAAGGGCGGCATTCTGGTGAACACGGCCCGCAAGGAGGTTATCAACGAGGCTGAGTTGCTGAAGCTGATGGCTGAGCGTCAGGACCTGAAGTTCGTCACCGATATCATGCCCGACGCCAATGCCGACTTCCAGCAGTTCGAGGGTCGCTACTTCTCTACTCCCAAGAAGATGGGTGCACAGACTGCCGAGGCCAATACCAATGCCGGTATTGCTGCTGCCAAGCAGATCAATGCCTTCTTCAAGGATGGCGACACCAAGTTCCAGGTGAACAAGTAATCCGCAGATTATTTTATCTTCAATAAATCCCGCAATTCCTTTGGGAGTTGCGGGACTTTTTTGTAACTTTGCCGCCAAAAATAAGAAAAACGAATATGAAAAAGCTTTTATTACTAATCAGCGTACTGACGCTGACGAGCTGTCAGGAGACGATGGATGAGCGTTGCGCCCGCGAAGCAAAGGATTTTACCGAGAAGAAATGTCCTGCCAAAATCATAGACGGTGTCACTGTTGACAGTCTGGTGTTTGAAGCTAATACCCGGAGCCTGATTTATTACTTTACCGTCGATGGTATAATAGATGACGCCGAGGCCCTGAAGACCCAAGACCTGCGGGGCATGATGCTCAAAGAACTGAAGAACAATGCCAACCTGAAGGACTACAAGGATGCCGGCTACAACTTCGGCTATGTCTACTATTCGACCAAAAACAAAGGAACGCGACTGTTTGAAGCCACGTTCCGTCAAAAGGACTACCGTTAGTTGACAATTGACAATTAATAGGCAGTAAGGGGGGAGATTAGAGATCCTCGGGTTTCATGTTGGTATAGACGGTCTGTACGTCGTCGAAGTCCTCGAGTTTCTCTACCATCTTGTCAATGGTCTCGCGCTCCTCGGGAGTCACGTCCTTCAGGTCGTTGGGGATACGGGTAAACTCGGCACCAGTCACCTCGAAGCCGCTCTCCTCCAAGTGCTTCTGGATAGCGGCAAACGACGAGGGGTCGCCATAGATGGTGATGCTGTTCTCCTCCTCATCCTCGTCGTACTCGTCCTCAACACCGAAGTCAATCAGGTCCAGAATCATCTCGTCCATATCCAGACCGTCCTTCTTCTTGAAGGTGAATACGGCCTTGTGGTCGAACAGGAACGACAGCGAACCCTGTGTACCCAGGTTACCGTTGAACTTGTTGAATACTGAGCGGACGTCACCCACCGTACGTGTGGTGTTGTCAGTCAGCGTCTCCACGAAGATGGCTATTCCGTGAGGTCCATATCCCTCGTAGTTGACCTCCTTATAGTCTGCGTGGTCCTTACCCATGGCGTTCTTGATAGCACGCTCAATGTTGTCCTTCGGCATGTTCTCGCGCTTGGCGTTAGCAATGCACGCACGCAGTGCGGGGTTCATGTCGGGGTCAGGACCGCCAGCCTTGACGGCAATAGCAATCTGCTTGCCGATCTTGGTGAATGTCTTGGCCATGTGGCCCCATCTCTTCAGCTTTGTAGCTTTACGATATTCAAATGCTCTTCCCATTGGATTACTTTTTAATATTTTACTTTTTTACCTTTTTACTTTTTACCTCTTTATCTCAGCTCTGCGCCAAGTTTCTGCTTCAGGTTCTGGATGAGTTTCTGCATGATGGCGTCAATCTGCTTGTCGCCCATCGTCTTCTCGGCATCCTGCAGAATGAAGTTGACGGCATACGACTTCTTGCCGGCAGGCAGCTTGTCACCCTCGTACACGTCGAAGAGTTCCACCTTCTTCAGCAACTTCTTCTCCGTCTGACGGGCAATGTCCTCAATCTGCTGGAACTCAACGCTCTGGTCTATCAGCAATGCCAAGTCGCGGCTGACGGCTGGATACTTGGGTATCTCCGTGAACTCTACCTTCTGCTTGCGGATGACCTTCATCAGAGCCGTCCAGTTCAGCTCGGCATAGTAGACCGTTGTGTCAATGCCGAACTGCTTCTGAACCTTCTTCGACAGTACACCCAACTCTATGAGTTTCTTACCACCGCGATTCTCGATAGTCAGCCCGGACGCGAAAATCGGATTCTCCGACTGCTTGCGCACCAACATGCCAGGCTGCACACCAATGCGGGTCAGAATGTTGTCTACATGGGCATCCAGCTCAGCAAATGACGTCTGCTCGTCAGGATGAGCCCACGAACCTTCCACGCGCTTACCCGTCAGCCACAGTCCCATGTGGTACTGCTCCTTATAGGCCTGCATGGGGTCGTCCTGATTCTCCTTCTCGGGTGAGAACTGGTAGACGTTGCCGAACTCGAAGAAACGGCAGTTGGGATTCTTGCGGTTGGCATTGTGGGCAATGCTCTCCAATCCGCCATAGAGCAACGTGCCACGCATGATGTTCAGATCGCTCGACAGCGGGTTCATGATGTGCACCAGCTGCTTGTTCTGTTCTTCGTCGTAGTATGACGACTTGCTCAGCGAGTTGTTCAGTATTTCGTTGAATCCTGCACCCACCAGCTGTTCGCTGACCAGGTTGGCCAGCTTGTGCTTCTGGTCTTCCTCGCCCTTGATGACCAGGCTCGACTTCAGCTGAGTCGGAATCTCTACATTATTATATCCATAGATGCGCAGGATGTCCTCTACTACATCACAGGGACGGGTGACATCTACACGATAGCCGGGAATCTCCAGCGTCAGTGCCTCGGCAGTCTCGCTGAGCACCTTCATCTCCAGCGACTGACAGATGCTCTTGATGGTTTCTGCCGGAATCTCCTTGCCTATCAGCTGGTTCACATAGCGATACTCCAGCTCTACCACCGGATTCTCCATCTTGGTGGGATAGACATCCCTGATGTCCATCGACACCTTACCGCCTGCCAGCTCCTTGCAGAGCAGTGCAGCATACTTCAGGGCCTCGATGGTGCCGTTGGGATCAACGCCGCGCTCAAAACGGAACGAAGCGTCCGTAGACAGTCCGTGACGACGTGCCGACTTGCGAATCCAAGTAGGATGAAAGTAGGCCGACTCCAGCACCACGTTCTTCGTGGTTTCATAGGTACCACTACCCTTTCCTCCGAAGACACCGGCTATACACATGGGATCCTCGGCATTACAGATAGCCAGGTCGCGGTCAGAGAGCTTGTGCTCTACCCCATCCAGCGTTTGGAAAGCAGTACCCTCGGGCATGGTCTTCACCACAATCTTGTGACCCTTCACCATGTCGGCATCAAAGCAATGCAGTGGCTGACCCAGGGCCATCATCACATAGTTGGTAATGTCTACAATATTATTAATAGGACGCAGGCCAATGACGTTCAGACGCTCTTTCAGCCACTTAGGCGACTCCTTGACCTCGCAGTCCGTGATGCTCACACACGCATAGCGACGGCAAGCCTCCGTGTTCTCAATCTCCACCTCAATAGGCAACTCGTTGTTATCCACGGCAAATCCGTCAGTAGCAGGCTTGTGAAGAGCAGTCTTGTAGCCGTTCTGCTTCAGCCAGGCATACAGGTCGCGAGCCACACCCCAATGAGACAGGGCATCGGCACGATTGGCCGTAATGTCAATCTCGATGAGCCAGTCACTCTCCAGATGGTAGTATTCAGCAGCCGGCGTACCTACCACAGCGTCTTCAGGCAACACGATGATGCCTGCGTGACTGGTGCCGATGCCAATTTCGTCCTCGGCACAAATCATGCCCAGCGACTCTACGCCACGCAGCTTAGACTTCTTGATGACAAACTCCTTGTCACCGTCGTACAGCACACAGCCGAGGTCGGCTACAATGACCTTCTGGCCTGCTGCCACGTTGGGGGCTCCACAGACTATCTGCTGAGGTTCACCCTTGCCCAAGTCCACCGTTGTGACGTGCAGGTGGTCTGAATCTGGGTGCATCTCGCACGTCAGGACCTTACCTACGTAGAGTCCCTTCAGACCGCCCTTGATACTTTGTACTTCTTCGAGTGCGTCAACCTCCAGACCTGTAGACGTCAGTGCGTCGCACACCTGCTGTGGTGTCAGGTCGAAATCAACGTACTCCTTCAACCATTTATACGATATATTCATTGCGCAATATTAATTATTATCTGAAAATCTGTGCAAAGGTACGAATAAGTGAGCAAAAAGCAAAATGAAAATCCATTTTTCTTTGTTTTTTCGAGCGAAAACACAGTGAATTGGTTGCAAGTGATGACAAATGACAGTGATGACAGATGACAGTTATGACAGATGACAGTTTTTTGAATTTGGGAGTATAGAGGGTATAGTATTATATATATTATAATATATATAATACTATATATAAAGGCGCACTGATTTTCAGAAAACTGTCATCTGTCATCTGTCATCGACCCGTTCAGGCTGCTGAAACGAATTCGCGCAGTTTGTGCTGAAAATCGGCTGAATTGGAAGGGCAAAATTTGGAACTGACTTGAATTTTTCGTACCTTTGCATCGTCAACCGGAAGAAGAATGCGGATGCACGCGGCGAGGGAGAATTTACTAATAGGCCTAAGAAAATTTACGCCCTGCCCAGCGCGCAAAAACGGACGACGGAAGGAAGGCAAAAAGGGTAAAAGGACGAGAACCGGAAAGGGGTGAAAAATTCTTACGCATGGGGGTGACAAAAGAGAAGCACCCCGGATTGGGATGCCTCTCTTCTCTATGTTTTCTATCGAACGGGAATCGATTACTTCATGTCGGCTTCGGCCTGCTTGGTCTTGGGATCGTCAGCACCGTAGCGGCCGTAGTATGCCTGGTAGCGGTTGTAGCCCCAGTTAGCCAGCGACTTGGTGGGGTCGAGCTCCTTAGCCTTGTCGAAGGCGACAATGGCCTCGTCGTAGTACTTCTGACCAGCAGCCTGGTCGGTAGCGTTAGCACCGAGCACGCTCAGGCAAGCACCCAGATAGGTCCAGACGACAGCATTGTCGGGCTTTGCCTCCGAAGCCTTGCGGAGCCACTTGGCGCCCTCCTCGGCATTGTTGGCGTTGACAGCCATCAGACCCTTGTTGGCCAGAGCGGTGAACGAGTTGGGGTACTTAGCCAGGTGAGCATCGAGGAAAGCAGCCTGGGCTTCCTTGTCCTTCATGCCCTCGTACATAGCGTTGATGCCGTCGAGGATGACGTCGTTCTCGGGCTCCTGCTCGTACATCTGCTTCAGCTGGTTGATATAGGCAACGGAGTCAGCCTTGGTCTTCAGGCTCTGGCGCATGGCGTAGAGCTGGAAGTTAACAGCGTCAGCCTTCTGCTGGGGGTCGCGCTTGGCCACCTCGAAGTACTTGTTGGCACGGTCCATCTGACCAGCCTGATAGGCATAACGGCCAGCGAAGAAGGCCACCTGTCCGAAGTAGTCCTTCTCGGCATTGTGGTCGCAAGCGGCAAAGAAAGGATCCTCACCAGCGTCGGTGAAGGCACCCCAGTACTTCAGCACACCAGCGTCGTTGCCCTTCTGAGCCTCGGTCTGGCCGATGTTGACGAGATTGGGACGAACAGCCCAGACGCGGGCAGCATTCTTCTCGTCGAACTTGGGCTTCACCCTCCCTTTGGCATCGGGCTGCTGGTCGTATTTGTTACATTCGATGGCGTTCTCAATAGCATTGCAGATGCCGTCAGCGAGTCCCAGGGTGTCGTAAGCCTTCATCTTGTCAGAACCCATCTGGGCAGCAAGCTGGTTCTCGGCGATGGTGCCTGTCTCGTTGGTGACCTTGTTCATAGCCAGGTCGACGAGGTGGTTGTAGGCCTTGGCCTTCTCGGCACTGCTTGCCAGTTGGGCCAGGTTCTGCTTCAGCAGCTGTGAAGCCTCGGCATAGTCCTTTGATTTCATGATAGCCTTGAGGGCGTCACTGTCACCGGCAAAGGTCATGGTGCTTGCCATGAGTGCGATTGCCATCATAAAGATTTTTTTCATAATCAAAAAGCGTTATTGGTTAAACATTTATTCTTCGTTATTCTCGGAGTTCTCATTTTGCGGGGTATCGATAGCTGTTTCATCCAGCTCCTCATCGACAATCTGTGCCTCCTCAACGTCCTCTTCCTGGCTGGAGGTCACCTTGCAGACGCTGGCAATGGTGTCGTTCTTCTTGGTGAGGTTGATGAGACGCACACCCTGGGTGGCACGGCCCATTACGCGGACGTCGGCCACCTTCAGGCGAATCAGGATGCCGGACTTGTTGATAATCATGAGGTCGTTCTCGTCGGTGACCACCTTGATGGCTACCAGACGGCCTGTCTTCTCGGTGACGGCGAGAGTCTTGACACCCTTGGCACCACGGGCGGTCTTACGATAGTCCTCGACCTCGGAGCGCTTGCCGTAGCCGTTCTCAGAGACAACCATGATGGTCTCGGTCTGTGGGTCGTTGACACACACCATACCTACCACCTCGTCATCGCCTCCGTCGAGACGCATACCGATGACACCCGTCGAGACACGGCCCATAGAACGGATGTCTGCCTCGTCAAAGCGTACGGCGCGTCCGTTGCGGTTGGCAAGCAGCAGCTCGTTGTGGCCGTTGGTCAGACGTACGCCTACCACCTCGTCGCCATCGTTGATGTTGATGGCGCGGACGCCTGCGGAACGCTGGTTCTTATAGGCATCGAGGCGGGTCTTCTTGATGATGCCCTGCTTGGTAGCGAAGACGACGTAGTGTGACTGCAGGAACTCCTCGTCGTTGAAGTTCTTGATGCGCAGCACGGCATTGACAGCGTCGTCGGGCTCGATGTTGAGCATGTTCTGGATGGCGCGGCCCTTCGAGTTCTTGTCGCCCTCAGGAATCTCGTAGCACTTCTGCCAGTAGCAGCGTCCCTTCTGGGTGAAGAAGAGCAGCGTGTTGTGCATGGTGGCAGGATAGATGTACTCGGTGAAGTCGTTGTCACGATGGCGGGCAGCCTTGGCGCCGACACCACCGCGTCCCTGTTCGTGAAACTCGTCAAGCTTGGTGCGCTTGATGTAGCCCATGTGTGAAATGGTGATGACCACAGGATCGTCGGGATAGAAGTCCTCGGCGTTGAACTCGTGGTCGAAGGGGATAATCTCTGTGCGACGCTCGTCGCCATACTTCTCCTTCACCTCCTGCAGTTCCTGCTTCATGACCTCCTTGCAACGCTCGGGGTTGTTGAGGATTTCCTCCAAGTCGGCAATGAGTTTCATCAGGTCGTCGTACTCCTGGTGCAGCTGGTCGACACGCAGGCCTGTCAACTGTGACAGACGCATATCGACGATGGCCTTCGACTGGAGCTCGTCCAGATTGAAGCGCTGCTCCAAGTTGCGCTGGGCGTCGCTGGGGGTCTTGCTGTTACGGATGATGTGTACCACCTCGTCGATGTTGTTGACGGCGATAATCAAGCCTTCCAGGATGTGGGCACGCTCGCGAGCCTTGCGCAAGTCGTACTGGGTACGGCGAATGGTAACGTCGTGGCGGTGCTCAACGAAATACTTGACGCACTCCTTGAGCGAAAGCAGACGGGGACGGCCCTTGACTAGTGCAATGTTATTAACTGAGAATGAGCTCTGTAGAGCCGTCATCTTAAACAGTTTGTTGAGCAGCACATTGGCATTGGCGTCACGCTTGCAGTCGACCACGATACGCATACCCTGACGGCCTGACTCGTCGTTGACGTTGGCCACACCCTCTATCTTGTGCTCGTTGGCCAGGTCGGCAATATACTTGACGAGGTCGGCCTTGTTGACACCATAGGGAATCTCGGTCACCACAATCTTGTCGTGGGTCTCGGTGCTCTCAATCTCGGCCTTGGCGCGCATCACGATACGGCCGCGACCTGTCTCGTAGGCGTCGCGCACACCTGCAAGACCATAGATATAGGCCCCCGTGGGGAAGTCTGGACCGGGGATGTACTTCATCAGGCCCTCGGTGTCAATCTCGGGGTTGTCAATGTAGGCACAGCAGCCATCAATGACCTCGCCCAGATTGTGGGTGGGCATGTTGGTTGCCATACCCACGGCAATACCGTTACCACCGTTGACCAGCAGGTTAGGTATCTTGGTCGGCATGACGCTGGGTTCTACCAGCGAGTCGTCGAAGTTGTTAACCATATCAACGGTTTCCTTATCCAGGTCGTCCATGATGTGCTCTCCCATCTTCGAGAGGCGGCACTCCGTGTAACGCATGGCTGCCGGCGAGTCACCGTCCACCGAACCGAAGTTACCCTGTCCGTCGACCAGGGTGTAGCGCATGTTCCACTCCTGGGCCATACGTACCAAGGCACCATATACGGACGAGTCGCCGTGGGGGTGATACTTACCAAGCACCTCACCAACCACGCGGGCACACTTCTTATAAGGCTGGGTAGAAACGTTGTTGATGCCCATCATACCATACAGGATACGGCGATGGACAGGTTTGAAACCATCACGAACATCAGGAAGGGCACGAGCCACAATGACGGACATCGAATAGTCGATGTACGAGGACTTCATCTCTTCCTCAATGTTGATTTTTACAATTCTGTCGTTGTCAAAAGTTTGATCCATTATTTTTGTTATTTTGCGTTTAAGGCACTTTTTAAGCCCGTCAGCGCGTTTTTACCTATTTCCAATTAGCGTACAAAGGTAACAAAATAATGGCAACGGACAAAAAAAATTAAGCAATATTAAAGATTCAGGCCAAAGTCGTCGCGGTCGGCCAGCACCTGAAACTTGCTCCGACGACGTTGCAACTCCTGCAAATCGAGGTCAACGGTGAGTGCCTGGACTTCGTCAGGACGGCACTGCGCAAGCGTTTTCCCATAGCAGTCGACAACACACGAGCAGCCCTTGTAGCGGCTATAGCGGTCAGTCCCTACCCTGTTGACGCCCACCAGATAGCACTGGTTCTCAACGGCACGGGCACGAGTCAGCACCTGCCAAGCGGCCTGACGATTCTCGGGCCAGTTGGCGACAATCACGATGGCGTCGTACTCGCGCCCTGTGGCATAGCGGCTCCAGACGGGAAATCGCAGGTCGTAACAGGTCAGCAACAGCAGACGGAAGCCCTCGTAGCTGACCATGCAGGGCGATTGGCCCGGCGTGTAGTAGCGGTCCTCGTGACCATAGGTGAAAAGGTGGTGCTTGTCGTAATAGCTGACAGTTGAAGTGCGTCCGTCCACAAAGTAGTGGCGATTACGATAGGTTCCGTCGGCTGACTGAACGGCCAAACTGCCACAGAGGGCACAACGGCGCTGACGGGCCTCGTCGCGCATCCAGGCAAGGGCAGCATTGGCGTCCTCGCTGAGGGCAATACCCTGGGGCTCGGTGGCAAAACCCGTGCTCCACATCTCAGGCAGGACATAGAGGTCGCTCTCGTCTGCACGGGCGAGCAAATGCCGGGCGGATTGGATGTTGGCATCAGGCTGCGCCCAGACAATATCGGTTTGTAGAAGCGTTACTTTCAATATTCCAACAGTTGAGTGGTCAACTGACCATTAAAGGAAATGGTATGACCGACCATATAGCACGATGCCTCGTCAGGCACACAGACGGAGGCCCGCACATGGAAACCCTCGCTGTCCACCTTATCGAACTCCATATTGTTCAGGATGGACTGCGACAGAATCTGTTGTGGCACGCGCTTCTCGTAGAGCTGCTTGCGGAAGTCACGCGAGAAAAGTTGCTTGTCACCCTGGAATATGCTCAGGTGGATGATGTTATCGTAATAGACATTCTCGACATCAAGGCCGTCCTCGTTCAGCACATGGCGGGATACCTTGTACTTGGTAGGATTGATGGCTACATAGAGATGATAGCGCTGGCCGTTGTAGAACACCACCGTGTCGCGCTTCAGCACCTGTGTCAGCGTCAGTATCTGTGGCTTGGTCTGGGCAAAGACTTGATTAAGCACCTCGTCGTCGCTCTTCATCAGCTTCGTCAACTCGCCTGACTCAGACTTGAACCACAACAGGTGCTCTGTCTGCTTCTCAATATGGTAGCGGCCTTCCTTGCCAATGTAGAGTGTGTCGTCTACCACGCGGAAATAGGCCGGCATGGAGGTGGAATCGGCAAAATAGACAGTGTCGCCCTTCATCTGGAATACGGCAGACTCAGAATCGTCAAGCCACACGCCCTGCATCAGGCGCTTGGCCTCACGGCTCTCAGAGCGCTCAGATACCGGCTTAGGCTGTCCGGAACAAGCCGTCAGAAGCAACGACGCTATACCTATTATATAAAATAATACCTTATTCATTATTTAATTAAGGAATATCATTCAAAATACACAGCGTCGCGGAACAGGGGCTGCTTCAGGTCCTTGTCGCTGGTGAGCACGTCCTTGGGGTCTATAGGCCACTGGATGCCCAACTCTGGGTCGTTCCAGCGAATGCCGGCCTCAGCCTGAGGGGCATAGACATTGTCCACCTTGTAGGTAAAGATGGCTTCATCGCTCAGCACCAAGAAGCCATGGGCAAAACCGCGAGGAATGAAAAACTGGAGTTTGTTCTCGTCGCTCAGCTCTACCATTACATGCTGGCCGAAGGTGGGAGACGACTGACGAAGGTCTACTGCCACGTCGAGTACACGACCCTTGATAACCCTTACCAACTTGGCCTGCGCGTACTCTCCTTTCTGATAGTGCAAGCCTCGCAAAACACCATAACTGGACTTAGACTCGTTGTCTTGGATGAAGTCTACAGAACCGATAGAATCGGCGAATTCCTGTTTCTTCCACGCTTCGAAAAAATAGCCTCTTGCATCATTAAACACCCGAGGCTCAACGACATACACTCCTTCGATAGCTGTTTTCTTGAATTGAATCATTGCTAAAATCAATTTTATGCTGCAAAGTTATGAAAAAAAATCTTTTTTCTTGCCTGTTTCCAAAAAAAATCGTATCTTTGCATCGTGATTCAACTTGGAAGACATATCGAGATACTACTGCTGGACAATGACTGTGTCATCGTTCCTGACTTTGGTGGCTTTGTTGCTCACCACGTCAGCGCACGCTACGACGAGGACGACCACTCGTGGCTGCCTCCTATGCGCACACTCGGTTTCAATGCCCAGCTGCGCATCAACGACTCGCTGCTGGCACAGTCGTATGTCAACGCCTACGACATCAGTTATCCTGAAGCCCTGCGCCGCATTGAGGACGAGGTGGAAGAGCTGAAGCAGTTGTTGGCTAACGAAGGCTGTTATACAATGGACAACATCGGAACGCTGACCATCAACGACGAGGGCAACTATCAGTTTGAACCCTGCGAGGCTGGCATTCTGTCGCCGGCGTACTACGGTCTGGATGCCTGCAGGTTTGACACGCTGAAGGATGCCAGGGACATGGATTCGTCCAATGTTGCCCTGCAGATGGCCATTCCCCAGCCTCAACCCAAGACGACGGACGAGCCTGCCCTACTCGACTTTACTGACAACGGCGAACAGGAAGACGAACGCATCATCCACATCAGGATGTCGTGGGTGCGTAACATTGTTGCCGTAGCTGCTGCTGTCATTGCCTTCTTTGTAATGGCCACCCCCATAGCCAACAGCGACCTCGACACCCGTACCATGAGCGACCTGAAGGGCAACCTGATCTACAAGCTCATTCCTCAGGACACCAATATGGCACCAGCCACTCCCATAGCCGAGTCGGTACAGCAGCAAGCTGCAACAACAGCAGAAGCCAGCGACACGACCAAGACTGACGAGGTGGTCAAGACGGCCAAGGTTGTCGAGCGTGCGGACGCTGCCGGCAAGTCCGAGGAGACAGCAACAGCCTCAGGCCCAACCTACTGCATCGTGCTGGCCAGCCATGTTAGGAAGAGTAACGCCGAAACGTATATTGAAACACTGAAGAAGCAAGGCTACAACGCCGAGATATATGTCCACAATAATGTAGTACGCGTGATTTATGGTTCATTCGAGTCCGAGTCAGAGGCTTACAAACAGTTGAACCGGCTGAACGACAAGGAGGAGTTCTACGACGCGTGGGTCTACAAAAAGAAATCAGAAGCTTAAGAAACAGAGCATGAAGCGTGTCAGATGCCCTAAGTGCGACAACTACATCATCTTTGACGAGACTCGCTATGAGGCTGGTCAGTCGCTGGTATTCAAGTGCAACGAGTGCGGCAGGGAGTTTGGCATCCGTATCGGCGTGTCCAAGCTGCGCAATACCCAGAAGGAGGAGAACTCGGAGCTTTCTGACGACAACGGACAGCGAACGGCCGACGAAGCCCCTTGTGGCTCTATCGTGGTCATTGAGAATGTGTTCCACTACAAGCAGGTCATCCCGCTGCACATGGGCGACAACGTCATTGGACGTTACCAAAAGGGCAATGCAGCTAATTGTACCTTTGAGACTGTTGACCCCAGCGTAGATCTGAACCACTGCACGCTGAATGTCAGCCACGACAAGCGCGGAGGTCTGCGCTACACGCTATTTGACAACAACAGCAATACAGGGACATTCGTAGGCGATGTAGAGCTACAGCCCCGTGAACGCCGCATCATCAACGACGGAACACTTTTCACGCTGGGTGCCACCAGCATCATCCTACGCACTACCGATAGCGAGGAAAATCATTCCCAGCAAGACTAAAGCCAGGTCTACAGCCTTTGCCTTGAGATTCTTCTCATGGAAGAACGCCGCGCCAAACAGGAAACTGACCACGACGCTGCCTCGACGTATCATCGAGACAATGCTGATCATGGCCTCTGGCAATGACAGGGAGTAGAAGTACATGAAGTCGGCCGTTGAAAGGAAAATGCTGACAAAGACAATAGACCAATGCCAATGGAAGAGCGTTGTTTCTTCGTGTTTAGGCCACCATAGCAGCATGAGCATAGCCAGCATCATGAAGCACTGGTAGATGTTGTACCACGACTGCACCATCATGCGATCCAACCCTACGCCGCCACTCTCTACGGGTGCCATCAGGTATTTGTCGTACAGTCCGCTGATGGCTCCCAGTGCTGCAGCACCGACAATCATCCAAATCCAATGGTCGTGCTTGAAATCTATGCCCTCCTTCTTGCCGCTATGACTCAGCAACAGAAACGAGGCAACGGCCAGTAGCACACCAATCCATTGCCAATAGTTCAGGCGCTCGCCAAACACCAACAAGGCTCCAACGAGCACCATCACAGGGCGTGTGGCATTGATAGGACCTACGATGGTAAGGGGCAGGTGCTTCATGCCGAAATAGCCCAGAATCCAACTGGACAATACGATGAACGCCTTGAGTACAATATACTTGTGCACCGCCCAGCCACCTGAAGCCACATGAAAGATGCTGCCATCCAAACTGTCAGTCGTCGCACTGAGTACGATGAACGGAAGGAATATCAGCGAAGAGAACAGCGTATTCAGGAACAATACGGGAACAACAGCATTCTCCTTCAGTGCCTGTTTCTTAAACGAATCGTAGCAGCCCAACAGTGCTGCAGACATAAAAGCCAATATCAGCCAAGCCATCTCTATTTCTTTTCCTTTTTCTTCGTTATAACGTTATAACGCATTGCATGATTCATATTTCACATCTTCCAAAAACAGGGCCTTTGCGGGCATTGACTCTCCGGCCTGAGTGCGCTGCTTGCCTTCGATAACCTGGCGGAAGTCGTTCAACGTCATACGCCCGCGCCCAACCTCTATCAGCGTTCCCACAACAGCACGTACCATGTTACGCAGAAAACGGTTGGCCGTGATTTCAAAATACCAGGTAGTTTCCGACGTCTGGTGCCATTGGGCGTGTGTCACGTGGCAAAGAGTCGTCTTGACGTCTGAACCCGCCTTGCAGAAGGCTCCAAAGTCCTCGTATTCCAACAAAATGCGCCCTGCCTGATTCATCAGCTCATAGTTCAACTGATAGTGCAGTTCCAGCGAGTAGTGCCTAATGAAGGGATTCTTGCGCGTGTGCACATAATAATGATAGGTACGTGCGACAGCCGAGAAGCGAGCGTGCATATCTGGATTGACAGGTTCTATACCATAGACACCGATGTCCTGATGAAGCAGTCCGTTCAACTTGTGGGTCAACAGTTGCGAGTCAAAAGTGGCCTCCGTATCGAAGTGGGCGGCCATACGACGGGCATGGACACCTGTGTCTGTACGTCCTGCTCCGGTGACTGCAACATCCTCGCGCAACAATAAAGACAAACAGCGCTGCAGCTCGCTCTGCACCGTCACTCCATTGGGCTGTATCTGCCACCCGTGATATTGTGTTCCGTCGTAGCTAAACCAAATAAAATATCTCATCACTCGTTGATTGTAAACCGGTATTGTCCCCGTTTCATCTTAGCCCAATGAATGGCGTGCCCAGGGCAATGATGATAACAGGCCAGGCAGTTGGTGCATTTGCCATTGTGTTTCCAACGAGGAGGCAGACCTTCAATATCGTCTACTGGACACAGACGGGCACACAGCCCACATTGGATACACGCAGACTCATCGACCCAGAACTTGTCGTCAGTAATGAGGTGCTTGTTGTAATAACCTCCTATCACATACGTATAGGTATAGGGAATGGCTCCGCGTATCAGTTCTACCACGTTTGTCTGGCACTTATTCACCACCTCGCAGATGTGCGTCATACGCTGGCGGGCCTGCGCTATCTTCTCACGTTCGCGCTCCTTGGTGTCCAGATGCAGGAACGGGAAGCAAACATTGGATTCGGGCATCAGCACAGCAAACTGCGACTGAGCCTGAAGTCCCTTGGCACTCAGCTCTTTGTTCAGGATATGCATAGCGTGGCCCATATTGTCGCCACAAGTGGTGACTGCGAAAACGTAGGGCTGCTGAGCGCCGCCCCAAGTAAAAGTGGAACGTCGGATGAAATCGCGTACGATACGAGGAGGTTGCCACCCATGGGTCGGAAAGCAGAATCCCAGCCGTTCGCCGGCCTTCAGTTGATAGCTGAGTGCCCCAGCCTTCAACTCGTCGGGAATGTAGCAGAGTGTCTCGCCTGTGGCTTCGGCCAGTTGCTGAGCCACCCACTTGGTATTGCCTGTGCCAGAGAAATAGAATATCATAGTCTGTTCTCCATCCCTTTTGTCAATACACTCTGGGGCCAAAGATGGACGTACCAATGCGCACCATCGTAGATCCTTCCTCGACGGCTATCTGGTAGTCGTGACTCATGCCCCACGAGCGTTCACAGAAGTAGTCAGCATCAGCAAAATACAGGTCTTTCACCTCGTCAAACAGCTCGTGTGCCTGACGGAACTCTTGGCGTATCTGCTCCTCATCGTCCACATTAGAGGCCATCATCATCAGTCCACAGATGCGTACATGCTCCATGCTGCGCCATTCGCCATCGCTCAGTAAGCTACGCAGGGCATCAGGAGTCAGCCCGTATTTGGTTTCCTCCTCGGCAATATGAAGTTCCAATAAGACATCAATAACTCGTTCACACTTAGATGCTTGCTTGTCAATTTCCCGAAGTAACTTTAACGAGTCTACCGCTTCTATCATCGTCACGTAAGGGGCAATATACTTCACCTTGTTGGTCTGCAAGTGTCCGATAAAATGCCAACTGATGTCCTTAGGCAACGTCTCATGCTTGCCACGCAGTTCCTGCTCGTGACTCTCGCCGAAGATGCGCTGCCCCTCTTCGTAGGCCGCCTCAATATACTCGTTGGGGTGATACTTGCTGATGGCCACCAGTCGTACTCCCTCTGGCAGCCGTCCAAGCACTTGTTTCAGATTACCCTTGACGTCGTACATGCTTATCCCTCAAACTCGGGTTTGTCGTTCTTCTTGTCCTTGCCGTACTCAAAGACATCCATCAGTTTGGTCTCGGCAACACTGGCTATCACATAGTCTATCATGGTGGTGCCCATGACACTCTCGATATTGCCTACAGCCCCCTTTAGAGTGCCTGCCTGTACCAAGTAGTTGACTGCCGAGCGCTTCTCCTTTTCCGTTTTCTCGTCGATAGTGATAAACTCCAGTTTGGCCTTGTACCAACGGTCTGCCAATTCCTCGTCCGAGAAGAATATCTCCTTATAGGGTGCAATCTTGATGTCCTTGATGGTAAACTCGCCGCTGATATAGCTTGACATCTCTTCCATGATGCGTTTCTCTGCCTCGGTGAACGAAAGGGCATCCACTACGTAGCCTTCATTTACTTTCTTTTGCAAGCCGTCCTCCATCACTTTCTCGTAGGCAATCTTGCACTCAAACCAAATAGCTGTTCTTGATCTCATTGTGTTTTATCTTGTTTGAATTTTTATTTCTTGATGCCATTCTGATGACTACCTGCACCTACAGACTTCTTCTTCCGTTCTGATACTCGATCAATGATTTCCGAGGCAATCAGCTGGGCACGCTCAGGAGTAAGTCCTGCATCCGAGCCCAACTGGCTCTGGACCTTCATCAACTCGTCAATGGTCGCCTCACTCTCAGACAGGAACTTCTTCTCTGTGCTGGTCATGTAGTCCTTGTTGTATATCTTAGATAGGATGCGATCGGCCTCCTTCTCATACTTCTTGCGAAATATCTCCTCGGCCTTAGCCTGATAGTCGCGCTCTGCGGCCTTGACTGCCTCTTCGTCAACAACCAACGAGTCGCCATCGGCAGCAACACCCATTTCGGCAGGGTCGAAACCATCATCTATCAAATCGTCTGTAGCCTGACGAGGAGCAGGTTTGACAAACTCGACAGGAGTGGACTCAGGCATCATGTCGAAGTAAAGTCCAAGGCACACGAGGGCTGCCACTATGCCGAGAATCAGACCTAACGCCGACTTGAACATACTCCGACGTTGCTGAATGGCCTTCAGCATGTCTTCAGGGGTGTTGAAGCGGTCTTCGGGTTTCTCGCTGACGGCCTTCTTTATGGCTGCACGATACTCCAGGGGCAGATCTGCTTGGTCACACAAGCCCTGCATGAACTTTCCAATGCTATAGACGTCGCAGCGCTCGTCAATAGTTCCATGGTTTAACACTTCAGGAGCCACATATTTGGCATCGTCACCATAGAAGGCCTGTTGGTCGTTTAGTTCCTTGTAGAAAGAGCCGTGGCTCAACAGCAGCACAGCATTGTCACCTTTTCGGGCAAAGACGGTACGAAGGGAGTAGCATACGTGTATAATATGTTGTTCATGCAGGTAAGCTGTTACTTCCACCAACGCTTTCAAAGTGTTGTCAATAAAGTTTTTACTAGCCACAATGGCAGGATTATCTATCAGCAGTTGCTCAAAGGTCTGATAGTTGCCCTTTTCCAGTTCAAGCCGCTTCACTTCGTTGTCATCCATAACTGGTGTGAAGTGCAACTGATGATGATTGGTCAGTTTCTTGTTCTGCTCGCACTCGTTACGGAGACCTTTGGTAAAAACGATGTTATAGTTCAACTCAGGACGGATGTCCACCACGCCACACCATTTGCCTTCCACCTGTTCACGGTAATAGCAGCCGATGGGTTGTTGAATCTTATTGCCCTTGCCTTCTTTCTTGGCGGCTAACAGTTCTTCGTAATTCATAACTCGTTTTTGCTGTTTTCGAAGCGCAAAAGTACACATAAAATCCGAAAAACGCAAATAATTATGATTATTAATTGTAAATTATGAATTAAATTTGTACCTTTAACTACATCAAAAGTACTATCGTTCGGAAAAATACAAATAAATTTGGTTTTTCGCTCACTTATTCGTACCTTTGCACCCGATTTACGTAAATTAGATACTCATGCCGGAAATATCAGTACGCGGACTGGAGATGCCCGAGTCACCTATTAGGAAACTCGCTCCCCTGGCAGCCGCAGCAAAGAAACGAGGAACAAAAGTCTATCACCTCAACATCGGACAGCCCGACCTGCCTACGCCGCAGGTGGCACTCGATGCGTTGAAAGAGATTGATCGCAACATCTTAGAGTATTCACCCTCGCAGGGCTATCTGAGCTATCGCGAGAAGTTAGTCAGTTACTACGCTAAATATAATATTAATGTATCGGCGGACGACATCATCATCACCTCGGGTGGTTCTGAGGCGGTACTCTTTGCCTTTTTGTCATGTCTGAACCCTGGGGACGAAATCATCGTCCCAGAGCCGGCCTACGCAAACTACATGGCCTTTGCCATCTCGGCAGGAGCTAAGATCCGTACCATTGCCACGACTATCGAGGAAGGCTTCTCGTTGCCCAAGGTCGAGAAGTTTGAGGAACTCATCAACGACCGCACACGAGCTATCATGATCTGCAACCCCAACAACCCAACGGGTTACCTCTATACACGCCGCGAGATGAACCAGATACGCGACTTGGTGAAGAAGTACGACTTGTACTTGTTCTCTGACGAGGTCTATCGAGAATACATCTATACAGGTTCTCCCTATATCTCAGCCTGCCACCTGGAAGGTATCGAGCAGAACGTCATCCTTATCGACTCTGTTTCCAAGCGCTATTCCGAGTGTGGCATCCGCATTGGAGCGCTCATCACCAAGAATGCAGAGGTACGTAAAGCCGTCATGAAGTTCTGTCAGGCACGCCTCTCCCCACCCCTCATCGGACAGATTGTCGCAGAAGCTTCGTTGGACACCCCTGAGGAGTATTTACGCGACGTCTACGATGAATATGTAGAGCGACGTAAGTGCCTGATAGACGGACTGAACCGTATTCCCGGCGTCTACTCACCTATCCCCATGGGGGCCTTTTATACTGTGGCAAAGCTGCCCGTCGACGATGCAGAGAAGTTCTGCCGCTGGTGTCTGGCCGAGTTCAACTACGAGGGCGAGACCGTCATGATGGCTCCCGCCGCAGGTTTTTACACCACACCCGGCGCAGGTATTGACCAGGTACGTATCGCCTACGTACTGAAGAAGGAAGATCTGGAGCGCGCCCTTTTCGTACTGCGCAAGGCTCTTGAGGCTTATCCGGGGAGAGTTTAAAGTTTAAAGTAAAAATACACTTTGAACCTTCCTTTATTCATAGCACGTCGCATCTATGGGGCTGAGGACGCTCGCCGTCAGGTCAGCCGTCCTGCTATACGCATTGCCACCCTTGGCGTAGCCATCGGCGTGGCTGTGATGATTGTCACTATCTGTGTCGTCTTCGGCTTCAAGCATACCATCCGCGACAAGGTGGTTGGTTTCGGCAGCCATATCCAGATACAGAACTTCATGGCCCAACAGACGGCCAGTCCAACTCCTATCTGCATCAGTGACTCGCTAATAAACCAACTACGCCAGATGCCTGGTGTACGTCATGTTGAATGCTATGCGCTGACTCAGGGTATCCTCAAGACAGACGACGACTTTCTGGGGGTAGGATTCAAGGGTATCGGCAGTGACTACGACTTGACGTTCCTAAAGAAGCACCTTGTTGAGGGCGAGATGCCTGTCTTCAGTAGTGACAAGTCTAACAACCACCTGCTCATCTCGCGGATGATGGCTGACAAATTGCATCTAAAGGCTGGTGACCGCATCTACGCCTACTTTATTGCCGACGACAATGTCCGCGCCCGCAAGTTCACTATCAAGGGCATCTACGAGACCCACATGAACCAGTTCGACCAGTCTCTATGCTTTACAGACCTACCGACAGCTGTAAAACTGAATGGCTGGGAGCCAGACCAATGTAGCGGTGCCGAGGTACTGGTCAGTGACTTCGATCGGATAGAAGAGACTACCCAACACATCGTCAAGAATGTTAATCGCAAGACTGACCGTTATGGTAGCATCATTACCTCGCAGACCATCTACGATGCCTATCCCCACGTCTTTCAGTGGCTCTCGCTGCTTGACATCAATGTATGGATTATCTTTGCCCTCATGGTAGCAGTTGCTGGATTCACCATGGTCAGCGGACTGCTCATCATCATCTTGGAGCGTACCCAGATGATAGGTATCCTCAAGGCTCTGGGCATGCGCAACCCAACAGTACGCCATGCGTTCCTGTGGTTTGCCGTCTTCATCATCGGACGCGGACTCATTCTAGGCAATGTCATCGGACTTGGGCTTGTCTTGTTGCAACTGTACACGGGCATCATCCATTTGGATCCTGCCAGTTACTATGTTGACACAGCCCCCATGGAGCTGAACATCCCTATTATCCTACTGCTCAACTTAGCTACGTTGCTCATCTGCGTCTTCGTGCTCATCGCGCCCAGCTATCTCGTATCGCACATCCACCCTGCACGTTCTATGCGATACGAATAAACAATCCCTTAGAAACTGAAATCTGTCTTTACTTCTCCGTCACCATAGATGGTCTTGAAATCCTCACGTATCAAGACGACGTGAATGAAACGAATCCGTTTATTTTTTATGTCGATTTACAAAGTAGAACAAGTCCTTGGTTCATTTTGCCTGCGGAATATTTGGCGGTTTCATAAATATGCTTTACCTTTGCAGTCAGAATCAAAATCTAATGCACTAAAAAGACTAATATGGAAAGAACTTGGAGATGGTTCGGCAAGAAGGACAAGATAACACTTGCCATACTGAGAGAGATTGGTGTCGAGGGTATCGTGACTGCACTTCACGACGTCCCCCTAGGCCAAGTATGGACACGCGAGAAGATTTGCGAGTTGCGTGAGTACATAGAGTCGTACGGCATGCGCTGGTCGGTTGTAGAGTCCCTGCCCGTGGTAGAGACAATCAAATATGCCGGCCCTGACCGCGACGAACAAATAGAGGTGTACAAGCAGTCGCTGCGCAACCTGTCGGCAGAGGGTATCCATACCATATGCTACAACTTCATGCCTGTATTGGACTGGGCACGTACTGATCTGGAACACAAAAATCCGAACGGTTCGACAAACCTATATTTCAACTACGCTGAGTTTGCCTATTTCGACATTTATATATTAAAGCGCGAGGGCGCGCGCGAGGAATGGGCCAGGTTCCAGTTCCCAGCAGGCGTGGGGCAGGGCCGCAACGTATTGGCAGAATGTGACGAATTGAAGAAGACCATGACTCCCGAAATGGAGCATAAGCTGGTGGAGAACATCATCATCAAGACTCAGGGTTTCGTCAGTGGTAACTTCTCCGAAAACGATGAGGCCCCCATCCAAAAGTTCCGTGACTTCCTGGCATTATATAAAGGTATAGACAAGGCCCAGTTGCGTGAGAATATGAAATACTTCCTGAAGGCTATCATGCCAACATGCGAGGAGTGCGACATGAACATGTGCGTACACCCAGACGACCCTCCCATTGAGGTTCTGGGGCTGCCACGCATCGTACGTACCGAAGAGGACATCCAGTGGTTTCTGGACGCAGTTCCCAACAAGCACAACGGTCTGACGTTCTGTGCCGGAAGCCTATCGGCAGGTGCCTACAACAACGTTGTGGAGATGGCCAAGAAGTTTGCACCACGCACCCACTTCGTACACCTGCGCTCATGCCACATCTTCCCCAACGGTGACTTTACCGAGGCTTCGCACCTAGGCGGTCGTGCCGACCTGATAGAATTGGCACGCATCTTCGAGAAAGAGAATCCTCAACTGCCCATGCGTGTGGACCACGGTATGACGTTTACCGACCAGCCTGGCGGCATCATGGACGAGTCAACTCACGGCCACAATGCCGGCTACACCCTGCTGGGCCGTATGTTTGCCTTAGGTCAAGTACAGGGCATATTGGCTACCGTTGACCGCGAATTGGGAATTGAATATAAGCAACCGGGATTTTTTGATTAAAGGTAAAAAAGCAAAAAGGTAAATAATGAAACTAACTGATATTATTAACGAGCAGCTGAATGCAGCCGAGTGGGAGCAGAAAGGATACCAACTCCCCAAGTTTGACATCAAGGCCGTACGCGAGAAGACGGCCAAGGAACCCACATGGGTACACTTCGGAGGAGGCAATATTTTCCGCGCCTTCCCCGCCGCTATCCTCAACGACGCCTTGAACACAGGCAAGTATGACCGCGGCGTTATCGTAGCCGAGACATTTGACTTTGAGGTTGTCGACAAGGTTTACACGCCTTATGACAACTTGTCACTGCTGGTATCGTTGCAATCCGACGGCAACATCGAGAAGAAGGTCATCGCCTCAATAACGGAAGCACTGAAGGCTGACCCCCAGTTTGCAGACTGGCAACGGTTAGTAGATATCTTCCGTCAGCCGAGTCTGCAGATGATCTCATTCACCATCACCGAGAAAGGCTATGGCTTCAATGATGCCGACCTGGCACGCGGACTGAAGCCCGTCTTTGCCATGGGTAAGGTCTGCGCCCTACTATTAGAGCGCTATCAGGCAGGACAATTTCCGCTGACAGTACAGTCGATGGATAACTGCTCGCACAACGGCGACAAGGTGAAGGCAGGCGTCTTTACATACGCTGAACGTTGGGTAAAGGACGGACTGGTGCCTGAAGGATTCCTGACATACTTGAAAGACGAGGCGAAGATTACCTTCCCCTGGTCGATGATAGACAAGATCACACCACGTCCACATGAGAAGGTTAAGGAACTGCTGGCTGCAGACGGATTCGAGGACAACAACTATATTGAGACAGAGAAACACACCTTTACGGCTCCGTTCGTGAATGCAGAGGAGGTCCAGTACTTGGTCATAGAGGACCACTACACTAATGGCCGTCCCCCACTCCATTTGGGCGGTGCCCTCTATACTACCCGCGAAACGGTGGACAAGGTGGAAACCATGAAGGTAACCACCTGTTTGAATCCGCTGCACACGGCCATGAGTATCTATGGCTGCATGTTGGGCTATACGCTCATTTCGGCTGAGATGCAAGACGAAGACCTGCGTGCCTTCATCCAGAAAATAGGCTACATGGAGGCCATGCCCGTTGTGACAGATCCTGGTGTACTGAACCCCTACGAGTTCATTGGCGCCGTGTTGAACAAGCGCCTGCCTAACCCCTTTATGCCCGATGCCCCACAACGCATTGCCATGGACACGAGCCAGAAACTGCCCATCCGCTTCGGTGAGACCATCAAGAAGTACGTAGCCCGCGGACTCGACATGCAGAACCTGATTCTGATACCCCTGACTCTGGCTGGATATGCCCGCTACCTGAAAGGATTGAAGGACGACCTGACTCCGTTCGAACCCTCACCCGACCCTATGTTAAAGGAACTGCAGCAAATTGTGTCACCGCTGGAGGTTGGAAAACAAGACCAGGACTACGCATGTCTGAAGCAGTTGTACTCGCGCAAGGATGTCTTCGGTCTGAACCTCTACGAGGCTGGTTTAGGCGAACAGATTGAAGGCATGGTAAAGGAACTCTTTGCCGGAAAAGGTGCCGTCAGACAAACATTGCACAAGTATGTCGTAGCAAGATAGGCAGAGAATAGATACATATTTACAACTAAAAACTGACAAACCGTTAATTTTGTCAGTTTTTTCACTTTTAGACCGTTAATTTCTAACTACCGTTAAGAGTTGAGGGAAAAGTGTTAAATCAAGACAAAAAAGCATGACAAAGTGTCAGTATTCCGTTTTTTGCCCCTATATTTGCACTCGAAAAAGCGAAAGGCTCACAGCCCGAAAACTTAGATAGCGAACAAATTAGAAAATAGTAATAAATAACAAAACGTTAAACACAATGATTATGAAAAAGATTGTAAAGAGCTTTATGCCCGGCATACTGATGATGGTCGTGGCATTTTCTGCAGCATCGTGCAACAAGACGCAGGCCGCTCCCGCAGCTCCTGCCGCAGCACCAGGACAACCTGTAGACCTGACCTATGCAGCCGAGAAGTCGCTGCCTTCAGTAGTCTACATCAAATCAGTCATCAACTCGAAGACCCAAACCGTAGAATATAGCGACCCATTCGAAGACTTCTTCTCAGACCCCTTTGGTGGCTTCTTCGGCCGTGGACAGGGAAACAACGGCAAGCGCCAGCGTCAGGTACAGACCCCGAAGCGTGCTGCTGCAGGCTCAGGTGTCATCATCTCGGCTGACGGGTATATCGTCACCAACAATCACGTGGTGGACGGAGCCGACGAGTTGACCGTCACCCTGAACGAAAACTCGAAGGAATACTCAGCCCGCATTATCGGTGCTGACGCGACTACCGACTTGGCACTAATCAAGATTGACGCCAAAAACCTGCCTGCCATCGTCATTGCAAATTCAGACGACGTCAAGGTTGGCGAATGGGTGCTGGCTGTTGGTAATCCCTTAGGTCTGAACAATACCGTAACCGCAGGTATCGTTTCAGCAAAGGCCCGCTCGATGGGCCAGGGCGTGAGTTCAATGATTCAGACAGACGCCGCTATCAACCAAGGTAACTCGGGTGGTGCACTGGTCAACACACGTGGTGAGCTCATAGGCATCAATGCCATGATATACTCGCAGACCGGCTCGAACATAGGCTACGGATTTGCCATCCCTACTGCCATTATGAACAAGGCTGTAGACGATTTCAAGAAATATGGTTCATACCAGCGTGCCATGATTGGTATCCAAGGCGGTAGTGTCAAGGACTACGTAGACGACATGAAGGATCAGGATAAGGACGTCAAGGACTATGGTACCATGGAAGGCGTACGTATTGACAAAGTGGTTGAGGACGGTGCTGCCAGTGTTGCAGGTCTTGAGGCCGAAGATGTCATCACTGAGGTGGATGGCAAGAAGGTAAAGGCCATGGGTGACCTGCAGGCTATCATCGCCCAGAAGCGCCCAGGCGACAAGGTGACTATCAAGTTCCTGCGTAACAAGAAAGAAAAGACATCAACACTGACGCTCAAGAACGCTCAGGGCAATACTAAGGTGGTAAAAAATGCTGACCTTGACATCCTGGGTGGACAGTTCCGTCAAGTAACGGAGTCGCAGATGAAGGAACTGCAGATTTCCTATGGTCTGCAAGTCATCAAAGTGAGCGGTGGCAAGCTGAAGGAAGCAGGTATACCTCAGGGATTCATTATCCAGCACGTCAATGACGAGCCCATGAAGAGTATTTCAGACTTGTCGGAAGCCGTCAAGAAGGCATCAACCTCGAAGGAACCCGTGCTCTATATCCAAGGACTTATGCCTACTGGTAAGAAAGCATACTTCGCTGTAGCACTGCAAGACTAAATCGAACTAGAAAGTCTGCTAAGCAGAATTTACAACAAAATAAAAAAAAGTAAGGTATTCTTTTGGTTATTCCGAAAAAATGCCTTACTTTTGCATTTAAATTAATTGCGAGAACAGGCAGCATCTCGACAATGAGCATTCATTGCTTACGGTTTGCACTGTCCTTAGCATAGTTTACCAACAGACTAAGGCATGAGACAACTAAAAATCACGCGGTCCATTACCAACCGCGAGAGTGAAGCTCTGGAAAAATACTTGTCGGAAATAGGCAAGGAGGAGTTGCTCTCGAGCGACGAAGAGGTAGAATTGGCACAGCGCATTCGAAAAGGTGACCAAGATGCATTGGAAAGGCTTACCAAAGCCAACCTTCGCTTCGTGGTCAGTGTGGCTAAGCAATATCAGAACCAGGGACTGGCCTTGCCAGACCTCATCAATGAGGGCAATCTGGGACTCATCAAAGCTGCCGAGAAGTTCGACGAGACTCGTGGTTTCAAGTTTATCTCCTATGCTGTCTGGTGGATTCGCCAAAGCATCCTGCAGGCTATTGCAGAACAAAGTCGCATCGTACGACTGCCGCTCAACCAGGTGGGGTCCATGAACAAAATAAGCCAAATGCTCTGCAAGTTTGAGCAGGAAAACGAGCGCCGTCCGTCAGTAAATGAAATTTCCGAACAGACAGACCTGCCAGAAGAAAAGATTGATGCAGCCCTACAGATTAGCGGACGCCATGTGTCGGTAGACGCACCTTTCGTAGACGGAGAAGATAACTCGCTACTTGACGTTCTTGTGAACGACAATGCTCCTATGGCTGACAGGGAACTGGTGAAAGAGTCGCTGCAAGCAGAGATCACCAATGCTCTCCAAATGCTGAACGAACGGGAGCGCAACATCATACGAGCCTTTTATGGTATCGGTGAGCCAGAACTGACATTAGAAGAAATCGGACATAAATACGGCCTCACTCGCGAGCGTGTCAGACAGATAAAAGAAAAAGCCATCCGCCGACTGCGGAGCAATACAAAGAACAACGTATTAAAAGCATATTTAGGACAATGAATTTAGTCAAGTCAATACTGATTACAGCACTTATACTGATTGTTTCATCAGTAGATGCGAAACCACTGAAAACCAACCGAGTATACATGTTTGGATTTTCAGCTTCTTTTAAAGATTCTATCGTCTATGTGACAGATATTCAAAACGTACAAGAAGCATGGATAGACACAAAAACCAAATTCCTGCTCGGACGTGACCAATATTCAGCCCAACTCAAGAGCTACCTTACAGACAAGTTGAACCAGCCCGGACGCGTCAGTATGATACTCTTCCAACTCAATAAAAAGAAAGCAGAAAAACTCTACTTAAAATTGATGAAGAAATATCAGAAAGGTTACGAAGTACGATACGTAAACGCCAAGGATTTCAGTTTCGAAGCCATAGACATGTCACCTGACGACAAATGAACGGATACAAGATTATCAACGATCCCGTTTTTGGGTTCATCAAGATAAAACGCGGACTGCTGTACGATATCGTGCAGCATCCATTGTTTCAGCGCCTCAACAGAATCAACCAGCTAGGGCTGGCTTCCGTAGTATATCCTGGTGCACGCCATACGCGTTTTCAGCACTCACTTGGAGCATTATACCTGATGACCGAGGCTGTCAAGTCACTAAGCGAGAAAGGAATTTACATTTTTGACTCGGAAGTTGAAGCTGTACAGGCTGCTATACTGATGCACGACATTGGGCATGGTCCCTTCTCGCATGTGCTGGAAAACACACTCATTCACGGCATCTCACACGAGGACATCTCGTTGCTGATGATGGAACAAATCAACCACGACCTAAAAGGTCAGCTATCATTAGCCATCAGCATTTTCAAAGATGAATATCCAAACCAAATTTTCCACCAACTCATCTCTTCGCAGCTGGATATGGACCGGCTGGACTACCTTCGACGAGACTCTTTCTATACGGGAGTCACAGAGGGCAATATCGGTTCGGCACGCATCATCAAGATGCTAAATGTGATGAACGACAGACTGGTAGTGGATGCCAAAGGCATCTACTCCATTGAAAATTATCTGACCACTCGCAGACTAATGTACTGGCAGGTGTATCTGCATAAGACCGTAGTGGGTTATGAGAAGATATTGGTCAATACACTGAACAGAGCACGTCAACTAGTTCGTGAAGGGAAGGAGGTCTTTGCCTCACCTGCCCTAGCCTATTTCCTGCGCCACGACTCAGATTTTGACATTGAGGCACTGAAGGTTTACGCCGAGTTGGACGACTCGGACATCTGGAGTGCTTTGAAGGCGTGGAAACACCACGACGATCTGATTCTCGCGACATTAGCTACAGACATGACTGATCGCCAACTGTTCAAGGTAGAAGTCACCGAGGAATGCCCGGCCGAAAATTATATTAGTCAGAAAACAGAAGAAATAGCACGACACATGAACATTAGCCACGACGAAGCACGTCAATACATGATGTCGCTGACTGAAATAGGCAAGGACATGTACAATCCTGCCGATGACAGCATCAGAATACTTTACAAAGACGGTACGGCAAAAGACATTGCCGAGGTTTCTGAAATCTTAAACGTGCAACTACTTTCCAAAAAAATACGTAAATATTACCTTTGTTATCAACGTTTTTAAATAAAATTTCGTATCTTTGTGGCGTTTTATAAACTTTTGTCGACAAAATATGGAATTTACAGCCAAACAAATAGCCGATTTTATCGGCGGCCGTGTGGAAGGCAATGACCAAACAACAGTCCACACTTTTGCAAAGATTGAAGAGGGTAAGGAAGGTGCCATCACATTCCTGTCAAACCCTAAATACACCCAGTATATTTATGACACAAAAGCCAGCATCGTACTGGTAAATGAAGATTTAGTATTGGAACATCCCGTAAGTGCCACACTGATACGTGTTAAGAACGCTTACGAATGCGTTGCCAAGCTGATGCAGATGTATGCTGCCGCTCTTCCCAAGAAGACTGGTATAGACTCCTTGGCTTTCGTGGCACCGTCGGCACAGGTAGGCAAGGATGTCTATATCGGCCCTTTCACATACGTGGGAGAAGGTGTGAAGATTGGTGACGGAACACGCATCTACCCCAACGTCACCATTTATGACGGTTGCCAGATAGGTTGCAATGTAACCATCCATGCCGGAGCCGTGATAGGTGCTGACGGATTCGGATTTGCACCTAACACCGATGGTTACGAGAAGATTCCCCAGCTGGGCATCGTCATCATTGAGGACAACGTGGAAATCGGCGCTAACACTTGTGTAGACCGTTCAACCATGGGCCAGACTATCATCCACAAGGGTGTAAAACTGGACAATCTCATTCAGGTGGCTCACAACTGCGAAATCGGTGAGAATACTGTTATGTCTGCTCAGGTCGGTATGGCAGGAAGCACAAAGATTGGTACATGGTGTATGGTGGGTGGACAGGCGGGATTTGCCGGTCACATCCACATAGCAGACAAGACCAACATTGGAGCCCAATGCGGAGTCATCAGCAACACAAAAGGTAACGGGGAAGCATTGATTGGCTCACCCGCTATGGATCCAAAGGACTTCTTCAAGGCCAAGGCGCTTTACCGACGTTTGCCCGACATGTATAAAGAGATTAGTGCCCTGCGCAAGGAAATTGAAGAGTTGAAGAATATTATAAAAGAGAATAAATAATCAAACACCAAATAACATGAAACAAAAAACTCTGAAAGGCAGTTTTTCCTTGTTCGGAAAAGGATTGCATACAGGTTTGAACCTGACTGTGACTTTCAACCCTGCCCCTGAGAACACAGGTTACAAAATCCAGCGTATAGATTTAGAAGGCGAACCCATCATCGATGCTATAGCCGAGAATGTAGTAGACACCCAGCGTGGTACTGTTTTAGGAAAGGATGATGCGCGCGTGTCAACGGTAGAACATGGTCTTTCGGCTCTCTATGCACTTGGCATTGACAATTGTCTGATGCAGGTCAACGGTCCCGAGTTCCCTATTCTCGACGGTTCCGCTATCCAATATGTGGACAAGATTAATGAGGTAGGCGTAGAAGAACAGAATGCTCCCAAGGATTTCTATATCATTCGCAATAAGATAGAAGTAAAGGACGACAAGACGGGGTCGTGTATCACCATTCTGCCTGATGCAGACTTTTCCATCACGGCTATGTGCTCGTTCGAGTCGAAGTTCATTAACTCACAGTTTGCCACCCTCGACAATCCTCTGGACTACGCCAAGGAGATTGCCAGTGCCCGCACCTTTGTCTTTGTTCGTGACATCGAACCCCTATTACAGGCCAACCTTATTAAAGGAGGAGACTTAGACAACGCCATCGTCATCTACGAACGCCAGACAACACAAGACAGACTTGATATGCTGGCAGACATGCTGCACGTAGAGCATCGTGATGCAACAGATTTGGGATATATCCAGCACAAGCCCCTGCAATGGGAGAATGAATGTACGCGTCACAAGTTATTGGATATCATCGGTGACATGGCACTGATTGGCAAGCCTATCAAGGGCCGCATCATAGCTACTCGTCCCGGACATACCATCAACAACAAATTTGCCCGCCAAATGCGCAAGGAAATTCGCAAACACGAAATCCAAGCACCTATCTACGACCCTAACGAAGAGCCGATCATGGACGTGAATCGCATCCGTGAACTGCTGCCCCACCGCTACCCTATGCAGCTGGTGGATAAAGTCATCTCGCTGGGAGCCAACACCATCGTAGGCATCAAGAACATTACCTCTAACGAGCCTTTCTTCCAAGGGCATTTCCCCGAAGAGCCCGTCATGCCCGGCGTTCTCCAGATTGAAGCCATGGCACAATGTGGCGGTCTATTGGTGCTGAACACGTTGGAAGAACCTGAGCGCTGGTCGACCTACTTCATGAAAATTGACGACGTGAAGTTCCGCCAGAAAGTAGTTCCTGGAGACACACTCATCTTCAAAGTAGACCTGCTGGCTCCTGTACGTCACGGTATCTCTTCAATGAAAGGCTACATCTTCGTAGGCGACCATGTCGTAGCAGAAGCGACCTTCACCGCACAAATCGTAAAGAACAAGTAAATATGGCAAACCAGATACATCCTTTAGCAGTTGTAGACCCCGAAGCTAAACTGGGCGACGGCAATATTATTGGTCCCTTCTGCGTAATAGACAAGAATGTTGTCATTGGTGACAACAACAAGTTCCTCAACAATGTTACTATACACTTTGGTGCCCGCATCGGCAATGGAAACGAGTTCTTCCCCGGTGCCTCTATCAGTACGAAACCTCAGGATCTGAAGTTCCAGGGCGAGGAGACTACTTGTGAGATTGGCGACAACAACTCCATCCGCGAAAATGTAACCATCAGCCGTGGCACCGCCTCGAAGGGCAAGACCGTCGTAGGCAGTGGTAACTTGCTGATGGAAAACATGCACGTAGCTCATGACTGCGTTATCGGCAACGGCTGCATAATCGGAAACTCTACGAAGTTTGCCGGCGAGGTAGAAGTCGACGACTATGCCATCATTTCTGCTACCTGTCTGTTCCACCAGTTCTGCCGCGTGGGCAGTTACATCATGTTCCAAGGTGGTTCACGTACCAGTCAGGACATTCCTCCTTATGTAATAGCAGGCAAGGAACCCGTGCGCTATGCAGGAGTGAACCTTGTCGGTCTGCGCCGTCGCGGTTTCCCCAACGAGACCATCGATGCTATCCACGATGCCTATCGCATCATCTATTCCCAAGGTGTGTTGAAAGACGGAACAGCCCAGGCTCGTGCCAAATATCCCAACTCCAAGGAAGTGGACTATATCTGTTCGTTTATCGAGAATTCGAAGCGCGGAGTCATCCGATAAATGAATACGCTGATTGTCATAACGGGACCTACCGCTGTCGGCAAGACGGCTCTGACCATTCAACTGGCCCAACACTACAACATGCCGATTATCAATGCTGACTCCAGACAGATATACCGGGAGTTGAAAATTGGGACTGCATCGCCCACAGAAGAGCAACTAAAACAAGCTGCCCACTATTTTGTAGGCACAAAGAGCATCGATGACTATTATAATGCCTCGATTTACGAGCAAGAAGTCCTGGCGCTCATCGCTTCACGCCCAACCCAGGGACTTCATCTGCTGAGCGGTGGCAGTATGATGTATATAGATGCTGTCTGCAACGGCATTGATGACATCCCTACCGTACGTGATGACATCCGCGAGAAAATGAGACAACGCTATCAGGAGGAAGGGCTGGAGGCTCTTTGCGAAGACCTCAAACGCCTGGATCCTGAACATTATGAAACTGTTGACCGTCAAAACTACCATCGCGTCATACATGCCCTTGAGATATGCTATCAGACTGGGCGCACCTATACCTCTTTTCGTACCCAGAAAAGGAAGCAAAGACCCTTCCGCATCGTCAAGATAGGACTCAACCGCGAACGCGAGGATCTCTACAATAGGATTAACCAACGAGTAGATATGATGATGGAACAGGGACTATTGCACGAGGCAGCAAGCCTGTATGGGCAACGCCATCTGAACGCGCTCAACACGGTAGGATACAAGGAAATGTTTAACTACATAGAGGGACGTTGGTCGCTGGACGAGGCGGTAGAACGTATGAAGGGCAACACCCGACGCTACGCCCGCAAGCAACTGACATGGTTCAAACGCGACAAAAGCGTATGCTGGTTTCATCCAGATCAACAAGAAGAAATTCTGAAATACATATCGCAATATGAATAAATACGTAGCTCAGTTTATCCATGCTCCCAAGCGTGCATGGCAATGGTATAAGGGATTCTATCAAGGACGCCGCTGGTATGTCAAGGTAGGTGCAGGACTGGCCTCGTTCATCGTTGCCTTCGTCCTCTATCTGATAATGGTAGACGTCAACTTCCTATGGCTCTTCGGTAAATCTCCCTCCATGAGCGATGTGAAGAACACCCACCCTGCCGAGGCTTCGCAGATTTATAGTGCTGATGGGGTTGTCATTGGAAAATATTTCAGCGAGAACCGAACACCTATTACTTACGAAGAGGTCAGCCCAGATTTCTGGAATGCGCTCATCGACACAGAGGACGAACGGTTCCGCCATCACCACGGCATTGACTATCAGGCTTTTGCCGCTGCACTGAAAGACTACCTGATGCATCATGATGCTCGTGGAGCATCCACCATTACCCAACAGTTGGCTAAGAACCTGTTCCGTGTACGTACGCAGTATTCTACGGGCCTGCTTGGCAATATTCCTGGTCTGAAGATTCTGATTATGAAAAGCAAGGAGTGGATTACGGCCTACAAACTGGAGCTGTATTTCACCAAGAACGAGATTCTCACCATGTATGCCAACACGGTGGACTTTGGTTCTAACGCCTTTGGCATCAAGACGGCAGCCAAAACCTACTTCGGAACGACGCCACAGCGTCTGACAGCCGACCAGTCAGCCATCCTTGTCGGATTGCTGAAGGCTACCACCTATTATAATCCCCGCATCAACCCTGAGAATTCGCTGGCTCGTCGTAATGTGGTACTGAGCAACATGCTGAAACACCATCACCTTACGCAGGAGCAGTTTGATATGCTGAAGCAAACTCCCATTCGTCTGGATTACAGCGTCGAGAACCACTACGACGGTCAGGCACAGTATTTCCGCGAAGCCGTCAAGAACTATCTCAAGGAATGGTGTGAGGAAAACGAGTACGACCTGTATCGCGACGGTTTGAAAATCTATACGACCATTGACACCCGTATGCAGAAGTATGCCGAGCAGGCTGCCATCAAGCAAATGCGTCAGGTTCAGCGTAACTTCAACTCACATTGGGGCAACACCAATCCCTGGCAGGACGAGCGTCATGTCGAGATACCACACTTCATTGAGGATCTCGCCAAGAAGACTCCTTACTACAAGATACTAAAACAGAAATTTGACGGTGACGAGGATTCCATTAACTATTATCTGAACATTCCCCATAAGGTGAAACTGTTTGACTACGAGAACGGTACGATAGAGAAAGAAATATCCACCCTCGACAGCATCCGCTACATGGAGCACTTTATGCACTGCGGATTTGTCGCAATGGAACCCCAGACAGGTCACGTGAAGGCATGGGTGGGCGATATAGACTTCCGTACATGGAAGTATGATAAGGTAACGGCCATGCGTCAGCCTGGTTCTACCTTTAAACTGTTCGTCTATACAGAAGCCATGAATCAGGGCCTAACCCCATGTGACCGTCGGGTAGACTCCTACTTTGCCATGAAAGTCATGGATCACGGCAAAGAAGTGACATGGGCACCAACGAATGCCAATGGATACTTTACGGGGGATTCCATGCCTCTGAAGGCAGCCTTTGCACAAAGCATCAACTCGATTGCCGTTAAACTTGGTCAGGAGTGTGGCATAGATCGTATTGTTCAGACTGCCCGTGCTATGGGAATCAAGTCGAAACTTGCCCCAACACCCTCACTTACATTAGGCTCAAGTGACGTCAATCTACTGGAATTGGTCAACGGCTATGCCACAGCAGCCAACGACGGAAAGATGCATGAACCAGTACTGGTGACGCGCATTGTAGACCGCGAAGGCAATGAAATCTATGTGGCACCCACAGAAGAAAAGCAGGCCATCCCCTATCGTTCTGCTTATCTGGCTCAACAACTGCTGATGAGTGGTATGCGTGAGCCCGGTGGTACCAGTATGAGCCTTTGGGGGTACGTCGGAAAATACAGCGATACCGAGTTTGGTGGTAAGACAGGAACTTCCAACAACCACTCCGATGCATGGTTCGTAGGTGTCAGTCCCCGTCTGGTGGCAGGAGCCTGGGTGGGTGGTGAATACCGTAGCATTCATTTCCGTACGGGACAGTTAGGACAAGGTTCCCGAACGGCCCTTCCTATCTGCGGATACTTCTTTGAGTCTGTCCTCGGCGACCCAGCCTTCAAGCAATACCACGCCAAGTTTGGCAAGCCCAAGACCAATGACGTTAGGTCAGAAATGTACACCTGCGCCAGCTATTACTCTCGCCGCGATACTGACTCTGTAGCTGTTGACTCGCTGGCTACTGAGCAGGAAATGGAAATTGTTCTCGACGAATTTGGCAATGAAGTAATCAGACCTAAGGAGCATAAGGAGAATGCCAACCAGCAACCACAGCCAGATGAACCGCAGGTTGCAGAGGAGCCCAAACACAATACGGATTGAACTATCAGGCTGAAACATTAGACTTTGACAATCAGGAGTGGCAACAGGCACTTCAGATTATCCAGTACACCCGTCGCTCGCTCTTTCTTACGGGAAAGGCAGGGACGGGTAAGTCTACCTTTCTGCGCTACGTAGCCCAGCAGACCAAGAAGAAGTATGTCATACTGGCGCCTACGGGCATTGCCGCTATCAATGCGGGAGGCCAGACGCTACACTCCTTCTTCAAGCTGCCATTCCACCCGTTGCTGCCCAACGACTCACGATATTCCCCCCGCAATATACGCAAGACGCTCAAATACAGCGGTGTCACCCTGAAGCTACTCCGCGAACTGGAGCTCATCATCATCGATGAGATTTCGATGGTACGGGCAGACATCATTGATTTCATAGACAAAGTGCTCCGCATCTATTGCCGGAACATGCGCGAGCCCTTCGGCGGCAAACAACTTTTACTGGTGGGAGACATCTTCCAGTTGGAGCCTGTAGTCAAAGAGGATGAGTGGCGACTGATGCAGCCCTTCTATGCCTCTGCCTACTTTTTCTCTGCCAAGGTGTGGCAACAAATGCAGCTTGTCAGCATAGAACTACGGAAGGTCTACCGGCAGAACGATGCCCAGTTCATTGCCTTACTGGACCGCATCCGCCAGAACCAGGCTACCGACCAGGACCTTGCAGCCATCAACAGCCGAGTGGTCCTAGATGCCCAGCCGTTGCCCAGCATGAGGAATGCTTTCGAGATTACACTGGCCACACGACGCGACACGGTAGACTGGATCAACGAACAGAAACTGGCTGAGATTGACGGCTCCAGCACCACCTTTCAGGGAACCATCCGTGGCGAATTCCCCCTGACCTCCCTACCTGCTCCTTTGGAACTGGAAATCAAACCAGGTGCTCAGGTTATCTTTACCCGTAACGACAAGGAGAAGCGATGGGTCAATGGTACCATAGGCATTGTGACAGGCTTTGATGTCAATGAAGGCATCATCGGAGTCTGCGACGAAGACGGCAATGAATACGATGTAGGTGAAGAAGTATGGGAAAACATGCGCTACACATTTGACGAGAAAGAACAGAAGATTGTTGAGGAACAGTTAGGCACTTTTGTCCAGTACCCCTTGCGGCTGGCCTGGGCCATCACCGTCCATAAGAGTCAGGGACTGACCTTCCGACAAGTCAGGATAGACTTCTCGGGCGGTGGAGCCTTTGCGGGCGGACAGACCTATGTGGCCCTCTCACGTTGTTCCTCGCTCAATGGCATCACCCTTGAGGAACCTATTCGGCGCAGCGACATCTTCTTACGGTCTGAAGTCATCCAATTTGCCCAGCGCTACAATGACGGCCAACTCATGCGCAAGGCATTGTACGAAAGCAAAGCCGACAAAGAGTATCATGATGCAGTGGAAGCCTTTGACCATCAGGACTTCGATACATTCCTGAAGAATTTCTTCATGGCCATCCATTCACGCTACGATATTGAGCAGCCCCATGTACAACGCTTCATCCGCCGGAAACTGGGCATCATCACCCGTCAGCAGAACCACATTCAAGAGCTCGAAACAGAGATTCATCGCCGTGATGACATGCTGAAGCGGCTTGCAGCCGAGTATGTCCTGCTGGGTAAAGAGTGTGAACAAGAGCACATGGACGATGCCGCTATCCGCAACTATCAGAAAGCCCTCGACCTCTATCCCGATACCTTTGAGGCCCAACGGCGCATCAAGAAGTTGACCGCCAAGAAGAAATAAAAAAAGGTTGCATTGTCTTGACGTTGACAATACAACCCTTTTTATCGTGTTTCAGATACGTCAGTTGTTCACGCTTCCGCCTACAATATCAAGCAATTCAGAGGTGATAGCCTGCTGACGTGACTTGTTATACTGCAGGTTCAGCAGACGCAACAGTTCGTCCGCATTATCAGTAGCCGTCTGCATGGCAACCATACGGGCAGCATGCTCAGATGCCACGCTATCCAGCAGAGCCGTGTAGAGCATCAGATGAGCCATCTTCGGCAACAACTGCGTGAGCACAGTATCCATGTCCGGCTCCACGATGAAGTTGTCGTTCAGCGGAACCACCTCGCCTTCCTTGACCTCCTTCTTGCGACGATTCTTGCGCAGATAGTCCTGAGCCTTCTTCGTGGTAATAGTACTGGTCAGGTCGCGCTCGTGGTCACGTCCCAATTCGGCTTCCAGGTCGATAGGCAGGAACTGCTTGTTGGTCAGAATCTGCGAACCGGCTGACTTGAAGTGGTGATAAATCAGTTCTACGCGGTCCACCTCGCCGTCGGCAAACTTGATACCCAGCTCCATAGCTATGTCAATGCACTTCTGCACGTTGGGATGGTCGATGAGGTCGGCAAAGTCGCCTTTCACGTCATACCCCAGCTTGCGAGCCTTCTCGGCCACCTTGCGACCTATGGGATAAATCTCCACACTACCCTGTCCCAGTTCCTCTGTATAGGCTGAGACGGTGCGCTGCAGCAGTTTGATGACGTTGGCATTGAAACCACCGCAGAGCGACGAATTGCTGGAGAATACCACCAGAGCGACACGCTTGACGGGACGCTCCTGATCGAATACGGTCTGTGCTTCTGCCTCAGCAGCGAGGAACGATTTGAGGATATGCTCAAGCAACGTCTCATAGGGCAGCATGTTCTGGATAGCCACCTGCGCATGGTGCAGCTTCGAACTGGCCACCATCTTCATGGCAGAAGTAATCTTTCGTGTGCTGTTGACCGAGGCGATGCGGCCTTTAATTTCTTTCAGGCTTGGCATAGGCTCTTAGTTTTTATACGTTCCGGCGATGTCGGCCATGACAGCCTCAATCTTCTGGGTCGTAGCGTCGTCAATCTTTCCTGCTGCCAGCGTCTCAATGACTTCGGGAGCGCTGTTGCGCAACTTGTCAAGGAACTGGTTCTGGCATTCGCGTACCTTATCAATGGGGACCTCACGCATCAGTCCATGCACACCACAATAGAGGATAGCAATCTGTTCGCCTACGGGCATGGGGCTGTACTGAGGCTGGATGAGCAGCTGGTTGTTCTTACGGCCGCGGTCGAGCGTCATAGCTGTCACGGCATCCATATCCGAAGAGAACTTCGAGAAAGCCTCCAGTTCACGATACTGAGCCTGGTCAATCTTCAAAGTACCAGCCACCTTCTTCATAGACTTGATCTGTGCCGAACCGCCCACACGAGATACCGAGATACCTACGTTAATAGCGGGACGGAACCCCTGGTTGAAGAGGTCTGACTCCAGGAATATCTGACCGTCGGTAATAGAAATCACGTTCGTCGGGATATATGCCGACACGTCACCAGCCTGTGTCTCGATGATAGGCAAAGCGGTCAGCGAACCGCCACCCTTGACGTGGCCCTTCATGCACGCGGGTAGGTCGTTCATCTGCTCAGCTACCTCCTGCTGCTCATTCATCTTGGCTGCACGCTCCAACAGACGAGAGTGCAGATAGAACACGTCACCAGGGTAAGCCTCACGTCCGGAAGGACGACGCAGAATCAGCGACACCTCACGGTAGGCCACAGCCTGCTTTGACAGGTCATCATAGACAACCAGTGCGGGCAGACCACGGTCGCGGAAGTACTCACCGATGGCAGCACCTGCGAACGGTGCATAGTACTGCATGGCAGCGGGGTCAGCAGCCGTAGCAGCTACCACGATGGTATAAGGCATAGCACCATGCTCCTTCAGCGTCTGCACCAGGGTTGCAACGGTACTGGCCTTCTGGCCGATAGCTACATAGATACAATACACAGGCTTGCCCGCCTCATAGAAACTCTTCTGGTTGATGATGGTGTCCACGGCAATGGCGGTCTTACCTGTCTGGCGGTCGCCGATAATCAGCTCACGCTGTCCACGACCGATAGGAATCATCGAGTCGATGGCCTTCAGACCAGTCTGCAGGGGCTCCTTCACCGGCTGACGGTAGATTACACCTGGTGCCTTACGGTCCAGCGGCATCTCAAAAGCATCCTTCAGGTCAATATCGCCCTTGCCGTCGACAGCCTGCCCCAGCGGATTGATGACACGTCCCAGCATATTGTCGTTGACGCGAATAGAAGCGATACGCTTGGTACGCTTCACCACCATACCCTCCTTGATGCCTGACGTGGTGCCGAGAAGCACACAACCTACGTTGTCTTCCTCCAGATTCATCACGATGGCCATGGTGCCGTTCTCAAATTCGAGCAGCTCGTTGGCCTCGGCATTGCGGAGTCCGTAGATGCGGGCCACACCGTCGCTGACGGTCAGCACGGTACCTACCTCGTCAAACTGTTCGGCATTCTGGATGCCCTTCAGCTGTTCGAGCAGCACCTGGGATACTTCGCTTGGTTTAATTTTATCTGACATAATTACTTGTTTACCTTTTTACTTGTTTACCTTTTCAAGGTGTTGAGAATGCTGTTGAGTTTTGACTTGACACTGGCGTCCATGCGGAACGTGTCGTACTCCAGAATGAACCCACCGATGATGTCGGGATTCACCTCCGTCTCAAACTCCACAGTACCATTAGTCTTGCTCTCCACCATCTGTCGCATCTTCTGCTCTGTCTCGGCTGAGACGCGGGCAGCGGTGGTCAGCTTGCCACGGATGACGTTCTTCTGCTTGCGGTAAAGCGTGACGTACGAGTTGGCCATGAATTGCATTACGTTCTCACGGTCTTCCTTCAGGACAAGAGCAATGAATGCCTTGGTCAGTGCACTGGGATTCTCGCCAGCGGCGACTGTCAGCAGCGATTCCTTCTTGTCCTTAGAGAGCATGGGATTGTCTATCGTCTTGCGCAATGCGGGTACGTCAACATAGCTCTTGGCCACAGTCATCATCTCCTGATAGACGGTGTCCGCCAGCTTAGCGTCGGTAGCACTCTTCAGAAGTGCCCTCGCATATCTCATCGATATTACTCCAATATCCATACGCAACTCTTATTACTTCACAGAAACTTCATCCAGCATACGGTCAATCAAATCCATCTGCGACTTGTCGTCCTTGAGGTTCTGCTTGAGAACCTTCTCGGCGATTTCAACGCTCAGCGTAGCTACTTGCTGGCGGATGTCCGCAATAGCGGCTTTCTTCTCCTGTTCAATGGCGGCTTTCGCCTCGTCCAAGAGTCGGGCACCCTCACTACGGGCCTTATCCTGTGCTTTCTCTACGATAGCGTCACGCGTCTCGGCAGCCTCCTTCAGTATCTGGGCTTGCTTTTCGCGTGCCTCCTGCAAGATGGATTCACCTTCTTTCTGGATATTGGCCAGTCGCTCATTGGCCTCGTGAGCCTTCTTCAAAGACTCATCGATGAAGGCCTTGCGCTCGTCAACCATCTTCACTATCACAGGGAAGCCATACTTCCACAGGATGAAGAAGACCACGAGGAAGACGAAGGTCATCCAGAA
>Ga0256407_10001294_pt1 | contig 53732 bp, 42 predicted proteins | sample RumenRJG_04DNA_FD_193489 | JGI IMG/M metagenome (GOLD analysis project Ga0256407, IMG submission 193489) | Bovine rumen microbial communities from Lethbridge, Alberta, Canada - RJG_04 | ecosystem: Host-associated > Mammals > Digestive system > Stomach > Rumen | place: Canada: Alberta... | reverse complement strand
AGGAAGACCTTCTCGGAAACGAAGTCAGGAGCATCCTCCACGGAAAGACCCTCGCCCTTCAGGTTCCCCCGCACGCAAGCTACATGATAAAACTGCCTTGCGCCACCTGACACTCCGCCAAAAAAACTCGCGCGTCCCCTCCATCAAAGCCGATTTCTCGGAAAGATTTTCACCATTTCCGAAAAATCCCATCCCGAAGGGAACGCGCTTTCTTCATCGACGCAAATCTCAGAACGAAAAACAAAAAAGCAAGCGCAGCTTAGAACGGACGATTCCCAGCCCCTACCCGACGAATCCCGCCACGGTAGGCACGCCTTCGCGTGCCGGCGCACGCTTGCCACAACCAAGCCGAACTCAGAACGAAAAACGCAAAAGCAAGCGCAAGCACTAGGTAGATTCCCGTTCCACCAAATCGTAATCGGAATAGAAGGCTTTCGCCTCCGTCACGATTCCGTTTCCGATGCTCACGAAAAGGTTCGCGGCCTGCTCGCCGAGGCTTCTCATGTGCTGGTCGACGGTCGTGAGCGCGGGGGTGACGAGAGAACTTATGCTGATGTCGGAAAAGCCGAGGACGCCCACATCGTTTCCCACGGAAAGCCCGCTTCCGACGAATTCCTTCAGCGCGCCGAGCGCAATCTGGTCGGAGACGCAGAAAACGAGGCACGGGAAGACGGGATTTCCGGCGATGAACGCGCGGGCGGCTTCCCTTCCCGCCTCAAGCGTGTGGGGGCAGGCAATGACGGAGCCGTTTCCGAACGGAATCCCGTTCTCCGACGCGAATTCCTCGGCGGCACGGATTTTGTCCGCGGTCGTCCGCCACACCCTGTCGCCGAAGACGTACAGCCGCTTGTATGATTTTTTCGAGAACAGGACGGAAAGCGCGTTTTTGGAAGCTTTTTTTTCGTCGACGAGGACGGAATAGAGTTTTTTTCCGCCGTCTATGCGCGAATTCACCATGACAACGGGATGGACCTCGCTGATTTTGCGGAGGACGCCCTCGTTCGTGTCGTCAACGGGACGGCTTCCGCAGATTATGAACCCGTCGACCTGCTTCTGGAGCATCATCTCAAGCTCCGTGCGCTCCTTGTCCATGTCGTTGTTCGTTATGCAGAGGATTATGCGGTAGTCGTATCTCCGGCACGTCTCCTCGATTCCCTTTACGATGTCCGCGAAGAACGGGTTCGCGATGTCCGATATGAGAACGGCGATTATGCGCGTCGCCATCTTGTTCATCCCGCGCGCGAACGCGTTCGGCGTGAAGTTGTGCTCTTTTATCGCCTTCTGAACTTTCTCGCGCGTCCTCGCGCTGACCGCCGGGCTTCCGTTAATCACGCGCGAAATCGTCGCGACGGAAACGCCGCAGTCGCGCGCCAAATCGTAAATGGTATAGTTTTCGGTCATATCCCTGCCTGAATCGAAGTTTCCGGCGCGAAAAACGGCACATCCGCGCCGGAAACCCGAATTTATCCTACGTATTTGTGCAATGTGGCACGGACGGCGCCTTTTCCGGAAAGCTCCTCCCTGAACATGCCCTCAATCTTTTCGCCAAGCCCCGCCTTGTAGAGGTCGGAGCCGAAGATGTTCGCGTTCGAGAGGATGGGCTTGAGTTTTCCCTCCGCGCTCTCCGGTTTCCCCAACTCGACGCCGGACAGTTTCCCGCGGAGCTCGTCGAGCATCGGGTCGGGCGAAAGCTCGAACCCGTTCCCGTCGTCGTCCACCGCAAGAAGATAGCGGAGCCAGCCCGCAATTGCAAGCGGGATTGCGGTGAGTTTTTCGGCGCTGCCGTCCCGGGCGACATAGCTTTTTATCGTCTCGCCGAAGCGGATTCCGACTTTCTGAGACGTGTCGCAGGCGATTCTCTGCGGCGTGTCCGGCATGAACGGATTCGGGAGGCGCACATTGATTACCTCGTCGACGAACGCTTTCGGAGAGAGGATTTTCGGGTCGGTGACGACGGGCATTCCCTCGACTGGTCCGATTTTCGTGACGAGGGCGGACAAATCGGCGTCCCTCATCTCGTCCGCGATGAGCGTGTAGCCGAGAAGGCATCCGTAGACCGCGAGCGACGTGTGGAGCGGGTTCAGGCATGTCGTGACCTTCATGCGCTCGACGTTGTTCACCGTGTCGCGGTCCGTGAAGTACACGCCAGCCTTCTCGAGCGCGGGGCGTCCGTTGGGAAAGCGGTCCTCGATGACGAGATACTGTGGCCCCTCTGCGTTGACGAACGGCGCGATGTACGTCTTGTGCGCGGAGACGAACGGCTTCATCTTCTCGATTCCCGCCTCCTCAAGCTTCCTTCCGATTTCCTCGCTCGGGCGCGGCGTGATTTTGTCTATCATCGACCACGGAAACGAGACGTTCCCCTCGTCGGAAAGCCACGCGACGAATTCGGCGCTGACCATCCCGCGTTCCTGCCATTCCCCCGCCATCGTGGTGACCGACGCGCGGAGCTTCTCCCCGTTGTGCGAGCAGTTGTCCATGCTGACGACGGCGACGGGCGCTCCCCCTCTCAAGAAACGGTGGAAAAGGAGCGCGGCGACCTGTCCCATGGCAGTCTTCGGCGTGGCAGGTCCCGAGGCGATGTCCGCGGAAGCGGCAGGAAGGAGCGAGCCGTCGGAACCGTAGAGCGCGTACCCTTTTTCCGTAATCGTGAAGCTCACCATCTGAAGCGACCGTGCGGCAAAAATCTCCTTCATGCGCCTCCAGCCGTCAGTGTCGCCGGAAACCGACTTGATTCCCTCGGCGAGCGACCCGATGACGCGCTTTCCGACGCTCCCGTCCGGCCTGAGCGTGACGCCGAGGACGAGGTTGTCGTACGGGACATACACCTCGTCGATGATGTCGAACCCGAACGTCTCGGCGGCGATGATTCCCTTGTCGGAAAGCCCCCCGTTCAGGAGAGTGTCCTGCAATCCGCCGATGAACATGCGGAAAATGTTGCCCGCGCCGAAGTGCACCCAGACGGGCTCCTTCCGCGTGCGCTCCTGCATAGCCGCGACATCATACGACGGAATCGTGACGCCGGCTTTCTTCCATGATTCAGTATCCTTAAGACCTTCAATTGTAAGTTTCATACCTTGTTCCCTCGCAAAATTTCCCTGCCGGAAGCCGAAGTTTCCGAACGGTTTCATAAAATCGGAATGCTATTTCCTCGTCTGGCTTTTCTCGATTGCTTCCCACAGCCCGTTGAGATAAGAGGCGCCGAGCGCGCGGTCGTAAAGCCCGTAGCCCGGCATCGCCTTCTCCCCCCAAATCATGCGGCCGTGGTCGGGGCGGACGGGACCGTCGAAGCCGATGTCGTAGAGCGCCTTCATAATCTCGTACATGTCGAAATTCCCGTCCGCGGAAAGGTGGCATGCCTCCTCGAAATCCGGCTTGCCCTTCCTGATTTTCTCTCCCGTCCACGAGGTGACGGCGCTTCCGTCGGGGCGCTCGAACGCGTTGAAGCGGAGGTTCCTCACATGAGCGAAATGGATGCGCCCCTTGAGGCTCCGAATCATCTCGGGCAGGTTGTTCTCCGGGTTCGTGCCGTAGCTTCCCGAGCAGAACGTGACGCCGTTGTGCGGGTTGTCAACCATCTTCATCATGCGGCTGATGTTCGCCTGGTTCGTGATGATTCTCGGAAGCCCGAAAACGCTCCACGCGGGGTCGTCCGGATGGATTGCCATGTTGATGTCGTATTCGTCGCAGACGGGCATGATTTTCTCGAGGAAATACTTGAGGTTCTCGAACAGCTTCTCCTCGTCGATGTCCTTGTAGAGCGCGAAAAGCTCCTTCACCTTTGACATGCGCTCCGGCTCCCAGCCCGGCATGACCGTCCCGTTCATGTCCCCGGAAATCGACGAGAACATTTCCTCAGGCTTTATCGCGTCGACAGCCTCCTGCGTGTACGCAAGCACAGTCGAGCCGTCCTCGCGCACGCGGGCAAGCTCCGTCCTCGTCCAGTCGAACACGGGCATGAAATTGTAGCAGACCATGCGGATGCCTTCCTCGCCAAGGTTTTTGAGCGTCTCGATGTACGCCCCGATGTCCTTGTCGCGGTCGGCGGAGCCCGTCTTTATCGCGTCCGAAACATTGACGCTCTCGATTCCGGCAATCCTCAATCCGGCGGCGGCAACCTCGTCCTTGAGCGCGCGAATCCGCTCGCGGCTCCACACCTCGCCCGGCTTCGTGTCGTAAAGCGTCGTTATCACTCCCTTGACGCCGGGAATCTGGCGGATTTGTTCAAGTGTCACGGTGTCGAATTTCGAGCCGTACCAGCGCAATGTCATTTCCATAGAGTGTCCTCCGAACCGGCATAAAAATATTGTAACCGGTTACATTTTTTCATAGTACGCCATTTCACCGCGATTGTAAAGCCGGAATCCGCTTTTTTCGCCCGCAAAAAAATCCGACGCCATATTGACAGCATTTTCCCGATTCATTAGACTCCGGCGCATCAAAAGCAAAGGAGCTCATGCATCGCGCATGGGCTCCTTCTTTTTTTTTGATGAACGAAGGCGTTTCAGGCGGGAGCAGTCCCCTCTGAAGCGCCTTTTTTGTTGCCGGTTCCGGAACGCCACCCGCCCCGGAAATGTCGATTCAAAAAAATTAAGGAGAAGAAAAAATGGAAGCATTGCCAAAAATCGTAACAGGAAGCGTCCCCGGCGCGGAATCAAGGAAAATTCTTGAGAGGCGGAACAAATCAGTTCCGAAGGCGCTGTGCGGGAATACCTATCCGGTCGTCATAAAACAGGGAAGCGGGGCCGTGTTCGAGGACGTGGACGGAAACACGTTCCTCGACTGGATTGGCGGTGTCGGCGTCCTCAACATCGGATACAGCAACCCGGAAGTCGTGGAAGCAGTCCGCGAGCAGGCGGGAAAATACTTCCACACGATTTTCAACATCGTCGGCCATGAGGGATACGTCAAACTCGCCGAAGGGCTCAACGAAACGGTTCCGTGCGCGAAAGGCGAAAGCGGGATGCTGAAAACGTATTTCGCGAACAGCGGCGCGGAATGCGACGAGAACGCAATCAAGGTCGCGAAAGCATATACGGGAAGGAGCAACGTCATCTGCTTCACGGGCGCGTTCCACGGACGGACGAACCTGACGATGGCGCTGACCGCGAAAAAATCATACGCGCTCGGGATGGGTCCGTTTCCCGCAGGAATATACCGCGCGCCGTACCCGTACATCTACCGCGCGCCCTGCGGCATGTCCGAGGATGAGGCAGTCGGATTCTACCTCCACGAGCTCCAGCGCATTTTTGACGAAGGCTCGCCCGCGAAGGAAACGGCATGCCTCCTCGTCGAGCCGATACAGGGCGAGGGCGGATTCATCCCGGCGCCCATCGCATGGGTGAAGGCAGTGCGAAAAATCTGCGACGACAACGGAATCCTGCTCATCGCGGACGAGGTGCAGTGCGGAAACTGCCGCTCGGGAAAATATTTCGTCTCCGAATATTGGGCGGAAGCCGGATGCGCGCCCGACATCGTGACGACAGCGAAGTCGCTCGGCGCGGGCGTCCCGATAAGCGCGATTACGGCGCGGGCTGAGATTATGGACAGCGTTCCCGCGGGCACGATAGGCGGAACGTATTGCGGAAACCCGCTCGCCTGCGCGTCCGCGCTCAAGGTAATGGAAATCATGAAGCGCGACGATTACGCCGCAAAAGCGCGCCATATCGGAAAGATGGTCACGGACGGCTGGAAGAAGATGGCGGAGAAATACGACGTCATCGGCGACATCCGCGGAATCGGCGCGATGATCGGAATCGAATTCGTGACGGACAGGAAAACGAAGGCACCCGCGACGGAGCTCGTCTCGAAGCTCATACAGCGGGCATTGCAGAAGGGGCTTCTCATTGAAAGCTCGGGAACGTACTCGAACGTCATACGCTTCCTCGCACCGCTCACCATGACTGACAGCCAGACGGAAAGCGGGCTTGCGATCTTCGAAGAGGCGCTCAAGGAAGCCCTGCAGGGGTAGGAGTCGGTATGGCGGAAAAGAAGCACCTTGTCATCTCAATCGGATGCGAGTACGGAAGCGGCGGAACGGCTGTCGGGAAGCTGCTTTCCGAAAAACTGGGGATGGAATATTTCGACCGCGATTTCATCGACCAGATTATAGAGCGAGTCGGAATCAGCCAGCACGTGCTCGACCTTGCGGAGGCAGGCGAGGCGGTAAAGGGAATCAGTCTGAAGAACAACGGGGCCGGCGGCGCGCTCAAATACGAGAACCTCACCGACCGCGTCGTGTTCCTCCAGAAGCAGGTCGTCAAAAAACTTGCAGAGCGAAAGCCGTGCGTCATTATCGGGCGGTGCGCGGACTATATCCTCCGCGAGCGGGAGAACGTGCTGAACGTGTTCATCTACGCCCCGTTCGGAGTGCGGCTCAAGTCGGTCATGGAGACGCTCGGCTGCAGCGAGGACGAGGCGAAAAAGCTCATCGAGGAAAACGACGCGATGTACCACGCGCGCTACCAGCAGATAACAGGAACGTTCCGCGGGGACAGGCACAACCGCCATATCCTCATCGACTGCAACCTGCTGGGAACGGAAGGCACCGCGGATTATCTCGAGGATTTGGTCAGGCGGATGGGCGCGATTGGCGGAGGAGCATGAAATGGAGAATAGCAAGGCATCGGATTTCAACAAGGTTCTCGGGGCATGGGACATCCTTGTCATAGCGTTCGGCGCGATGATTGGCTGGGGCTGGGTCGTCTCGACGGGAAGCTGGATTCAAAGCGGCGGGATTCTCGGCGCGGCGCTCGGGTTCGTCGCCGGCGGAATCATGGTTTTCTTCGTCGGGCTGACTTACGCGGAGCTTACGGCAGCCCTCCCCCAATGCGGCGGAGAGCATGTCTTCAGCCACAGGGCGATGGGGCCTGTCGGGTCGTTCATCTGCACGTGGGCGATTATCCTCGGGTATGCGAGCGTCGCCTGCTTCGAGGCGTGCGCGCTTCCGACAATAATCACCTACATCTTCCCGGGATTCCTCAAGGGATACCTCTACACCGTCGCGGGCTTCGACATCTACGCATCGTGGCTTGCCGTCGCGGTGGTGATGGCGCTCTTCATCACTTGGATAAACATCCGCGGCGTGAAGACGGCGGCAATCCTGCAGACGGTTCTGACGGTCGTCATCGGCGCGGTCGGAATCATCCTCATGGCGGCATCCGGCTTCAACGGGACCATCGACAACTTCGGCGGGCAGATTTTCAACGAGGACGCGGGCATTTTGTCTTCTGTTTTCCGCGTCGCGCTCATCACGCCGTTCTTCTTCATCGGATTCGACGTCATCCCGCAGGCTGCCGAGGAAATTAACGTCGACCTGAAGAAAATCGGGCGGATTCTCATTCTCTCGATTGTCCTCGCAGTCGCGTTCTACGGGCTCATCGTCCTCGCGGTCGGCTTCATCATGTCGGCGAAGGACATCGCGCAGTCGCAGGACGCAAGCGGGCTCGTGACTGCCGACGCGATGGCGAAGGCGTTCGGAAGCAGGGCGATGAGCAAAGTCCTGATTATTGGCGGAATGTGCGGAATCGTGACGAGCTGGAACTCGTTCCTCATGGGAGGAAGCCGCGCGATGTATTCGATGGCAGAATCCTACATGATTCCGAAATTCTTCGCGAAACTCCATCCCGTTTTCAAGACGCCGATAAACGCGCTCTACCTTGTCGGCGGGCTGACGGTTCTGGCGCCGTTCGCGGGAAGAAAAATGCTCGTGTGGGTCGTCGACGCGGGGAACTTCGGCTGCTGCGTCGCGTACTGCCTCGTCGCGGTCTCGTTCCTCATCCTGCGCAAGAAGGAGCCGGATTTGAGCAGGCCGTACAAAGTCCCGCTCGCAAAGATTGTCGGCATCCTCGCGATTGCGATGTCGGGCTTCATGGTAATCTGCTACATGGTCCCCGCATCGGGAAGCGCGCTCGCGCCGCAGGAATGGGGAATCGCAGGCGGGTGGTGCGTCCTCGGCGCGGTATTCTTCATCGCGAGCAGGATAAAATACGGGGAAAATTTCGGAATTCTCGTGAACATAATCTCCCCGGAGGACGCACGGACATTGCAGGCGAGCAACCTCGAGCTCAGCGCCGCGCTCGACCGCGCCATAGACGACGCGATAACGTTCGCAATCAGGAACAGGGGGGTGGCGCTATGACGGAATTCAGCTATTTTCTGCCCGCGAACATTCTTTTCGGCATCGGGCGCGTCTCGGAGACGGGGCTCCACGCAAAAAAGCTCGGAAAGAAAGCGCTCATCGTGACGGGAGCATCGAGCGCGAAGAAAAGCGGCCTTTACGACAAAGTGAAGGAAAGCATTGAGGGCGAGGGAATCGCCACGGTTCTTTTCGACAAGGTTCAGCAGAACCCGCTGACGACGACGGCCGAGGAAGGGGCAGCCCTCGCCGCCTCGGAAAAATGCGACGTCGTCGTGGCTGCCGGCGGCGGCTCGATAATCGACTGCGCGAAGGGAATCGCATTCCTCGCGGTGAACGACGGGGACATAAACGACTACATATTCGGGCGTAGGGAAAGCGGGAACGCTCTCCCCGTCATCGCAATCCCCACGACATGCGGGACGGGAAGCGAGGGGAACGGGTTCGCAGTGCTCACGAATCCGGAGAACGGCGACAAAAAAAGCCTGCGCTGCCCCGCCATCCTCCCGAAAGTCTCGATAGTCGACCCGTCGTGCATGATGACAATGCCGCCGAGCGTCCTTTCTTCGGTAGGATTCGACGCGCTGTGCCATTGCATCGAATCCTACACCGCAAAAAAATCCCAGCCGTTCTGCGACGCGCTTTCATCCCGCGCGATTTCTCTCCTCGCGGAACACCTTCCCGCCCTGTACGGGCACATAAAAGCAGGCGTGGCGGCGACAGACGAAAGCCTGCTCGAATCGTGGGAAGCCGTGAGCCTCGCCTCGACAATCGGCGGAATGTCCATCGGCATTTGCGGCGTGACGCTCTCTCACGGAATGGAGCATCCCGCAAGCGGGCTCCGCAACATCGTGCACGGCAGGGGACTGTCCGCCCTCACCCCGTCCGTCACCGACTTCACGGTCAGGAAACTGGCGGAGGAGCGCGGGAAAAATCCGGCAAAGGAAAAATTTGCCCGCGTCTCGCACCTTCTCGGTGGCGGCGGCATCCTTGACTGCGCGCAGAAAATCCGCGAATTCATCGAGTCGCTCGACCTTCCCGAAAACCTCGGCGCGCTCGGCATCGAAAAGGCGGACATTCCCTGGATGACGGAAAACTGCCTCAAAGTCTCCGCCAGCAACATAGCGAACATGTGCGTGGACGTGAAAAAAGGCGACATCGCGCGGATTTACGAGGAGGCGGTCGGATGAGCGGAACAGTGCTTCGGAAAGCGTCTGTCGAGGATTTTCCACTTGTCTTCCCGCTGATAAAATCGCTGTGGTCGTACAACGAGTACGAGGAGAACGCGACGAAAGCCGTTTTCAGCGAGATTGTCGGAGGGAAGAGCACCTTCGCCGTCGTCGCCGAAAGAGGCGGCGAAATCGTCGGTTTCTGCCACGGGGATTTTTTCAGCACGCTCTGGATGTGCGGAAAAACATGCTACCTTTCGGGAATCATCACGAAGGAAAGCGAGCGCGGAAAAGGAATCGGCAAAAAGATGCTTGATTATATAGAAGGAATCTCAAAATCCGCCGGCTGCCGCGCGATTATCCTCGAGTCGGGTATCCCGCGCACCGCCACGCACCGCTTCTACGAGAGCAACGGCTTCGAGAAAAGCTGCTACGGCTTCGAGAAAATCCTCTCCTAGCCATCAGGACTTTCCAAAAACAACCGGAAGGCTGCGTCCCCGAATCGCCGGCTTACTACCACCGCACCGGCGCCACGGGCACGGCCTTCCTTTTTTTTCCACATTTTTTCCTAAAATTTCACCATAAAAACAGGTACGCGCCGATGAACGCTTGCTCCAACAAAACCGAACTCAGAACGCGAAAAAGGTCTGCAAGCGCCAACTCAGAACGCGAAAATGAACCGCAGGCGATTTTCCTAAAGCCCGCGTTCGTGTAATATCTGTATGATAGAAAACTTTATTAAGGTATTGCACTATGACAGTTTCAATTCTTCTTGCATGCTATAATGGTGAAAAATATCTTTGTGAGCAACTTGATTCTATTTTGAACCAAGACTTCCAAAATTTTGTTTTATATATTTCTGATGACGGGAGTTCTGACAACACTGGAAAAATACTATCAGAATATTCCGAAAGAGATCAAAGAATAAAAATTTTCCCGAAGCATGAACCAAATAAATCTGCATGTAAGCATTTTTTATATATGCTTGAGAAAGTAGAAAGTAATTTGTTTTTGTTTAGCGACCAAGATGATGTTTGGACAATGAATCATGTTTCAAAACTTGTAAATTATTATGAAAATCTTTCAGAAAAAAGAAAGAAAAATCCATTCTGATTTATCTGTTGTTGATCAAAATTTATGTCCTATTTCTGAATCGTTTTTTGAATATGCGTTGCTAGAAAAATATCCCATTCATAAGCATTCTTATTTTTTAGAAAACAATGTTACTGGTGGTGTTATGCTTGTAAATTCTGCATTGAAAAAATATATATTTAGGAATAAGAAGTTTCTTGCAGAAAATTTGGACAAAATCCCAATGCATGACCATTTTTTTGCACTTATTGCAAATTATTTTGGAAGTGTTTTCTTTGTAGATGAAAAACTAGAATATTATCGTCAGCATTCTAATAATGTTGTTGGTGCAAAAAATGTGAAGTCTTTTAAGAATTATATTCACAAATTTTTTCATATAGATGATGATTGGTTAAAAAAAAGCTGTAAACTTACTTCGTTTTTTTTGGATTATTATTCCGACTTAATTCCTGAAAAAGAGAAAAATGTTTTATGCCACTTTTTAAGAATAAATCAGATGTCACGCTTCAATGCGATAAATTTTATTGTAAAAAATGATTTCTTAAAAGAAAATAAAAAACGACAGATATCTCAGATTTTTTCAATTTTATTAAGGAGAAGATAGGTGATTAGCGTATGTATGGCAACCTACAACGGTGCAAAATTTATAAAAGAACAGATAGACTCAATTTTGCCTCAGCTTTCAGCAGATGATGAACTAATCATATCTGACGACGGTAGTACAGATGGTACTTTAGATATTATAGCAAGTTATAATGATGAAAGAATAAAGTTATTGCATCATCAAAAAGCTCCTTCTCTTGCGAAAATAAAGCATTCTCGTAATTTTTATTATGCGACAGAAAATTTTGAAAATGCACTAAAAGAAGCTCGTGGAGATTATATTTTTTTATCTGACCAAGATGATGTATGGAAAAATAATAAGGTTTCTGAATCTTTAAAATTTCTTCAGAATTATGATATTGTAATGAGCAATTTTTCGATTATAGATGAGAGTAATAATATTACAAATCAAAAATTTTATAAAAAATCGCCTATTTCAAAATTTTTGCTTGTGAATATTGCTAATTCTCATTTTATAGGCTGCTGTATGGCATTTAGGAAAAGTGTGCTTAAATATTGTATTCCCTTTCCTCAAAAGCTCCTTGCACATGATTATTGGATTGGTTGCCTTGGAGCAAAAAAGTTCTTGTTTAGCTTTATTGATGAACCTCTACATTTATACCGTCGTACAACAAATAATGTTTCCACATCAACAGGGACATCAAATAATCCTGTGGTTTATAAAGTTTTATATAGATTTCAATTCTTAATAAAAATCTTAGTCCAATTGGTAACAAAATGAAAAAAATCCTCTTTCTTTCTAATACCGCCAATTTCTCAAAGTTCAATCGCCCATATATGCGTTGGTTCAAAGAGCAGGGCTGGCAGGTGGATTATGCTTCAGCAGGCGAAGAGCAAGTACAAGATTGCGACAATCAATATTCGATTTCAATCGCTAGAAGCCCGTTCAGCCTGAAAAACTTTCGTGCATTAAAAGAACTGAAAAAACTGCTTGAAGAAAATCATTATGACATTCTCCATTGCCACACGCCAATGGGTGGTGTTATCGGCAGACTGGCTGCTAAAAAACTTTGGCGTGAGGGGAAAATAAAAGTCATTTACACAGCACACGGTTTTCATTTTTACAAAGGTGCGCCGCTTTTGAACTGGCTTTTATATTACCCGATGGAAAAATGGCTCTCGCATTGCACAGATGTGATTGTAACGATAAACGAGGAAGATTATGAAAAAGCAAAAGAATCATTCTAAGATTTACAAAATCGACGGTGTAGGCGTGAACTTGGAACGGTTTTATCCATGCAAAGCTTTCGAAGAGAAAATTGCCTTGCGGGAAAAATACGGTTTTTCATCTTACGATTTTATCTTGATTTACACCGCTGAGTTCATTCCGCGAAAGAATCATAAACTACTTTTTGATATTCTTCCGAATCTAAAGCAGAAAATACCAGAACTAAAAGTAATTCTCTGCGGAAAAGGTGAACTTTTGGAGTTTTACAAGGAGTTTGCTGTTCAGAACAAAATGGATTATATAATTTTCACAGGCTATACAAAAGATGTCGCAGATTTTTGCCGTCTTTCTGATGTGCTTGTGATGCCGAGTTTTCAGGAAGGCTTGCCGATGGCAATGATAGAAGCAATAGCAACAGGACTTCCTGTTGTTGCGTCGAATATTCGCGGTCATTGTGATGTAATTGAAGATTGTGTGAACGGATTTTTGCTTGCTGTTGAGAATAAGCAAGGGTTTGAAAAAGCTCTTTTAACGCTCTACAAAAATCCAGCCTTGCGCACTGAAATGGGAAATCGCAACATAGAGAGAGCAAAGACCTTTTCGCTTGAGAACAGCTTGTGCGAAATGCAGAAAATCTATTCAACCATAATGTAATTCTGAAATTACGCATCTGCCCATTATCTGCTCTTGCCAAAAGGAATAACCCAACCGAGTAAAAATACGGTCGGATTATTCCCCTGCCACGGAAAATCAGAGCGACTTGAGCTCGGCGCTTTTGACGCTCCACGTGCCACCGGCGTTGTCAAGCTCGACGAGGGCGTATTTTCCTTCGGCGAGGCTTCCGGGGTTGACGACGGTTGACGAGCCGACGCGGGAGATTCCTGCGGACTCATGGATGTGGCCGGTGACGACGAGGACCGGCTCGTATTTTTCGATGAACGAGCGGAGGAGCGCGCTTCCGACGTGGATTCCGCCGGGAATCATGTCGCAGTCGGTGTCCTTCGGCGGGTTGTGCATCACGAGGACGAGCGAATTCCACTTGCCGTTCTCATCGGCGCAGCTTTCCGCAGACGAATCGACAAGGGAGAAGTCGGAAAGGATGTCCTCCTCGTCGCGCTCGTTCGGGGTGTCGCCGGAAAAACGCGTGCCGCCGCCCGCACCCGCGAACGCAAGCCCCTCGTGGAACGCAAGCGTCCGCTCCACGGAAATGTCCGCGGACTCGATTTCGTCGAGGAACGACGGCTCGTCGCAGTTCCCGATTACGGAAAAAATCGTCCCGTGCTTCTCAAGCAGTTTTTCGAGGACGGGCTTTCCCGTCTCGCTTTTCCCGAACGCGGCAAAGTCGCCGCCGAAAATCACGGCATCGCAGGACGAGAATTCGCCGTCAAGGGCGTCGATGTTCGCGACGTTGCCGTGTATGTCGGACAAAACAAGAAATTTCATCAAAAACCTCCATATATTTTATAGGCTATTGCCTGTAAAAACAGCCGATTCAGGCTTTGCCGTGCCGGGCGGATTCTGCAAAAGCGGTCCGGCACGACACTTTTTCGCATCAGCGCGATTTTTGGACTGCGCAAAAACAGTTTCCGCGGCTCAGATGTTCTCCATCGCGGACTTGAGCTCCTCCATCTGCGCGGCAGTCCCTATCGTTATGCGGAGGAAATCCTCGATTCCCGGCGTCGAGAAGTGGCGGACGAGGATTCCACGCTCCTTTATCGCGCGGTATGTCTTCTCGCCCCGGACGCCGTTCTTTCTGACGAAAACGAAATTCGTGCGGCTCCCGATTACCTCCCAGCCGCGCTCGCGGAGGAATGCGGAGAACGACTCGCGGACGGAGACGACCTTCTTCGCGCAGCCGACGTAATACGCCGCGTCCTCGCATGCCGCGATTCCCGCTGTCTGCGCGACGAAATCTATCGGGAAGTGGTTGAGGGAATTCTTCACCGTCGTGACGTAATTCACGAGTTTCGGGCTAGAGACGATGAACCCGAGCCGCTGCCCCGCACCGCAGAGCGACTTCGAGAACGTCCGCACAATCACGAGGTTGTCGAATTCGGCAAGGAGCGGGATGGAGCTTTCTCCGCCGAAATCGACGTACGCCTCATCGACGACGAAAACCCTGTCCTTCGGCGCGCGCCGTATCATATCGCGAATCTCGGCGCGGGAAAGCGCGATTCCCGTCGGCGCGTTGGGGTTTGCGAAAATCGTCCCGGAATCGCGCGCGGTCGCGTCGCCTATCATCCGCTCGACGTCAAGCGTCCAGTCCGATTTGAGCGGCACGCGGTCGAGCGGAATCTGGTAGAATCCGGCATAGACGGGATAGAAGCTGTACGTGTGCTCGGGAACGACAAGATCGCGGTCGGAGCCGAAGAACGCGTAGAACACGAAGCTGAGCACCTCGTCCGAGCCGTTCCCGCAGTAAATCATGTCGGGCGTCACCTCGAACGGAATCCTGTCCTGTGCTGCGGGGGAGACGTTGCCGTTTTCGTCGACGTCAGCCCTGCAGAGAACGCCTCCCGTCCTGTTGAGCATCCCCGCGATTGCAGCCTTGAGCAAGGACGAGTCGGGGTCCGGGTAGAGGCCGAGCTTTTCGGGATGGGCGCGCACGGCGCCGCAGACCGCATCGATTACGCGCGGGGACGGCGGATACGGATTCTCGTTCGCGTTCAGCTTGATGTACTGCCTGTCCTTCGGCTGCTCGCCCGGGACATACGGGTGAAGGTTCTCCATTCTGTTCGATACCATTTCTCACACTCTCCGATTTTTTGTTTTCGCCCGTCCGGATTCCATTCAGCCGGGCTTTTCCTCAAAAGACGATTGCGCGAACAGGATTCGCCTGGGAAATCCTGTTGCGGGCGCGTCTATTCTACTTTTTTGCGGATGTGCTTGCCACCCCTCAGCCATCCCAAGCCAGGGCAAACTCCATGAACATGAGCCCTGCATCCATCCCTAGCGGAGGCGGCGCCTCATCACCACGAAGAACGCGATTCCCATCGCGGCAATCGTGATGACCCACGTGAGCGGATAAATCGAAAGAAGGAGCTCCCACGAGCGATTCGACGGGAAGACGAACCGTATCCAAAGGAGGCGCAGAAAGCACGAGCCGATGAGGACGATGACGGACGGAAGCATCGACACGCCGAGCGCCCTCATGCATCCGGCGGGTATCTCGTAAATTCCCGGCATGTACTCGAAAAATTCGACGCACATCGTCCTCCTGACCGCATAGTCGAGCGCGACGGGATCGTCCGTGTAGACGCCCATGAAGAATTCGCGGAAGGCAGAGAACGCCACCGCCTCAACAGCCGTCAGGAACGTCCCGCAGACGAGGCAGAGGAACGCGACGCGCCTGCACCGCCCGAATTCGCGCGCGCCGTAATTCTGGCTGGTGAACGTGACGGCCGTCTGCGAGAATGCCGACGTCACGAAGAACGTGTAGTACTCGTAGTTGAGCGCCGCAGCCGAGCCTGCCATGGCCTGCGAGCCGAACGTGTTTATCGCCGACTGTATGCAGATGTTCGAGAACGAGAAGACCATCCCCTGCACTCCGGAGGGAAGCCCGACGCGCATCATCCACAAAAGATGCTTTTTCCTGAACGAAAGCCGCCGGAAGCTGAACTTCATCGCGCCCTTCTCCCCCATCATGAAGAAGCAGACCATCGTCGCGCTGACCGCCTGAGCCGCGACAGTCGCAAGCGCGACCCCGGCGACGCCCATCTTGAAAACAACGACGAGAAGCATATTAAGCGCGACGTTCACTATCCCCGAGACGATGAGGGCGGCGAGCGGCCGTTTCGTGTCGCCCTTGCTTCTGAGAATCGCCGAGCCGAAGTTGTAGAACGTGCTGAACGGCATCCCGCAGAAAAAAATGCGCAGGTACTCGGTCGCAAGCGGCATGACGTCGTCTGGCGTCGAAATCCACGAGAGTATCAGGCGCGACAGGAAAATCCCGGCGAAGATGAGCGCGACGCCGCCCGCGACGGCAACCGCCATTATCGTGTGCACGGCATCGGAAAGTTCGTCCTCCTTCCCCTGCCCTATCAGCGTCGCCACGACGACGTTTCCGCCCACGCTCATGCCGACGAAGAGGTTTATGATGATGTTTATGATAGGCCCGTTCGAGCCGACGGCAGCGAGCGCCTCGCTTCCGACATACCGCCCGACGACGGCAAAATCCGCGGAGTTGAACAGCTGCTGCAGGATGCTCGTCGCCGCGAGCGGAAGCGCGACCGCGAGGATTTTCCCCAGAAGCGGCCCGCTGACCATATCCATCCGGCCCTTCATGCGACGAACCTCGCGGAAAGGAGCGCGGCAAGGAACAGCACGTTGATGGCCGTGAACATCGAGATGAAAAGAAGCGCGCGCCCGTTCCTCGCCGTGAAGATGTTGAACGAAATCAGGCTAGCGAGCGAGGCGACGAGCGTCCCCAGCCCGCCGAAATCGACGCCGAGCAGGAGCCCCTCGACATCGGCCGCGAAATTGTAGAGCATCAGCGTCGCGGGGACGTTGCTGACGACCTGGCTGACGGCAAGCGACACAAGAAGCTCGTTCCCGCGCATCGACTCCCCGAGGAACGCGCGCAGCGAAGGTATCGAGGCGATGTTCCCCGAGAACACGAAGAACGACGCGAACGTGAGGAGCAGGAACCAGTCCACCCTCCTGAAAGCGGCCCTGTCGAACGCGGCGCACAACGCGAGGACGGAAAGCGCCGACACCCATTTCGGGACAAGCCGCCCGACGGAAAGGATGCACAGCGCGAAAAGGAGCGCGTACATCAGGGAAAGGCGGCGCCTCACCCTGAACGTGCCGCCGAATTCAGCGAGTCGCTCGAACGGGGCGACGTCGGAAAGGCACGCGTCGGAGCAGATTCTGCGGGAATTCTTGTCGCGGGGAATTGCGGCGATGACGAGAGACACAAGAAGCGCGAGAGAGAGCGCCGAGTACGGAAGGAGCAGCGCCGAGAAGGAGAGCGCGGACATTCCCGTCTTGTTGAATATGAAGAGGTTCTGCGGGTTCCCGACGGGTGTGAGCATGCTTCCCGTGTTCGCCGCGACGGTCTGAAGGACGACGACGAACGCGAGGCGCGGCGCGGAAATCCGCCCAGAGAGAAGCGTGATTGAGAACGGGACGAACGCAAGCAGGGCGACGTCGTTCGTGACGAGCATGCTGAAGAAGAATGTCATGAGGACGAGGACGAGCGACAGCGAGCGGGCCGACTTCGCGCGGGAGCATATGGCGCGGGCAAGCTTCCCGAAGATGCCGCAGGACTCAAGCCCGGACACTGCGGCCATGAGCGCGAAAAGAATGAAAAGCGTATCCCAATCGATATATGACAGATACGCGGACGACGGCGGCACGATGAACGAAGACGCGACGGCGGCGGCGAAAGAGGCGCAGAAAACAGCGCGCTTCCTCAAAAAGCCCGTAATCAAAGATTTTTCAAAAGACATGACACAAGTTATACCAATTGCGGACGTTTTGAGAAAGAAGCAAAGTCGGGCAAGACTGGCGGCGGAGAACTATCAATTTTCATAAGCCTTTGGTAAAATGCGTTTCATGGCAACTACAAACATTCTTTCGATTCTCAAATTCTTCGCCTCCAAACAGAAAAGCGGGGTCGTCGATTTTGGTGAATTCTGCGCATATCTGAAAAAATATTCCGAGCACCACCTCGAGGAGCTTCCGTCGCTCTCCTGCTACATCGAGGACACGGTGAAATCTCTTCTTCCCGAGCTTGAGAAACTCATCTCGGCGAGGCAGGTCGCGATAACGGAGCTTGCGAACGAGAAGAAGATGATAAACGTCGTCCCGTACTTCGTCGACAAATTCGCCGAGCGGTACAAGGACATCGAGGCGACGCCGAACCTCCCGTTCCCCACGATTGCCGACCTTCCGAAGATAACGCCGAAGACAATCGTCACGACGGACAGCGCGGACTCAATCCTCTACAAATTCCTCGACAACCAGGAGCTGAACGACAGGACGCTTTACGGGCTGATTCTCCCGAACGACGAGCCGATAATCATCCTTCCGTCGAACGTGGAGGTGAAGGGGCTCGTGGAGAACAGCCTCGCGAAGGTCCAGTACATGCTCAAGAAGGAAGGATACCACGACTATTTCCTCAAGAAGCTCACGGGAACGAACCCCGGCAAGGAGCTGACCGCGAAGAATTTCTTCAACAGGTTCGTGGACAGGCCCGACCACGCGATAGAGATTCTCAGCCAGTCGAGCGAGGACTTCTACCTCTGGCACCAGCTCTGCTACTTCATAAAGCAGGACTACAAGAAGGTGAAGGACTACACGCAGGAGGACATCTCCACGATTCAGGCGATAATGATTACGGAGATTGCCGCGAACTACTTCAAGAGCCGCGCGATGGACAAGTCGAAGAGGGACACCGCGCTCAAGACGCTCGACCAGCTGCTGAACAAGCCGCCGTACTACTTCACCTACGACGACATCACGACGTTCGTCGACTCGAAGGGGCAGCCGCTCCTCAGCCAATACTCGGAGCAGGATTTGAAGGACTGGCTCCACGAGAAATCGACGGGCGGGGACGCGCATTCCCTTCCCGACCTGCTCATATTCAAGATGGAGGACGAAAAGAAATACTTCATCTTCAAGTCGAAGATTCTCCAGCTCGTCATCAGGCTCTGCACGGAGGCTCGCGAGGTCGTCAGGCGGACGATTACGGACCACTGGTACATCGTCCTCAAGAATTTCGGCTCGCTCCCGGAGATGCACGACCAGCAGGCGTTCGAGGCGAGGCTCCAGCAGGAAGTCCGCGAGCAGTCGCCCGTCCTCTACTCGCTCCTCACGGCATCGTTCCTCCCGCTCCTCACGTATGAGAAATTCGGCGACGAGGATGCCGACAAGGTGACGCTCTTCGCAAACGGCGAGCTCATCCCCTACAGCGAGCTTCTCCTCATGAACAGGCACGAAATCCTCACCGACTCGAAAATAAAGCTCCCGTTCTGGTACACGCTCCCGGTAATCTCGTGGATAGCGAAGATGATGCTCAAGCAGCCGAAGCGCAGGCGGAACATAAAGCCGAAGACATCGGCGCAGCAGTACCACGAGAAGGAGTCGAAGGAAAGCCTCGAGAACATGGAGACGAACGCGATGATATCGAAGAATTCGAACATCTCGCGGAAAATCCAGCTCAAGGAAGCGGCGCGCTCCGCTGAGAAGAACCTCGTCTCGGAGAAATCCACCCTCGACAGGGAGCTCGAGTCATACGAGCACATCTGGAACAAAAAGCTCGGGGAAAGCCGCACGAACCTTACGGAGGACGTAAACGTCCTTATCCGCGACTACATGAGGACCGTGCTCAGGACGATGTCCCCGTCTGGATTCACCATCGAAAGAATCAGGAGCCTCGCCTCGACGCTCACGAAAACGCCCGCCCTCATGAAAATCGGGGAGCTTGACGCACTCGAACGGTACATCCAGCTCTACATAATAAAGCTCGTGAAGAATCTTCCGACGTATTCCCAGCTCGAGTCGCTGAAATAGCGCCGAAGGGGATTCGGAACCCGCCGTCTTGAAGCAAAGCGCGCCTCAAGACGGCGTTTTTTTTTGTCCGGAGAAAAAACGGAAAAAAATCGGGAAAATCCTGATTTTTTTGAAAAAAAGCGCGAGCCGTGAAGAACTTATATGCGAGGCGCAAAAACGCCGCGAAAAAAAACAAGGAGGCATTTTTATGGGTGCACTTAACCAGGTAATCATCGAGGGAAACGTCGTCAGGGACGTCTCCATACGGGAGAAGCCGTGGGGTACGAAATTCTGCGTCGTGTCGTTGGCAGTGAACCACTACTACAAGGACAGGCAGGGCAATTTCGCGGAGGAGGTCGGATTCTACGACGTGCACGTGTTCGGGGAGGCGAACGCGCAGAATCTGGTGAAGAACGGAAAAAAAGGCGTGCCGCTCCGCGTAATCGGAAGGCTGAAGCAGGAAAGATGGAAGAACAGCGACGGCAAGCAGGCCTCCCGGAATTTCATCGTCGCGGCGCACGTCGACTATCTCAAGCGGCAGACAAAAACGCAGGACAATGCCGAGGAGGCGAAGAGCAAGGAGGAGGCGACGAAAAACGAGATTTTCGACATGACCCGCCGGATGAACGACACCACGGACTCGCTGACGGTCGATGAGGCGGATGCGGCATTCTAACATCCCCCAAAAAACAAGCCCGCGCTGTCTTTTCCGGCAGCGCGGGCTTCCGCCGCATGGCATAGGCGCATTCAAAAGCTCCGGCAGGCAGAACCGCCGGTTATACGGAAATCAGCTTTTTCTTCCGCGCCTTCCGCCGCGAGCATTTCCGCGGGGAGCGGGACCGTTCCGGCCCCTTCCCTTCCCGGAGAAATTCTTGTCGAACTTCGCCATCGCCTTCAGCTCGTTCTGGCGCTCGTTCATCGCCTTGTACTCCTCAATCTTCTCCGGATTGTAAAAGCCGTCCTTCCAGTTGAAGCGCGACGCGTCCTGTATGGGCTGCTGCTTCGCCATCGACGACGAGACGAGCTTGAGCTCCTGCTTCGAGAGCGTCGTGTGCGAGAAGTCGAGGAGAATTCTCGAGAAGCCGCCGCGGTTTATCGTCTCAACCTTGTCCGCGACAGAGAACGGCGCCTCGGGCATCACGAGCGAGCCGTCGGAATTGGAAAGCACCTTGAATTCCATTCCCTCCTTGTCCCGGAAATACGTGAAGTCGTAATCAGCCGGAAGCCTGAACCTCATGCGGAAAAGCGCCGGATACGCGTAGACCGTAATCATCACGCGCTCGCGCACGGACGGCTCGAACGTCGACTTTATGTTGTCCCACGAATTCTCCAGCGGCGTTATGAACGCGCCGATATTCTGGTTCTCAAGCCAGGACACCGCCCATCGGTTGAACGTATAGAGATACGGCCCCGCAATCACGTTCACGCCATCGGCGCGGTATTTTCTGAGCATACCGATATGCGCGACATTGTTCGCGACGAACGTCCTGAACCCATCCTCGACAAGCTTCCTTATGTTCTCCGCGACGTCATCCTCCTTCGATGCCGGGCAATACGGGTCGAGCGATATTATCACCTGCTTTTTCGAGAGGGGAAGCGCGGTCTTTTTCTCGACAAGGTCGCGAACCGTGCCGGAATTCAATTCAAGTATCACGCGCACGGGATTCTTCGACTGGGCGACGAAAACATCGGAGACGGTCGAAACCTGGATGTACAGCCCCGCCGGAAAATAAGAAAGCTCGTTTTTCTGGACGGGCGTCAGGTCGAGCACGGGAAGGACCTCCGCGCCCGGCTGCTGGCGGAATTTCCCGATGTCGTTGGGAAGGACGCGCGGGTATCGTTTCGACATGGATTTTGTCTGGAGCAGATAGACCTCGTCGCCGCGGCGGAACCCGACAGGGACGTCGATAAAGCGCGTGCCGTCCTCGTCGAACCAGACGGTCCTGACCTTATGGCTCACGCGGCCGGTATCGTCCGCGCGATGGAGGCGTATCGAGTCACCCGGATCGGGGTCGTAGTTTCCGCCGGAAAGGTGCGCGAACGCGATCCGGTAATCCTCGGGGGCCGCATCTGGACCGGCCGCCTCCGCCGCGCGCTGCTTCGCCTCATCTGTAGCCTGCTCGAAGCGGTCTATCTTCCCGAGGTAAATTCCCGTTCCGCCCGCCTGATTCGGGTTGAGTATGAGGGAGCCGGCTTTTTCGACGCCCTCCTCGTTCGTCTTGAAATTGTACCAGTAGGAGGTCTTCGAGCGCGCGAAATCCGTTGACAGGAGGCGCTTTGCCGTCGCGAGCGCGCCCTTCCTGTCCTCCTTGTAATGGTCCATGAGATACCTGTAGGCCGCGACGACGGAGCCGACGTACTCCGCGCTCTTCATCCTACCCTCAATCTTGAACGACTCCACGCCGATTTCCATCAAATCGGGAATCTTCTCGATGAGCTGCATATCGCACGGGGAGAAGTAGAATCCCTGCCGCTCGCCCTCGCTCGTGTCCGCAGTGTAGAAACGGCGGCATGCCTGGGTGCACATACCGCGGTTTGCGCTCTTCCCGCCGAGATAGCTTGAGAAAAGGCACAGCCCGGACTCGCTGACGCAGAGCGCGCCGTGGATGAACATCTCAATCTCCGCGCTAGTGTTCTCCTTTATCTTCCTGATTTCCTCAAGCCCGAGCTCGCGCGCGACGACGACGCGCTTCAGGCCTCCCTTGCTGAGAAGGTTCACGCCTGCAGCGCTCTCGACATTCATCTGTGTGGAGCCGTGCAGCTCAAGGTTCGGGAAGAATTCCTGACACATCCTCACGACGCCGAAATCCTGCACGATAAGCCCGTCCGGCCCGATGCGGTTGAGATACCCGAGAAAACGGTAGAGCCGCTCAAGGTCGCGCTCCTCGCTCACGGTGTTGACGGTAACGTAAATCTTCTTGTTCTGCCTGTGAAGCGACGAAACGGCCGCCTCGAACTGGTTCCACGCAAAGTTCGACGAGCGGAGCCGCGCGTTGAAGCTCTTCAAACCGAGATATACCGCATCGGCGCCCTCGCCAATCGCGGCATCCAATGCCTCTATGTTGCCCGCAGGCGCCAATAATTCCGACATGATTTCACCTCTCTAAAATGATATTCAAACTCTTTTCTTATCTTTTTGTCTCAAAAAGAATCTATCAGATTTGGCGATAAATTGCCATTTTCCGAGACGCCATTCCACACACGCACGCGCAGAAAAACGACAGCGACGCCGCCCGGGAAAGATGCCCGGACGGCGTCGCTTTTTGAGGACATTCACGCGTTCAAAATCGACCTGCCTGGAAATTCTTTTCCGAGCAGGTCAAAACTTCATACGTGTTCAGACATGCAGCGCAAGCAATTGCCTATCCTAATTTCCGGCTTTGACACTGCTGTTCGGAAGCCCTGGTGTTGCGCCCGGATTTTTTTTGTCCGCACTTTTTGTAACAATCCAATCCTCCGTTCTTGTCGGAATAAAATCCGGAATATCGTCTTTTCCAAGATACAGCCCGCTCAGCTCCGCGATATTCTGGCGGGAAACGGTGCTGTTCTGCGCCGTATTGTCCGTATGGATGACATCTGAAATCTCGATGCCCGATTTCCAAATTCCGATTGAAAAAAGCTCCTCGCATATTTTCCTCTGCTTTTGCGACCATTCTTTTTTAGAGGACTGCGACATTATTATCCCATCCAATATATTGGAATCGCCATCCTCTAGCAGGACAATATCATTTTTGCCGACAAGCTTGTCATCAGTTGAAACCCATAAATCCCATGCAGTCGGGGAACTGTCTTTTGCTTTCGCCGCAGTCTTATCCGAAATTTCAGAAACAGCGCCCGCGACATTTCCAGAATTCCGCATATGTACGGTTATGTAATCACCCGCGGACACATTCACGCTCGGAAAGACAAACGGGAACAATGAGTCTTTGCCGTCTATCGTCGCAGTGTCGAGCGTAAGCCCGCATATATTTCCGCCACGCAAAGCAAAAAGCTCGACGAATTCGCAATATTTATCCTTTGAATATTCCGTACGAACCTCGCTCAGGATAAGGCGCGCGGGCATGGCGTTGTAGCCGTAGAACTCCTGCTCGTATGACTGCGAGTTCCCGTCGGCATCGAACACGGTCATGCTCAGCTTGTAGCTCGAGCCGACATCCGTGGAGACGGGAAGCGCAATCCGCGCGCAAAGCCCGGAATCGTCGAACGACACGCTGTCGCCAGCTATGGAAAAAACGCTCCCGTCAGCATCAGTGAAGGTTATCCCCTCGACAGAAACTTTCCTCGAAAAAGAAACCTGCACGGCGGATGCGGAGACGGCAGAGCACGCGACGACTTTCGGCGACGTTATTCTCCCGTCCTCGCTCGCGCTTCCGGTCGTCTCGCCCTCTATTTTCAGCTCATCGTCATCGGACGACTTGCAGGAAACAGGCAGCACGGGCATAAGCGCCGCCCCGGAAAAAAGCGCGACGCTCGCGACGAACCTGAGGGCGGCGCGGATGCCGCCGTTGACAAAACCTTTTTTCATATGAACCTCCTTAGTTCTTCTGCACAGAAGTTCTTCGCGGGAGGCCGTTTTTTTCAAAAAGCGTAGATAAATTCGTGTTATTTTTTGGAAAACAACGGGCGGCACTTTTTCCATGCCGGCGAAGGCTCACTCGGGGCGCGAGATGATTCCGCCGCCGACAATCGCGCCGTCGATGTAGAGGACGGCAGACTGACCGGGAGCGACCGCACGCTGCGGCTCGGAGAATTCTACGCGCCACGCCTTGCCCGAAAAATTACCGTCATCGCCGCGGAATTCCGACACGCGGCATTTCACCGGACGGCTCGCGAGGCGTATTTTCACCATCGCGTCGAACGGCCCCGAAGGCTCGGCTCCCCCCGCCCAGACAAAATCGTCGGCGATGAGGGACGTGCACAGGAGGTCGTCATTGTCGGCAAGAACGACGACGTTCCGCTTCGCGTCAATCGAATGGACGTAGAGCGGGCGCGTCGAGCTGACCCCGAGCCCCTTCCTCTGCCCGACCGTGTAATGCTCGATTCCGCGGTGGCGTCCGAGAACATGCCCGTCGAGGTCGATTATGTCGCCGGGAACGCTCGGCTTGTCCTTGAAAAGATGCTCGAAATATTCCGGCGGGATGAAATCCTGGCTCTCCGCGCGCTCGGCCGCAGCAAGCCCGCGCGCGCGCGCCATCTCGAACACGTCGCGCTTCTCAGTGAAGCCGAGGGGGAAGCGCACTTTCTCAAGGACGGGAGACGGAATCCTATAGAGGAAATACGCCTGGTCCTTCGACACGTCGCGCGCGCACGATATCATCGCGGGACGGGCATCCGTTCCCCACAAACCGGACGACGGGCGGACGATTTTCGCGTAATGGCCCGTGCAGAAATAATCGAAGTCGATTCCAAGGCCGGCGACCCCCTCAAGCAGGGCACCGAATTTTATAACAGAATTGCACCGTATGCACGGGTTCGGGGTGCGTCCCGCCCTGTATTCCGCCTTGAAATAATCGATTACGCGCTTCTGGTACGCCTCCTTGACGTCTATCACATGGTACTCGATTCCGGACTTCTCGCAGAACGCGCGGCACTGCTCGATGTCCTCAAGCTCGTCGGGCCCGTAGCAGGAGCTTCTCAAGGTTTTTCCGTCGGGAAGCTCGGGAAGGTCGCCCTTCCAAAGAGACATCGTGACCCCAATGACGCGGCATCCCTTCTCCTTCAAAAGCGCTGCCGTCAGCGTCGAGTCGACGCCGCCTGAAAGACCGACGACAACGGTGTCGCCCTCGCGCGGCATATCCAAATCAACATATTCCATCAAAAAATCCTCCCGAAAAACAAAAAAGGCGGGCAGGCGCATCAGAGCGCGGAGAAACGAATTCCCCGAAACGTGCCCGAATCCCGCGTGGATTCTACAACATTTCCTAGTGAATTGATAGTGATTCGTCCACGCATCCGGGGGAAACCGCATTGCACCATTTTCCATAGGCGAAGTGATGAAAACCGTCGTTCTTTATCTAAAGAGGCACAGGCCACGCTCCACAACGAGCAAAAATGCGGTTGCCCTGTTCCTCACCCGTGCGACGCGCCGACGATTCTCCGCTCATGCCGTTTTCAAAAAAAACGCTTCCATGCTACAATGAAGCATATGAAACATGACATGATTCTATCACCCTCGGGATGGCGCAAAGTCTTCGCCTCCTCCGGCGACGAGAAAGATACATTCCCCGACATAGGGGAGAAAAACAGGATAATCGCGGCGCTTGCCGCAGACACATTCGCCGACTACATACTCGCGAAAAGGCAGAACCCGGCAATAATCCTCGGAATCGACACGCGGCCGACAGGACCGCAGATAGCAGACACGATGCTCCGCGTCTTCATGGCGAGGAGAATCGCGGTGAGCTACGCGGGGATTATCGCGGCGCCGGAGATTATGGCATACGCGCACACGGCCGACGCGTTCGTCTACATCTCCGCAAGCCACAACCCCATCGGCCACAACGGAATCAAATTCGGGCTGAACGACGGCGGCGTCCTCTCCGCGGAGGAGAACGCGTCCCTCATCAGGGCGTTCGAGGCGAAATGCGACGAGAACAACGCGGGGGAACGGATAACGGAGGTCATGTCGAAATGCTCCGAAATCGACCTCGAGTGGGTTTTCGCGGAAAGCGTCGCCGTCATGCGCGAGGCAACCTCAATCTACCGCTCGTTCGCGAAGACGACTATTTCGGGGACGGACATCCTGCCGAAACAGAACAAATTCTTCGCCCTCGTGCGCGCGTTCGTCTCGGAAAACCCGCTCGGGGTCGTCTGCGACATGAACGGCTCGGCGAGGACGCTTTCGATAGACTCCTCGTTCCTCCGCGAAATCGGCATGAATTTCATGGCGATAAACAACAGGCCGGGGCAGATTGCGCACGAGATTATCCCCGAGCCGGAAAACCTCGTCTACGTCGCATCGGAAATGGAGCGGCTCCAGGCGGAAGGCAGGAAGGACATAAAGATTGGCTACATGCCCGACTGCGACGGGGACAGGGGAAATTTCGTTGTGTGGAACGGGCGCACGAACAAGGCGGAGGTTCTCAAGGCGCAGGACGTCTTCGCGCTGTCCGTGCTTTCCGAGATTGCGTACACGATATACATGAACGAATCGCTTCCGGACAGGCCGTCATCGGGGGGCGCCCTTCAGCCGAACACAAACGGCGGGACGGAAACAAAAATCGCGGTCGCGGCAAACTGCCCCACGTCAATGAGGATTGACGACATCGCCGAGGCATTCGGCGCGAGCGTGTTCCGCGCGGAGGTCGGCGAGGCGAACGTCGTCAACCTCGCCCGCGAGAAGCGGAACGAGGGCTACACCGTGCGCATTCTCGGGGAAGGCTCCAACGGCGGGAACATCACGCACCCGGCTGCCGTCCGCGATCCGCTCAACACGCTTTTCGCGCTCCTCAAGCTCATATTCATACAGGACAGCGAGCGCGGCGACGGGCTGTTCCACCTTTGGTGCAAGGCGAGCGGACAGATGGACAAATACGAGTCGTGCAAGAACGACTTCACGCTCATCGACGTCCTCGACACTATTCCGAAATACGCCACGACAGGCGTCAGCGAGAAGCGCGCAATCCTCAAGATAAAGAGCGAGGACCAGGCAACGCTCAAGAAACGGTTCCAGGAAGTGTTCGAGGCGCAGTGGGACGCCCAGAAGGACATTCTCAAAAAGAAATACGGCTTCGAGTCATACGAGGCGGTCGCGACGAACGGAACGGACGAAAAGCGCGGCATCGGCGATTTTTCGGAAAGCGGGCGCGGCGGACTCAAGATTCTGCTCAAGGGCGGCGACGGAAAACCGCTCGCGTTCATATGGATGCGCGGAAGCGGAACCGAGCCGGTGTTCCGCGTGATGGCAGACGTCAGCTCAGCGGTTCCGGACTACATACAGGCGGAGCGGAAGCTGCTTGAATGGGAGACGAAAATGCTCCTGAAAGCCGACGCAATCTGAAAAAAACGCACAATTCGAAAACTATTTTTTACAAGGAGAAGATAGAACTATGGAAAAGGAAGAGATTCTTTCGCGCGCGAAAAAATACATCGCCGACGAAAAGGATGAAAGGTTCCGCAAGGAAGTTGAGGAACTCGTCGCGAAGGGCGACATGAAAGAGCTTGAGGACAGATTCTACCAGACGCTTGAATTCGGAACGGGCGGGCTCCGCGGCGTCATGGGCGGCGGAACGAACCGCATGAACACGCTCGAAATCAACCTCGCGACGCAGGGACTCGCGAACTACGTCCTCAAGGCATTCCCCGAGAAGGCGAAGGACGGAACGCTCTCGGCAGTCATCGCGTACGACAGCCGCAAAAACAGCGACGTCTTCGCGGAGGCGACGGCGCTCATCCTCGCCGCGAACGGAATCAAGGCGTACCTCTTCACGGGTCTCCGCCCCACCCCGGAGCTCTCATTCGCAATCCGCGAGCTCAAGGCGCAGACGGGTGTCGTCGTCACGGCGAGCCACAACCCGCCGCAGTACAACGGCTACAAGGCGTACTGGGACAACGGCGCGCAGGTCATCGAGCCGCATGATGCCGGCATCATCGACGAAGTGAACGCCGTGAAGGAAATCAAGACGATATCGAAGGAAGAGGCAATCAAATCCGGAAAGCTCGTCCTCATCGACAAGGAAATCGACGAGAAATTCTGGGCGATGTGCAAGGCGCAGCTCTTCCGCCCCGAGCTGATAAAGGAGAAGGCAGGCTCGGTGAAAATCGTCTACACGCCGCTCCACGGAACGGGCGCGATGCACGTCGAGAAAGTCCTCGGCGACCTCGGCCTTAACGTCATCACTGTTCCCGAGCAGAGGAAGCCCGACGGGGCGTTCCCGACAGTCGAGAAGCCGAACCCGGAGGAAGCGCCCGCACTCAAGCTCGCCGTCGAGCTCGGGGAGAAGGAGAAGGCGGACTGCGTCATGGCAACGGACCCCGACGCGGACAGGTTCGGAACGGCATTCCCCGGAAAGGACGGAAAATTCGTCCTCGTCTCGGGAAACCAGATGGGCGCGCTCCTCTGCGAGTACGTCCTCCTCTCGCGCAAGGAGCTCGGAAAGCTTCCCGCGAACGGAGCGGCCATCCGCTCAATCGTCACGTCTCCGTTCACGGATTACATCTGCGCGAAGTACGGCGTGAAGATGCACGAATGCCTCACCGGCTTCAAGTGGATTGCAGCCGTCGAGGATGAGTTCGAGAAGACCGGAAACGAGACCTACGTCTACGGAATGGAAGAGAGCTACGGCTACAAAATCGAGAAGGAAGTCATGGACAAGGACGGCGTCTCAGCCGCGGCGATGTGCGCCGAGATGACGCTCTACTGGGCGAGCAAGGGCAAGTCAATCCTTGAGCACCTCGACGACATGTACAAGGAATACGGATTCTTCGAGGACAGGGCAATCTCCCAGTACTTCCCCGGCTCGGCAGGAAAGGAAGTCATGGCGGGAATCATGGCTCGCCTCCGCAACGACGGGCTCAAGACGCTCGGCGGAAAGAAGGTCGTCGAAATCCGCGACATCCAGGAAAGCGTCTCGTTCAACCCGGAGAACCCGGGCGACAAGAAGAAGATTGCCCTTCCGAAGTCGAACGTCCTCCAGTTCATTCTCGAGGGCGGAACGGTCGTCTCAGCGCGCCCGAGCGGAACGGAGCCGAAGATAAAGTTCTACATCAACGCGAGGACGGAAGTCGGCGGAGCAAAATGCGACGGCTGCCTCGCCGCGACGAAGAAGGATTCGGCAGCAGTCTGCGACGCCATCGAGGCGGATATCAAGAAGGTGCTTGAGCAGGCATAACGATTAATTCTTCTGCACTGACCGCAAAAAAGCTGATGCGCCTTGTCGGAGGCGATTCAGAAATCGCGGCCAGGGCAATTTCTTCAGAAGGGAAATCCCCCGCGGAATGCGGGGGATTTTTCTATGCCCGACGACGAAAAACGTTTATGACGGAAAAAGCCATTTCGGATATACTCTCGGCATGATTCAGGAACCAAAAAATTACCATTTGCTCTGCGATTTTGCCGATTATCCGAGGCTTTTTGAGAGCGGGGCACAGTTCTGCGTGCTCGACACGGAAACGACAGGAAAATGCGCCGAGCGCGAGCGCATAACGGAAATCGGCGCGATACGGTTCGACAAAAACGGCGAGAACGGAAAATTCGGGACGCTCGTAAACCCGGGAAAGCCGATTCCGCCATTCATCACGCAGATTACGAACATAACGGACGAGATGGTTTCAGGCGCGCCAACAGCGGAGACCGTCATACCGCAATTCATGGAATTCTCGAAGGGATGCATCCTCATCGCGCACAACGCGCCGTTCGACCTTCAGTTCATAAACCACGAGCTCATGCGGCTCGGCATGGGCACGCTCCAGAACGATTCGATTGACACGCTGCGGCTGACGAGAAGGACGTTCCCCACGTTCGGGCATTGGAACCAGCCGTTCCTCGCGGAGACGCTCGGCATAAACATCGTCAGCGCGCACCGGGCGGAAGACGACGCGCGCGTCTGCAAGGAAATTTTCCTGAGGGCGCTTTCTGCGATTGCAAACCCGCACGCGTTCTAAGCTCGGCTTTGTCGGAGCAATCGGTCGCCGGAACGCGGGCGCGTTCCTACCGCTTCGGGAGTGTCTGTGATTGCAAACCCGCCCCCGTTCTAAGTTCGGCTTTGTCGGAGCAATCGTTCGCCGGAACGCGGAGGGCGTTCCTACCGCTTCGGGAGTATCTGCGATTGCAAACCCGCACGCTTTCTAAGTTCGGCTTTGTCGGAGCAATCGTTCGCCGGAACGCGGAGGGCGTTCCTACCGCTTCGGGAGTATCTGCGATTGCAAAACCCGCACCCGTTCTAAGTTCGGCTTTGTCGGATAGAAAGGGGATTTTTCAGCGGACGGTTGCGGGGACGGAGCCGAGCATGAGTTCGTCGCCGGAGAAAATTTCGGCGGCTTTTCCGGAGGGGACGCGGTGGCCGTTGACGAACGTGCCGTTCGAGCTTCCGTCGTCGCGCAGGAAATAATGGCCGTTGACGCGGATAATCGTGGCGTGCTTCCGGGATACGGATTTGTCCATGATGACGATACCGCACGATGAGGAGCGCCCGATTGACGTCTGGGCGCTTGAAATCGGGGACGAGATGCCGCCGGAAACGAAAAACGCCGGATTTTCGCGGGACGGCTTCGGCTCCGCGATATTCCCGCCCTCCTTTCCGCCGACGGAGAATTCGCTTTTTCCAATCTGGATGACGCTTCCGTCGCAAACGATTGCCCTGCCGCCGGGAGGAACTCTTTTTCCGTTCACCAAAAGGCCGTTCTTGCTTCCGACATCCTCGACGAAAAGATACCCGCCCTCGAAGAACAGGCGCGCGTGGCGCCGGCTCACCATCGGGTCGGGGATGACGAGCGCATTGTCGATGTCGCGGCCGATCGTCAGCGGAATCGTGTACGAGCGGCCGATTCCGTTGTACACGACGAAGCACGACTCGCCGTCGCCGCCTGACGGCGGCTTCCGCTCCGAGATGACGGCGACCTCCTCATCGGAAAGGGAAACCTCGCGCCCGTCCGCCATCGCCGAAAGAAGCACCTTTCGCCTTTTCTGGGCGTCCTTTATTCCGCGCTGCTTCTCGGAAAGGTCCTCCTTCAGAATTGAAATCGTTTTCCTGCACTCCTCGATTCTGGATGTTATGGCAACGACGTCAAGCTCCGACTGGGCAACAAATTCATCGAGGGAATCGCAGACGAGGGCGTAATCGCCGACGGAAAAACCTTCAAAGCCCATATGCTATCCGCGGGGAGCCTTTGCGGGGTCTATGTTCCGCTCGTCCTGAAAGACCATAAGGTATACGCACGGCTGCTGCCTGAAACGGTCTATGCCGGCAGTCCCTATCTCCGCGCCGGAATTCACGACATCGCCTTTCGAGACGGTCGTGCGGCCGAGCCCTGAATACGAATAGATGAGACCGCTCTTGCTCCTCACGAAAACGACGTTGCCGAACCCGCGGTACACGCCGCTGACGAGGACGGTTCCGGAACAGAGAGACTTCACCGGCTCGTTTTTCTTTGCGGAAAGCATCACACCGTTGACCTTCCCGCTGACATACGTCACCTCGGAGGCTTTGACGGGCCAGACGAGCGACGAATCGCCTTTTTTCGTGTCATACATATGGGGGTCGTCCAAATCGGGGACGTTTACGACCTTGACGCGCTGCCCTATCCGCAACATCGTGTTCTCGTCCGCATTGTTCAGCGCGAGAATCTCCGAGAACGAAAGCCCGTGGTCGCGCGCGATTCCAAGCCACGAGTCGCCGCTTTCCACCACGTAATAAATGTCCTTCTGCGGGGCGCGCGCCTCCTGTGCGTCCTTTTTTTCGGCAGGGGCGGAATTCTTCCCGCCGGATGAGAGAGGAGGAATCGAAAGCTTCTGCCCGACCATGACGTTGTTTCCGGAAAGCCCGTTCACGGCTTTTATGTCGTCTATCGGCCTGTCGTAGAGCCGGCTTATCGAATACAACGTCTCGCCTTTCTGGACGATATGCACGGCGCTCTCTTCGGCGCTCTCCGCCGCCTGCGCGGGAGCCGGGTCGGGAACGGAAAGCTTCTGGTCGACCCGCACGTTGTTTCCGGAAAGCCCGTTGGCATCACGAATCGCATCGACAGAAACCCCGTAGAGCCGGCTTATTGAATAGAGCGTCTCGCCTTTCTTGACAATATGGACGGTATCCGCCGGCGCAATCGCGAGCGAGATTCCTCCAAAGATGAGTGAAAAAGCAACATTTTTAAAAAGACGTTTCATATCATCGTATTTATCGGCCTGAAACCTTAGAAAAAACAGCCGCCGAAAAGCAAAATTCTTTCCGCTCATGGGCGCACACCTCCGCAGACCCGCGAAAATTCCTGCCTTATATCGGCGAACAGGGGAACGGCGAGGCAGGCGCGCTCCATAAAAAGGAATTCGTCGCGGATGATTTCCTTCGCCCCGTAGCGCGCGATGTTGTCGGTGTAGACCTGGCTGTCTATCAGTTTGCCGCCCGACGCGAAAAACGCATCCGCGAACAAGGCGAACGCCGATTTCGAGCTGCCGCTCTCCACGGTGAACATGCTCTCGCCGCAGAACACGCTCCCGATGAGCACCCCGTAGAAACCGCCGGCGAGCTTTCCGTCATGCCACGCCTCCACGCTGTGCGCGAACCCCAGCTCGTGGAAGCGGCAGTACGCGCGGACCATCTTGTCCCCTATCCACGTCCCGTCCTGCCCTTTCCGGCCCATCCTCCGGCATCCGTCAATCACCGCGGCGAAATCGTTGTCCATAGTGTAGGTGAACGGCGTCTTCTTGAGAAACCGCCTGAGGCTCTTCGGGACATGGAAATCGCGGCTGTCCATGCAGAACCTGACGGGCGGGCAATACCACACGACAGGCTCCCCGTCATCCTCATCGAACCAGGGAAAAACGCCCTGCATGTACGCCGAATAGAGCCGCTGCATGGATATGTCATCCGAAATTCCGACGATTCCCCCATGCTCATCGACGGGACTCCTGAACGGAAGAATTCTTCCGGGGTCAATCACGTCATTTTCCATACGAGAACACCATCTTGCCGCCCGACGCGGAAACCTCCACTTCGCCGCCCCTGCTGAGCCTGCCGAAAAGAACCTCGTCGACGAGCGGGGATGCCACAAGCGAATCAGCCTCGCGGGAGATGTTGCGCGCGCCGAATTCGCGGCTGTAGCCCTTCTCCGCGACAAGCGCGACGGCATCGTCGGAAACGGAGAGGCGCACGTTCCGGGCGGAAAGCCTCGCGGCGATTTTTCCGACCGCCTTGCGCGCGATGCTGCGGGCAATTTCGGGCTCGAGATGGCGGAACACGACGATTCCGTCTAGCCTGTTCCTGAATTCGGGCGGGAATTCCCGCGCGACCGCCTCCCTGACGGACGCGTCGTCGTTCCCCGCCCGGGAAATCCCCGAGTCGAATCCGACCTGCCCCTTTTCCATATCGCGCGCGCCGGCATTGCTCGTGAATATGATTATGCAGTTCCTGAAATCGGCCTTCTGCCCCTGGTTGTCCGTGAGCGTCCCGTAATCGAGCACCTGAAGGAGGATGTTGTATATATCCTGATGCGCCTTCTCTATCTCGTCGAAAAGCACGATTGAATGCGGGGACTTCTTTACGGCGGCGGTGAGCAGCCCCCCGTTGTCGTACCCCACATAGCCAGGAGCCGAGCCTATAAGCCTGCTCACCGTGTACGATTCCTGATATTCGCTCATGTCGAACCGCACGAGCGGAAGGCCGAGCGTGTCCCCGAGCGCCTTCGCCAGCTCCGTCTTTCCCACGCCAGTCGGACCAACGAACAGGAAGCTTGCCTCGGGCTTCGTCTCGTCGCGGAACCCTGCGCGGGCTTTCTTCACCGCGACGCAAATGCGCGAGACAGCCTCGTCCTGCCCGAATATGCGAGAGCGGAGCGTCCCATCCAAATCGCGCAGGCGCTCCTTCTCCCCCTCGCCGACGCGCTCGACGGGAACGCGCGCCATCTTCGCCACGACCTTCCGAATCGTCTCCTCCGACACGCGCGGACGCGGACGGCGAGACGTGCGGCGCTCGTTGTTGAGCGAGACGAAAACGCCCGCCTCGTCGATGACGTCTATCGCCTTGTCAGGAAGCCTCCTGTCGGGAAGATACTGGACGGAAAGGTCCACAGCCGCGGAAAGCGCGGACGGATTGTAAGCGACGCCGTGGAATTCCTCGTAGCGCTCCTTTATCCCGCGGACAATCCGCACGGCATCGTCGCGGGAAGGCTCGAGGACGTCGATTTTCTGAAACCGGCGTGAAAGCGCGCGGTTCTTCTCGATGAACTTAGTATACTCCTCGAACGTCGTCGCCCCCATGACGCGGACATTCCCGCGCGAAAGCGCCGGCTTGAGGATGTTCGCCATGTCGAGCGGGCTGTTTCCTCCCGCGCCGGAGCCGACAATCGTGTGAATCTCGTCGATATAAAGGACTGCCTTTCCGATTTTCTCTATCTCCTCGATAATCCCGCGTATGCGCGACTCGAAATCCCCGCGGAATTTCGTCCCGGCAAGGAGCGCGCTCATCTCAATCGAGTAGATTTTGTATCCCCTGAGCCGCTCGGGAACGTTGCCCGCGACAATTCTCTGCGCGAGCCCCTCTGCAATCGCGGTTTTTCCGACGCCGGCATCGCCGACGTGAATCGGGTTGTTCTTCGTCCTGCGGCAGAGCACCTCTATCGTCCGCTCAATCTCCGCGCCGCGACCGATTATCGAGTCGTACATGCCTTTCTCGGCGCGAGATGTCATATCGACCGCGAAACGGGCGAGCGACCGCTTTCCGCCGGACGGCACTTCGGAGAACGGCTCCTCCCCCTCCCCGATATCCTCGAAATCGTCCCCGTCCAAACCGTCGTCCGCATCCGTCCCGTCCTCAAGGCGGCGGGCATCGGAAATGCTTTCCATAAGCTCCATGACATCGACGCCGGAGCGCTTCAGCATGTACGAGCAGAAAATCCTGCTGTCGCAAATCATGGCGACGAGGAAATCGAATATATCGAACGTCTTCCGATCGGAATATATCGCGGAATCGAGCGCCTTCGAATAAATCTCCTTCATCGCGACAGACGGAATCGGGGAAGCGGCCTCCGCATCCTTCGAGACGTTCTCCGCGATGTATTTCTCCAGCCCGTCCTTGAGAGAAGGAATGTCGCACTGGCAGCTTTCGAGGACGCCGAGCACGCGGACATTGCCGAGCGCATGGAGGAGAACCTGCTCCGGCGTTATGAATTCATAATTGGAGCTCTTCGCATCGGAGTAAGACTCCTTCATTATCTGTGACAATTCCTCATGCTCTTCCATCGGCTACTCCTTCTCAAGCTTGCATTTCAGCGGGAACCCGTTCTCCCTCGCCGCACTCATAGCCATCTGCGCGCGCGTCGCCGCCATGTCGTAATCGTACACGCCCGCAACGCCACGCCCCGTCTTGTGGACTTTCTCCATTATCATCGCGGCATCGGCCTCCGACCTGTGGAACACCTTCATGAGGACGTACACGACAAAATCCTTCGTCGTGAAGTCATCGTTCAGGAAAACGACCTTGAACCGCGGAGGAAGCTCGAAATCGACGGAGACATCGGACGAATCGTCCATGCCGAAGCTGTTTTTCCCATCGCCGTCCATTTATTTGTCCTCCTTCTTTTTTTCTCCGGATTTTTCGGCATCCAGATTTTTTTCCCTGTACTGAGCCGTGACCGTGTGGTCATCGTTCTCGTTGAGCTCGAAGACGGCGAATTCGTTGTAGTTCTTTATGAGCCAATCATCGTACGCCGTCCAATCAGCAAATGTCTGTGTCATGTCTCCATTATACGGATTTGCGCCGAGTCGGAAAACACGCGGGCGTCTCCCGCCGTTTCTGCGGGCCGGCTAATCGTTCTGGCGCTTGAAGAATTTCCCGACGATTTCCTTCGACTGGAGGACGTTTATGAACGCGTTCGGGTCGACGCCACGTATCTCGCGCTCAAGCCTGCCAGACTCGTCGCTCGAGACGACCGTGTAGACCATCTTGTGGCTCTGCTGCGAGAATTCGCCCGTACCCTCGAAAACCGTCGCGCCGTGGTTCGTCAGGCGCCGTATCACGTCGTAGATTTCGGCGTGCTTGTCCGTGACGATAAGGAGCGTCGTCTTGGAGTATCGCTTGTAGACGACGTTCAGCGTCTGCGTCGAGGCGTACTGGAATATTATCGAATACAGCGCCTTGTCCCAGCCGAAAAGGATTCCCGCCGCGACGAGGACGACGCAGTTTCCCGCGAGGATGTAGTTCCACGCGGATTTTCCCGTGCGCTCCGATACGTATATCGCGATGAAATCCGTCCCGCCCGAGCTTGAGTCGGCGAAGAGGCAGAGCGATATCGCGACGGCGTTCACGATTCCGCCGAAAACGGCGCAGAGTATGGTGTCGCTCGTCAGCGAAAGGAACGTAATCCCCGAGAAAAGGTCGGTGAAGAAGCCGGAGACGACAATCATCACAATAGAATACACCGTGAATTTCCGCCCGATGTACAGGAAGCCGATTATTATCGGCACGACGTTGAGCGAATACGCAAGGACCGAGTACGGGACGCTTATCCCCAAGAATTTCCCGAACACCTCCTGGACGAGGAGCGCGACGCCGGCAAATCCGCCCGGAAAAAGGTTCGCGCTCCGCACGAACGAATCGATATTGAGCGCGAAGAGGACAGCCCCGATAAGGACAAGCACGAGCCGCTTCGACTCGTACTGCAGTTTTAGTTTCGACATGAACACAAATATAACAGGAAAAACCGTTTTCGTCGCCGCAAATCGCGCGGGCACGCAGGAAGCCCCGGAAAAAGCGCCCGTGCGCAGCCGAAGGAATTTCGCGGGAGCGCTTGATTCAGCCCATCGTTTCTTGGACAGAGCAAAAAAAAATCCCCTCCGCCACCGGAAAATCCGAGACGGAGGGGGACAAGCGCCGGAATCAAATCAGCTCAGGACGGCTCCCTTGTCCGCGCTTGAGACGAGCTTCGCGTAGCGGGAAAGATAGCCGCTCTTCACCTTCGGCTCGGGCGCGACCCATTTCGCGCGCCGTTCCGCGAGCACCTCGTCGCTCACGTCAAGGTGAATCTTGTAGTTGTTGATGTCGAGCGTAATCATGTCGCCTTCCTCGACGAGCGCGATGGGACCGCCGACAGCGGCCTCGGGTGAGCAGTGACCGAGCGAGGCGCCGCGTGTCGCCCCGGAGAAGCGCCCGTCGGTGATGAGCGCGACCTGCTTGTCGAGCCCCTGCCCCGCAAGCGCCGCCGTGACCGCGAGCATCTCGCGCATTCCCGGGCCTCCCTTCGGGCCCTCGTATCGGATGACGACGACGTCGCCCGGATGAATCTGCGCCTTCTGCACGGCATCCATGGCGGCGCTCTCGTCGTCGAACACGCGCGCAGGCCCCGTGTGGTTCATCAGTTCCTTGGCGCATGCGCTTCTCTTGACGACCGTGCCGTCGGGGGCAAGGTTTCCGAAGAGGACGGCGATTCCGCCGTTGTCGGAATACGGATTCTCTATCGGACGGAGAATTTCGGGATTGCGGTTCCTGACCCCGGCAATGTTCTCCGCTATCGTCTTTCCCGTCGCCGTTATGAGGCTCGTGTCGATGAGGTTCTTCTTCGCAAGCTCCGCGAGAACGGCCTGGACGCCGCCCGCGTCGTCAAGCTCGCACATGAACGTGTGGCCGGCGGGCGCAAGGTGGCAGAGGTTCGGCGTGCGGTTGGAGATTTCGTTGACCTCGTGCAGGTCGAGCGAAAGCCCCGCCTCGTGCATTATCGCGGGAACGTGGAGCATCGTGTTCGACGAGCAGCCGAGCGCCATGTCGGCGGCGAGCGCGTTGCGGAAGTTGGCGGCTGTCATCATCTTCCGCGCGGTGATTCCGTTCCTGTACATGTTCATGACGGCCATGCCCGCGTGCTTCGCGAGCTGGATTCTCCTTCCGGTGACGGCGGGAATCGTCCCGTTCCCCGGCAGACCGAGACCGAGCACCTCGGTGAGGCAGTTCATCGAATTCGCGGTGAACATTCCGGAGCAGGCGCCGCAGCCCGGGCAGGCGTAGTTCTCCATCTCGCGGAGCTGCTCCTCCGTGACCTTGCCGACGGCAAGCCCGCCGACGGCCTCGAACATGTCGGTGAGTGAAAGGTTCTTTCCGGAATACGGGTTCGAAGCGTCGTTTCCGGGAAGATGGCCCGGCATCATCGGCCCGCCCGAGCAGAACACTGTCGGAAGGTCAAGCCTGGCAGCAGCCATGAGCATTCCCGGGACGATTTTGTCGCAGTTCGGAATCATAACGAGCGCGTCGAACTGGTGCGCCTTCGCGACGCATTCCACGCTGTCGGCGATAAGCTCGCGCGTCACGAGCGAATACTTCATCCCCTCGTGCCCCATCGCGATTCCGTCGCAGACTCCTATGGCAGGAAATTCGACGGGAGTCCCGCCTGCCATGCGCACGCCCGCCTTCACGGCCTCGGCGATGCGGTCAAGCTCGATATGTCCCGGAATAAGCTCGTTCTTCGCGCAGATGATGCCGACGAGCGGCTGGTTCAGCTCCTCGTCGGTGTATCCCGACGCGTAGAAAAGCGAGCGATGCGGCGCACGCGCGGTGCCCTTGCATGCATTGTCAGACTTCTTGGCCATTTTGTACCTCGATTCTTTTTGTAGGATGCCGAGCAGTGTAGCGCCGATTCGCATAAAAATAAAGAAGCAGGACGAAAGCCTAGTACATGACCTTCACCGCGGAAATCTCATCGGCAAGCGTCCCCGCGGAAGGAATACCAGCCGAGAGCGGCAGGACGGAAACGCCCATCGTCCTCGCCGTCCTGCCGCCGGGAAGGACATCCGACTCGGACGCGGAAAGCGCGTACTGCTCGCCCCCGTACGTTCCCAGATAGAGGAGGACGCGATTTCCGGCGACGAGGATGGAGCCAGCCGGAATGTATTTCAGAAGCGATTTCTTGTGCGCGGACGTCGACGACCTCATTCCGATTGTCGGGACGTCCATAGCCGCGATGCCGGAAACGGAGCGCGGAACGTCGAACCCGAACACGCGGTAAAGCTCCGTCACGAACTGCGCGTCATCCCTCGCGCCGTACATGCCGCGCCAGCCGAACCGCTCGCCGAGGCACGAGAACGATATGCGCAGGAGGTTCGCGCGCGTGTAGGGAACGTAGCCGACGGAGACGGAGCGGGAACAGGGAACGTACGCGTTGTGGAACATGAGGAATCCGCCCTGGCTTTTGTCGGGAATCCGGACGATGTAGCAGTCGTACCCTTCCCTTCCCTCCGCGGACTCGCCCCATTCGGCATACGGAACGAGCGCGAGCTTCGTGCCGAGGAAAAGCTCTGCGCCGGAAATGCGCGCGTTCAGCCTGTCGTGGTCGAGGGAAAAACGGCTTTCCGTCACGACGAGGAAATCGGCGGGGTTCCTGCATTTGTCCCATTCCGCGAAGTTGTGGCAGAACGCGAGGTTCTCGTCGGGAACCCACCCGCGGCATGTCGCCGACACGACGAAATGCCATGACGAATCAGCAGTCGAATGTAGGACGACGACAGGCTCGCTCATCATGACGATGCCCGCCTGCAGAATGTCGTGCGACAGCGCGAATTCCTCGTCCGTGAGAATCTCGTCCGTCGGCAAGAGCCTCACATTCCCGCGCCTCAGAATCACGCCGTAGGAGACGGGGTTCGACTCCCCGACCGCCGAAAGGTTCCTCGAAGCGGAAAGCCGCTTCCGCAAGTCGTCAGGAACGACATCGCCGTCCTTGTAGCACCGCTCCGGGACATCCGCATCGAGGAAAGCGAGCAGCGCCGACTGCGTGACGGAACCGTTTCGCCCCGACGCGTAATGGAAGAACGACATCTCGTCATTCTCCGCGGCGGAAGCGGCTTCCTTTCCGACTGCGAGAATCTCGTCGGCTGAGAGGATTACCTCGCCCGCCTTTTTGTCGAGCGACTCCCAGAACGAAGGCGAGAGCATCTCCGCAGAAACGGACGGCGCCGTGCGGACGAAGCGAGAGCCTCCCGCAAAAGACGGAACGGGAACGGAAAGGGCGGCGACTGCCGCAGCAACTCTGACAATTCTGAAATATGGGTTCATAGAAAAGAAAACTCCGAAAAAAAATGGTCGCGGAAAAAGCGGCGGACAGTTCCGGCGGGGCAAAACCGCAGGACAAAGGCCGCATCTCAAGAAAACGCGCCCGGAACAGAATCTTCCGGACACATTTCAGTATCGGCATTTTTCGGCAAGCACTGAAAACGGAATCCGCCCTGCAAAACGCTCAATAATTGTCCCACTTGAAATCGTCGAAGTCCTTTATCTGAACCTCGAATTTGTTGCGGAAATATTTCTCGACGCGGCGTATAGTGAGAGGCTCCTTCGCCGCGTAGTTCGGGTTCAGGTATATGTACGCCGAGTAAAGCCCCTCCTGGGAACGGCATGACGGCGAATTGTCGTCGATGAAGACGATTCCCGCGAGGCTTTTCGACACGTCGCTCACGCGGACGGCTGACGACGCGTACGAGCGGGAGAATTCCCGCGCCTCGGAATCGATGCGCAGCAGCTCCATGAACGTCCGCCTCGAAAGGCTCCGGTAGAATATGTTGTTGAAATCGCCGAAATCGACCGTCTCCGCGTTGAACCACGGGTTCCTCACAATCGTTATGAGCGAATACTCGTTGTCGACGAGCTTGTTCCCGTAATCGAGGAATTTGAACTTGTACGATTCCGCCATAGCATACGGCGAATATTCCTTGACGGTCGAAAGGAACGGGGATGACGGCGTCGCGTAGCTTATCTTGAAGTCGAAACGGAGCCCCGAATCGGAGCAGTACGCGACGGATTTTCTGCCCTCGGATACGGCGCGCTTGAGCTCCCGCCGTATGGAGCGCTTTTCCGCCCCGAGGCTGTTCTTCACCTCGCTGTAATCGATTTCCGAAAGGTTGTCCACGCCGACGAGAACGCTCCGCCCCAGCGTCTTACGCGCGAAATCCTCAATCTCCTCGAAAATCTGGTCGAATATCTGGAGGTGGATGCAGTTGAACGACTTCACGTCGGTGAAAAGCCGCTCGGTGCGGAAATGGAGGCAGAGGTCGATATCGATAACCTCCTTCTGCCCGTTCAGCGCGGGAATCGACTGGCGGTGGTCGGCTATTCTCAGCAGGTTTATGTACGAGACCGGGAAGAACTCGGAGAACTGGGAATAAAAATCGAGCGCGACAAGCTCCGAGTACGGCCCCGCCCACTGGTGGTTCTTCGCCTCGGCGATGTTCTTGACGCGCTCGCAGATGCAGTCGATTTCAGACGGGCTCCCCGAAAAAACGTCGCGGAGCCTGCCGAGCCTGTTGAGAAAATTGTAAGCGAAATAGCCGAGCGGCTTCCTGTTCAGCGGAGCGATGCAGCCGTTCGTGTTCAGCCTGTTCTTTATGCGCTTTTCCACGCCGAACACGTCCGACAGAATCTTCTCCACGTTCTCAACGTCCGTCGTTTCCCAAATCCTCCAGAACGGCCTTTATCTCATACGCGAACGAATAGAGGTCGTTGAACAGCATGAGGTTCTTCGACGCGCACGAGGCGAACAGGTTCACGGTGTTCCCGCTCGCGTCCTCCGCCTCCTGCACGGTCTTTATCATCTGGTTGATGTCCTTCACGTTCGCCGAAATGTTCCGCCCGATTTTCTCCACGTTCGCGTTGTTCTCCGAATTCATCTTGCGGACCTTGTCGAACCGCACCAGCGTCTCGTCCGCCTCGTGCCGCAGCCCGTTGAGCGACTCCGCGTTGCTCACCGTCCCCGACTCAAGCTCGCCGATGGATTTGTTCAGCTTGTCGACCTCCGCCTTTATCTTCTCGGTCGTCATCTTCGTGTTTCCCGCGAGCTTCTTGACCTCGTTCGCGATTATCCTGAAACCGGCGCCGACAGTCCCGGCATGAGCCGCCTCGATTGACGCATTGAACGAAAGCAGGTTCGTCTGCTCCGATATGTTCTGTATCGCCTCGATGAGGGCGACGATGTCCTTCGTCTCGTTGTGCAGCACCTTGAATTTCTCCACGTACCTCTTGTGCTCCTCCTCGATGCGCTGGACGGAATTCCGGAGGTTCTCAATCTCCTCGTACACCCTGCCGAGCCGCTCTATGTTGCGCCCGGCGTTGTCGGAAAGCGCCTTCGTGTCGTCGTCCATCATCTTCGACGACTCGATGAGCTTGTTCAGCGCGGCCTTCTGCTTCGCCGCCGTAGAGTCCTGCACATTCTTCGACTTTATATACTGCCCGAGGAATTCCGCCCCCATAGCGTCCTTTGCCAAATACGCGACGAGGGACGAAACGACGTCGAGCCCGCTTTTCACAAGTTCCGTAGAATTCATCTCAGTCTCCTATAACGACACAAACGAGCGTCTGGTTGCAATGGATGCGCCCGAGCTGCTCACCGTAAGCCGAGAACCCCGCGAACGTGGGGAACGTCTCCCTGTATTTCCTGATTATGCTGTCCGAAATCTTCATCCGCCCGAACGCGAGGGTGCGCGTTATGCACGTCATCATGACGGCGAACTTCGGGTTCCGCACGACGCCCCGTATTTCCCGGCACGTCTCCTCGCATTTTTCGAGCGGGTCGCCGATGTGCATTATCTCAAGCGTCGAATTCGGGACTACGCGCGCGAAAAGGCTGATTTTCTTGTCGGGCGTGAAGCCGGCAAGCGCGGCGACGTGAATATCCCCGTTCAAAAAACGCCCGAACGGGTTCTCGAACGTCATGTCCTCCGCCTGCGACTCGCTCACGCCGAGCTTCTCCGCGTACACGCTCTTCGCCGGCTTGCCGTCCAATTTCGATATGATTCTGTTGACGACGTCAGACTCGGAGACGATTACCGATTTTCCGGTCGGATTGAATATATCCTCCTGCCTGATGTCGAAAACGCACCGCGTCTTCACGAAAAGGAAGGCGGCCCCGTCCTGCGTCGATTTCCCGTTGCACGAGACGAACGTGCGCGGCTCGCTCCCCGTAAATCCCGCCGTCCCGCCTGCGAGGGGAAAATTGTCGTTTCCGATTATCGAATAGAAATTCGACAGAATCGTCTCCTCCGCGTTGAAAACCCCGTTTATGAACGCCAGCGCGAACGCATCCTTTCCCGAGTTCGGGTCGTTAATCCGTATCCCGCAGTTTCTGAGGGCGTCCTCTATCGCGCGCCTGCTGGCGACGGGATACCGGCTCCCGTGCTCCACCAGGACGGCGCGCACCGTCGTCGAGGAATCGCGCATCGTCGTGAGGACGACCGAATCGTTCGCGAACCCGTCAGGAGTCACCTCCCCCGCCGTGCTCGTCCCGATTACCTCGGAATTCGGAAACCGCTCCTTAATCTCCCGCGACAGCTCCGGAAAATCGTACCGTATCGCCGCCATGAAAATAACAGCCTGGTAGGAATCCGGCCGCTGCCTCAACTTCCCGCAAAGCTCATCGACGGCGGACTTGACGTCAGGCCGTCTTGAAACGACAACTTCCTGCTCCATAAAACGCACTCCTCGCCGCGAAACGGAACGACGCCCCGAGACGCGAAAGATTTTCGGCAGACAAAAAATCCGCCTCAAAAACACGATTTTTATTATGAGAACTTTTTTTATCGCGCGGAAAATGCGCCGCACCGATTGAACAAAAGCGACGTTCCGACCGAGATAATTCTAGCACAGGTGAAATCATTTTTAAAAAAAAGACGCGCCTTTTTTTCAAGGTTCTGTCAGGGGAGCCGACGAATACGGCCGGTTGCCTTGAAAAGCGCCATTCTGAACTTGCTTCAGAATCTACGAACGCTGACACATGAATGCCGAAACAAGTTCAGCATGACAAAATCAAAATCGGAAGAAATCCGTTCGGGGGACGACACGAGAAAACATGCGCCCACCAAAAATGCGGCCAGAGCAAAAAAAAGCACCCGATTAACAGGTGCTTTTCAGAGCGGCAGAAGGGAGTCGAACCCTCGTCATCAGCTTGGAAGGCTGAGATAATGAGCCGTTATATGACTGCCGCATAAAAAATGGTACGTGGTATTGGGTTTGAACCAATGACCCCCGCCGTGTGAAGGCGATGCTCTACCGCTGAGCTAACCACGCTCGAACGAAAAAGACTATATACCATAGTTTTTTTTTCGTCAATAGCCGAATCACTTTTTCGGCGAAAAAATCCTGAAATTCATCCACGGGAAAAGGTTGTGCTTGCGCTCAAGGTTCGTGAGCCATTCCGTGCTGACAGTGTTCGAGCCGAGCGAATCGTAGACGATTATGAACGATTTTATGCACTCCTCGACGCGCGACGCGGCATACTCGCCGAAACTCGCCTCGTCGTCATCCGAATCGCTGTCGTGAGCCATCTCCGCCCACTCCCCGCTCTGAGAGAGGAGCAGCTCCTTCGCGCCGAGGTTGAGGAGGCGTATTTTCAGCCCGGTGTCGTTCGGGAATCTGTCGGATATGTCTATCATGCGCTCGCACATTTTCCTCGCATAGCGGACCATCCACGCATTCGAGTTGTCGAGATGGTTCTCGGCAAAGCCGTCTCCCGTGTCGGCGCACGGATAGATGGATGCAATCTGGATTTCCTGCTTCTCGCGCCTCATCGAGCGGAGTATGTCGGAGCAGCCGCATACCGAAATGTCCTGGCGAGAAGAGAGGCTCTCGATTACGTCCGAGAGGAAATCGACGCCCTCCGCCCAATTTCTGCCGAGCATATCCGCGGGAATCGTGCAGACGAGCGACGCGGAGCTGTTCTTTCCCTCCGAGCAGAGCATCAGCTCCGCCTCGCGCAGCTTCGCGGCTTTTTCGGAGACGAACGCCTCGGCATCGGCTGCGCACTGCCTGCGCGCCTCCTCGGCATCATAGACGGCAGAAGAGCGCGCGCGGTACTGGAATCCCGTCGGGATGCGCGCCGCGCCTTCGGGAAGGAATTCCGCCAAATCGCCGGAAGGAAGCTCGAAACCGATGTCGTCGGAGACATCCTTGTAACACGGGTTCATCGAAAACGCGGAAATCTCGCCGGAAACGTCGGAATCCTGCGCGAAGAACGCTAGCGGATTCATCTTGCTGCACCTGACGGGCGCGAAAATTCCCTTCTCGATTTTATCACTGCTGAAAAAGAAACCGTGGTTATCGACGAGGGAATAGTTCATGCCGTAGGAGCGGAGGACATTCTCGATTCCGCTGCAGTACCCGAGATATGGAAGATAGAATCCGTCGGGAAGCGAGTTGAAGAAACGCCTGTGCGCGTAAAGCCCGGTCTCGACCTGCGCGTTCAAAACCTCGGGGAGGTCGGCATAATGCGGGAGATAGGCATACGTCCCGCACGTCGCCAGAAGCTCAATCTCGCCCGCCTCGGAAAGCGCGGAGAACGCCCCGACGAGGTCCATCCCGTACACGTCGCAGAAATCGTGGAGGTCGCGCTCCGCCTTCCCGAGGGAAGCGCGCGCGTTGCGAAGAAGCCCCTCGTCGCCCGCGCACCGGACGACCTCCTTTTTCCCGAGCGCAATCCGCCTCTCAAGCCAGGAGACGTACTGCCCCTGCACGACCGGGTCGACGAGGAGCGAGCAGAGCGTCGGGGAAAGGACGAGCGAAATCTTGCAGCCGATTTTCCTTTCGGAAAAGCCGTTCAGCATGTTGAGAAGCGGGATATACGTTCCCGATATCGAGCTGAAAAGGATGTCGTTCTCCCTCCCGTATTTATTTTCATCATCTGTATGCCGTATGTATGCCTGATGCGCGACAACAAGTAGAACGAGATTCTTGGAAGACATGTTTTCACCCCGATTTCATTTTTTTATATAACCGGAAAGCGCGAAACGCCCCGGCATTATTATTACATATGCCCGGAAACTTCAGCCCCGGGACAAAAATTACCGTAGAACGAGCGGCCCCTCCACGGCTCCGGCAAAATCTGCCAGGCAACCATTTCGAACCGCAGCGGACTCAAAAGGACGGACGCTCACGCGAACGATTCCCTGTGAACCTCGTAATGCGAATGGAGGATTTTTCGTATGCCGGAAAGCTCCATCACAGGCGGAAGCTCGACGTCGCGACCGGGACGCGCGTTCCCGAGCAGCTCGCTCCCGCACGGAAGCGCGGTTTTCTTCGATATGGCAAGGTTGTCCGTCTTCCCGTCCGAATAGGCGGCGACGAGGTCAACCCTGACGAACCGTTTTCCGGACGACGACGGCTTGTTCGCCGAAAGCATTATGAACTTGTCCCTGTCGTCCTCCGACACCTGGACGTCGAAGCTCTCCGTCGGGGACTTTGAATCGAACGCGTCGAAATAAGAGACGCGCACGACGAATTTCTCGAAATCGATATCGTCCCCGAGCCGCCTCAAGTCGCTCGCCTTTATGTCCCAATACACGTACAGCCAAACGGGATTCTTGAAGACGACACCAATCTCGGTCTCGTTGAACGAGAAAGGAAGCCCCGCATCGTCGGAGCCGTCGTTCCTGAGCGCGCTTTTCAGGGATTCCGGAATTGACTCGGACTCCTCGTCGCTGAGCTCCTGTATGTCGGTGAGCCTGCTCTCCTCGCCGTTGTCCTGCGCCATCTCCTCCGCGAATTCGAGCAGCTCGCCGATAACGAATTTTCTGCTCAAATCGTCGGGAATGTCGATTCCGTAAGTTTCCGCCAGAGAGACAAGGTCTGCGGATGAAAGCGTCTCAAGGTAAGACCGTGATAATAACTTCGATTCCATAATTCGTGTATATTCTCGACAAAATCATCATAAAAATCAACTGAAAAAACACGTTTTAGAATTTGTCAAGAAAAAAAATCGGGACGCCGCAATCAAAAAAGTTTCCATAAATTCCGGCCGCGCCCCCGATTCCCGCAAAAAAAATGCGGAACTTGGAAAAGCCCCGCATTTTTCGCTACTACAGAAATCTAAAACTCAAAAAGAATTAGAAGCTGCCCGCAACTGCGACGGCGCAAGCAACCGTACAACCGACCATCGGGTTGTTTCCCATTCCCATGAAGCCCATCATCTCGACGTGAGCCGGAACAGATGAAGAGCCTGCGAACTGGGCGTCAGAGTGCATGCGACCGAGAGTATCAGTGAAGCCGTAAGAAGCCGGGCCCGCAGCCATGTTGTCCGGGTGCAGCGTGCGTCCCGTACCGCCGCCGGAAGCGACAGAGAAGTACTTCTTGCCCGCGAGCAAGCGCTCCTTCTTGTACGTTCCCGCGACAGGATGCTGGAAGCGTGTCGGGTTCGTTGAGTTTCCTGTGATGGAAACATCGACGTCCTCGTGCCACATGATTGCGACACCCTCGCGAACGTCGTCGGCGCCGTAGCACTTTACGATGAGGCGGTCAGGGTTGTTTCCGTACGGGACTTCCTTCACGACTGTGAGAGCCTTGTCAGTTCCCTCGCCGTTGAAGTAGTCGAACTTTGTCTGGACATATGTGAAGCCGTTGATGCGAGAAATAATCTGCGCGGCGTCCTTTCCGAGACCGTTCAAGATGACGCGGAGCTTGTTCTTGCGGACCTTGTTGGCGTTAGCAGCGATTTTGATAGCACCTTCAGCAGCAGCGAACGACTCGTGGCCAGCCAAGAACGCGAAGCACTGCGTCTCCTCGGAAAGAAGGCGGGCGCCGAGGTTTCCGTGTCCGAGACCGACCTTGCGGTCGTCGGCGACAGAACCCGGCAAGCAGAACGCCTGGAGTCCCTTTCCGATGTTGGCGGCGGCTGTTGAGCCGGTCTTGTCGCCGGACTTCTCCGCTTCCTTGATTGCGATTGCAGAACCGAGGACATAAGCCCACTTCGCGTCCTCGAAGCAAATCTGCTGCGTTGACTGGCAGATTTCATAGGGGTCGAATCCGCGAGCCTTGCAGAGGTCGCGGGCCTCGTTCAAGCCCTTCTCGCCTTCGCTGAATCCATATTCCTTGAGAGCTTTGTTGACCTGCGGAATGCGGCCTTCGTAATCCTCAAACAATGACATACCTGTTTCCTCCGTATTCCTGACTTACTCTTTGCGCGGGTCGATGAGTTTGACCATGCCCTGGTCAGCCGTGACGCGTCCGTAGTGCGTGCGTGCCTTCTCGATTGCCTCTTTCGGGTCAACGCCGGCTTTGAGAGCGTCCATGAGCTTTCCGAAGTTGATACAGTTGTAGCCGATAATCTGGTTGTCCTTGTCGACCGCGCATGTCTCGACGTATCCCTCCGTCATCTCAAGGTAGCGGGGACCTGTCTTGCGTGTCGCGAACATCGTTCCGACCTGCGAGCGGAGGTTCTTTCCCAAATCCTCGAGAGAAGCGCCGACCTTGAGACCGTCCTTCGAGTACGCGCTCTGGGTGCGTCCGTAGACAATCTGAAGGAAAAGCTCGCGCATAGCCGTGTTGATGGCGTCGCAGACGAGGTCGGTGTTCAATGCCTCGATAAGTGTCTTTCCGATGAGGATTTCGCTCGCCATGGCGGCAGAGTGGGTCATGCCAGAGCAGCCGATTGTCTCGACGAGAGCCTCCTCGATGATACCGTCCTTCACGTTGAGCGAGAGCTTGCACGCGCCCTGCTGCGGTGCGCACCAGCCGATACCATGCGTAAAGCCAGAAATGTCCTCGACTTTCTTCGCCTGAACCCATTCACCTTCTTCCGGAATCGGAGCGGGACCGTGATACGCGCCCTTCGCGAGCGGACACATGTGCTCCACTTCTGCAGTGTACTTCATAGGAATCTCCTAGTAATAATGAATCTTACAGAGCCTCTACAGAGACTGTTTCAACGGGGAAGTATATAGGCTTTCTTGAGAAAAAACAATCAACAACAAAAACGGCGGTGCGGAATAGTCAAAATATATTTCAGAAAAATCCGCTTGCGACATTTTAGTCGTTCTCAGATTGGCTCTATTGGAGCAAGCGGACGCAGCTCCCCGCTTGGCGGGGAGTGCGCCATGGTGGAACTGCGCGCGTAAATGGGGAGTTTTGTGTTCTTTGTTTGGATTGCGAAGTTTCAAGTTCTCAGATTGGCTTGGTCGGGGCAAGCGGACGCAGCACGGGCGAGGGGCAATGAACGGGCTTCGGCTGCGCTCAGGCGCCTTATTATCATACCTTCCGCAACATCCTCCGCATCCGTGTTCCGTGGATTCCGAATCAAGGCTCGCTGAGGCAGAAAGCGCCTGCTTGTCGGTGCCGACCCGGCTGCACGCCGCTTTTGTTCACGCTCCTCCGCGCCTCAGTCGTCGCTGAAGCACTCAGGTATCGCGGCATAAGATGAGCCGGACTTCCACTCGCAAATGCCGTCATCCGGGTTGTCGCTGACAAAGCTGTTCAGCGCGGTAAGCAAATTCGTGCCGTATTGCAATGTCTGGGCAGTTCCGGCGTCATCTGCGCTTGCGGCGGCAAGAGTTCCGTTATTGTTTGCTGCGAAAGAGCCGTTACCGGTTAACGTTCCTGCGCGGACATCACTTGTATACCTATTGCTTGCCTTGCAAAGCATCCAGTTCAGGTTGTCACTGACAGTAGTCCCTGTCGATGTATTTGAGTAAACGCAGTCGGTACGCCAGTAGCAGTCAACAATCTCATTGCCAGCGTTGTTGGAAAGCCCCGCAATCGCTCCGACAATGCCGTTCAAGGAAACAGAATCATCAGCGCGCTTATTTCCTGTTATCGTTCCGTAATTCACGCAGTTTTTTATAACGCCATTCATTCCGCCATCCCAGCTCGAATTCTCACCCGCAATGCCGCCTGCAGTCATATAAATTCCGCTCCACGCTCCCGTGCCTGAGCCAGTATGCCACATTGAAGTTATGTTTCCCGTATTTATGCAGTTCTCTACAGTCCCGCGGTTCACCGAGCAAATTCCGCCGGTCGCTGAGATTCCGCGTCCGTCACAGTCTATAGCGTTCCAGCAGTTGCGGATTATGCCCTCCTCATTTAAAAAGCAGAAGCCGGAGAACTGGCAGTGGGCAGTAGCCGGATCATTCGGACCCCAAACACCTGCCTGAGAAAACGTGATGGTCCTTGTCGATTTTATTTTCAGGTTCTGGATGATTCCCATATTTTTCCAGCAGATAACGTAGCAACGGGTCGAGTTGTTGTCGCTGATTGTGATGGTATGCCCGTCGCCATCAAACACCCCGTAAAACACGACATGTGGGTTGCCCTCATCCAATGCCAGAGCGCGGGTGGCAAACCCGATGGGCATCCAATCCGTAGAGGACGACATATCAATATCATCTTGCAAAGTTATACAGATATTCCCCGTATCCTCCGAAGTCATGCTGTTCAGGGATGAGAACATGTTTTTCAGGGCATCCGCATCGCCCGCTTTGTATTCGAAGTACTCCCTGCTGTCGACAATCCTCGTCGCGACAAGGACGCCATAATTCATGATGCAGTCGATTTTCCATGTCTCGCCGCTCACCGGGCTTATGGCGAAATACTTTCCGTAATTCCGTATCATCATGCTGTCCTCTGCCTCGGAAAGAACCTGCACGCCCGTCGTGTAGCTTGACGGAACAATCGTCGCGACAGAGCCGGCGTCTTCCGGCGGGGTGATTTCTCCCGTAATCGTTATAGAATTACTTCTGATGCTAACGTCATTTTTGCCGCTTTCTCCGTCATACGGAATTGAGACAGTACCATTGATGTTGAATTTTCCGTTCGTGTTGATGTCAACCGCGCCACCAAGAATCGATGTACCAGGATTTTCAAGATAGTTTCCGCTTATTGTTCCTCCATTCATATTGAAAGTTCCGTAGCTGATTTCAACTCCGCCGCCGCCAGTCGTTCCGCCGACAAGCTTGTTGTTGCTGATGCTTCCTGAGTGCATATTGAATGTAGCGGCAAAATTTTCAACATAAACACCGCCGCCGCCACTTGTCGCAGAGTTCCCGGTAATAGACGGACTTACGGAAGCTCCTGACACTCCGAATGTTACAGTTGCTTCATCTCCAGTAACCGTACTATTACTTGCAACGTAAACACCGCCGCCAGAAGCTGCCGTATTTGCTTCTCCACTTTCACTTCCACCGACAATTGAGTTGCCCGTCATGCTGAGGCTTCCTTTTTTATTGACATGAACGCCTCCGCCATAACTATAGGCTTTGTTTCCCTTTATCACGGCGTCTTCCATAAGGCGAACAGTTCCTGTAGTGTAAATTCCGCCCCCATCCTTTGGAGAATAATTAAACCCAACACTGGTTTTTGCAATCTGTACGATTCCCGCCGCAACATAAATGCCGCCGCCCTTTGAGCTGCTCGACTTTACGGCGTTTCCCGTAACTTTTACACTGGCTTCATCATCTTTCGATGCCGTTCCGTTGCTGTTTTTGTAGCCAATATAAACATTACCACCATTAACACAGATTGCGCCCCCGTTTTCTGCCTTATTACTTCCATTGCTCCATTCACCCGGAGCAGCAGTAACATCTTTTCCAATCAGGGTATTACCATAAATGTAGCAGGTCCCTTCTTTAGTATAAATCGCCCCGCCGTCATGGTCCGCGCTGTTTGCTTTTATGACGCCTCCGCTGATTACAAGCGTTCCGCCGTAGTTGAAAATACCGCCGCCGCCGCAGTTGGAACCTCCTTTCTCATAGTTGCCTGAAATTTCCGCACCATCTTCAATCGTAAGTGTTTTAGAATCGTTGTAGATTCCGCCGCCACAAGAAGCGGTGTAATTTCCTGAAACAAGCGCGCCTTGAGAAAGCGTCACATCACCATTTGTATAAAGTCCGCCTCCGCCTGCAGAAGATGAAGCCGCATATCCGCCGGTGATTTTTAGATTTTTGATTGTCACGGGAACGTCGGTAAGAATCTTGAGCGTCGTTCCGCTTGAGCTTGAAGTAAATCCGCCTTTCAAGCTGTCTGTTGTATTTCCAGTTGCCCCGGAAATTGTGAGAGACTTGGCTTTATATGCGCCAGTTCCATCTTTTTTGAGCGTATCCGGGATTTCCTGCGCGCCCGTAAGCTCCCCGTCGACGAGTATCGTGTAGTCGGTATCTTTATCCAGGAGCGCATTCATCGCACGGGCAACCGATTTGTACGGCTCCGCGCGCGTCCCCGTCTCCTTGCTGTCCGATTTTTTCGACGACACGTAAATCCTCGAAAGCGCGAACTTATCGACGAGAGCTTTTGTTATCACGCATTTTCCGTCCGTGGTGATGTACGACGACGAGCCGAACCACGAATCCGTCACGAGCGATTTGCACACATGGAGCGACTCGCGGAATTCGTAGAGGAGAATCCTGTTTCCGTCGGACGCGCTTTCCGTGTTGTAGAAGCTGAACACCGCCCCGTAGCACCCCGAATCGAGTTCCGCGCTCCATGTTATTTTCCCGCCGGAATATACGGGGGGGGGTATGACACAATCCTCACCCGAAATTGTTACCGCGCACGACTTTATTTCAGTTTCGCTGACGTCTATTTCGAGGCTGACGTTCCCCGTCCCGCTGTCCATATAGGGCTTTACGGGAACCTCGCAGAAAAACGCGTCGCCCGGACGAAGCGTTTCCGTCACCTCGCCAAAAAGCACGGTTTCATCCCCGATTTTCCCCGACGCTGTAATCGCGTACTCCGTCCCGCCCTCAACAACCGCAAGGTCGCCGAACGAGAACGTGAGATTCTCGTCGTCGACTTCCGCAACGTACGTCCTCACCCCGCCCGAGGCAGCCTCCACGGAATACGAGATTTCCTCGCCCAGCGACGGAAGCGCAGTCCGCGCCGCACTGCTCCGGAGAGCGCCCGGCACCGCCCCCGAAACAGAGACGCTCCCCCGAACGGATGCCGTCAGCGCCAGCTCGACGAAGTTTCTCTCCGCAGAAGGTTCCTCATCCCCAAAAAGCGAGCACGACACCGCAAAAAATGAAAGGACGGCAGCCAAAATGCCGAAAAATTTCCGGAACGTTTTCATAATCGATTCCCCTTTTTTTAATGGAAGCCAACACAAAACCCGTCCTATTCTACCACACCGCACCAAAAACGGCTCCCCGTCCCCGCCACGAAATTATTCGCCGCATTGTATGGAAGCGAGAGATTCGAGTTTCGCAACAAAAGAACCTGGCGGCGTCTTTCTGAACATCACCAATAAGACGGAGCAAAAACGCAGAAACATCGTTCCCATTAGAACTGGAACGCCGTTCCCATTAGAGCAGGAATGCCGCTCCCATTAGAGCAGGAACGACGTTCCCATTAGAGCAGGAACGACGTTCCCATTAGAGCAGGAACGACGTTCCCATTAGAGCGGGAATGCCGTTCCAATTAGAACAGGAACATCGTTCCCATTAGAGCAGGAACGCCACTTCCATTAGAGCGGGAACGACGTTCCAATTAGAGCAGGAATACCCCGCAAGCCGAACTTAGAACGTAAAACCACCGCCACACGCGCGCAATCCCCACCAAGGCGCACACGTGCCCCCGGCACGTGCTGCGTGCGCTTGCTCCATGAAAGCCGAACTTAGACCGTAAATACTCCGCAAGCCGAACTTGGAACGAAAAAAAACGCATCCACACGCGCGCAACCC
>Ga0256407_10001293_pt1 | contig 53738 bp, 44 predicted proteins | sample RumenRJG_04DNA_FD_193489 | JGI IMG/M metagenome (GOLD analysis project Ga0256407, IMG submission 193489) | Bovine rumen microbial communities from Lethbridge, Alberta, Canada - RJG_04 | ecosystem: Host-associated > Mammals > Digestive system > Stomach > Rumen | place: Canada: Alberta... | reverse complement strand
CTCGGCCTCGCGCATCTCGGCAAGCTGCCGCTCGGTCATCACGGCGGCCTGGATGTTCTCGAAAGTCCGCGCCGCGTCGTCCTTCACGTATGGGGCGAGGAACCGCTTCGCGAACTGCTCCGCCTCCTCCCTGTCCCGCGTCCCCGTGGACTTGCTCACCCGCTTCCCGTTGATCAGACACCGCACCGTCCAAATTCCCGTCTTCTCCAACTGGAGACCGCCCAGCCCCTTGCTGCGCCTCCGCCTCGTCTCCTTTGCCCGCTCCTTCCGCCCAGCCGGTTCCGAACTCCCGCCCGCCCCCAAACTCCCGCCAGCCGATCCCGAACTCTCACCAGCCAGTTCGGTTCCACCGCCCCGACTTGAAAGGGCGGGATCTTCACCCACGCCGTTGGCAGGGGAAATCATAGAGTGTGTTTCGCCAGACTGGTTTGTCGCCACCGTCGAACCTTCCACAACTGGTCTAACGTCACAATTTACGTCCTGCCCACCCTGGGCGGACTGGTTTACCGCCACAGCTCCGTCATCACCATACTGGTTTATCGTCACCGATGGCGTTTTCGGCGACCGGTTTATCGTCACCGAACCGCTTTCTCCCGCCGCTTCCACACGGGCTATCTGCGTACTGTCCGTTTTCATGTTGCTTCCTCAAACCTAATTTCGCGCCGAGAGGCACAAAAAAAGACGTCCGAAGGCCCGATTGCCCTCAAAACGCCGCACATAGTACAGTATAAACCAGTATGAGTCAAGGGGTCACATTCAAATTCCTTTGATTTTATTGGGGTTTCTGCGTCTCGTCTAGTTTTAGCCCACCGTATTGGAGGATTCGATGCCGAACGCGAGTCCGGCTGCGGCAACCGCCGCTGCAAACATAACTTTCTTCATTTTTCGTTTCCTTTTCGTTCCCCAGATTCCTCTGGGGGGCAGAGTAGAGAATTACATCAGTTGATTCTTGGGTCGTGGGCGTGATCCGATCCCAGTCGGATGACGTTGGTCACGAATGTCCGAATCGCCTTCTGTCGTTCCTTTCCTCTACGTGTTTTTGGTTTCCCTTAGCCGCACACGCGGTTTATCGGGTCGTTCTCGGACCTTCGAAGGCGTTTCATGTGCCTAGTCTGGTCTTTGAACTGGCGCAAGTGTATCATATTGTCGGGCGGAGCGCAAGGGGGTTTTGAAAAAAAGTTGAAAAAGTTTTTTGGGGTGGGGCGTGGGGAGTGGAGAATGTTGCCAATGTGGAAATGTTGCCAGTTCCAATGTTGCCAATGGACAATGGGAGGCCTTGCGGGCAAGCCATTTCATGAACGGCGGCAAAACTGGCGCGTCTCACGTCTCACTTCCGGGTGGCGGATTCCGCCGCCTGAAGGCGGCGTTCCCAGTTAGCTGACTGGGAGAGCCGCCATCTTGGCGGCGGGCGTGGAAGCCCGCCCCCCCGATGAGAGCGGGTAAAATATCTGTTTCAACCCCGGTATGGGGAATCCAAAAACACGAAAGGAAACAGATGAAGACAATACCAACCCTGAAGATGGTCCTGGAGACCTACCCGAAGTTCGCCGCAATCGAGCGCATGAGGATGGAACGTCCGTGCGAGAAAACCGTGGAGAGCGCCGTTGGCGGCACGCGCCGCCTGTGCGAAATCGGCGGGCTCTCGCTCGACGAGCCGGTTTCCGCGCTCAACGGGAAACGGCTCGAACACATCCTCGACCTCGCCCGCTGCTCGGAGCTGAAGCCGATCTCCGTGTGGAGCTACCTCTACTCACTGCGCAAGCTCTTCGCGAAGTGGACGCGGCGCTACTACGCGGACAAGAAATGGACGATCCCGCAGATCGAGATGCCGTCGTGTCGGCGGCAGTCGCCGCGCTACATCCGCCCCGACGCCGCCATCCTCGCCAAGGCCAAGGAGTGGTATCGCGGACTCGAAAAGCGCAGCGACCAGCGCGAGTGGGTGCTGGCGACGCTCATGCTGGAGTTCGCGATGCGCAACGGGGACGCGGAACGCCTGCGCTGGTCGGACTTCCGCGTCAAGGACGGCAGCGCCGTCCTCTGCTACACACCGCACAAGACGCGGCTCTCGTCGGGACGCGTGGTGGCGTGGCCGGTCCATCCCGACATCTGGTCGCGTCTGTGCGAGTATCGCGGCGTGGGGCGCTTCCGCGACAAGCGGAACGGCTGGGCTAAGAACGAGGGACGCGATTCGCAGCTGGTGGTGCCGTGCGCCCGCGACGTCTATGTGCGCCTCAACCGGGAGCTGCGCACGCTCTGCATCTTCACGGGGTCGAAGGGATGCTACGAGCTGCGCAAGATCTGCATCGACCACATCTACCAGAAGTACGGCGCGGAGATGGCGTCGTCGATCAGCGGCGACGACATCCGCACGGTGATGCGCTACTACGCCGACCCGAGCGCGGTGCATGTGGAGAACGTCCGCGTCGTCGATCTGCTGTGATTAGTGGCTAGTGGTTAGTGGCTAGTGGTTAGCCTCAAATCCGCCCCTGTGCGGGCTTCCGTGCCACGGGGCGGTCGTTGCCCGTAACGGTGCGCGGAACGCGCCAGCGGGGCGGAAATCGGGCTTTACGCGCACGAGCGGAATTACATCTTCTCCATCAGCTTACGGAGCTGCTCCTTCAGCCGCTCCAGCTCTTCCCAGTCCTGCTGTTCTTCGGCGTAGGCGATCAAGCCCTCCAGCCGTCGTATCTGCTCGATGTAGTTGTCTCTCTGCGGCATCGCCATGATTCACCTCGCTGATGTCAGAACCTCTCCTTGTGGATCTTCGACGGCCTCCACTTGTCCTTCGGCCGCGCCGTCGGGTCTGCGGGATAGCCGACGGGGACGACGCAGAGCGGGACGTACCGTTCCGGGATGGACAGTATCTTGCGCACGGCGGCGATGCGGTCCTCGTGCGGATAGGCCGCCGTCCAGACCGCGCCCAGACCCTGCGCCGTCGCGGCAAGGAGGATGTTCTCCGTCGCGGCGGAGCAGTCGAGCATCCACCACTTGTTCGGCTGTCCGCTGGCCTCTTGCAAGGTGTCGCCGCACACGACTATTGCAAGCGGCGCTTGCGCGATCATGCCGCCGTAGCGGTTCGCCGCCGCGAGCTGCGCCAGCGCCGCCTTGTCCTTGACGACGATGAACTCCCACGGCTGGAGGTTAATGGCGGTCGGCGCGCACATCGCGGCGCGGAGCAGTTTCTCCACGGCCTCGTCCGGAACCTCCCTGTTCTCGTACCGCCTGACGGACGTGCGCTCGGCGATCACCGACAGCGCGTCTTTTGACTGCTCGCCGCCGGACTGGCGTCCACCGTCCTGCGAACATCCGGCGAGCAGCGCCGCTGCGGCAACCGCCGCGACGTTCACCGATTTCATGGCTGCGCTCTTGGTCATTCGTCGTTTCCTTTCACATTCCTCTCTTATTACCGAACTTGCCTGGCCAGACTCGATTATGCCCTTGATATTCTTGTTATCAAGTCGTTGACCCAAGCCACGGCATCATCGCATTTTTGCAGTACGGGCAGGTTTTGCGCGGCGTCCGCGTATAGCGAATCCCACGACTCGCCCTTGACCACTTTCGGTGGCCATGTCTGGCGGCGGCGATTGGCAAATAACCGTTCTGCGATACGCCTGACCTCCTTTGCATCCACATCCCCATGTGAGTATATGAGCTGTAGGTCAACAAGGTCGTGGGCGCGGCTTCCGCCGACGTCGCTGACACCGTGCAGTTTCTGAGCCACCTGATGCGTGAGGGGCATGAGCGGAACTGGCCTCGGTTCTTCAAGACACAGCGTTTTGAACACTTCAAGTATGTCAGCGGAGAGGAATGGTTCAGCCATCTGGGCGTCGCCGATCTCGTCGTAACCAACCTCCAGCCTGACAGTACACCACGGTTGGTGCAAGTACTGCAACTTCACGTCGAAGGGCTGCATCACGTATTCAGCCGGTATGTTCCTCGGCTTCGCCGGTTCACGCCGCAGCACCTCTCCAGTGAATCCAGACCATCCAACCTTGAGACCAGTTGTCAATGCCGCGATGAAATCTTCGATGCCGTTTTTGTACGCCGCGTCAAAATCTACCGTCATGCGCGTTACGTCAAGCCCGAAGCGCAGACGGAGCGCACTGCCACCCTTGACAACGCCTTCGGGCAAGAATTGCCCAACGATGGTATTGGCGATCATGGATCGTATCTCGACAAACCGCGTCTGCGTTCCGTACAGACGCTGGATAGCGCGGTCGAGATTAGCCCTACTCTTTGGACGCTTTTCCATCTAGTTCCCTTTCAAGTTTTCTGGCGGTGGTCTTGTCGATGAGTTCCTTGCGAAGCGCGGTGGCGATGGCATCACGCAGACGGTCGTCCATTATAGCCCCTCGGGAAGTGCGTATGGCGAGTGGAACGGACTGCGATGGAAGTCCCTCGTACCATGCGGGGTCGGCGCACGGCGTTCCGCCAACGACAACGATTCCGTCGCCGAGGTTCCTTCTAGCCCTTCGCGGCGTAGCGATGTATATTCGCGCGGGATTCGTCGGACAGAGATGGTGCATGGCCAAGACAGACTGCGCGTAGAGGTATGCGCCGTCTCCGGCGAGAGCAAGTGAGTCGGCGTATGCGTCAAGACCATCAGGCGCAGGTGAATATTGCGCGAGCTTGTACACGCCGTATCCAAGGCGGCGCAATCTTCCGCGCATCGCGAGCTTGGCCAGTTCTATGACGGGAACGCCAATCTCTTTTGCCTTAGAGGAGGTGACGATGCCATAGTTCCCTATCGCCTCGTCAAATATCTGGTTGTAGTAGGTCACGCCAAAAGTATACCAAAAATGGTAAACTGTTGGCAAGTGGGAGTAAGCTATTCACTAAAAAACCTCACCGCCGGAGGTAGTGCTCCTTGTGGCGGCGGTTGTTCTCGACCAGCTCGTCGAACGTGACGGGCTCGTAGTTGTTCACCTCGACCGACGCGTTGAGGATGCGCTCGTGCGTCGCGAGGTAGGGAAAGTAGTCGGCGTCCGTGTTGCCGTGGATGTGGCCGTGGACCATGTACCCCCTCATGCAGTGGTTGTACGTCATCATCGGGTAATGGCAGAGGGTCAGGGAATGTGCGCCGTCGCTCGTCTCCAGCATCGTGTGTACGCCCTTGAAGTAGCGGGCGATATCGACCGTGTCCGTCCACGAGCGGTCGTGGTTGCCGAGGATGAGCGTCTTGCGTCCGTTGAGCCTCTTCAGCAGCCCCTCCGGGGCCTCGGCGCGGAAGAAGAGGTCGCCCACCACGAACACGTTGTCGGCCTGCCCGACCTTGCGGTTCCACCGCCTGACGAGCGTCTCGTCCATCTCCTCCAGCGACGCGAACGGCCGCCCGCACAGGCGTATGATGTTCCTGTGCCCCAGGTGCAGGTCTGACGTGAAGAAGGTCATCACAACACCTCCCGCTTTATCGCGTCGAATATGACTTCCCGCTTCGGGAACGCTTCGAGATAGTCCTCCATCTTTGCCGGATAGAGAGTGCCGGCATCCCTGCGGTAGCTGCCGACAACTTCGTGATAGAGGTCAAGTGGCATCTTGGTTCGCATCCTGACGGTTTCTATCAGCAGGCGTTCCTTGTCGAAGATGCGAAGCGCCATGCCGTGGAGTTCCGCATTGACTACGCCTATGCTTCCCGTCCCCTTGGGAACGAAATACTCCACTACGTTCGCGTCCCTTATCTTCGTGCCGTCCCTTTCGACCGCAAGGTGTATCTTGTCGGGAACATTGTCCGCGAGGCCGTAGTAGTAATACGCACTGAGCATGGTGACTACCGACGTGGGGAACTTCTTGAGCAGTATTTCAACAGCCCTATGGCGCTTGTCATCCGAATAGACGCCGTAGGCGACCTTATAAAGCGCCCCCCTGCGGACCGCCTGGGCGATTCGATAGAAGTTGCCATACTTGGCCAGACACTCTGATGTCGTCATCAGCATTTTATTTTCAGTCCTCAAATCTCCTATTTTGTGGGTTGCGGCTAAAATTATACCATGCCTGCAAATGGGATGTCAAGGAGGGTATGTCGAGTAAAGCCCGGGCCGGGAATGTTGCCAATGTGGAAATGTTGCCAGTTCCAATGTTGCCAATGGCCAATGGTGAGAGCGTGGAAGCCCGCCACCCCGATGAGAGCGGGTAAAATATCTGTTTCACCCCCGGAAGGAACGGGACAAAAACATGAAAGGAAACAGATGAAGACAATACCAACCCTGAAGATGGTCCTGGAGACCTACCCGAAGTTCGCCGCAATCGAGCGCATGAGGATGGAGCGCCCGTGCGAGAAGACAGTGGAAAGCGCCGTTGGCGGCACGCGCCGCCTGTGCGAGATCGGCGGCCTCTCGCTCGACGAGCCGGTTTCTGCAAGGACGGCAGCGCCGTCCTCTGCTACACGCCGCACAAGACACGGCTCTCGTCCGGGCGCGTGGTGGCGTGGCCGGTCCACCCCGACATCTGGTCGCGTCTGTGCGAGTATCGCGGCGTGGGGCGCTTCCGCGACAAGAAGTACGGCGCGGAGATGGCGTCGTCGATCAGCGGCGACGACATCCGCACGGTGATGCGCTACTACGCCGACCCGAGCGCGGTGCATGTGGAGAACGTCCGCGTCGTCGATCTGCTGTGATTAGTGGCTAGTGGTTAGCGGCTAGTGGCCGCTGTTCAATCGCGGTGAAGGTGGGAGCGGAATGACGTTGACTATCTGAGAGATAATCGGGTATACTGTCTTCGTTGTTTCCGGGTTGGTCTTTTTCACAACTGTGTTGGCTACACGGAACCCGCCCGAAAAGCAACATTCAACCGCATCCCTCCGGTCACGAATGGGATGCCAGTGATTTCAACTGCAAGGAGTTGTGATGAAACGAGGCGAGAAGCGGAATGCCGAATACAAGGAATCGTGGCACGACAAGTGTCGCGAGTGGTTTTGCGGCTATGCAAGTTTCGAAGGAGCTGTTTGCGCATGAAAGCGACCGTGATGTTTCTTGCGGCGGCCCTTGGGCTGTCCGCCGTCGGCGTTGAATATGAATTGAAGGGAAATACGCGTCCCCTTCCCGACGACCCGCGCTGCGACATGCGTCCAGGGCTGCGGATGTCGTGTCGCGTCAAGTTCGCCGCGTACCCATCCGAAAAGGGACAGATGACACTTCTTCAGAAGGGTCGTGCCAATTTGCCGGGGGCGTTCTGGCTGCGCGTGGACGGCGGCCGCGAAAGGGTCGCGTTCAGCTTTTTCGTCAACCTGGGCACGGGACCCGAACCGCGCGTGTCGGTGCTCGGCGCGAAGGGCATCGAAGTGGGCAAGTGGTATGACGTCTCAGCCGGATGGGACGGCACCAACACGTGGATCACCGTGAACGGCAAGACGGCTCGCGTGCGGCGCACGGTGGGGGAAGCGGCAGGAGTGCCGCTTCCCCGAGTGCCGCTTCCCCGAGTGCCGCTTCCCCGAGAGTCGCTCCCCGGCTGCGCGGGCCCGCTCGTGGTCGGCCCGATTCACGGCACGGTGGCGGATCCCGTCGTGGACGCCCCCGCGCCGCCGATCGACGACACGGAGGTCGTGGCTGGCATCCGTCTCGCGTGCAGCGCGAAGTTCCTCCGCGAACCGAAGGGCCTGACAACGATTCTCTACCGCAAAAACGCGTACTGGCTGCGCTATGACCGGGGGAAGGACGGCAGCGCGGCGGGGGCATTCAACCTCTTCATGTTTCTGAACGGCGGCTGGGAGCCGCGCGTATCCGTGCGGATGCCCGTTGAAGTCGGACGCGCCTACCGCCTCTGCGGCGGTTGGACGGGACGCGAGATGTCGCTTGACGTGGACGACGTGGTGAACGAACCGATCCGCCGCCGCGGACGATGCGCGCGCACGGACGCCAAGTTGACGTGCGGCGATCCGGACGTGGTGTCCGTGACCGACATCCGCATCCGCAACGAGCACCGTCCGATCCTTTCGTTCGGCATGTTCCGCACGCGCGAGCTGATGCCGCGCGTCGGCTCGCCCGCCACGCTGAAGGTTGATCTCGTCAACTTCGGTACGGAGCTGGGTCCCTGCACGGTCGAGGCGAAAGGAAAGGACGGTGTGGCGATCACGCCCGCGCGCATCGAGCTCGCGGGGCTGGGCGAGGGCGAGTCGCGTCCGCTCGAATGGCGTGTCGACGCCGGCACGAACGGCCTCGCGTTCCTGGAGTTCAACGTGGAAGGGAATGACGGGAAGGAGTTGGCAAAGGTCGGGAAGCGTATCGTATTCATGCCGGTGGAGGATCCCGACTATTCGGCGAAGGCGTGGCACCCGCCCGTCAGGCCCACGCGCACGTGGCATGTCGACTCGGCCGCGGGCGACGACGCGCAGGACGGCCTGACGCCGCAGACCGCGTGGCGCACGTTCAAGAACGCGGACGGGATGGAGCTTGGCCCAGGGGAACGGCTGCTGCTGAAGCGCGGATGCGTGTTCAACGGCGACCTCGTCGTTTCGGCGCGCGGTTCGGCGGAGAACTGGGCGGAGATCGGCGCGTACGGCGAGGGGATGCGTCCGATCATCAGCCGCAACCGCCACCTCAACGACCGCTGCGGCTGGGTGCGCGGCGCGGCGTATCTCGTGGTGCGCGACCTCGTGCTCTGCAATGCGGGCTCGGGCTTCACGGTGGAGTGTTCGCGTCCGGGGGACGGACACGTCCTCGTCGAGCGATGTCTCGCGCACCACATCGAGGGCCAATACCGCTTCAACTCGCACGGCATCCCCGAGTGGTGGGACGAGCCGGGCGCGGAAGGCGGCGGCCGTTCGACGGGCGTGGCGGTGTCGGGACGCCACGCGCGGTGGATCGTGATGCGCGACTGCGAGTCGTACCAGTGCTCGAGCGGCTTCAAGGTGGGCGGCGTGGACACCTTCGTGAACCGCATGTACTGCCACGACAACTACGCGCACAACACCTCGCCGCACCCCTACAACCTCGCGAGCCGGTCGTGGATGACGGATTGCGTGTTCGACGCCTCCGGCTGGCACGCGGCGGCGGGCACGATGGGGATCATGCTCGCCGGGAACGACGGCTGGATCGTGCGCGGCTGCCACTTCCTCAACCAGCCCGACTCGGGGTCGCCCGACCAGGGAGGCATCGACTTCGAGGCGCAGGGCGAGAACTGCCTCGTGGACCGCTGCACGTTCCGCAACAACGCGGGCGCGGCGATCGAGGTGCTGGGGCTGAGGAGTCCGCAGACGCGCAACGTGCACATCCGCGCCTGCAAGTTCGACCGCAACAACTGGTCGTTCAAAAACGGTCCGGCTGAGATACAGGTGTGGGGATCGCCCGCGACGGACGAGGACATTGCCTGCTCGAACGGACGTATCGAGGGCAACGGCTACGTGCTTGTTCCGGGCGTGCCGTTCTATGTGAACCACGCGCGCACCACGAATGACTGGACGCTCGTGGACAACCGCGCATTCGACTTTGCCGAGGAGCTCGACAAGGCCTTTCCGTACGTCGATCCGCCCGAGGTGCGCGCGTGCGGCGAAATCTGGACCGACAGCCCCGTTGCGGCGCTCTCCGCGCGCGTGCAGGACGGCAGACGCCCGGACGACGGGCGGGCGGGCGCCCCGCGACCGCCGCTCGCGCTCGCATGGGAGCAGATCGAGGGACCGGCGGGTGTCGCGTTCGCGAAGCCGTCCGCCGCCTGCACGAAGGCGACATTCCCCGGCGAGGGCGACTACCGCGTGCAGGTGAAGGCCGACAACGGTACGCTCTGGCGTACATCGCGCACGGCGGTGCACGTGCTGCCCGCCGGCGCGCGCACGTTCGGCGCGTGGGACTTTGCGAAGCCGCTTGACGCACAGGGCTGGCGCGCGGAGAACACGGGCACCTCCTATCGTTTGATTCCGGGGAAGATTCCGTTCTGGAACACCGAGTCGTTTCCCGTGCGGCTCGTTTGCGGCGACTACTACGTGATCGCGATGCAGAACGCACCTGGAGCGTGTCTCGTCTCGTCCGACGACCGCGACACGGGCGTTGCCTTCACTGCGGACCGCGCGAACGCAGTACGCGTGAAGATGCAGAACCACACCGACTCGGCGCGGATGCGTCTCTGGTGGCAGACGGATGCCGAGCCGGAGTGGAAGCAGGCGAATTCCGTGGTTTTCGACGTGAAGCCGCAAGACACCGACGACACGGTTTACACCGTGCCGATGCCGCGCATCGGCGTCGTGAAACAATTCCGACTTTCTTTCTCATCCGACAACTCGCCCGTCACCGGCACGTGCCGCATCGACTACATCTGGGCGGGACACATCCTTCAATCCCCTGTCCACGAGTAAGAACCCCGACAGGAATCCGCACCTTAGTTTTCTACTGAATCTCGACAATCACCTTGTAGAATCGGTTGTTGTGTTCAACGGGAATGGTGATCGTCTTGCCGTTCATCGTCGTCCCTTCACTCGGCCAATTCTGCAAGTCGCTAGTCTGGAGGAGCTTGCATTCGACCTTGAACCCCGCAACCGTCGGGGCGCGTGGAATCGAATCGGCGACGGAGATGACGACAGTGTCCTGTGATTCGCATTCGATCTTCACCCTGACCTTGGCAAGTGGATCGCTTGCGGATAGCCCGAGGATGTAGTTCTGCCAGTTGAGGTATCCGTTCGCGCCCCGCTCCTCCATGAACTCCTGCCACGTCATGTCGTCTTCGTACATCCAGAAGTTCTCGTCGTCAAGCCAGGACTCCAATGCGGAATCGTAGACGATGTAGGAATCGGTACCCGGCACGTCGAAACGGTTTTTGGGCTTTACGACAAGGCCGGCGGACGTCTTGGCGAGTTCCCACGTCGAGGCGAGCACAGAATCGGCAAACGTGAAGTTGCCGGACGGCACCGGACTTCCGCTCGGCCATTGGACAAGAAACTGCCGGTCGGATGGCACGATGCCATTTGCGAACGCGACGCTCACGGTGCCGCTGGAGAAGGAGAAGTTCGTGAGGCACGTGAGCACGGCGTCCGCCGAATCAAAGCGAAGCGTCGCGCCGCCCGTCAGCTTGACGCCCATCGCACCCGCGGAATGACAGCTGAGCGTCGCGTTCGCGCCTTTGACGAGCAATGTACCGGCGATCTCCACGCCGTGGTACGCGTACCATGTCGCGTTCGCGCCAATCGCCGCCACTGCGCCGGACTTCACCGTAATCGAAGCCGCCTGCGTCGGCAGGTCCTGTGTTGATGCAGTCGTGCCGAACACGACGCGACGCCCTTGCGCAACATTGCCGTTGTACCATCCGTGCTGGACGTTTATGGAACCGGTAAAGTTCGTCGCCGTGTTGAAGACGTACCACTGCATCGGCTTGTCGAGGAACGTCATCGTGCCGTTGCCCTCCAGCGCGCCGAATATGGAGTAGCTGTTTGAATAGCCGTCCTTGATCGTCAGCGCGGAATCTCCGTCCAGCACAACCGTCCCCGCGAATGTCGCGTTGTTGTTCTTGAGATACGGTATCTTGCAGTTGGTGAACTGCACCTTGGACTGGGCGTTGCCGTACTTCTCAGCCTGGAAGTCCTTCGCGACGTTCTCGTTGTTGAAGTTCCTGAACGCGACAGTTCCCTTCCACGTCTCGCTGGTCAGTCCATACCCCTTCGTCGGAAGCGTCGCATTGCAGACCAGCGTTCCCTCGCCCGTGATCGTCTCGATGACGGACGCGATGTCCGAAAGGTTTGTGCTTGTCCCGTAGGGTATGTTGAGCACCGTCGAAACGGCATCGGACAGGACAAGATCCTTCAGCCACACCGCGTCGTCGGCCTCCGGCGCGCCGTCCTTGTAGTCCCTGGGATTGTTCATCGCAAAGCGCTGCGAGAAGACGAACACGACCTCGTGGGTTCCGTCGGGGATATCCACGTGCGCATCCGTCCAGCTGTTCGTGCACTCCGTCTGCGCAAGGACGGGCGAATCGTCCAGAAGAACGTCGAAATGCGAATAGTTGTTGCCCGCGACGCTCGTGCCGCCGAAGTATGACTTGTGCTTGAAGCGCAGCGTCTTCGGACCCGTGATTGTCGCCCTGAGCGGAGTCGTGCATTGATTCGCGTAAGTGGTCTGATTGAAGCTGCGGAGAACGCCGTTGCCGTCGACAGACCACGGGAAGCGCGCGCTCGTCTGCAAAACGGCACCATCCAGCGTCACGCTTTCAAGGGCAACGGCCGCGCCGTCCCGCCACTTGGCCACTTCGCCGCAGGTTTCCCTCAAGACCCTGGCGTTGTCGTTGGTGGCATCGCCAAGCGTAAAGCCGAACTCACTGGACGAGGTCGAGAAATACCAGGAGGCATCGTTGTCCCCGCCGTATGCCATGATCGTGTGGCGCGTCACATTGCCATCCTTGAAGTAGTAGCCTCTTCCATACGGGAACGGGGAATTGATAATGCTCTGCGCCCGTGCGTGTCCGCACCCCATGTTGTGCGCGTTCTCGTGGATCATCGTATGCTGCTTGCCGGTGTCGACCGCCCGGATGCTGCACACGCTGAATGCACATTCATGCTGGCTTGCCACATCGTTCGGCGAGTTGAGCGGCGAGCTGTTGCCCAACGTGTTGCCGGACACGTCCACCAGCAGCGTCACCGTATCCGCGCCATACAGCTCCCGCGCGGCGCGCAGGCTCACCGCCGCCCCCGCGCCCGCCGCGATCAAGGCAGGTGCCGTGTCGATGTTGTTGTACACGCCGTCCACCCTGCACACGCCCGCGAGGCGGTACGAGTAGTACCTGTCCAGCCTGTTGGTGACGAGCACGTCGTTCATCTTGCCGATCTGCGTCTGGGCGAACGCCTCGAGCGTCAGGCCCTTGTTGGCCACATACGCCTGCGCCCCGTTGTCGAACGCGACGAGGACATCGACCGTCGGCTTCTCTCCCGCTGCGATGACCTTTGCGTAGAGCGTGCCGTTCTCTTCCTCCACAGTCCATTCAAGGCCGCTGGCGAGCGCGGGCATGCCGTCCGTTTTGACGCCCGTGACGCCGGAGAACCCGCCGGACGACGAAAGAAGCGGATAGGAAGCGCCTTCGGACAACGCGCCCGCGCCTTCCAGGACAAGGTTCACGCCGTCAAGTCCTACGGCGGCAGTGACGGCAAGCGGCGCGGTGGTCGTCGCCGGCAGCACAAGCGTCGCGCCACTGTCAAGCGCCAGCGTCGGAACCTTCAGCGAACAGCCGCTTTTCACCTTCAGCGTCGCGCCGTCCGCGACGATCCAGCCGAGACCGTAAATCGTGGAGCCAGACGAAAAGCCGACCTCAAGCGAACCTTCCTCAATGTCGGTCACGCCGGAATGTTTCAGCTCTCCGTTGGCTACAAGCGTTCCGCCGCCGCGTTTGATGATGCCCCAACCGGAAGTGTCGCTTCTGTTGTCCGTCTGCGTGCCGAGATTGAGCGTGAGCGTCTTCCCGGCGGATACATTCACTTCTGAATCGGAATCACGAATCAGCACATAGCCGCCACCGGCGTTTGCCATTGAAGAGTCCCCGGTCACGAAGATGCCTGGATTGCTCATCAAGTCGAATCGTTTGGCGTAGATCGTGCCGCCGTTCAGGTAGAGCGTTCGCCGCAAATGTTCCATCTGATTGAACGTCACGGTTCCGCCCTGCTCCACGGTCAGCGAGGTGTTGTTCATGTCAAAGCCGGTTCCGCCGCCCATGTTGAACACCAGCGCGCCGCCAGTGCCGACTTCGAGGCGGGTTCTGCCGATTACGCCCGCGCCGCCGTTGATCGTGCCGTTAAAGACGACCGTGCCTTTGCCGACGCGGAACGTCGATGTGCCGGCGTACCAGCCGTCGTTGTTGAGCTTTTCCAAGGTCTGCGTCTTGCCGACGCCGGGCGCGACGGTCAGCGTGCCGTAGGGGCCGATGTTGACCATGCCCGTAAATGTTCCGCCAGACGAATCGGCTGACTGTCCGAACGGCGCATTGAACGCAAGCGCGCATCCCGTCATGTTCGTGAACGTCGTCGCGGAAAGCTGCACGGGCGCGTTGAACGTCACGTCGCCCGCCGGCGCGAAGTTGACGTCGGGGATCGTGATCTTCGCCCCGTCGTCGCCGCCATCAAACGTATACGCCGTCTCGCAGGCTGAAAACGCAACCGAACCAGGCGCAACCGCGCCCTTTACAGTCACGGTCGCGCACGAGATGCCGGCCAGATCGCCAAACATCACCGCGTCGCCATTGTAGAAATACTCGCCGTTCCACGGACGCACGGAGCTGTCGTTTTTGAGCCAAAGGCCGGCGCCATTCGCGTTTCCCGACCAGGTCAGCCCGGCGACGAAGTGGATTGTCCTGACGGACTGCGCGACGCCGTCGACGACGGCGCATGCGGTGATCGTCTTCGCTCCGCTCATCGTGAAGCGTGTCCCCGGCGAACAGGATGCGGAAGACGCCGTGGGCATCGAGTCGTCGTATGTGTAGTAGATCGTCGCATTGGGATTGCCGTTCGTCATCGTCACGTAGTAGTAGGACGGGAAGTACGCACCGTCCGGGATGTCCCTGCCGCTGTCGTCCACGAACCGCACGTCCCAGTCGTAGGGCAGGACATGTTCGCGCAGCGAGGCGATGTCGGCATGGGTGAGCGTCAGCGTCCGCCTGTTGTCGTTGACGCCCGCCATGCCCAGGGCGCAGCCATACTCCGCTGGCGAGATGTCCGGGGTGGAAAAGTACGGGGCGGGATTGTAGTAGTTGTTGTCGTCACCCGAGTATGTGTAGGCCATGACCGTGCCACGCCTCACGTTGTTGGCGTCGGTGAAATGGTAGCCGCAGGAATCGGAATATCGCCCCGGGCCGGAATTGCTGCCTTGTCTGTTGCTGTGCCCGCAGCCCATGTTGTGTCCTGTTTCATGGCTCATGGTGTAGCGACTGTAAACAGTGTTGATGTCGCACACGTTACAGGCGTAGTTCATGCTGTCGAAATACTCGATGGTCTTGCCCGCATTGCCGGAATACTCGAAACCGATGCCGGAGGTGTTGCCGCTCGTGCGGTTGACGAGGAGCGTAATCGTGTCGGCGCCGCACTTGTCCCGCAGCTGCGAAAGTTTCGCGAATTTGCCTTCGCGCGCGCGCATGTTCAGCAGCAGTTCATTGTTGATCGCCGACCACGAGCCGTCGATTTCCACGACGCCGGCCAGGCGATAGCAAAACTGGTCGTCGAGCTGCGAATTGGCAAGCACCGTGTTCATCTTGCCGACGGCGTAGTCGGCGAAGTCGTCCATGTCGTCGAATCCAAGCTCCACGCACTTCGCCTTCGCGCCCTGGTCGAAGGCGACGAGAATATCGACGATGCTCTTCTGCGTGGCGAGGGGGAAGGTACCGGCATCGGCCAAACGCAGTTTAGCCGTCGTGGCTTTAGGTGCGAGGTCGCCGGTAGTTGGCGCGGGCTCGGGTAGAGGCAGACTTTCGCCGCAGGTGGCGCAGGAATCGGCGGGGGAGGTGGATGTATCGCGCATGGTGAACGAGGCGTGGCCGTTCTTGATGCGGATGCCAAAGGCGCGGGCGTTGGAAAAGTCGTCGATGGAGATGCGCATCCCGCCACCGGCGAGGGGCTTGAGGACGGCGGCGGCATCCGAGCGAGCGTCCTTCGCGATGAAGGATTGTCCCGCAATTCCGGCAGGCGGCGCCGAGACCACCTCAAGAGAGAACGCGACACCGTCCGGAAATGAGATGTCGAAGATGTCGCCGATGGATATGCTTGTCGGCGGGACAACGCCGGAACCGACCTCGCGCGCGAGGTCGTACACGTATGTCTCGGCGCGCACGCAAACCGCAAGCGCAAGTGCGGCAAGCGCCGCGAATATCGATTTTCTGCCCATGGCGGGTAGTATACCATAAAAATATGTTATACTGTGCGCTCAAATGACCAGCACCCCTCACACACGTTGCAACGGACATTGCGCCCAGTGTCCGCGTGCAGGTGCCTGTCCGGCGCGCCAGGCGGCGAAGGACGCGCCGATCCTCCTTTCCGGCGAGACGGTTTGCGGATCGTCCCGCAACGAGGACGGTATCGGCTTCGCAGTGGACGTGGGAAGCACCACGCTCGCGGTCGGCATCTACGACCTGCGAACCGGCGTACTCCTCGCACGCGCAGGATGCGCAAACCCGCAGTCGGACGTGTCGGCGGATGTCGTCGGGCGCATCTCGGCGGCGGAGGCCCCCGGCGGACTGAAACGCCTGCAGGACCTCGTGCTTGGCGCGCTCTCTCCCCTGGTTTCCAAGGCCTGCGCACTGGCGGGGGTCTCCCCGGACGCGCTTTCCGACGGCGTCGTGACGGGGAACACGGTCATGCTGCACATCCTCGCCGGACGGTCGCCGTCGCCTCTCGGAAGGGTCCCCTTCCACGCCGACTGGCTGGCCGGATGCGAGGAAACCCTCTTGGGGCTCCCCGTCTGGCTGCCGCCCTGCGTCGGCGCGTTCGTCGGCGCCGACCTCGTCTGCGCGCTGGCAGCGGCCGGCCTTGACGGGGACGGCCCGCCCGCCATGCTCTGCGACATCGGCACGAACGCGGAAGTCGCCGTACGGGCAAACGGCATGGTTTTCGCCACGTCCGCCGCCGCCGGGCCTGCGTTCGAGGGAACGGGCGTCAGGGGGTCGGAGCTTCTCGACGCCATCGCGGGTTTTCTCGCCTCCGGGGCGATTTCGGAGACAGGTGCCAGCGCGCCCGGCAGCCTCGTCCTGGCCGACGGACGCACGCTCGAAAACGCGGACGTGCGGGCCGTCCAGATGGCGAAAGCCGCCGTCGCCGCCGGCATCTCCGTGCTGTTGGACGAGGCGGGGATGCGCGCGGACGAACTTTCGGAAGTCTTCCTCGCCGGCGGATTTGGCTGCGGACTCAACCCGGAATCGGCCGTCGCCATCGGGATGCTCCCGCCTGCGCCTCACGCGACGAAAACGCCGATCGGCAACGCAGCGCTCGCGGGGGCGGCAACCCTGTTGCTTCACCCGGAGCGCCGCGCGTCGGCGCTCCGCCTGGCTCGCGACGCCCGGCTCGTCGAGCTCGGCGGCAATCCGGAGTTCTCCGACCGCTTCATCGACGCCATGGCGTTTGCGACCTACGACTCGTAGATCACCCGATAGCCGATCTTCTTCGCAAGCGCCTCGACGTCCTTCTTGAAGTCGCCGAGGAACGTGACGCGGTGCCAGCCCCAGAGGTCCCAGAGCTTGTACGACCGCTCGAAGTCGCCCGTCACCTCCACCACCATCTTCGTGCGGCAGGCGCGGTCGTCGGGGTCGTTCGAGAACGTGCGGCCCGTCTGCACGAGCAGGCAGCCCTTCCCGCCGTCGCCGAAGAAGTGGAACTGCACGGTCGTGACCGGATAGTTCAGCGGCGCGAGGGAGCGCACGGATGCACCCTGGCGGTCCTCGGAGTGCGTCTCGATCTCGTAGGGCGCGGTTGCGCCATCCACGCCGAGGAACTTGCGCGTGGCGACGCAGTGCGCGAAGATCATCGCGCGCCGCGACGAGTCGATCGCCGGATCGGAGATGTAGCCCATGCGCCCCTTCGTCATCGCGCCGAAGACCACCATCGCCACGGTGGAGCGGATGTCGTTCTCGCACGTGCCGAACAGCCCGAGGTCCTGGAGCTCCATGAAGCCGAGGCACGGGTAGGCGCGGAGCTTGCCGGTGTAGCAGCCGCCGAGACAGTTGACGGAGATCGCCACCGCGCCGTGCGCCTTCAGGACCTCCTTCATGCCGTAGAACTGCTTCGCGCAGCCGAACAGCGTCTCGTCCGAGACGTCGGCGATCTTCCGCGCGGTGCGCTTCCACTCGGCGACCTTCGCGCGTGCCAGCGCGTCCGGCACGTTCTCCCACGCCGCGTTCAGCTCGTCGAACTTCACGTCCTCCACGACGATGCCGAAGTCCTTGAGGATCTTGTCCTTCGCCTTCCCGTCGTAGCCCTCGACGGAGAGAATCTTCTTGCCCTTCACGGCGGCGAGCGTCTCCTCGGGCGAGAGGCAGTCGAGCGGGCCTTCGCACGGCTTGATGCCGGTCTCGGGCGGCGTGTGCACGAGGCGGTATTCCGTCGCGGCCCTCACGAAGTCTTCGCCCGTGCCGTCCTTCAGCGTCTCGAACGCGCGCGCGGCGCCGATCGTGTCGTTGAAGTCGAGCGAGCTCATGAACGCGTAGTTCTTCTGCTTCCTGCGGATCATCGCGGCGTTCTGCACGTCCCATCCGCCGATGCCGGAATACGGGAACGAGCAGAAGAGCGTGGGCTTGCCCGCCTTGGCGATGCCGCCGAGGGCGTTCGGCCACGAGTTCATTTGGATGACGAGGTAGCCCTTCACGTCGCCGGCCTTCGCGTCTTCGGCGAGGATCGCGGCGGAGCCCTTCGCGTCGAACGCCATCGCGGGCACGAACTTCACGCCTTTCACGCCTGCGTTGAGCGCGTCCGTGACGTTCTTCATCACGGGGCGGAAGTCGAAGCCGGCGTTGGGCCACGTCTTCTTTACCTGCACGTCGTCCCAGATGGAAAACACGAGGCGCACTTTCACGGCTCCCGCCTTTTCCGGGATCGCGTCGGCCGGCGTGGGGGCCGGAAGCGCGGCGAAGAAGTCCTTGAGTTCGGTCCTCGTGGTGCATCCGGCGGCGGCGCCGGCGGCGAGGAGGCTGTAGATGAAGTCGCGCCGTGCGCAACGCGTGCAGTTCTCTGTGCTGTTCATTGTTTTCCTTTTGCCTTCGCGTTTCGGCCAGGAAGCCCTTGTCCCTGGACCAAGTTGGATTTATTTACCATATTTCCCCGGCAGCGACCAGCGCCGGAAAATCAGTGTTGCCTTGGCTCCAGCATGATCGAGCGGAACTTCTCGATGTCGGCGTCCGTGAAGCCGACCGACTTGACGTATGCCGCGACCTTCTCGTGGATGTTCGCGCCTGGCAGCGCCTCGAACACCTTCACGAGCTTGTCGAAGCGCGAGCGGTGGGCGAACTTGACGTTCGACGTCTGGAACCCCGTCACCTCCCAGTCGCGCCACAGCTCCTCCTCGTCCACGCCCAAGAGCGCGTTGAGGATGAACGCGAGCGAGCCCGTGCGGTCCGCGCCCGCGATGCAGTGGAAGTCAAGCGGGTAGTTCTTCTCGTCGAGGAACACGCGGAACACCTTCGCGAACGCCTTCTTGCCGGAGTCCTTCGCCATGCCGCCGTAGGCCGAGGAGGAGACATGCACCCACTTCACCTCGGGGCCGAGCGGCGAGCCCGTCATGCCGAAGCACTCGTGGTCCGTGCGCAGGTCGATGTCGGTGCGGATGCCCAGCACGCCCTTCGCATACGCGCGCGAGGCGTCGGTGAGCGTCACCTTCCCCGGCACCATTCCGCCCCTGGACTTCGACTTGCGCGCGTTCGCGTTGAGTCCGGCGGAGCGGTACACGATCCCCTGTCGCACGCGGCGGCCGTCGAGCCCCACGCGCCCGCCGAAGTCGCGCATGTTGCGCACGCGGCTGACGTGCATGAGGCGCGGCGCCGTGTCCTCCGTGCGGAACGTCCCCTCCGCGCGCATCTGCACACCGTCCCGCGACGCGCCCTTCACCCGCCACTTGTAGTCGCAGGCGATCTCGAGGTTGTCGACGTCGACGGCGCTTTTCGACGTCCGCGCCGTGAACACCACCTTGCCGTCCTTCGCACGACGCACCTTGACGCTCCACACCGTGCCCGTCGCCGCCGGCAGCGTGCAGGTCCATGCGAGACGCGTCTTCGGCGGACGGTCCCCGAACTTCGCAATCCGCTTGCGCGCGGCGGGATCGGCGAACTGCGCCACGCGCTCGGCGCGCGGCAGCGCAAGGTAGGCCTTCATGTCCGCCGTGAGGATCGGCACCGTGGCGCCATCTTTCGGCGAGACGATCTCGAGTGGCGCCGCCGTGGCGGCGAACAGCGCGCCCACGAGGGCGGCCAGCGTCATTTTACGCATTTGCTTTCTCCTTTGTCTTGGCAATACTCTCCGAAATCCGCCAGGGTCCTGAGCGCGGGGACCGCCTCCAGGGGAATCGGCTTCCCGAACCTCGCCTCCGTCTCCATCACGAGACGGAGATGGTTGACGCTGTCCCAGCCCTCGATCGACCCATATGACGTCGCGGGAGAGAGCGTCTCCACGTCCACGCCGAACACGTCCGCCGCCAGCGCGAGAAACGCGTCCGGCAGTGACGCGCCGTCCGTCGGCGCCCCCGATTCCGAAACAGACCTCGCTCCGTTCATCGTGCCTTCGCCCCTCTATCGGCCGTCCCGCGCACGCCGGCCGCGGAGATGTCGAACGGACGGAACCCCGCCTTCACCACGGGCGATCCGGGCTTCAGGCGGAAGTCGCGCCGGGCGGGGTCCACGAAGAGCGGATCCATCACGACCCCGTGAACGTCGTTGCCCTTCGCCTGCCACTGTGCAAACGTCTTGCCGTTGAACGACGGCGCGCCGGACTCCATCCACCAGATGTTGTCCTTCCACACGATCTTTCCCGTCTCGTTTACCGTGGCGCCGTATCTCGCGAACACGGGCCCCGCGTTCCAGTAGATGATGTTGCGCTCCGCCGTGAACGAAAGGTGCGGCTCCGCGCGCGTGAGCGCCACCTGGCACTGGCGACTGAACGCGAGGATGTTGTTGCGCAGGATGTTTTCCTTGCCGTAGTGCTGGTGGAACGAGGCGTCCTTCGTGTCGTAGACGAGGTTGTTCTCGAACAAGATTCCCTCGCTGCCCTCGTCGGGGTAGAGTCCCCATCCGCCGTAGGTGCGCGAGTCGATGTTGAAGAACACGTTGTTCGTGACGCACGTGCCGTACGAGGTTCCGAGCGTATAGACGCCGCCCATGTCGCTGAGCGCGCGCTGTCCGATGTCGTGGACGCGGCAGAAGGCGAGCGTGTTGCCCTGCGCGAGGCTGCCCGCGTAGCCCCACACCCATCCGATCGAGACGCCCGTGTAGAAGAAGTCGGCGATCTCGCAGTGCGTGACGGAGTTGAACGGGGAGTGTCCGATCCACACGCCCACGCCCTCGGCGAAGATGCGTCCGCCGTGCGCGATCGTGCAGTCGTCGATGACGTTGCATCCCGTGCCACGTCCGTTGACGAAGCCCGTCATGCGCTCCCCCTTGCCGATCTTCTGCGTCGCGACGGTCGTCCCGATGCGCACCCCGCCCGCGCCGGGATGGACGATGGAGCAGCGCTCGATGCGGTTCGAGACGCAGCCCTCGCGCAGCCACACGCCGTATTCGCCGGTGTACGCGACGGAGCATCCGCGCATCGCGATCCGGTGCGCGCCGTCCGCCAGCACCGCCGCGCTCGTGTGCGCCGCCGCCTGTCCGCCCGGCCACTCGCTCGGGCCGAACGACGAATCGTCGCCGATCACTCCGCTGGGAAGCCCCTTGATCCCCGTGAAGCCCTGGCGGCGCGGGGAGTCGGAAAACGCGAAGGCGATGTTCTCGAAAACGATGTCGTGGACAAACGTCTCTTTTTCGGGATCGCCCGCGATGCGCAGGAGCGTGACGAGCCCCGGCACCGGATACTGGAAGCGCGTCGTCTCCAGCGTCTCGCCCGGACGCGGAATGTAGACGACCTTCTTCGCGACGCCGTCGTACAGCCACTCGCCCGGCTCGTCGAGCGCAAACGGCGCGTTCTCGACGTAGTACGTCGATTTCGCATCCCACGTGTTCCACTTCGTCACGGACTTTCCTTCCGTAAACACCACGCCCCGCGCGGCGTCGTAGCCGCGGATCGGACGACGCGTGGACGACCACTTGTGGTGCACGACAAGATGCGCAAGACGCAGGTGGGCGAAGCTGCAAGCCGCGAGCGGCGCGAGGTCGCCGCCGTTCGCGAACAGCTCCATCAGCTCGGTGTCGCCCGCGAGGAGCGTGGGCTTCGCGCCCTTCGCCTGCAGGAATCCCTCGTTGGGATAACGGGCTCGCTTCGCGCGGCGTCCGTTCACGTACAGCTGCTCGAACCAGACGGCGACCTGAAAACGATGCTTCTGCACAATCGGGACATCCGTCTCCCAGCGTCCGTCGGGGCGAACGCGCCAGCCTTTGAGCTCGCGCGCGCCGACGATGCGGGCGGAGCCATCGGCGGGTCCGCGCCACGTGACGGGCGCATCGGGCGTGCCGGAGTCCTCGGGCTTCAACGTGAACGCCTCAGCAAGCGGATACTCCCCCGCCGCGAGTTCAACGCTCCAGGATGCACCAGGATCCTTCGCCTTCCGCGCACGCAGCGCGTCGCGCGCCTCCTGCGGCGTGGCGAACGGACGCGCCTGCGAACCATCGCGCACCGCGCCCGCATGTGGAGAGACATAGACGATCCCGCCTGCGCTCGCGCAGGCCGACACCGTCACCAAAGCAAAAAACATATTTTTCTTCATGCGCAGATTATACCATAAATTAGCCCCAACCGAGGACACCGCAGTTCGACCCCACCAGAAAAGACGTGGCGATCGCGCGATGCACGAACGCCTTCGCGCCGGACACGGCGTCCGGCAACGCGCGCCCGAGCGCGAGCTCCGCCGCCAGCGCCGCCGCGAGCGAGCAGCCCGTGCCATGTGTGGAGACGGGGTTGTCGATGTGCGGCAGCGCAAATGCGTAGAACTGTTCGCCGTCGAAGAGCGTATCCTCCGCCGCCGCGAGGTCGCCTGTGGCGTGTCCGCCCTTCACGAGCACGGCGCAGCCGAAGTGTCCGTGGAGCGCCTTCGCCGCCTCGTGCACGTCGTTCCGACCCGTAATCGCACGCCCCCACAGCACCTCCGCCTCCGGCAGGTTCGGCGTGATGAGCGTCGCGCACGGCAGGAGCCGCGCCGTGAGCGTGGCCACCGCGTCGTCGGAAATGAGCTTCGCCCCGCTCGTCGCGACCATCACGGGATCGACCACCTTCGCGATCTCCGGGTGGCGCGCCACGCGGTCGGCCACCACCTCGATCGCCGCCGCGTCGGCGAGCATGCCCGTCTTGAGCGCCTTGATCGCGTAGACGCCCAGCACCGCGTCGAGCTGCGCCGCCACGAAATCGGGCGGCACCTGGTGAATGGCGGAGACGCCGAACGGGTTCTGAGCCGTGAGCGCCGCGAACACGGTGCAACCATGCAGGCCGTAGGCGTGAAACGCGCGCAAGTCGGCCTGCACACCGGCGTTGCCACCTGAGTCACTGCCCGCAATCGTCAGACAGCAGGGATGTATCTCAGCGCTCACGCGCGGCCGAGGACTTTCCGGTAGTGGGCGATGAGGGCGTTCGTGGAGGAGTCGTGCTTCAGGTCGGCCTTCTCCGCGACGAGGTCCTTCAGGACGTTCTTCGCGAGCACCTTGCCGAGCTGCACGCCCCACTGGTCGAACGAGTAGACGTTCCAGATCACGCCCTGCGTGAAGATCTTGTGCTCGTAGAGCGCCACGAGCGCGCCGAGCGTCTCGGGCGTGAGGTCGTCCGCGAGCAGAGTGTTCGTGGGACGGTTCCCCTCGAACGTCTTGAACGGCACGAGCTCCTCGGGATCGCCGTCCGCACGACACTGCTCGGCCGTCTTGCCGAACGCGAGCGCCTCGGTCTGGGCGAAGAGGTTGGCCATGAGCTTGTCGTGGTGGTCGCCGATCGGGTTGTGCGTCTTGCAGAAGCCGATGAAATCGGCGGGGATGAGGTGCGTCCCCTGGTGGATGAGCTGGTAGAAGCTGTGCTGTCCGTTCGTGCCGGGCTCGCCCCACTCGATCGGGCCGGTGGAGTAGGTGACGGGCTGGCCGTCCTTCGTCACGGCCTTGCCGTTCGACTCCATGTCCATCTGCTGGAGGTACGCGGGGAAGCGGCTGAGATACTGGTCGTAGGGCAGCACGGCGTAGCTCTCGGCGCCGTAGGCGTTCGAGTAGAGGATGCCGAGGAGCGCGAGCACCACGGGCATGTTCTTCTCGAGGCGGGCCGTGCGGAAGTGCTTGTCCATCTTCCAGTAGCCCTTGAGCATCTTGCCGAAGTTCTTCGGGCCGATGGAGATCATGAGCGAGAGGCCAATCGCGCTCGGGAGCGAGTAGCGTCCGCCCACCCAGTCCCAGAACGCGAACATGTTCGCGGGGTCGATGCCGAACTTGACGACCTCCGCCTCGTTGGTGGAGAGCGCCACGAAGTGCTTCGCCACGGCTGCGGCGTCGCCGAGCTTCTTCACGAGCCATTCGCGCGCGCTGAGGGCGTTCGTCATCGTCTCCTGCGTGGTGAACGTCTTGGAGGCGACGATGAAGAGCGTCTGGTCGGCCTTGATCTCGCGGAGCGTCTCGGCGAGGTGGGTGGAGTCCACGTTCGAGACGAAGTAGTTTCTGATCGAGCGCTTGGAGTACGGGGCCAGCGCGAGCGTGGCCATCACGGGGCCGAGGTCGCTGCCGCCGATGCCGATGTTGACGACGTACTTGATGCGCTTGCCGGTGAAGCCGCGGTGCGCGCCGGAGCGGACGGCGTCCGCGAACGCGCCCATCTTCGCGAGCACGGCGCGCACGTCGGGCATCACGTCCTTCCCGTCCACGAACACCTGCGCGGCGGGGTCGCAGTTGCGAAGCGCGGTGTGCAGGACGGCGCGGTTCTCGGTGCGGTTGATCTTCGCGCCCGTGAACATCTTCTCGATCTCCTCCTGCAGGTTCGCGGCCTTCGCGAGACCGAAGAGCGCCTTCATCACGGCCGCGTCGATGCGGTTCTTCGAGTAGTCGAGCGTCCAGCCCGCCGCGCTCAGCGTGTACTTCGCCGCGCGGTCCGGATCGGCCGCGAACAGCTGCTTGATCGTCGTCGTCTTCGAGGCCGCCACGGCGTCCTCGACCTTTTTCCAGGCTTCCTGGTTCATCTTCTGCTTCTACCTTTCAGTTACGAAATGGAGCGTGTATTTTACCATGCCCCCCCCCTCCGAAACAAGCCCAAAGCGCATGACGCCGAAGCGGCGAGAGCGCGCTCAGTCCAGCACGCGGTCGAAGGCGCCGCCGCCCTCGCCGCTTTCGCCCGCGTCGCCGGCGTCCACCGCCCGCTGCGGCTTCACCTTCGGACGCTCCCCGAACAGCACCGTGCCGAGACGGATCCACGTGGCGCCCTCCTCCACGGCCACCGTGTAGTCGCCGCTCATGCCCATCGAGAGGCGCGGCAGCGACACGCCGAACTGCGCCTCCATCCGGTCGCGCAGCTCGCGCAGGCCCGCGAAGACAGGACGCGTCTCCTCCACCTTCTCCTCCGGCACGAACGGCGCCATCGTCATGAATCCCTCGAGCGTGAGGTTCGGCGAGGCGAGCGCGCGCTCGACGGCCGCCGGCGCCTCGTCGGGACGCATCCCGCTCTTCGACCGCTCGCCGCTCATGTTCACTTCGAGGAGAATGCTCGGACGCGCCCCGACCTCTGCGGCGATCGTCTGGATGCGGTCGATGAGCGCCACGGAGTCGACGGAATGGAAACACGAAAACAGCTCGAGCGCGGCGCGTACCTTGTTGCGCTGGAGGTGTCCGATGAGGTGCCACTCCGGACCCGACACGCTCTGCGGCTGCTTCCACGCCGCCTCCTGCACCTTGTTCTCGCCCACGATGCGGAGTCCCGCCTCCCACGCCTCGCGCACGACCTCGGGTCCGTGCGTCTTCGTGACGGCCACGATCTCCACGTCGCGCGGGTCACGTCCCGCCTTCGCACAGGCGTCCGCGATGCGGGCGTTCACGTCCTTTAGAATGTCAGCGAGTTCAACCATTTCAGCTCCCGTCTTCTCATGCGGTTGTAGTCGGATTCGGCGCAGTCGTCCGCGCCCGAAAGATGGTCCATGCCATGCGCCACGTAGAGGAGCAGCTCCTTCGCGGGACTCCACCCCTTCCGCTTCGGCGCGGCGCGCAACGCCTGGTCGGTGTTCACGAACAGCTCACCGTAAAGCCCCGGTTCCTCCGGCGGCACCGCGTCGTAGGCCTGCGTGATGACGTCCGTCGCACCCTCCACGCCCATGATCGCACGGTGCAGCTCGTCACTCGCGGCATCGCGCACAAGATGCACCACCACCTCGTGCCACGTGCCGCCCACGCGCGCACACGACTGCGCGGCGAAGAACCGCGCCGCCGCCGCCACCTGCGCCTTCGCAAGACCGAACGCCTTCGGCACCGAACCCGAAACTTCAATGCGCACGGGCCACCTCCACGATCTCACGCGCGGCCAGGCCAAGTGCCCCCCCAGTTCCCCCGGCGGGAGTGGCCGCGCTTGTCGCGGCCAACCGCGCCATCACGTCGTCCAACGCGCGCGACGCGCGCGCGCGCGCCTCCGCGTCGTTAAGCCATGCGCCGAGCTGCGCGGACACCGCCTCCGGCGTGAACGCCTCCTGCAATAGTTCCGGCATCGGCGGCTCCACGCCGCTCTTCTCCGCGATCACGTTCGCGAGCCCGATGTGCTTCACGCCCGTGATCACGCGCCGCGCGAACCAGGCGAGCAACGGCGAGACGGCATAGACGAGCACCGTGGGGCACCTCGCAAGCGCCGCCTCAAGTGTGGCCGTGCCGGACGCCACCGCCGCACAATCGGCCTGGCGCAGCAAATCGCGCGCCCCGCCTTTTAGCACCTCCGGTGTGAAGGAATCGTTCCGCGCCGTAATCGTCGCACGAATTTCCGCCTCGGCCCGGTCGTTTGCCGCAGGGATGACCACGCGGATGTCGGGCCGTTTCAGCAAGCCCACGGCATCCAAAAGCCGCGGCAAATGCCGCTGGATCTCGCCCACGCGACTGCCTGGCAGGAGTGCCAAAGTATTGGGCGCCACCCCGACTTTTCGCTTTTCGAGCTCCTCCTCAAAGATATCCACCATCGGATGGCCAATGAAGGCCGCATGAAAATTCCTCCCTTCATACGCCTTGAAAAGCGCGGGCTCAAACGGGAAGAAGCACAACAGACGGTTCACCGCGGCGGCCACCTTCGGAATGCGCCCCTGATGCCAGGCCCACACCTGCGGACACACCAGATGCACGGCTGGGATGCCGCGCGCCTTCGCGTAGGCGGCGAGCTTGAGGTTGAGTCCGGGGTAGTCGATCGTCACCACCACGTCCGGATGCCATTCGCGGATGATGCGCTTCATCGTGCGCTGCACGCCGAGGAAGAAGAAGATTCGCTTGATGACGGCCCAGAAGCCCATCACCGCGAGGTCGGATGTCTTGTAATGGTCCTGGTACGTCTTGAATTCGCACCCAGGCAATGCACGCCGCAGGCGTTCCGCGTACAGAACGCCCGACTCCTCCCCGGCCAGCAGCAGCACTTTCATGTTTTACATCTACGGCTCTTCCTATGGCTGTTCCGGGAGGAGAGGGAAGTCGTCGTCCAGCCCGGCGACGCCGGCGGCCGTGAGATCGATCACGCTCTCCACGTCGCGCAGGTCGGCCACCTCCACGGGCGAGTGCATGTAGCGAAGCGGAACCGCGATCTGCACCACGGGCACGCCGCCGCGCTCAAGCTTGAGCGCCCAGCCGTTGTTGCCCGTCCCCTTCGGCACCGCGTGGAGCTGCATTGGTATCTCGCGCTCCTCGGCGGTCTTGCGGAAATAGGCCACCAGTCCCTTGTGGTAGATCGGGCCGATGGAGAGCGCGCCGCCCTTCCCCAGCTTCACGTCGCCGACGGACTTGACGTCGTCGCCCACGGGACCGTCCGAGGCGTGGCCCACGTCGCAGCTGATGCCGATCGTCGGATGCACCGAATAGCTCGCGAGGCGTCCGCCCACGAGCCCGATCTCCTCGCACACGCTCGAGACGTAGTGAACGTTCACCTTCGGCTTCTCGGGCGCCGTCGCAAGCCGGATGAATGCCTCGCACATGGCAAACGTCCCGATCCGGTCGTCCAGCCCGCGCCCCGAGACGCGCGTGCCGGCGAGTGGACGGAACCCCGACTCCACCACCGCCGAGTCGCCCACGGAAATCAGCGCCTCCGCCTCCTCGCGGGACGACGCGCCGATGTCGCACGGCATGAGCCGCAACTCGTCCGCCGCCACGGACTTCTTCTCCTCCGCCTTCATCAGGTGCGGCGGACGCGTCCCCACCACGCCCCGCACAGGTCCGTTCTTCGTGAGGATCACCAGACGTTCCGCCGCCGTCAGCGGCACAACGATCCCGCCGAGGTTCTGGAGGTAGACGTACCCGCGATCGTCGATGTATTGGACCACGTACCCGATCTCGTCGCCGTGTCCCTCCAGCATCACCGTGGTCTTCGCCCCCACGTCCAGCACGGCGTGGAGGTTGCCGTGCACGTCGATGGACGGCGCAATCCCGGTCTTTTCGCGGATGCGACGCCCCAGGAGAAGCGCTCCGGCCGCCTCGGACCCCGTCGGGGTGGGCGTGTCGATCAGTTTTTTCAGGAATTCCTTCTGTTCTTCCGTAATCATTTTTTCGTTGCCTTTCAGCCAAAGAAGTAGCGGTTCGCGTTGTTGTAGGAGATGTCGGAGACGAGACCGCCAATCCACTTGATGTCGTTGGGCAGCTCGCCGCGCGTGATCTCCTCGCCGAGCTTCGCGCAGAGGATGCGGCGGAAGTACTCGTGGCGCGTGTAGCTGAGGAACGAGCGCGAGTCCGTGAGCATGCCCACGAAGTTGCCGAGGCAGCCGAGCGCCGCAAGGGCCTCGACCTGCTTCTTCATGCCGTCCTTCTGGTCGAGGAACCACCACGCCGCGCCGAGCTGGATCTTGCCGCGGTCGGGGCCCTTCTGGAAGGAGCCCATGAGGGTCGCGAGCATCTCCGTGTCCTTCGGGTTGAGGGAGTAGAGGATCGTGCGCGGGAGCGCGTCCTCGAGCTCGAGGCGGTCGAAGAGGCGCGCAAGCGACTCGCAGGAGTTCCACTCGCCGATGCAGTCGTAGCCGGTGTCGGGTCCGAGCAGACGGAACATCCGCGTGTTCGCGTTGCGGAGGCAGCCGAAGTGCAGCTGCGCGGTCCAGTTCGCCGCCGTGTCAGCCTTCAGGCCCTCGTAGAGCCACGCGCTCTTGAACTTGAGCGCCTCCTCCGGCGTCACGGCCTTGCCGCTACGCGCCTTCTTGAAGATGCGGCGCACCTCGGCTTCGGTGTACGGCGCGGCGAAAACCTCGGTGATGCCGTAGTCGCTCACCACGCAGCCGGCCTTCGCGAAGAACGCATGGCGCGCGGCCATCGCGGAGAGGAAGTCGTCCCAGCTCTTCACAGGGGTTTTCGCGGCGGCGGCAAGCTTGTCCATCCACGCATTCCACGCCTTCGCGTCCTCGATCTTCGACGCCTTGTCGCTGCGCCACGCGGGCAGGATCTTCGTGCCGAACGGCTTCTTCGCGATGGCGAGGTGGTGCTCGAGGGAGTCGACCGGGTCGTCGGTCGTGCACACCACCTTCACGTTCGACTTCTTCATCAGCCCGCGCGCCGAAAAATCCTTGCCACGCAGCTTCGCGTTGCACTTCTTCCAGATCTTCGCCGCCGTGGCGGACGACAAACGCTCCGTCACGCCGAAGTAGCGCGCGAGCTCGAGATGCGACCAGTCGAAGAGCGGGTTCTTGAGCAGGCGCTCCATCGTGGCGGCGAACGCGTTGAACTTCTCCTCCCACGGCGCATCGCCCGTGATGTACTTCTCGTCCACGCCGTTCGAGCGCATCTGGCGCCACTTGTAGTGGTCGCCGCCCAGCCACACCTGCGCGATGTTCTCCCAGCGCTTGTCCTCCGCAATCTCCGCCGGCGGCAGATGGCAGTGGTAGTCGATGATCGGCATCTGCTCCGCATAGCCGTGGTAGAGTTCCTTGGCCGCCTTCGTGGTCAGCAGGAAATCGTCGGTGATGAACGCCATTTTTGTTTCTCCTTTTCACTTTACACTTACACTTTTCACTTCACGTTCGCCTTGCCGCCGGCGAGCGTCTCGGCGATGTTCAGGTAGTACGCGCGCACGCGCTCGTAGGCGTTGATGATGTCGAGCTCGCCCAGCACGCGCAGCGGCGACTCGGGATCGTCCGGCCCCACGCGCCCGAGCTGCGTGCGGCGGCAGTCGCGGATGAATTCGTGGATCTCGCGCGACTCCGCCTGCACCGCCTCCACGTCGATCACGGGACGCGGCGAGCGCACCCACGGCGACACCTTCTCGGCGAACGCGAACACGCGGTCGTGGACGGAGAGCACCATCGCGGTGGACACGTCGGAGATGCGCTGCCGGTTCTTCCGCAGGCGCTTCACCACCTTCAGGATCGTCGCCGCCTCGTCCGACACGCTCTCCAGCTCGTCCGTGAGACGCAGCAGGCGCTGCGCGCGCGCCGAGACGTCCGCGGCAAGACGCTTCGACATGATGGACGCGAGGAACTCGGTGACTTCGCGCTGGACGTTGTCGAGGATGCCCTCGCGGTGGAGGATGTGCGCCTCGTTCTCCGCGTCCGGGTCGTCCTGCTCCGCCAGCACGCGGCGCGCGCACGCGAGGAGCTCGATGTCGCTGTCGCGCATGAACTGCACCTCGAGGAGCGCCTGGTCGCACGCGAGGACGGGCGAGAGGCTGGTGCCCACTTTCAGCGGGCTGAGGTGCGGCTTCTCGTCCTCGCTCTGCGGGACGATCCACTCGATGAAGCGGGCGAACGGTTTCACGAACGGGAAGGTGATCACGCCGCGCAGCACGGAGAAGATGGTGTCGGTGACGGCGATGGGCGCCATGATGCCCAGCAGCACGGGGCCCTTGGCCGTCTCGGTGACGGCGCCCCAGTGGGGAAAGAGCGCCTTCCCGAGCGGCACGAGCACGGGCAGCACGAACGGGAGGAAGATGAGCGAGCCGATGACGTTCGAGAGCGTGTGCGCGAGCGCGGTTCGCTTCGCGGCCGCCGTGCCGCTGAACGCGGCGAGCCAGGCGGTCATGGTCGTGCCGATGTTCGCGCCGAAGAGGACGGCGATCGCCATCTCGTAGGTGATCAGCTGCTGGGCGGCAAGCGTCATCGCGATGGCGATGGAGGCGGCCGAACTCTGGATCACGGCGGTGAAGAGCGCCGCTACGAGGGCCACAAGCGCCACGCCGCCGAGCGTCGTGGCCTCCATCCGCGTGAACGCCGCCTGGATGGACGGGTTCTGGCGGATGGGCAGAACGCCCTTCGACATGAAGTACATGCCGAGGAACACGAGCCCGAGCCCGAGGATGGCGAGGCCGAGGTCGTGCACGCGCTCGCCGCGCAGGAAGAAGTAGATCATGCCGCCGAGTCCGAGGCCCACGAGGCCGAGCACCTGCGGGTCGGGCGCAAACGCGACGATCCACACAGTGGCCGTCGTGCCCACGTTCGCGCCGATGATCACGTTGATCGCCTGCTGGAGCGTCATGAGCCCCGACGACACGAACCCCACGAGCATGACGGTGATGATCGACGACGACTGCACCAGCACGGTGGAGACGATGCCCGTGCCCACCCCGGCGACGCGATGCGTGGTGGCGAGCGCCATGAACCGCCGCAACTCGCGTCCCGCGACGGCCTGCAGGCCCTCGGACAGGTGCTTCATGCCAAGCAAAAACACGCCCAACCCGCCGGCGACGGTGACGATGACGTTCAAGATCAGCAAAATGTTCTCTTTCATGTGCGGGGATATTTTACCATAAATTCGCGTGGGGGCGCCATGCCGACGGCCCCTTTCCTGCGGAACGGCCGCGTCAGCGGTTGACAAGCGAGAGGAACTCCTGGCGGACCTTCTCGTCCGACCGGAAGCTGCCGAGCATCGCCGAGGTCGTCATCTCGGAATTCTGCTTCTCCACGCCGCGCATCATCATGCAGAGGTGGCGGCACGAGAACACCACGCCCACACCCTCGGCCTTGGCCGCCTCCTGCACGGCGGCGGCCACCTCCTCGGTGAGGCGCTCCTGGATCTGCAGGCGGCGGGCGTAGACGTCCACGATGCGCGCGAGCTTCGACACGCCCAGCACCTTGCGCTGCGCGATGTAGCCGATCGCGCACGTGCCGAAGAACGGCAGCATGTGGTGCTCGCACATCGAGTACACCTCGATGCCGCGCAGCACGATCATGTGGTTCGTGCCCGTCTCGAAGATCGCATTGTTCAAGACGCCCCTCGGCGTCTGGCGGTAGCCGCGCGTGAGAAACGCAAGCGACTTCGCCACGCGGGCTGGCGTTTTCAGGAGGCCGTCGCGGTCGGGATCCTCGCCGAGCTCCACGAGGAGCTGGCGCACCAGCGCGGCAATCTTCTTCTCGTCCGGCTCGCGGACGTCTTTCTTCTTCATTTCTTTTCTCCTGACTGCGTTTCGCCGCCACGGCCTTTCGTCCAGCCAATGGCGCGCGGGGTCTCGACGCGGCGCCAGCCGTTCCACGTCGCCAGCTCCTTCGCCGGCGTGCCGGGCGGAAGCGTCGCAACCGTCGGCGAGGCGTCGGACGGCGCGAAGCGCAGCACCAGCGGACGCGTGGCGGCGTCGGCGTCGGACGGCTTCGCCGCCTCCACGACGTCCGTCACGGACACGCTCGTGCTCTCGGTGCTGGCCGCCTCGGTCGAGACGAACGTGAGCTTCAGCGGCTCGGCCCGCGTCACCTCGTAGCGCTTCGTGCTCGGGTTGTAGTAGCTGAAGGAAACGTGCGCCGTGTTCGTGGCCTGGGCCGTGCGGGGCACGAGCGTCTGCGTCCAGACCACGCGGCGGCCGGTCCGCTCCACCTCCTTGGGGTCGTACGCCTTGAACTCCTTCGAGAGGCTCTCCACGTTCGGGCAGGCGTTCGACGGGCAGTAGCCGTCGAACGACAGCGCGTAGGTGGCGGTCACGAGGTCGTTCGGGTGCACGCTGTCGCGGTCGAGCGTCTGCCGCAGCTCGAACCGGCGCCCCACGGCGCCGGAGAATTCCGCCGGACGTCCCCGCTCCGGAAGCGGTCGCACGTCGATCCGCACGGGCGCCACCGGCACGTCGAAGTTCTGGAAAAACGACGCCCCCCCGCGGGAGAAGCCCACGTATCCCATGACCCTCAGCGACACCGTGCGCGAAACGGGCTTCCGAAAGCGCATCGGCAGCCGCATGCGCTTCAGGACGCGGCCCGAGGTGGCGGACGTCACGTCCGCCAGATTCTCGAACGGACCGTAGACGACGAGGTCGTCCCTTTCCTCCGGCAACCCGCCCACGCGAATCTTGTCGAGCGCGGCCTTGCGGTCCACGTCCAGCTCCAGGACGATTGCGCACGGCTCGTCCACCACCGGCGCCGCCGGTTCGAAACGCGCCCGTGCGGACACATTGAGCTGCTGCCCGCGGGCGCAGAGCGCGCACGCCGCCAGCAGCGCGAAAACGAAACTAGCCCTGCGCATGCAGCACCTCCATGCCGTGATGTTCCTCCACAAGCGATACGCCGGCCGAAATGGCCGCCGCGCAGAAGGCCACAAGGCACGCCGTGAACAGGAAACGGCGCAGCGCGCCAGCCGGAAGCAGCGCCACCAGCCACAGGAGCGCCCACAGCGCGGCGGCGCACAGGAGGCGCGTATCGACGCTCCAGTACACGTGCGGCTTCAGGAACACGCGCGTGGGCGAGAGTTCCGCACGCGGGTTGTTCGTCAACCGCGCAAACGCGGCCCGCAGTCCGCGCGCCGTGGACGGCGTCTCCCCGCCGCGCCGTTCCGCGCAGACGAACGCCTCGCGCGCGCCGCGGGGGTCGCCGGCGAGAAGAAGGCATGCGCCGAGGTTCTGGAAGACCGTCGGGTTGTCCGCGCCGGCTTCCAGGCAGTCGCGATAGGCGTCAGCCGCCCGCCTGAACCCGGCCTCGTCCGCCGCCTGCACGGCCAGCGAGGAGGCCCGCCGGTAGGAGAACGCCGCGCGCGCCGCGTCAGACGCGTCCTGCGCGGCTCCGGCAAGACAGAGCCCGACGGCCAGAAGGAGCGCCAGCGCGCCCGCGCCGGGCTTCGCGGAATAGGCCTGCGCGTCGTGCGTCTGGAGGTTTGTCACGACAAGGGCCACGTCCTCCTCCGGGTAGTCCGGCGACATGAGGCGCTGCGCGTCCGCCGCCGTCACGGCCGCGCCGTTCACGCCGTAGCGGACGGTGAAGAACGTGCGGATCGCGGCCGCACGCCGTGCGGCGTTCCGGCTCCTGAGCGCGCGGCGGCACACGCCGAACGCACGAGACTTGCGGTAGGCCTCGTTGTACGCGGAGATGCGCCGGCGAACCGGCGGGGCGAAACGGATGCAGAGGAAGAGAACGGGCGACACGAGGAACAGCACGATCGACAGGGCCACGTGCGGCAGGAGCGGACGCACTTCCGCGCCGCGCGGGTCGAGGTCGATGCCGTCGGGGGACGGGAACTCCTCGCCGTCCTCTTCCGTCAGCACCACCTGCAGACCGGCCTGAACCTGGATGGGGATGGACTCCGTCTTGCACGTCACGTAGGCGCGGCTGGAAAGGTCGAAGTAGGAGACGGGCAGAGACGGGAATTCCACCGTGCCGGCCTTGGTGGAGCGCACGCGCCAGGAGAAGCGGCGCGAGGCGCCCAGCGTCTCGGTCTTCAGGGAGGCGGTGTCGATGCGGAAGATGGAACCGTCGAGCGCGGAGGTGAAGTCGGGGGGATGCACCGACGACGGATTGGCCGCGCCGGCGATCTCGAGCGTGAGCGTCATGGGGTCGCCCGCCGTGCAGACGCGGACGTCAAGCGCGGCCTTGACGTTGAGGTTGGAGGCGATCGCCCCGCACCACGACGCGGGGCGTCCGGCCGCAGGCGGCTCGGAGACCGTGAGCGTGAGCGGCTTCGTGCGCAGCGTGATGTTCGAGAGCTCCGGCACGTGCACCGCGCGGTTGAAACGGTCACGCCCGACCTTCACGCCCGTGATGAGCGGCACGTCAACCTTCACCGGGTCGAGACGCACCGTCCCAGGCGTCGCGGCGCGCCACGGGGCAAGGGGGATCGTCAGGCGCCACCCCTTGTCCGCCTCGCGCGCGACAACAAACGGGAACAGCTGGCGCCGGGGGCCCAGGCGTCCGAACATGTCCATGCCGTCGAGCATGTCGAACGGATCGTCCATCATGGCGGAAAAGCCGTCCGTCACGTAGTTGTTGAGCGTGAAGGCAGGGCCGCGAACGCCGCGCCGGGAATTCTGCCCGAACGCGAACGGGGCGTCCAGGTCGCCACGGTCGAACGCCTCGCCTTTCCACGCGCGCTCGAGGAACGAACAGGTGACGTGCGGCGGACGCTGGTTGACGAACGGCGGCTGCGCGTCGGCGTATTCGCCGGGCACGGGCGGCAGCCTGAGCACGAGCGACAGGCTGACCTGCTCCGTGACGACCAGGTTGGTGGACGAGGCGACGATCTCCAGAGACGGCTCCGTGGCCCCCGCTGCGAGGACGGCGGCTGCGGCAAGAAAGATGGACGAAACCTTGTTCATGGCTACTGGATCACGACGACGGATACGTTGCGGTGGGGCGTTGCCGCAACCGGGCGGTCGGCGCCGGGAAACGCGGACGGCGCATTGGTGGTGACGGTGGCGTTGATCTGGGAGAGCGCCTTCGCGAGGCGCTCCGCGCGTTCGCGGTTCTGCCGGCTCTCCGTCACGGCCACGCCACCGAGAAAACCGCCGGTGGCCGCCAGCAGCACGAGCAGCACGACGCTGACGGACGCCAGCACGGGACGCCGCCGGCGCTGCAACAGGACGGCTTCGGCCTCGGCGTGCGCGCGGGCGGCGACCAGGCGCTCCCGTTCGACGGCAAGGGCCTCGCGCTCAAGGCGCAGGCGCTCCTCGGCGAAGCTCAGCCCCCCTTCCTCGGGTACATCCGGCGTGCGTTCTTCCGTCTCGTCCATGGCGACCCCCTTCCTTTCCTCACTCGTCGAACAGCGGCGTGGAGAAATAGCGCTCCGCGGTGTCCGGCAGCACGGTGACGACCGTCTTGCCGGGACCGAGCTTCTGCGCGAGCTGCAATGCGGCGAACACGTTCGTGCCCGCCGAGATTCCCACCATCAACCCCTCCTTGCGCGCAAGGTCGCGCGAGGTGTTGAGCGCGTCCTCGTCCGACACGATGCAGATGTGCGAGTAGATCTTCGTGTTGAGGTTGTCCGGGATGAGCCCGTCGCCGATGCCCATCTGGAGGTGCGTGCCAATCGTGCCGCCGGCGAGAATGGCGGCGTTCTTCGGCTCGACCGCCCAGATCTCGATGCCGGGGTTCTGCGCCTTCAGAACTTCGCCGATGCCGCTCAGCGTGCCACCGGTGCCGATGCCGCTGCAGAAGCCGTGGATCGGACGCGCCGCCTGCTCCATGATCTCGAGCGCGGTGTGGTGGCGGTGCACCATGGGATTCGCGGGATTCGAGAACTGCTGCGGCACATACACGCGGGGATCGGACTTCTGCATCTCCTCGGCCTTGCGCACGCACTCGGCGATGGCGTCGCCGATGTTGCCCGCGTCGTGTACGAGCACCACCTCCGCGCCGTAGTGGCGCATCAGCTTGCGACGTTCCTCGCTCACGCTGTCGGGCATGATGATGACCGTCCGGTAGCCGCGTACGGCCCCCACGAGCGCGAGACCGATGCCCTGGTTGCCGCTCGTGGGCTCAACGATGATGGAATCAGGCTTCAAAAGACCCTCGCGCTCGGCTTCGAGGATCATGTTGTAGGCCGTGCGGGTCTTAATCGAGCCGCCCACGTTGAGCGCCTCGAACTTGACCAGCACTTCGGCCGATCCGGGCTTGACCATGCGGTGGAGGCGGACAAGCGGGGTGTGTCCGATGGCGTCGAGGACCGTGTCGCAGATCATTGCGCGGCCTCCTCCTCGTCGGGTTCGGCCTCCGCAACGGAAATCGAGACGAGCGTGGCGCCCTCGGTGAGACGTACGAGCCGCACGCCCATGCCGCTACGCCCGACCACCGTGATGTCCACCACGCGCTGGCGCACCATGAGGCCGTCGGAGGTGATGGAGATGATCGACTCGTCGTCGCGCACCGCGTGCGCGGCCACCACGTGTCCGTTGCGGTCCGCGCCCTTGATGGCCGTCACGCCCATGCCGCCGCGGTGCTTGCGCTCGTAGGCGCTGAACTCCGTGCGCTTGCCGTAGCCGTTCTCGGTGGCGACGAGGAGCGTCTTCGTGTCGTCCACCACGTCGAGCGAGCAGACCGCGTCGCCTTCGCGCAGCGAGATGCCGCGCACGCCGGCGGCCGTGCGGCCCATGCGGCGCACCTCGTCCGAGTTGAAGCGCGTGCCGACGCCGTTGCGGGTGATCATCACCACGTCCTCGCCCGGCTTCACGAGGCGCACTTCCACGAGCTCGTCGCCCTCGTCGATCGTTATGGCGCGGATGCCGTTGCGGTTGACGTTCTTGAAGTCGCCGAGGAGCGTCTTCTTCACCGTGCCGTTCTTCGTCGCGAACATCACGTCCACGTCGCCCTCGAAGCTGCGGATCGGCAGGAGCTGGAGCACCTGCTCGCCGGGCTGGAGGTTGAGGAAGTTGACGAGCGGCTTGCCGAAGCTCGTGCGCGCGGCCTCCGGGATCTCATAGGCGTCCTTGAGGAAGAGGCGGCCCGTGTTCGTGAAGAACATGAGCGAGTCGTGCGTCTCCGCCACGAACACGAGGCGGAGGAAGTCCTCCTCCTTCAGCTGCGCGCCCTTCACGCCGCGTCCGCCACGGTTCTGCTCCTTGTACTCCGTGAGCGGCACGCGCTTGACGTAGCCGCGGTTGGAGAGCGTGATCACGCACGGCTCGTCGGCGATGAGGTCCTTGATCGAGACCTCGTTCTCGTCGATCGTGATCTCCGTGCGGCGCTTCGCGTCCTCGCGCGACGCGAACTTCTCCTTCAGCTCCGCGAGGTCGTCCTTGATGATCGCGTAGACGCGTCCCGCGTCCGCGAGGATGGCCTGCAGGTCGGCGATCGTGGCGAGGAGCGCGGCGAGTTCCGCCTCCAGCTTCTCGCGTTCGAGTCCGGTGAGCTGGTAGAGGCGCATGTCGAGGATCGCGTTCACCTGCGGCTCGGTGAAGCCGTAGGCCTCCACGAGCTTGACCTTCGCCTCGTCGCGGTTCTTCGACGCGCGGATGATCTTCACCACGTCGTCGAGGTTCGCGATGGCGATGAGGAGTCCGTCGAGGATGTGCTTGCGCGCCTCGGCCTTGTTCAGCTCGAACTTCGTGCGGCGGGTGATCACCTCGAAGCGGTGGTTCACGTAGCAGCGGAAGAAGTCCTTCAGGTTGAGGATGCGCGGACGCCCCTGGTCGATCGCGAGCATGATCGCGCCGAAGGTGGTCTGCAGCTCGGTGTGCTTGTAGAGGTGGTTGAGGACGATCTGCGGCTGGGCGTCGCGCTTCAGCTCCACGATGATGCGCACGTCGGCCTTCGACTCGTCGCGGATGTCGCTGATGCCCTCGATCACCTTGTCCTTCACGAGCTCGGCCGCGTGCTTGATCATCTCGGCCTTGTTCACCTGGTAGGGGAGCGAGGTGATCACGATGCGCATGCGGTCGTTCTTCCACTCCTCGATCTCGGCGTGGCCGCGCACGCAGAGCTGGCCGCGGCCGAGCTTGTACATGGCGATGATGCCGTTGCGTCCGCAGATCTGCGCGCCCGTGGGGAAGTCGGGCCCCTTCACGAACTGCATGAGGTCGTCGATCGTGCAGTCGCGGTGGTCGATGTAGTAGGTGATGCCGTCGCACAGCTCGCCGAGGTTGTGCGGCGGGATGTTGGTGGCCATGCCCACGGCGATGCCGGCGGAGCCGTTGAGGAGGAGGTTGGGGAGCTTCGCGGGGAGGACCGACGGCTCGGTGAGCGTCTCGTCGTAGTTGGGCACCATGTCCACGGTGTCCTTGTCCAGGTCCTCGAGCATCACCTCGGCCGCCTTCTGCATGCGCACCTCGGTGTAGCGCATCGCGGCCGGCGGGTCGCCGTCGACGGAGCCGAAGTTGCCGTGGCCGTCCACGAGCGGCATGCGCATCGAGAAGTCCTGCGCCATGCGCACGATCGTATCGTAGATCGACGAGTCGCCGTGCGGGTGGTACTTGCCCATCACCTCGCCGACGACGTTCGCGGACTTCTTGTGCTTGACCCCGGAGCCGAGGTTCAGGCGGTGCATGCCGAACAGCGACCGGCGATGCACGGGCTTGAGGCCGTCGCGCACGTCGGGGAGCGCGCGCCCGATGATCACGCTCATCGAGTAGTCGATGTAGTCGCGGCTCATCTCCTCTTCGATGGCCACGTCCTCCAACGTGCCGGCCACGACCGGCTGCGTCTCGGGGTCAGGGTTTTGATCGGTTTTCTCTTCGTCTGCCATAAGCGCTTTCGTGTTGTTTGAACGCGTGATAGTATATCATTTCCCGCGCGCGCGCGCAAGCGCGCGCTGGGTCGTTGGCAGTCGCTAGCGGTCGAGACGCTCGACGAAGAACACCTTGTCGCCCACGCGGCAGCGAGGCGCGGGGAACGTGACCCACGTGCCCTTCTCGGCCACCTCGGGCGTCTCGTCGTCGCGCCGCAGCGAGGCGACGGTGAACTCCTGCACGCCCGTGGTGGGGCCGTGCACCTGCAGCACGTCGCCCACGCGCACGGGATGGTCCTGGACCTTCACCTGCGCGATCTGCGCCTTGAGGAAGTAGTCGATCACCACGCCCACGTGGCGCTTCACCGTCTTCGCCGCGGAATCCTCCGCGTCCGTGAACTGGTCGGCGCCCGGGCGCCCGAAATAGAGCCCCGTGGAGAACTCGCGGTGGAACACCGTCTTCGTCCTCTCCACGAGCCGTTCGGCCAGCTCGGGCGTGAACGTGCCGTCCGACACGGCGTCCACCGCCGCGCGGTAGGCCTCGGTCACGGTCTTCACGTAGTTCGCGTTCCGCGCGCGCCCCTCGATCTTGAAGCTCGCGATCCCCGCCGCCATCAGCTTGTCCACGAACGGCAGCGAGCAGAGGTCCTTCGCGGAGAGGACCGTATGCGGCTCCACCGTGAACTCCGCGTCTGCGTCGTGGATCGGATTGCCGTCCTTGTCCGTGTAGCGGTCGATCGCCTTGATGAGGAACCGTCGCCGACACGGCTGGTGGCACTCGCCCCGGTTCGCGCTGCAGCCGTAGGCGTCGTGCGAGAGGAGACACCGCCCGCTCTCCGCCACGCACTGCGCGCCGTGCACGAACGCCTCGATCTCGATTCCCGCCGTTTGCGCGATCCGCGCCGCCTCGGCGAGCGTGCACTCGCGCGCGAGCACCACGCGCGACGCGCCCTGGGACTTGAGGAAGGCCGCCGCGGAGGAGTTGGAGCAGCTCATCTGCGTGGAGACGTGGAACGCCGCGCCGTGCTTCCTGCAGAGCGCGACCACGCCCCAGTCCGAGACGATGAACGCGTCGGCGTACGGCTTTGCGAAGGCGATCATGTCCTCCACCGCCGCGAGCTCGTCCTCGAACACGATCGTGTTGAGGACGAGGTAGAGCTTCACGCCGCGCGCGCGGCACCGGCGCGACGCCTCGGGCAGTTCGGCGCGCGTGAGGTTCGCGGACGCGCGCGCGCGCATGTTGAACGCCTCGAGGCCGAGGTACACGGCGTCCGCCCCCGCGTCGAGCGCGGCCTGCAGACACGTCATGTCCCCCGCCGGAGCGAGTATTTCCGGCTTGTTCATGGCCTCACGCGCGGATGAGGGCGAGGAGCTCGTCGCGCTTCGCGGCCATCAGGTCGGGCGTCTTCGCCTCGAGGTTGAGGCGCACGAGCGGCTCGGTGTTGGACATGCGCACGTTGCACCACCAGCCGTCGCGGGACCAGTTGTCCACGCTCACGCCGTCCAGCTCGAACACGCGCTCCGCCGTGGGCGCATACGTGGCCTTCACGCGCGCCAGCACCTCGGCCGGATCGCCCGCCACGCGCGAATTGATCTCGCCGGACTGCGCATACTTGCGGAGCGGCGCGATGAGCTCGCTGAGGGGCTTGTCGCTCCGCGAGACGATGTTCGCGAGCGCGAACGTGGCCATGGAACTCGACTCGGCGGTGAAGTTCGCCTTGAAGTAGTAGTGTCCCGAAAGCTCTCCCGCGAAGATCGCGTCGTTCTCGCGCATCTGCGCCTTGATGAAGCTGTGGCCCACGCGGGACATCATCGGCCTGCCGCCGGCGGCGGCGATCGTCTCGTCCGCGACCTTCGACGAGCGGAGGTCGTAGAAGCAGGCGGCGCCGGGATTCGACTGGAGCAGGTCCTCGCTGATGAGCGCCGTGATGAAGTCCATCGGGATGATCTCGCCCTTCTCGTCGATGAAGCCCGCGCGGTCCGCGTCGCCGTCGAACGCCACGCCGAACGCGTACTTGCCGGGGTTCGCGCGCACGAGCGCCTGGAGGTCCTTCAACGTCTCCGTCTTGAGCGGGTTCGCGTCGTGGTTCGGGAACGCGCCGTCGAACTCCTCGAAGAGCCCGTCGTACGTGAGCGGCGAGCCCTTGAACGCCGCCGCCTCGCAGATGCCCATGCCGTTCGCGAAGTCGCACGCGACGTGGAGCGGCTTCGCCATGTGCTCGAACGTGCGCACGTGGCGCGCGTAGTCGGCGAGCACATCCACCTTCGTCACCGTGCCTTTCGTGGCGGCTGGTTCGCCGAGGTCGTTCTCCATCACCATCCGCTCGATGTCCTTGATGCCGTTCGCGCCGGAGATCGGCACGGCGTTCGCGCGGCAGAGCTTGCAGCCGTTCCACTCCTTCGTGTTGTGGGAGGCGGTGATCATCACGCTGCCGTCCGGGTGGAGCGTGCCGTTCGCGAAGTAGCTCATCGGCGTGGAGGCGTGGCCGATGTCGATCACGTCCACGCCCATGTCGTTCAGTCCGCGCGCGAACGCGGCGAAGAGCGGTTCGGAGTGCGGACGGATGTCGCGCGCGACCACGATCTTCTTCGGTGCGCCGAGGAACCGCGCGTAGGCCCGCGCGATCTTGTAGAAGATGTCGTCCGTCAGCTCCTGTCCGTAGACGCCGCGGATGTCGTATGCCTTGAAGATGCCCATCTGTGCTTCCTTTCCTGTGTCGCGGACATTTTACTAGATTCCCCCTGCGAACGCAAGGAGGAACTGGAGCCGCGCGAGGGCATACGTGCGCCCCCGCGCCCGGACAACTCTCGTTTCGGCTTGCCTGCGCGGGGGAATTGGTGTAAAATATGCGCGTTTTACAGCTAATTGGAAGAAGAAGATGGCTAACGAGAACAAAGTGGGGAAGCGGATCAAGACGTACCGCGAGAACCTGAAGATGACGCTCGCCGACCTGGCGGAGAAGAGCGGCGTGGGGGCGGCGGTGATCGCCTCCATCGAGGACGGCGAGGTGCTGCCCGCGCTGGGCGTACTGACGAAACTCTCCCGCGCGCTCGGACAGCGTCTCGGCACGTTCATGGACGACCAGTTCAAGCCCGACCCCATCATCACGCGCGCCGACCAGCTTTCCTCCGTCAAGGTGGCCCACGAGGGCGAAAACCCGGCCGGCTACGCCTACTACTCGCTCGCGATCGGCAAGCCCGACCGCCACATGGACCCCTTCCGCATCGAGTTCACCGCGAACGCGCCCACGTCGCCCTCGAGCCACGAGGGCGAGGAGCTCATCATCGTCCTCGACGGCACGATCGAGCTCACCTACGGACCCGAGACCACGGTGCTGCACGCGGGCGACACGGCGTACTACAACAGCGTCGTCACGCACTCGCTGCGCGCCCTCGACGGCAAGCCCGCCTCGATCTACGGCATCGTGTTCCTGCCGTTCTAACAGGGAGTCCCACATGTTCAAGCTCACGGACCCATTCGGTTCGGCGCCCACGCAGGCGCCGTTCGCCCAAAGCGTTTCGCGCGGCGTGCCCTGGCACAACCTGCCCGTCACGCGCGAGTACACGCTCGGGCAGCTCCTCGACCAGACGATCGCGCGCTGCGGCGAGAACGACGCCGTGGTCTACGCCGACCGCGACTTCCGCCTCACCTGGTACGAGTTCGGCGAGGAGGTGGACCGCCTCGCGCGCGGCCTCATGGCCCTCGGCGTGAAACGCGGCGAGAAGATCGCCCTCTGGGCCACGAACGTGCCCCACTGGTTGGTGCTCATGTTCGCGGCCGCGAAAATCGGCGCGATCCTCCTGCCGCTCAATACGAACTACAAAGAGCACGAGATGGACTTCGCGCTCTCGCAGTCCGACACGGAGAACCTCTTCATCATCTCCGGCTACCGCGACTGCTCCTACGTGGACGTGATCTACACGCTCGTCCCCGAGCTGCGCGAGCAGCCGCGCGGCGTCTTGAAGAGCGCGAAGTACCCGCACCTGAAGCGCGTCATGTTCCTCGGCGGCGAGAAGCACCGCGGCATGTACTCGCTCAACGAGGTGCTCGCCCTCTCGGTGGAGACGCCGATGGAGGCCTACTACGCGCGCCAGGCGGAGTGCGACGTGAACGACGTCGTGAACATGCAGTACACGAGCGGCACCACGGGCTTCCCGAAGGGCGTGCAGCTCACCCACCGCAACATCGCGAACGACGGCTTCTGGATCGGCGCCTGCCAGAACCTCACCTGCCGCGACCGCGTGTGCATCCCCGTGCCGCTGTTCCACTGCTTCGGCTGCGTGCTCGGCGTGATGAGCTGCGTGAACCACGGCTCCACGATGGTGTTCCTCGAGAAGTTCGACCCCATCCAGGTGATGGCGTCGATCGAGAAGGAGAAGTGCACGGCCGTCTACGGCGTCCCCACGATGTACATCGCGATGCTCGACCACCCGCTCTTCTCCAAGTTCGACTTCCACTCTCTCCGCAGCGGCATCATGAGCGGGTCCGCCTGCCCCGTGCACCGCATGCAGCAGGTCGTGGACCGCATGTTCATGAAGGAGGTCTGCAACCCCTACGGCCTCACCGAGTCCGGCCCCGTGATGACGATGACGCGTTCCTTCGAGCCGTCTATCGAGCGCAAGTGCCAGACGATCGGCCAGGCCCTGCCGGGCGTGGAGGTGGCGATCATCGACCCCGAGACGCACGACCTCGCGCCCATCGGCACCGACGGCGAGATCTGCTGCCGCGGCTTCAACACGATGAAGGGCTACTACAAGATGCCCGAACAGACCGCGCAGTGCATCGACGAAAAGGGCTGGCTCCACTCCGGCGACATCGGGCGCATGGACGCGGACGGCTACTACTACATCACGGGCCGCCTGAAGGACCTCATCATCCGCGGCGGCGAAAACATCTCGCCGAAGGAGGTCGAGGACTTCCTCGGCACGATGCCCGGCGTGAAGGACGTGGCCGTGGTGGGCTGCCCCTCGAAGAAGTACGGCGAACAGCCCGCCGCGTTCATCATCCCCGCCGACGGCGCGGACATCAAGGAAGAGGACGTCGCGGACTTCTGCCACAACAAGATCTCGTGGTTCAAGATCCCGAAGTACGTCCACTTCATGGACATCTTCCCGATGACCGCGTCGCAGAAGATCCAGAAGTACAAGCTCCGCGAACTCGCCGCCCAACTTTGGCCCAACGCCTGACACGCCATCTTGGCGCGCTCCATCAGGAGGGATTTTCCCACAAACCCACAGGGGATTGTGGTATAATAGCGCCCATGAAAGCATTGATTCCAGCGGCGGGACACGGAACCCGCTTCCTGCCCGTCACGCACGTCGTCCCCAAGGAGATGCTGCCCGTCGGGTCCAAACCCGCCATCCAGCTCATCGTCGAAGAGGCCCTCGCGGCCGGCGCCGACGAGGTGGTGATCGTCACCTCGCCGGAAAAAGAAATCATCAAGCGCTACTTCGACGGCGACCCCGAACTCGCCGCCCGCATCCGCTGGGCGTACCAGACGGAGCAGAAGGGACTCGGACACGCCGTCCTGCAGGCGGCGGACGCCCTCGCGGACGAAACGGAACCCGTGCTCGTGCTTCTGGGCGACGCGCTCGTCTCCGGAGAGGCCCCCTCCGCCACGATGGCCGAAATCTCGCGCGCACACGGCGGTGCATCGGTAGTGGGACTCGAGCGCGTGCCGCGCGAACGCATCTCGCGCTACGGCATCGTGGCGGGCACGCCCGAGGACGACCGCGTGCTGAAGCTCACCGACCTCGTGGAAAAGCCCCAGCCTGAAAACGCCCCGTCCGACCTTGCGATCGCGGGGCGCTACCTGCTCCATCCCGACATCTTCGCCCTTCTCGCCTCGCAGACGCCGGGACACGGCGGCGAGATCCAGCTGACGGACTCCATCCGTCGCCTGCTCGCCGCGCGCCCCGTCTACGGCTACCGCTATCCGGGCCACCGACACGACATCGGCAACCCGCAGGGCTATCTCGAGACGCTCCAGGCGTTCGCCTAGACGCCCGAGTAGCAGACGAATCCGCCGTCGACCGGCAGCGTGACGCCGGTGATGAACGACGCCTCGTCGGAGAGGAGGAACCGCGCCGCGCCATGCAGGTCGCTCGGCTGGCCGAACTTGCGCATCGGCGTCTTCGCGATCACCTTGTTTCCGCGTGCGGTGAGCGTCTTGCCGTCCTTCTCCAGCATCAGGAACCGGTTCTGGTTCGTGATGAAGAAGCCCGGCGCGAGCGCGTTCACGCGGATGCCCATCGGCGCGAGATGCGTGGCGAGGAAGCACGTGAAATTCATGATGCCGGCCTTCGCCGCGCCGTACGCCGCCACCTTCGTGAGGGGCTGGTACGCCGCCATCGAGCAGAAGTTCAGCACGGCGCCGCCCTTCTTCAGCATCTCCTTGCAGAACACCTGGCAGGGCAGGATCGTGCCGATGAGGTTGAGCTTGTTGACGAACTCGAAGCCCTCCGGCATGAGGCCGAAGAAGGTGTCGTCCAGCGGCGTGTCCTTCGTCATCTGCTCGGCGGGCGTGGTGCCCTTCGGGTGGTTGCCGCCCGCGCCGTTGATCAGCACGTCGATGTGCTTCCACTTCTTCAGCACCACGTCGCGCGCGGCCTCGAGGGACGCCTTGTCGAGCACGTTCGCCTCGATGGCGACCGTCTGCGTGAGGCCCTTCTTCGCGAGCTTGGCGCAGAACTGCCTCGCCACGTCGCCGCGCAGGTCGAGCACCGCCACCTTCGCGCCGTGCTTCAGCAGGTCCTCCGTCATGCTCGAGCACAGCACGCCGGCCGCACCCGTCACGACGCAGACCTTGCCCTCCACGCCCTTGTCCTTTGCGATTTTCATCTTCTCTTTCTCCTTTTGGATGTTTGCAAGACGTTCCAATTCAGACGCGCTCGACGACGAGCGTGAGGTTCTCCTGCGCCACAACGCGCACCTCCGTGCCCGGCTCAAGCCGCTCGCCGGCCCGCGCGTCCCACTGCGCGTCGCCGAGAAGGATGCGCCCCGGCACGCCGGGGCGCACCGCCTCCACCACGCGCCCCACGCGGCCGACATATTCGTTGTCGATGGACGACGCCTCCAGCCTGTCCCCCACGAACACCTTCTTCAGGTACCTGCGCAGCACGAGCAGGTAGAAGATCGACAGCGCCGAAAACGCGGCGAGCTGTCCCCAGACCGGCAGCGACGGGAACAGTCCCTTCAGCGGCGAGACGGTGGCCGCCGCCAGCCCGAAGAAGAACACCACGAACCCCGGCGAGGCGAGCTCCGCCAGCATGAGGAACGCGCCTACGTACAACCACAGCCAAACCGGACTCAAGAAATCCATTTGATTCTCCTTTCAGCTCTGTCTGTCATCCTGATTGCCTCTGGGGCAAATGATACCAAATGCCGGCGGTTTGCGCAAGCGGCCCGTCACAGCGACACCGGCCACGGGCCGCGCGCGCGCCAGACGGCGCGGACGCGGTCGGCGGTCTCCTCGGTCGTCGCGCCGACGGGGATGTAGATCGCCGTCGCCTGGTGGCGGAACCAGGTGTCCTGCCGCTTCGCGAGCTGGCAGGTGCGCGTGTAGATCTTCGCGCGGTCGTCGCCTTCGCGGTAGCCGATCGCAAGCGCGGCCGTGCGGGACCAGATCGGATAGAGACGGTGCAGTTCCGCCTTCTCGCGCTCGAGTCCGGCGAGAAACATGTCGTCGAGCCGGGCCGCGATGCGCGCGCGCACCACGGCGCGGTCGATCTGCAGTACGGGATACTCCGGCGGGGGCTTCGTCCAGGCGCGGTCGAGTCCGCGCAGGAGCGCGGAGAAGTAGAGGCCCGTGCCGCCCACGATCACGATCGGCGTCGCGGCGGGAAGCGTCTCGGCCCATGCGGCGGCGGCGCGCAGCCAGGCGCCGGCGGAGAACTCCTCGGCGGGCGACACGATGTCGATGCCGCCCATGCGGAACTCGGTGCGTTCGGCGGGGGAGGGCTTGGCCGTCCCGATGTCCATGCCCCTGTAGACGAGCATGGAGTCCGCATTCAGGATCGCCGCGCCCATTTCGCGCGCCAGCAGGGCCGCCACGGCAGACTTGCCGCTCGCGGTGACGCCCGCGAGTAGGTAGGCGTCACGCCGCGCCACGGTCCCTCTCCGCGTCCTTTTCCCCGTCCTTCTGGAAGAGGCCGAGGACGATCAGCAGCGCGGCGGCCACCGTGATGTACGAATCCGCCACGTTGAAGACGGGGAAGTGGTGCACGCCCCAGTGGAAGTCGAACATGTCCACCACGCACCCGCGCGCCATGCGGTCCACGAGGTTCCCGAGGATGCCCGCGTAGAGCAGGATCTCGGACAGCACGCCCCATCCTCCGCGCGGGAACACGCTCTTCCGCTTCCAGACCAGGAGTGCCATCACGGCGACGGCGAAGACGGCGAGCGGCCACACGTGCCCCTGGAGCATTCCCCATGCGCAGCCGCGGTTCTCGACGTAGGCGAGGTTGAACAGGTTCGGGAGCACCTCCACGGGCGGACGCCCGCGCAGCGAGGAAACTGCGGCCGCCTTCACGACCTGGTCCACGAGAAGCAGGTTCGCGACGGCGGCCGAGAACAGGACGATGCGTCGCAGCATCAGTTCGTTCCCAGGCGGTTCTCTTCGACCGCCGACTGGCATTCCATGCACGTGCGGACGAACGGCAGGTTCATGAGACGCGGCTTGCGGATGAGCTGGCCGCAGATCTCGCAGATGCCGTAGGTGCCTTCCTGGATGCGGGCAAGCGCCTCGTCGATCTGCTGGATGACCTTGTTCTGCGAATCGACCTGGCTGAGGTTCTGAAGGCGCATGAACGCGTCGGAACCGTCGTCGTCCTCGCTCCCGCGGTCGTCCGTGTGCTCGAGCGCGATCGTCTTGAGCGTGGCGGACTGCCCCATGGCCTCCTGGCGGAGCAGGATGAGCCGCTTGCGGAAGTCGGCGAGGTCCGAGGCCGGGAACTGCTGCGAATCCCCGCCGCGCGTGCGCGTGGTGGGACGGCGCGACAGCTTGACGGTGGACGCGTCCGTCGCCTCCTGGCGCGAGGCGTCAAGCTCCTTCTGCCGCCTCTTCATCATCTCGGCGAAGTCGAAGGCCAGCGACTGGCTCTGGTTCTCGAAGTAGACCGGCGCCTCGGCCTTCCTCAACGGCGGGCGGGGCACCTTCTTCACCACGGTGATCGGCTTGCGGATAATCTCCTTCTTCGCCTTGGCGGGCGCGGCGGGCTTCTTCTCCGCAGGCTTCGCGGCCGGCTTCTTCTCCTCGGGCTTTTTCGCCGCCGGCTTCGCGGCCGGCTTCTTCGCCGCTGGCTTCGCGGCCGGCTTCTTTGCGGCCGGTTTCTTCGCCGCTGGCTTCGCGGCGGGCTTCTTCGCGGCGGGCTTCTTGGATTTCGTGCTCATGCGATCCTCCCTCTTCTCTTCTTGAATCTCTTACAGGCTAAGGCCGGCCGGGACCTGCACCCACGCGCGCAGGTCGTCCGACAGCGGCTCGACGGACTTGATGGTCGCCACGGACACGTTGCCCTCGGCGTCCGGCAGCTCGAACGTGTCGCCCGGCTTCTTGCCGAGCATGTTCTGCGCGAGGCGGGTCTTGTTCGAGATGATGCTGCGCTCGAGGTCGTTGTCCCATTCGCCGAGCACGGTGTACACCTTCTCGGCGCCATCGGCGGTCGTGATCGCGACCGTCGTGCCGGGGCACACCTTGTCCGCCGCGACTTCCGCGAAGTCGGTCGGCTTGACGGCCTCGATCTCCTTCTGCATCTCGTCCTGCTTCTGCATGAGGGCGCGCTGCTCGTCCTTGGCGTACTGGTATTCCGCGTTTTCGCTGAGGTCCCCGTAGCCGCGAGCGAACTCGATGCGCTTGGCGTTCGCCGGCATGTCGACGTTGATGAGCTTCTGGTACGCGGCCTTGCGCTCGGCGTAGCTGCGCAGCGACGTGATGCGCGCCGCGACCTCGGGCGCCGCCACCTTGGTCTGGCGCTGCGCGAGCTGCGGCACGATGTGCGTCATGCGCACGACGATCGTGTGGTGCGTGGCCGGATCCCAGGTCGTCGACGCCTGGAAGCGCTCGAAGAAGAGCACCTGGGCGTCGGGGTCCAGCATGTCGAAGATGCCCTTGAGCCACTTCTGGTCGGCGAAGAGGCGGCGCACCGTGTTCTGCATCTTGAGCGTCTCGCCGCTCTGGCGGCCCTCGCCGATGGCGATGGCGTGCGTGAGGATCACGACGAGCGGCGGCAGCTTCGACCAGCGCTTGAAGCCGGTCTCCGTCTCCACTTCCACCTTCGCGCCTGCGGCGTCCGCCTGTGCGCCCCCGCCTTGCGCGGGCTTTACCTTCTTCACCTCGTGGTAGCGCCCGAGCACGAGCACCACGAGCGTCGCGGGCGCGTGGGGGCTCCTGAGCAGGTCGGCCACGGCGGTCTCGCACGCCTCGTCGTTGCGGTAGTGCTCCAGCGTGGCGGCGAGAAGCGGGAAGCACATCTCGGACAGCGCGGCGAAAAGTCTCTGCTTGGCCTCCGCCTCGTTCTCGGCGACGAGGAACTCCACGAGGCGGGACATCTCGCTGGCGGGCAGGTCGCGCGCGGCGGCGAGGTAGCGCGAGTCGGTCCAGAGGTAGGCGCGGGCCTTCGCGGCCACCGCGTCGTCCAGCTTGAGCTCGGCAAGGCACGCCGCAAGGCGGGCGTAGAGCGCGTCGTCCACCTTGCGCGCGCCCTTGAGGGCGAAGGCGAGCCGGTCCGCGATCTTCTTGCGCCCGGCCTCGTCGAGGCCCTTGAACTTGCCCGCCCCCACGAACTCGCGCACGGCCGCGAGGATGGACTTCGGGTTGGTCTCCAGCTCGAACGCCGCGAACCAGCCGTCGCCGTACGACTCGGCCGCCGCCTTGAGCACGAGCGGCTCGGCGCGGCGGGTGGGAATCTCCACGAGCTTGTCCTTGCGCAGGTCGGCGCGCGCGCGCTCCCAGAAGGACTTCCAGTTGGCCGACTTCACGAAGCCGTGCTGCGCGCTGAGCTCCTCGAGGCGCGTGACCGGCATGTTGCCGAAGCTGCCGAGCATCGCCTTGACGAACTCGCCGGGCTCCTCCTTGAGCATCTTCTGCACGCGGTCGGGGTCGCCCTTCGCCGTCACGAGGATGTGGCCCTCCGGGGCCAGCACGAGCGTCTCGCACGCGGCGTCGAACGTGAGCTGGTGGCCGCGGCGCGTGCGGAAGTCGACCGTGATGCGGCGGTAGAAGGCGTCGAGGCGCTTGACCTCGCCCAGGCCCCAGGCGGTGTTGAGCACGAACACGCCGGGCTGGAAGGTGAGCAGGCGGCCCAGGCGGGCCACGGAGTCCGGGAACGGACGCACGCCGAAGCCGACGGACTCGATGAAGGAGGTGACGAGCCGGTCTTTCGTGGACTTCTTCAGCGCCTCGCGCACGCTCTCGCCCCGCGTCTTCGCCGCCAGGTCGGTCTTGAACGCGTCCACCAGCCGGAACGTGGAGCCGAAGTCCTCCGCCTCGGCGAACGCCTGCAGCGCGGCCAGGATCCACTCGTCCTTCTTCGACCCCGTCGCATCGGCGATCAGGTCGAGGACCTCGTCCACAGGATAGGGCGGCTGCTGCATGATCTCCGAAAACCGCGCCTCTTTTTCCTCATTGCTCTTCTTGTTGTCCATGAACCACTTGCTCTTCTCTTGGGTGAAAAATGCGGGGAATAGTTTACCATTTTCCGCTCCGCCGCGCAATGTGCCGCGGGATTTTATTTTTCCGGGGGGCCGCGCTTCACCAGACGCAGCGGCAGTAGATGCCCGAGGGACAGGGACGCCCCGCCCCCTCCAGCAACATCTCGCCCGATTCGACGCGCGCCGGCGAAAAGGCCTGCGCGAGGACGTTCTCCGCCACCCGGCAGGAAAGCCCCGGCGTGTGCGAGGAGAACAGCACGAAACGCGGCTTTTCGGAGAGGACGCCCTTCACGAGCACGAGGGTCTCCTGCAGGTCGCGCTCGATCTTGTACGTCTCGCCGCCGGCGCCGCGCCCGAAGGTGGGAGGGTCGAGGACCACGGCGTCGTAGCGCCGCTCCCGGCGGAACTCGCGGCGGAGGAACTTGTGCACGTCGTCCACGATCCAGCGGATCGGACGGTCCTGCAGGCCGTTCAGCGCGGCGTTGTCGCGCGCCCACTGCACCATGCCCTTCGAGGCGTCGAGGTGGCACACCTCCGCCCCGCCCTGCGCCGCCGCCATCGTGCTGCCGCCGGAATACGCGAAGAGGTTCAGCACGCGCGCGCCCGCCGAACGCTCGCGGATCCAGTTCCACTGCGCGCGCTGCTCGGGGAAGATGCCGAGGTGCCCGAAGTCCGTCCCGGAGAGCTTGAAGCGGATGCCGGCCGTCTCGATCGTCCACTCCGCCGGCAGCGCGCTGCGCCCGTGCCACTGGTTCCCCTCCTCGCGGTCGAACGAGGCGGAGGCCCGCGCCCATGCGGCGGGGTTCTCGGGACGCCACAGCGCCTGGGAGCACGGGCGCACGAGCGTCACGCGCCCAAAGCGCTCGAACTTGCGCCCGCCGCCGGAGTCTATCAGTTCGTAGTCGTCAGCCATGTCGTTTTTTGCGGCACATTGTACACCAACCCCGCGCCCCGCGCAAGGGGGAAATCAAAACAAACTGGATTCGGGGCGCATCTGCATGCACCCTCCGGCCGCGGAAATGTGGTATACTGTGCGCCGTGAAAGAAACGGACAGCGCACATGGAAACTAAACCGCTCGGAATCCTCGCCACGGTCTGCATGCTCGTGGCGAGCAATCTCTTCATGACATTCGCCTGGTACTGGCACATCAAGCTCCAGAAACCCGGCGACAGCAGCTGGCCGATCGCCGTCATCATCCTCGTGAGCTGGCTCATCGCGCTCCTCGAGTACGTCGTCGCCGTGCCGGCGAACAGGCTGGGCGCGGCGTCGGGCATGAACGTGGCGCAGCTGAAGATCATCCAGGAGGTCATCACCGTCTGCGTCTTCATCCCCTTCCTGATGTTCTTCATGGGCGAGAAGTGGCGCTGGGACTACCTCTGGGCGCTCCTCTGCATGGTCGGCGCGGTCTACTTCGTCAACCGCGCCAAGCTGTGAACGGGGCGTTTCAGGACGACTTCAGCTTGAACCCCGTCCCGACGAACTGCGCGATGTCGCGTCCGGCGTCGTCGGTCACGTCGACGTTCACGACGCACGAGTTGCGTCCGTCCTTCCGGTACGTCGCCCGCGCGACCAGCTTTGTGCCCTTCGCCGCCGAGAGGTAGTTGACGCTCACCTGCTGCGCGACGGTCACCCGCTCGCGGTCGTTCGTGAGCGCGGCGAACGCGAAGTCGGCCAGCGTGAAGATCGCGCCGCCCATCACGCCGCCGTAGGCGTTCCTGTGCCGCGCCTCGAGCGCCAGGCTCGTCACGGCGTGGCTCTCGTCCAGCTCGTCAAGGGTCATGCCGTTCTCGGTGGCGAACCTGTCGCTCGAGAAGTATGCGCGCGCCTCGTCAAGCGTCTTGAAGTTTCCCATTTTTTCTCCTTTTGTCTTGCGCTGGCCGCCGCTACTTCGCGAGCCGGACGCCTGCCAGGGAGGCGGGCGGGAGTTCGAGTTCGCAGAACCCGTCCACGACACTGCCCGTTCCAGGCCTGCGCGCGAAGCGGCACCCGGACTCAAGTCCGTTCGGGACGAGCGTTTCCGCCGCGACGATTCTGCCGCGTCCGTCCGTCGGGATGCGGAACGTGCAGGGCTTCTCGGTCGAGAAGTTGTAGAACGTCACGTAGCGCGAGCCGTCGGGCGCGTCGGTGGCGAAGGCGTTCTCGGGCAGGCCGGGAATCACGGACGGCACGCCGCCGACGTGTCCCTTCCAGAGGCGCATCGCCTCGCCGATCGACGTGAGGTGGCTCTCGAACGGGCTCACCGTGATCGCCTGCTCGTTGATCGGCTGGAAGTAGCAGACGTACTTGAGTCCCCACGCCTCCCAGTTGTGCATCATCTGGGTGAGCATCTTCGCGGCGTAGAGTCCCTCGACGATCGCCTCCTTGCGGTACCACATGTACCAGATGTTCCATTCGTCGTAGGAGATGCCGACGTTCCAGGGGAGGCGCGAGCGGAAGTTCGTCAGCGCCGCCTCGGCACGTTCCGCGCTCTTCGACACGACGTCGAACAGCTTCGCCGTGCTCTCGGGCGTCGTGTAGTCGAACAGGCAGCCGTCCCATGCGTCGTAGCGGTGGTAGGAGATCACGGGCGCGACGGCGTTGAGCGCCAGTGCACTGTTCGTGATCCAGTCTTCACCGCCGCCCGGGTACGGACCCGACGCCGTGATCGCGAGCGTGGGATCGACCTTGAGCATCGCCTCGGCGTGCGGACGCACCATGTCCGTATAGCCTTTCGCGCCCTTGGGACCCTCCATGTGGCCATAGCCCATCTCGTTGCCGAGCGACCACAGCTTCACGCGGCCCTTGCACGCCTTCACCCAGTCGACGGAGTCCTGCGGACTCTCCCACGCGGCGTTGAGCGTGAAGAACGGCCGCGCGCCAATCCGCTCGCAGAGCGCGAGGATGTCCTCCATGCCGATGTCGTTCTGGTCGTAGCCGAGACCATGCGGCTGGGACTCGATCTCCGTGTAGCTTTGAAGCGGCGCGCGCTCGTCGGGATCGGGGATGAGCCCGTCGCGCCAGCGGTACTCGCCCGCGAAGTTGCCGCCCGGCCAGCGGACAATGGACGTCCCGATTTCGCGCAGGTGCTCGATCACGTCCGCG
>Ga0256407_10001291_pt1 | contig 53790 bp, 49 predicted proteins | sample RumenRJG_04DNA_FD_193489 | JGI IMG/M metagenome (GOLD analysis project Ga0256407, IMG submission 193489) | Bovine rumen microbial communities from Lethbridge, Alberta, Canada - RJG_04 | ecosystem: Host-associated > Mammals > Digestive system > Stomach > Rumen | place: Canada: Alberta... | reverse complement strand
CACCACATCCAGACTGCCCATTTCCTGAAGTACAAGCAGGGCACCCTACACATGGTGAAGCACCTGAAGCTGCAAGACCTGCAGCCGCTGACACCAGAAACAATGAATATGATTTTTAAACGACAATAAAAACAGAAAGAACATGAAACAGAATATCGGACAGAAAATGACACTCTATCCCACACCAGCAACAGTTGTTGGCACGGTGGATAGCGAAGGAAAAGTAAACTGGCTCTTGGTAGCCCATGTGGGTATCGTAAGCCACTCAAAGCTATTGCTAAGCGTACATTCGTCGCACCACAGCATAGCGGCTATCGACGAGACCAAACGTCTCTCTATCAACATCATCAGCGAGGATTTTGTGGCTCAAGCCGACTACACAGGAACAGTAAGCGGAGCCAATACCAACAAATCGCAAGTGTTTGAGTATCATCTGGGCGAGGCAGGTATGCCAGTTATTGAACAGTCGCCAATGGCAATGGAGTGTGAGGTAATTGACACTTACGAGATTGACGGATTCAAGAACTACATCTGCAACGTGCTTAACAACTATGTTGATGAGGACAAACTGGACGAGAAAGGCAAGCCCAACTACGAGAAACTGCGCCCCGTACTGTTCGAGATGCCTACCTATAAATATCTGCGTACAGGCGACATCATCGGCGACTGCATGAGGATGGGGAAAGCATACGGTGCAGAGGTTATCAATAAGGAATAAGGGAACAATGAAAAGAATCGCAACATTATTATTTGCATTATTAATGATGACAACAGTAAATGCACAGACGCTGACGGAACGTCAAAAGGGATTGGCGGCATGTGCCTGTCTGATGGCACAAGGTAACTTGGAACGCTTGGAACCAGTCGTGCGACAAGCACTCGACAACGGCGTAACCATCAATGAAGTGAAAGAGGCTTTCTCGCAACTATATGCCTACACGGGCTTTCCGCGTAGTCTGAATGCACTGGGCGTATTGAACAAGGTATTAGAGAATAGAAGTAAAAACTGGCAGGAGGGTAAGCCTTGGATGCGCCCTGCCGAGTGGGATAATACCCGCAAGGCATATGAACTGGGCACGAAGAACCAGACGCAGCTATCTGGCAGTCCGTTCGATTACACCTTCTGTCCGCAAGACGATTACTATTTGAAAGCACACCTCTTTGGCGACATTTTCGCCGGCGACCAACTCACAAATGCCGACCGCGAGATAGTGACCGTTGCAGCACTGAGCGGTCTCGAAGGTGTTGCTCCTCAGTTGACTGCCCACAAGAAGGGCGCCGTAAATATGGGCAACCCGCAAGAACTCGTCGACGAGCTCTGTGCTTGGCTTGATAAAGAAGGGTACACGCTGAAGAGTAAATGGTCGAAGGGCGAACCCAACACGGGCTATGCGCAGTATTTCATCGGCAATAGTTATTTGGCCAACGTTGGCGGTGATGTACATAATGTCACCTTCGAGCCACGCTGTCGCAACAATTGGCATATCCATCACAAACAGGTGCAGGTACTGATCTGCGTAGCAGGTCGCGGCTGGTATCAGGAATGGGGCAAGGAGCCTGTGGAAATGACTCCTGGCACCGTCATCGCTATTCCCGCCGAGGTGAAGCACTGGCACGGTGCAGCCAAAGACTCATGGTTCCAGCATCTGACGTATCATAAAGACGTAAAAGAAGGTGCAAGCCATGAGTGGCTGGAACCTGTAACGGATGAGATATACAACAAACTACAGTAAGATATGAAAAAGATAGTAATGATATTGACAGCACTCTTGGCTATGAGTCTGAGTGTATGCTCACAAAAGAAGGAGAGTAAAAACATGAACAAAGTATTAGTTGCCTATTTCTCGGCTTCAGGTGTGACAAAGGATGTGGCCCAGCAGTTGGCAGAGGTAACAGGTGGAACACTGCACGAAATCAAGCCAGCACAGCCCTACACAGATGCAGACCTCGACTGGCGTGACAAGCAGAGCCGTAGCAGCGTAGAGATGCAAGATAAGTCATCTCGCCCAGCCATCACGGACAAACTCACAAATATGCAGGCCTATGATGTCATCTACGTCGGCTTCCCCATCTGGTGGTACACCTACCCCACAATTATCAACACCTTCATGGAGACGTACGACTTCAAGGGTAAGACCGTTATTCCCTTCGCCACCTCTGGTGGTAGCAGCATCAAGAAAGCCTGCGAAGACCTGAAAGCCGCTTATCCTGAAGTCAACTGGAAGGAAGGCAAGTTACTGAATAGAGTATCGAAGAAAGATTTAGAGAAACAAGTTAATAAACAGTAAATCTGCCTCCTACAATCAAAATTTCGAGCTGTGTCACTGTGCGGCACAATGCAATAAAAGAACTCATTTTACGTTATATCACATACGCACTGAAAGTCCGAAGCACTGCCCTATCACGAACAGACGTACAGAATAAATAAAAACAAATATCAACAATGCTGACAATCAACACACAAGCTCCTGATTTCACACTGCCCGATCAGGATGGAAAAATGCACAGTCTGAGCGACTACAAAGGCAGAAAGGTAATACTCTACTTCTACCCCAAGGACAACACCTCGGGATGCACCAAACAGGCATGCAGTTTCGGCGACTTGTTTCCGCATTTCAGAGAGAAAGGCGTTGAGATATTGGGAGTGAGTAAAGACAGCGTGGCATCGCACAAAAAATTTCAGGAGAAGTTCAACTTGCCGTTCACACTTCTGTCCGACACCGAGAAGACCGCTATCCAAGCCTACGACGTTTGGAAGGAGAAAACCCTCTACGGCAAAAAATCTTTCGGCGTTGTGCGCACCACATATCTGATTGACGAGAACGGAATAATCGTAAAGGCTTTCTCAAACGTCAAGGCGGCTGAAAATCCGGGACAAATGTTGGAGGAGATATAAATCCGTCAACTATGCATTACAACAAAATTATCACCCTAAAAAACTCCGCCGTCTGCACTCTCCGCAATGCCGATTTTGCAGACGGTGCAGCGGTGCTTGACGTGTTTTTAATCACTCACGCTCAGACAGATAACTTGCTTTCTTACCCAAACGAAAACACTTTTACTGCCAACGACGAGGCGATGTATCTTAAAGAAAAATCCGACAGCCAAGACGAGATTGAAATCCTCGCAGAAATCGACGGCAAGGTGGTTGGCACGGCGGGAATTTCAAAAATCGGCAAGCACGCAAAGGTGAAGCACCGCGCCGAATTTGGTATCGGCATCGACCAAAAATATTGGGGCTTAGGCATTGGCAAGGCTCTCACCGAAGCCAGTATCGAATGTGCGCGAAAAGCCGGCTACCGTCAGTTGGAACTCGAATGTGTGGCAGAAAATCAAAAGGCTTTGAACCTTTACCGCAGTCTTGGTTTCATAGAATTTGGGCGCAATCCGATGGGCTTCAATTCGCGAAATTCGGGTTTTCAGGAGTTGGTGATGATGCGATTGCCGCTATAAAAAAGTTGCTATCCTAAAAAAACATTTCTACATTTGCAAAAAACGCATGTCTATTTCGACTTTCTTCTGCATCTGACTGCAAGGCTTTCCAACCGAACTACAAGGACATGGGCAAAGAAAATCATAAAAAACAACCAGATATGCCCCAAAAAAGCATTATCTTTGTCGAAATTTTAACTGAATACAATAACAACTAACTTTTTCAGACTAAAAAAAACATGAAAGACAAAAAAATGTTCGCTGCGCCGCTCTCTTTCGACGGCAGAATAGGACGATTAGAGTATCTTCTGACGCTCCTTATTGTGTTAGCTGCAATCCTTGCGTTTTTATACTATAAAATAGTATATAGCAGTAGTTTTGCCGTCAGCTATAGTGAAATGATACGCAATCATAACACACACGACATGGACGTTAAAAACGTTCTTGACAGTTTAGCCCTCGTTATATTCATACCATTGGCTGTATGGTTCGAGATGGCACAGGCAATCAAGCGATGCCATGACATCGGACATTCCGGTTGTCTGCTACTGATTCCGCTTATGCCTATTATCATTCTCTTCATGAAAGGCGATGAGCAAGACAATGAATACAGCATTCAGGCAAATAGTGAAAATGAGGTTGCGGCAAACATTGGCAATAAATCAGGCACAATGAGCAGCTCTTTCGTCAGATTTTATCTCTGCCTGATGATGCTTTTTGCAAGTGGCAGAATGGCTGTGGCAGATACATGGTGGGAATACCTTGGCAGAAACTCAGAATGGACGATAATAATGACATTAAAAATGGTGTTTGAGTCGCTCTATCTAATCGGTATTCTCTTGCTGTTCCATTATCGCAAGATTGGATTTTATTTCGTACTAAGCGGCGGACTTTATATTTTTATCATCTTCATTGTTTATCTAAAGTCCACGATAAATGAATTCGAAATAATACCAATGACTACAATCTATAAATTTATTGTAAACATGCTGTATTTATTCGGTCTAATTTTCCTATACAACATCCTAAAGGAAACAGACGAGTGGGAAAAGTTAGAAAGCGGATTAAAGGGTATAAACTGGAAATCAATTCTGACGTATTTACTCGTACTCGAATTTGCTAGACATACAGCTGAAAAGCTTATAAGCTTCTAACTTAAACAGAATAGCAATCCATCTCCCTCGCTATGTATCTGACGGCGGTCAGCATCGCATAAGCGAGGGAGAATTGTTTTTCAGAAAAACAGCGGCTACCGACATCGAAAAACGTAGGGACGGACTACCAATTTCACATTTTTTAGGCATTATTCGGAAAAGTTTTAATATTTTTGCGGATTATAACAATTTACAGAAAAGTTGATTGAGAAAATATGGATATAAAGGCCGATGACTACTTTGCGGAACTTGAGGACTTGTTCAACAGAACAAACGATGTTGACATTGCTGAAATCTACGACATCTTCAGCCATATTTTCACACGAATTGCCGACGACTGCACACGAGAACTGAAGATTCTATTCAGCGGACAGTTTGCCAAGGTTGACTATCTGCTGAAGCAGAACAACATCAGCAGCGAACTTTCTTATCGGATTCACGACCTGCGAATAAGACTCAAAGATACTACAAAATTCAACCAGAACCAACTGATTGAACTTTGTCCGCACGACCTTCAGACGCTTTGCGAATTCATAGCAAGCATTTTCTCGGCTCACATTCCTGCCGAGTTGCAGAAGCATTTTCCGCTCGTAACACGCAAGATTTCGGGCAGGAAACTCGCCGCCGAATATTTCAGAATAGTGGTGAGTGGCTGGGACAGCACTTACATCTACGGAACAGCAGAATACAACGACCTTAACGAGGTGAAAATCTGCTATAACTTCAGCGACAAGTACAGCCTTGGCGACTGGACCTACATTGAGCCGATGCTGTCGGAAGGCTGCCAGCTGAACATCGTCAAGCCGCGAATAGCCAACGATATCTATTATCCCGAGCTAATCATCTTCGAGCCAGATTATCTTATCGACATCTCGCAGATTGCAGCGTGCTTCGAGAGTTACGGACACAGCCCAGAGCAATATCTGCTGAATAAGATAAAACTGTATCCAAACACGAAATACATTCTTCTTGGAAATCTTGCCGGACAATTCCTCGATGAGGAGATTCACAATCTCAATAAGAATGTGAGATACGAGGACAGCATAAACCGATTCTTCAAGAAGAATGCCATAAACTTTGCAACGTGCTGCGAACTCGACGGCTCGTTTCACGAAGAGGCACGACGACAGCAGCAATACATCAGAAATACCGTAAGAAACGCGCTGAAAGAGAGCGTAAAGACGTTCGACATAGAGAAAGTTCTGCTCGAACCGTCGTTCTTCAGCGAGGAACTCGGAATTCAAGGACGAATGGACCTTCTGCTCAACGACAACACCGTTCTGATTGAGCAGAAAAGTGGAAAGGCAAACACCTTCTCGTCTGATTCAGACGTTCCGCAGCCACAGGAGAAACATCTCGTGCAACTTCTGCTCTACATGGCTCTGATTCACTACAACTACGGCCTCAGAAACGAAAACATCTACGCATTTCTGCTTTATTCGAAATATGCCAAGAGTCTGGTCAAGTGCTCGCCTGCCCCGAAAGAACTTTTCGAGGCTTTCAAACTGCGCAACGAGATTGTAGCCAACGAACTTTCGTATCCGCAGGGAACGATGTCGCAACTGCTCGACATCACGCCCGATTCGCTGAACATAAAATGCAACTACGGCTTCTTCTGGGAGCGATATCAAGAGCCTCAGATTCAGGAAGTTCTCGCGCCGCTGCACAATGCCATCAGTCTTGAGCAGAAATACTATCTGCAATTTATGAAATTTATTGCCACGGAGCATATCCTGTCGAAAATAGGCAACCGCCAGCAGCCAGCATCGGGCTTTGCAGCCCTCTGGAACTCGTCGCTTGCCGAGAAGCATCTTGCCGGAAACATCTACGACAGTCTGTCTATCTGCAACAAGAAAACAGGCGACGACGGCATCACAACCATCACTCTGAAGATTCCGGAAAGCGACACGTTCGACAATCCGAACTTCCGCGTGGGCGATGTGGTGATTCTTTACAGATACAATTCAACGGAGATTCCCGATGCACGAAAGACGATGGTTCATCGAGCATCAATCGAGGACATCACGAACGAGGAGATAACGCTTCTGCTGAGGGCAGCACAGCGCAACGAATCGGTTTTTGATACGCCGAAAAACTACAAATGGGCGGTTGAGCACGACTTTATAGACTCATCGTACAACGCGCAATACAAGGCTATGCAGATGTTTCTGCTTACCACCGAAGACCGCCGCGACCTTATCTTGGCACAACGAATGCCCGAGGTTGACAAATCTGTTTCGCTAAACAACGACTACGGCAACGACGACTTCAACACTCTGGTTCTGAAAGCGAAACAGGCAAAGGACTACTTTATCATTATCGGTCCTCCGGGAGCAGGAAAGACATCTTACGGAATGTTGAACGTGCTGAAAGAAGAACTCTCTGAACCCGACGGAACGGTTCTCGTTGTATCATTCACCAACAGAGCGGTTGACGAGGTTTGCAGCAAGTTGGTCGAGAACAACATCGACTTTATGCGCATCGGCACAAAACTGTCGTGCGCCAAGGAATATCGCCCGTTTCTGATGGAAAACAAACTGAAGTCTTGCAGAAACATAACGAGCATAAGGCAGGCGGTGGCGCAGACGCGTGTAATCGTGGGCACAACGACGAGTCTGAGCAGCAACACTAATCTGTTCGACCTGAAGAAATTCAGCCTTGCCATCATCGATGAGGCTTCGCAGATTCTCGAACCGCATCTTCTCGCCATCCTCTCGGCAAAGAACGGCAACGAGGTGGCAGTCAGGAAGTTTGTGATGATTGGCGACCACAAGCAACTCCCGGCGGTAGTTCAGCAAGAAGAATACGAATCTGCCGTTGACGACGAGGTTCTGACGGAAATAGGTCTGACAAACTGCCGTCTGTCGCTCTTCGAACGACTTCTGAGGCTGAACCGCGACAACGACGACATCATTCATCTGCTAAGCAAGCAAGGACGAATGCACACCGACATAGCCTTCTTCACTAACCAAGCATTCTACAACGGCAAACTCGGAATCGTTCCGCTGCCCCATCAGACAAAAGAACTTTCTGAAAAGGCTGAAGAAAGCAACGGCATAGCCAGAATGTTGAAGACAAGCCGAGTAGCCTTCGTCGAGGCAGAACTGCCCGAACATTCGGTATCAGAGAAAGTCAATCAGAACGAGGCTGACATCATAGCCGCCACGATAAAGTCGATTTACGAAATAGAAAAAGACAGATTCGATGCCGACAAGACCGTGGGAGTCATAGTTCCGTACCGAAACCAGATTTCTGCCGTGAGAAAAACGGTTCAGAAACTCGGCATCGAGGCTCTCAACGGCATAACCATCGACACGGTTGAACGCTTTCAGGGAAGTCAGCGCGACTACATCATATACGGATTCACCGTTCAGAAGATTTATCAGCTCAACTTCCTCACCAGCAACGTGTTTACCGACACCGACGGCGTTGTCGTAGACCGCAAGCTAAACGTGGCTCTGACACGGGCACGAGAGCACATGATAATAACAGGCAACAGCCGTCTGCTCTCGAAAAACTCGATATTCAGCAAATTATTGAGTTACATCAAGAAGAATGGCACATATATTGAAGAGTCAAAAGAAAACTATTGTAATGGCAATTTCTAAAGAATAAATATGGCACAAGGACAAACCGCTATAAAAGACCGTCAGAAAATCGATTTCCAAGAACCCAAGAAGTTCAAGGTAATAATGATGAACGACGACATCACAACCTTCGACTGCGTAATAATGATTCTGAAAACCGTATTCATGAAGCCGTCCGACGAAGCAGAATATCTGACAATGAAGATAGACCGCACCGGACAGGCTGTCGTGGGCATCTACTCCTACGACATTGCCCGCTCAAAACAGCGAAAGGCAACATCCATGGCACGAAACCTCGGCTTTCCATTAGTTATAAACGTAGAACCCGCAGAATAATGAGTCAGAAAGATTTTGTAATAAACGCACTTAACCGTGCTTTCGAAATTGCCAGCATTCAGCGCAACGAGTTCGTAACGCCCGAGCATATAATATATGCCATTACCGAGCACGTTCCGTTCAGGGAGGTGTGCCAGAAGATGGACTACGACATCGACGAAATCTCGACATGTCTTGCCGACGAAATCCATAGTTACGAGCATGTTAGCGACGACATCGAATACATGCTCGAAAGGTCTTATCAGGCCGAATACATCATGCAGAACTGCATCGATTTCTATGCCGAGGAAGACGGCGTTCAGGCTGACCTCTGCGTTCCGGGACTTGTCTTTGCTGCGATATCGCTCACAAACTCAATGGTTTCCAACCTTCTGAACAGCGTCGTTTCGGACACTACGCTGTTCCTGAGCGAACTGTCGAAATCATACAAATGGGCAGAAATGAACAACTCGTTCGAGGTTAAGAGAAACCGCGATTTTGCCCACGACAATCATTTTGAGCACGACGACGATGATGATTTTTACGACTCTGACTTTGATGATATGAACAACAATACTGATGAAAAGACGGAAGACGAGTGGAAGAAATTTACCGTCTGCCTGAACGACAATATAAGAAATTACAATCCGTTGATTGGCAGGGAGAAAGAACTTGAAAGAACAATTCAGGTTCTCTGCCGAAAGGACAAGAATAATCCGCTGCACATCGGCGAGCCGGGAGTCGGAAAAACCTCAATAGTGCGTGGACTGGCAGCACTCATCGAAGGCGGAAAGGTTCCAGAGCGTCTGCGCAATTACCGAATCTATCAGATTGACCTCGCCGGAATGCTCGCCGGAACTCAGTATCGCGGAGAGTTCGAGAAGCGCATCAAGATGGTTATGGACGGCATGATGAAAGACGGCAAGGCAATCGCCTACATCGACGAGATTCACAATCTTGTTGGCGCAGGCGCAAGCAACGACGGCTCGATGGACGCTTCGAACATTCTGAAGCCTTATCTTGAGGAAAACAGCATCCGCTTCATCGGCTCAACCACGTTCGATGAATACAAGCGCTATTTCGCCAAAAGCAAGGGCATGATTCGACGTTTCCAAGACATCGAGATTGCCGAACCTTCGACCGACGAGTGTGTAAAAATCATCAATGGTCTGAAAAACAAATACGAGAAATATCACAACGTGAAATATGGCAAGGGCGTTATCGAATATGCAGTTGACATGAGCGCGCGATTCATAAACAACCGTTTTCTTCCGGATAAAGCCATAGACCTTATCGACGAAGCCGGAGCGTTTCTCGAAATGCATCCGTTAGAAGAAAAAAAGCAACAGACAGTTACAAAACAGCATATCGCCAATATCTTGAGCAAGGTCTGCAAGGTTGAATCAATGGCGATAAAGAAGGAGGAAGACAAGGGCATAAAGAACTTGGAACAGAATATCAAGCAAAAAATATACGGTCAGGACAAGGCCGTAGAACAGGTTGTTGAGGCTATCCAGATGTCGAAAGCCGGATTGGTGGACGAAAACAAACCTATCGCAAGTTTCCTCTTTGTCGGACCTACTGGCGTTGGTAAAACCGAACTCTGCAAGGTTCTTGCCGAACAGATGGGCATCCAACTCGTGCGCTTCGACATGAGCGAATACACCGAGAAGCATACCGTTGCCAAACTGATTGGCGCACCAGCCGGATACATCGGCTACGAGGACGGCGGACTGCTGACCGATGCCATCCGCAAATCGCCAAACTGTGTGCTTCTTCTCGACGAGATTGAGAAGGCTCACGGCGACATATACAACATTCTTCTGCAAGTAATGGATTATGCCCGACTGACCGACAATAAAGGTCAGAAGGCAGATTTCAGACACGTCGTGCTCGTAATGACATCGAATGCAGGAGCACAGTTTGCAAGTCAGGCAAGCATCGGATATTTCCCATCGGCATCGAGCGGCGAAAGCATGATGAAGCAAGTGAAAAAGACGTTCAAGCCCGAATTTCTGAACCGTCTCAACGGCATAGCGGTCTTCAACGACATGGATTTGACTATGGCTGGAATGATTCTCGACAAGAAAATCGGCGAACTACAGACACGTCTTTCTGCCAAGAACGTAGCCCTCAGCATCTCTGATGAGGCTCGCGAAATACTTCTGAAAAAGGGCTTTACGAAAGAATACGGCGCACGAGAGATGGACCGTGTAATCCATAAGAATCTCGCCACTCAACTCGCAAAGAAAATTCTCTTCGGCAACCTGAAGAAAGGCGGAAATGCCAATGCCGCCGTCAGCAATGGCGAAATTATAATCGAATAAAATTCAGCATTTTATGATATTTCAACTCGACGACTCAATATCATTTCCCGACCCTCGTCTTGGCGAGCCGAACGGATGCTTTGCCGTGGGCGGAGACTTGTCGGTAGACAGACTTCTGCTTGCATACAGCAACGGAATTTTTCCGTGGTACGACTACAAGAACTGCGAACAGATTGTATGGTACTGCCCTATGCAGCGCTTCGTCATCTTCCCTAACGAGATTCATATCTCGCACTCAATGCGCACGCTGCTCAACAAGGACAAATATAAGTTCAGCATTAACAATGCGTTCGAAGATGTTATGCGCAACTGCGCCGAGGTGAACAATCGCAACGAGCTGGAAGGCGCGTGGCTCGGTGAGCACATAATAGAGGCGTACACCGAACTCTACAAGCAGCGTTTTGCCGCCAGCGTTGAGGTGTGGGACGAGGATGACAATCTGGTTGGCGGACTCTACGGCGTCAATATCGGCCACTATTTCGTTGGCGAAAGTATGTTTTCGCGCGTGCCAAGCGGCTCAAAACTCGCGCTTATATATCTGGCAAAAGTCCTCCAGAGAAATGGAGGCACAATGATTGACTGCCAGCTCAAAACACCGCATCTGGAAAGCATGGGCGGCCGATACATCTCGTACGACGAATACATGAAAATCATCAAAGACGAATAAAAAAAGCCCCGACGCTTGATTGCATCGGGGCGAACTATATATAAGAAAAACTTACTTCTTAACTGGAATCTTGTCAATTCTATTCTGATGGCGACCGCCTTCAAACTCAGTAGAGAAATACTCGTCCATGATAGCCTCGGCTGTCTTTGTGTCGATAAAACGACCCGGCATAACGAGTACATTTGCATTGTTGTGCTGACGTGCAAGATGAGCAATTTCTGGAATCCAGCTCAATGCTGCGCGGATTCCCTGATGCTTGTTCAGAGTGATGGCAATGCCCTCTCCGCTGCCGCAGATGGCTATGCCCGGATAGCACTCACCGCGCTCAACAGCCTCTGCCAAAGGATGAGCAAAGTCTGGATAGTCGCAACTGTCGGTTGAGTTTGTTCCGAAATCCTTGAATGTGTATCCTTTCTTAGTTAGGTATTCCTTAACGAACTGCTTTAGTTCGTAACCTGCATGGTCAGATGCAAGTCCAATTGTTTTTACTTCCACTGTTATTAAATTTGATGTGTTAATTTTAGTTCTGCAAAAATAATAATAAAAAGAAGGATACACAAATAATGCGTAACCTTCTTTCCATATCTTTTAACTATTTTGTTAATGATTCATCGAACCTGCCACAATATCGAGCAACTCGCTCGTAATTGCCTGCTGACGGCTCTTGTTGTACATCAGCGTAAGTTCTTGAAGCAAATCGTCGGCATTGTCCGTAGCCGTCTGCATTGCAACCGTACGGGCTGCGTGTTCGCTCGCATTCGAATCGAGCAGCGCGGTATAGATTTTCAGATGCAAAACCGTCGGAATCAAAGCCTTCACGACCTCTTCCTTGCTTGGCTCAACGATATAGTCGAGATTCTGATTCTGCGCACCGTCCTTGAACGCATCAAGTTCGATTGGCAGAAAAACCTCGCGACGCAAAACCTGCGAGGCCGTGTTCTTGAAGTGATTGTAGATGATTTCGACCTTGTCAATCTCACCAGCAACAAACTTCTGCATAAGTTCCTCGGCCACCTCGCTTGCCGTCTTGAACGACGGATGCTCTGCCAATACGGTATAGTCGGAATCAACGCCCGTAACGTCAAGTTTCTTCACAGCATCGGCAACCTTTCTGCCTATCGGATAGACAATTATATTTTCCTTGCCAAGATGCTTGTAGTCGTCAACAGCCTTTGTGAGCGATTTTATCACATTTGCGTTGAATCCACCGCACAGACTCGAATTTGAGGCATACACAACCAGCGCAACCTTCTTCACGGCACGTTCGGCAGTGTACACAGAATCAACCTCAATGTCGCCGCTCAGAAAATTGCCCAAAATCGTGCTCATCTGAGTCTCGTATGGCAACATATTCTCAATTGTCTGCTGCGCCTTGTGCAGTTTGGAAGAAGCAACCATCTTCATGGCCGAAGTGATTTTGCGCGTGTTGGTCACCGACGCGATTCTTCCCTTAACTTCTTTTAAAGATGGCATAGTCTGAATTATTTAAGTTGTGCTGAAACTGATGCTGCAACCTCTCTTATAAGGTTTGTAACCTCATCGGTGAGCTGACCCTCTGCCAATGGCTTCAGAATCTTGTCCTGATACATCGTTCTCACTGTGTCGAGGAAGATTCTCTGGAATTCAGGAACTGCATCGACAGAAATGTCCTTCATCAAAGAGTTTACGCCACAATAGATGATGGCAACCTGCTCTGCTACCGACATAGGGCTATACTGAGGCTGAACAAGCAGTTTGTTGTTCTTTCGACCGCGGTCGATAGCCATCGCCGTTACAGGGTCCATATCGCTCGAGAACTTGGCGAACGACTCCAACTCACGATACTGCGCTTGGTCAATCTTCAGCGTTCCGGCAACCTTCTTCATTGACTTAATCTGAGCAGCACCACCTACACGAGAAACCGAGATACCAACGTTAATAGCCGGACGGAATCCCTGATTGAAGAGGTCTGTCTCCAGATAAATCTGACCGTCTGTAATAGAAATTACGTTTGTCGGGATGTATGCCGAAACGTCGCCAGCCTGAGTCTCGATAATCGGAAGCGCTGTAAGCGAACCACCGCCCTTAACCTTGCCTTTCAGACAGTCAGGAAGGTCGTTCATCTGCTCGGCAACCTCCTGCTGAGCGTTAATCTTCGCAGCACGTTCAAGAAGTCGTGAGTGAAGATAGAACACATCACCCGGATAAGCCTCACGACCAGAAGGTCGCTTCAGAATAAGCGATACTTCGCGATAAGCCACGGCCTGCTTTGACAAATCGTCGTAGATTACAAGCGCATGACGACCAGTATCTCGGAAATACTCGCCTATGGCTGCACCAGCAAACGGAGCATAGTACTGAAGCGCAGCAGGGTCGGAAGCAGTAGCCGAAACAACGATTGTATAAGGCATTGCTCCATACTCCTTCAAGGCGTTTACTATATTTGCAACAGTACTACCCTTCTGACCTACAGCAACATAGATACAGTAAACAGGGTCGCCTTTCTCAAAGTTCTCCTTCTGATTGATGATTGTATCAATAGCGATGGCAGTCTTTCCTGTCTGACGGTCGCCGATGATAAGTTCGCGCTGTCCGCGACCGATAGGAATCATCGAATCGACAGCCTTCAAACCTGTCTGCAAAGGCTGATTTACCGGCTGACGATAGATTACGCCTGGGGCTTTGCGCTCAAGAGGCATCTCGAAAGTCTCTCCTCCGATGGCACCCTGTCCGTCGAGCGGCTGTCCCAGCGGATTTATAACACGTCCAAGCATCTGCTCGCTCACATTGATAGATGCGATGCGCTTGGTTCGTGTTACTGTCATTCCCTCCTTTATCTGGTCGGTAGGACCAAGAAGAACGGCACCAACGTTGTCTTCCTCAAGGTTCATCACAATACCCATGATTCCGTTAGGGAATTCCAGCAATTCGTCGGCCTCGGCATTGCGAAGTCCATAGATGCGCGCAACGCCATCGCTCACAGTGAGCACGGTGCCCGTTTCTTCAAACTCCGCATTGTTCTCTATGCCTTGAAGTTGTTCCAAAAGGACTTTAGAAACCTCACTGGAATTTATGTTTTCAGACATTTTTCTTTATTTATTTGTTCAACACATGGCATTGTTGCACTGCACAGCGGCGCATCAAGCCTTAAAATTTGTAAACTGCTGCAATGTTTTGCGCAACTGTGTGCTTACGCTTTGGTCAAGTCGATATGTATCATACTCAAGAATGAAACCACCAACAATCTCAGGGTCGGTTTCGGTTACAAAATCAACCTTTCCCATAGTCTTTTGCTCGACCATCTTGCGCATTCTTTCCTCAATCTCCGAAGAAACAGGAACAGCAGTAATTAGCTTGCCTCTGGTAATGTTATTCTGTTTTCTGTACAAATCAACATAAGAGTTAGCCATAAACTGTAACAGATTCAGCCTTTCAGACTTTATCAAAAGTTTTATGAAATTCTGAGTGCTTGCACATGCCTTGCCTCCACAGGCTGTCACACACAACGCCGTCTTCTTGTCTGCTGCGAGAGCAGGACTTGCCAGCGATGCACGCAGCCTCGGAACATCGATAAAGCATCTTGCAAGAACCATCATCTCGTTATACACGCTTTCTGCTTCACCGTTTAACTGGGCATATTTCAGCAGCGCACGCGTATAACGCATTGAAATAACTCCTACATTCATGATAACACTTATTTAGAAACAGTTACTTCGTCAAGCAATCGGCTTATCAAATCCATCTGCTTGTTGTCTGATGCGAGTTCCTTACGCAGAATTTTCTCGGCAACTTCTACCGAAAGTTGGGTAACCTGCTTGCGTATATCGGCAACAGCGGCTTCCTTTTCTTTCTGAATCTGTGCACGAGCCTCTTCTATAATCTTTGCGCCCTCAGCATCAGCCTTGTCCTTTGCATCTTTTACAATAGCATCACGCGTAGCGGCAGCCTCTCTTAAGATTTCTGCCTGCTTAGCGCGTGCTTCCTGCAGAATGGATTCACTTTCTTCCTTTATGTTGACAAGTTTCTCGTTTGCCTTGCGTGCATTCTCCAAACTCTCGTCTATGAAAGCCTTACGTTCGTTTACCATATTTACAATGGCAGGGAAACCGAACTTCCATAGGATGAGGAAGACGATGAAGAACACCACCGACATCCAAAAAAGCAGTCCAACACTCGGATATAATAAATCCATATTTCGAACTATTTATTTCTGAAAAATTCTTTTCTTAAAAGATGATTATACGCACATAAAGGCAACAGCCACAGCGAACAATGCTGCACCCTCGATAAGAGCTGCCGCAATAATCATTGACACGTTCAACTTACCCTGAATCTCAGGCTGACGAGCCATTGCATCCATTGCCTGACTTCCGATGCGACCAATTCCCAAACCTGCGCCGATAACTGCCAAACCTGCGCCGATAACTGCCAAACCTGTACTTAGACCAGCAGCACCTGCTGCCTCTAACAATAGTAATGAACTCATAATTTTAATTTTTTAGTTATTGATTATTTCTTTTTATTATCACTCCTCGGCAGGCTCTGTTCGTGCCATACCGATGAAAATAGCACTCAACATCGTAAACACCATAGCCTGAATAAAGCAGACCATTAATTCCAGACACGTCATAAAAACGCTAAGGGAAACACTTAATATTGACATACTCGTCAACATCGCCACACCCTTTGATGCCATCAGAAATATGATGCATGTAAGAGCCAAAGCAATAAGATGTCCGGCAAGCATATTTGCAAAAAGTCGAATCATCAAGGCGAACGGCTTTGTAAAGATGCCCACAAACTCGATGAGCGGAATCAATGGAATCGGACATTTAAGCCAAACTGGAACTTCTGGCCAGAAAATATCCTTCCAATAATGCTTATTTCCGCTGAACTGCGTTATGACAAACGTACAGAAAGCAAGGAAGAAGGTAAAAGTGATGTTTCCCGTAACATTACCGCCTCCTGGAGGGAACGGTACAACGCCCATAATGTTGCACACAAATATAAACAAAAAACATGTAAGCAACCACGGAACGTATTTCTCGTATCCTTTTCCAATACTTGGCTTTATGATTTCATCTACAACATACATTACAAGCATCTCAACAAATCCGACGAATCCTTTCGGTGCCTCGTCGCTCGGTTTTCGATTTTTGTACCATCGTGCCGGCAACAAAATGCAAAGAATCAAGATGATTGCATTGACAAACATCACGGCAACAGTCTTCGTAATTGAAATATCAAGTTTTACAGGGATATACTCACCCGATTCATTCTTCTCCAAAACTTTGCCTGCATATTCGCCTTTCTCCGCCAATGCCAACCCATTCGATGCAAACTTCAATCCGTCTTTTTCTTCGGCAAAACCAGAAGAAAGAAACACCCTGAAGCCAGCATTAGTATATACGATTACAGGCAGCGGGATAATAATAGCATTCTCGCCTTCTCCGGTTATATGCCATTCATGAGAGTCCCTGATATGTTCCATCACCAATTCCGACGCATTGAACGACTTATCCTCGTCCTGTGCGTTGCAGAGCATAGGCACAATTAGCGCCAAGGTCAGAATCAGAAATAGTTTTCTAAAGCAATTCATAAGTTATTCTTTTTCTCTTTGAATCTTTGCGAAGTATAATGTGTTGAAAAACAACATGGACAAGTAAAATACCATAAATGTCATGGTAAATATTTTACGCATCATAATGTCGGGTTCTCGGCGGAAAAATATCCACACAACCACCAAAGCCGTTACAATTCTGAAAGCCGATGCCACCATGTAAGAAACAAGTTGTGTTCTCGACGATGACATGGCGGAAAACTTCCACATCAACGTATATGTAACACTCATAAAGGCATTGTACGCAAAGATGATAACGAGCATTCTCTTCAAACAATCCAAAGAGGTTACTCCGATAACCACCCCACCCACAGCAACAAGCGTCATCAATATACAGACACTATGAACGAGGTACGACATAGAAAGGTCTCGCCCCTGTGTTTTCTCCAACTTATTAAAGTTCTGCACAAATACTTACTTTGTTTTTATGAACCTCAACAAATCCGTTTGATATTGGTATTTGCTGTTTACCTTGTGATGTACCAATCTCTACAACACCCTTTTCCAAGGTTGAGACAATTGCGGCATGGTCATTCAAGATTTCGAAAGGTCCTTTCGTTCCCGGAACAAGAACGCTGTCCACCTCTCCCTCATACACCACTTTCTCTGGTGAAACGATTTTCAGTTTCAAACTCATAAACGTATGTATTATGCATTAGCCGCAGCAAGGAGCTTCTTACCCTTCTCGATGGCATCCTCTATTGTACCGACATTGAGGAACGCCTGTTCTGGAAGATAATCCACCTCGCCGTCCATAATCATATTGAATCCCTTGATAGTGTCCTCAATAGAAACCATCACACCGCTAACACCTGTAAACTTCTCAGCAACGGTAAACGGCTGTGAAAGGAATCGTTGAACACGACGTGCACGATTTACAGTCTGACGGTCTTCATCAGACAACTCATCCATACCAAGGATGGCGATGATATCCTGAAGTTCCTTGTATCTCTGCAAAATCTGCTTTACTCTCTGTGCACACTCGTAGTGTTCCTTGCCCACAACCAAAGGGTCGAGAATACGAGATGTAGAATCCAACGGATCAACCGCAGGATAGATTCCAAGTTCGGCAATCTTACGGCTCAACACGGTTGTAGCATCAAGATGCGAGAATGTTGTAGCAGGAGCAGGGTCTGTCAAGTCGTCGGCAGGCACATATACAGCCTGAACAGATGTGATAGAACCGTTCTTTGTTGACGTGATTCGTTCCTGCATCGCTCCCATCTCGGTGGCAAGCGTTGGCTGATATCCTACAGCCGATGGCATACGGCCAAGAAGAGCCGATACCTCAGAACCAGCCTGAGTAAAACGGAAGATATTATCGACGAAGAACAAGATGTCGCTTGCCTTTCCTGTCTTTGCACCCTCATCGCGGAACGATTCAGCAACGGTAAGTCCAGACAACGCAACAGATGCACGCGCACCTGGCGGCTCATTCATCTGACCATACACAAGTGCAGCCTGAGACTTCTGTACCTCGTTGTAATCTACCTTAGAAAGGTCCCATTCGCCTCTTTCCATAGACTCCTCAAACTCCTTTCCGTACTTGATTACACCAGACTCGATCATCTCTCGCAAAAGGTCATTTCCTTCTCGTGTGCGTTCACCTACACCGGCAAAAACAGAGAAGCCATCGTGTCCCTTGGCAATATTATTTATAAGTTCCATGATGAGCACGGTCTTTCCCACGCCAGCACCACCGAACAGACCAATCTTTCCACCTTTTGAATAAGGTTCAAGAAGGTCGATAACCTTAATTCCTGTTGTTAGAATTTCTCGTGTAGTTGAAAGTTCCTCGAACTTAGGCGGCTCACGATGAATAGGATATGCGCCCTCACGACTGAGTGGCTTCAGACCATCGATATGGTCACCTGTAACATTCATCATTCGTCCCTTAATCTGGTCGCCAACCGGCATTGTAATAGGACTTCCTGTCGGATAGACATCCATACCTCTTCTAAGTCCGTCAGTACGGTCCATAGCGACAGTACGAACGGTATCTTCACCAATATGCTGCTGAACCTCGAGAATCAAATCTCCTCTTCCCGGACGTTCAATCTTTAAAGCATCGTGGATTTTTGGAAGTACATTTTCGGCATCTTCATTTTTTGTGTCAAAATACACATCAATAACAGGACCGATGACCTGCGAAATATGTCCAATTATTTGTGACATAAGCTTTATTTATTTTTATATTTTTACTATCCCGAAATGATTTCACTTATTGTTTATCAAATGCGAATTTAGTAAATATTTCTTAATAACAACAAAAAAAACGACTTTTTTTTGCCTATAGTACAAAAAAGGTCGAAAGAAATGTGTTTTAGGCATAAAATATGCTTATGATAACAAAAAGTGCCGTACAAAAGCATTTGCACGACACTTTATCATTGTAATCGGTGATTTCGATATTATATTGACAATTCATCGAGAACCCTGATAAGCTCCTTATTTATAGGTTTCTCTTTCTTGATTGCATCGACAAAAGGAACATAGACAACATTGTCCTGCTTGATTCCAATCATAACATTACGCTGTCCGTCGAGCAGAGCATCGATTGCTCCCGCACCCAAGCGGCTGGCAAGTATTCTGTCGCGTGCCGATGGACTTCCGCCTCTCTGCAAGTGTCCAAGAATAGAAACACGGACATCGTACTGAGGATATTCCTTTCTTACGCGCTCGGCATAGTACATCGCACCACATTTCGGACTCTCGCTCACAATGACGATTGATGAATTCTTTGACTTTCTGATGCCTCGACCGATGAAGTGTTCCAACTGGTCGGCATCCGTATTGTCCTCAGGAATGATGGCAGCCTCGGCACCTGATGCGATGGCACTATTCTGCGCAAGGAATCCGGCATCACGTCCCATAACCTCAACAAAGAAGATACGCTCATGCGAATTAGCCGTATCACGAATCTTATCAACACAGTCGACGATGGTATTCAACGTTGTATCGTAACCGATAGTGAGGTCTGTTCCATAAAGGTCATTGTCGATTGTTCCCGGCAGACCGATGCAAGGCACATCATATTCTTCAGCAAAGATTTTTGCGCCCGTCAGAGAGCCGTTTCCGCCAATTACGACAAGCGCATCGATTCCGTTAGCAACCATGTTGTCGTATGCCTTCTTTCGTCCTTCAGGAGTCTCGAAGCCCTTAGAACGTGCGGTTTTCAGGATCGTTCCGCCTCGTTGTATAATATTACTTACGTTTTCTGTAGAGAACGGAACAATTTCATTGTTCATCAAGCCCTCATAACCGCGATAGATTGCCTTCACGGTGAAACCGTTACAAATACCACTTCGTGTTATCGCACGTATGGCAGCATTCATTCCCGGAGCATCGCCTCCGGAAGTAAGAATACCAATACACTTTACTCTTGCCATAAGCTATAGATTTTTGCGTCTGCTATAAAATTATCCTAAAAACAATATTCGTACAATATTTCTGTTACCCAATAAACAATAAGTCCTGCGCCCCATCCCAGAAGAACCATCCATGAGAAGTGGCGAAGATACCATTTCAGTCTTATTCTTTCAACTTTCATCACAGCGAATCCAGCCTGAGAACCAATTGTCATCAAGCTACCGCCAACAGCACTACAGTATGCGAGAATCTGCCAATACGAACCGTTCTGACTGAATGCGCTGGCATAGTCACTACCTGTCACATCGGCTGGGTCAACAACATCGTACATAGAGATGCTACTTGCCACCAACGGAATATTATCGAGCACACTCGAAACAAATCCGAGCGCAACACTTATTATATACACGTTGTGAATATTCTCGTCAAGCCAGTTTGCCATTGTTTCCAACGCGCCTGTCTCTTCTATCGCACCGATGGCAAACCAAATACCCAAGAAGAAGAGGATAAGCTGGCTGTTCACATCCTGTATTGAATAAGGAACTCGCTGGTTATTAACCATAACATCGTTTCTCATTCTCTTCAGATTGCAGACTTCGTAAATAATCCACAGAATTGAGAGAATACACATTGCGCCGACAAAAGGCGGCAACTTTGTGAGGTTATGGAATGTAGGGATTGCCCACAGGCCACCGATGCCTACAAACAGCATCAGGAGTCTTTGCCAACGGCTCAAAACGCTGTCGTCACCGTTATACATTCCCAACTGAGATGTCAGGCTCACCCTTTCAGGAAGAACTCTCGAAACAAGATATGTAGGGATAGCGAGTGCAACCAAAGCAGGAAGAATAAGGCCGACCGTAAATGCCGTAGGGGTAACCGCACCCTTAACCCATATCATCAGCGTTGTTACATCGCCGATGCACGAACAACATCCGCCGCAGTTTGCAGCAAGAATCACAACGCAGTTATACAACGCACGGTCGTGTACATTCGGAATCAACTTTCGCAATATCACAATCATCATCATGACGGTTGTAAGATTGTCGAGATTGAAAGATATGAGGAACGTTACGAGAGCAACCATCCAAACAAGTTTCTTGCTGTTTCTCGTACGCATCCACTCGGAGATAAAATCAAAACATTCGTTGGCATTCAGTACCGAGACGATATTCATCGTAGCAACAAAGAACAAGACGATTTCAGCTGCGCTTGCAACATAGCCCACAAAGACATGCTGTGCTATGAACGAGCGCAGAGACCATACGTTTTCTGCCGTTCCACTAAGATAAGCCGAATATTCGAGAGGATAATTTTCAGATACATAATATTCACCGAAGAACATATAGAGCAGCCAACCTATTACACCCAGAAACATAGCTACCGAGGCTTTGTTTATGTTTGTAATATGCTCTGTTGCAATTGCAACATAACCCAACAGCAATATAAGGACAATAATTAGGGTCATTGCGGCAAATATTTGTGCATTTTCTTTTGAGCGGTTAGCGGGTCTCGAACCCGTGACCTTCGGCTTGGGAAGCCAACGCTCTACCAACTGAGCTATAACCGCATTAAGGTTTCGTTTTGTTCAAAATAGTTTCAAAAACGAGTGCAAATATAATAAAAATATTTGCACTCGTAACATTTTATCCTATTTTTTTACAATATTTTCATTTTACTGTAACTTTTGCCGCAAGGGCCTTGCATTTGTCGCGCAAAGCATTCTGGTCAGCATTCAAGTCGTCCCAGCATACAACAACTCCCATACGTCTGCCAACGTGAGCCTCGGGCTTGCCAAAGATGCGCAGATAAGTCTTTTCTGCCGCGCAAACATCTTCCATTCCTTCATAATCAGGATTTTTCTTCTCGATTTCTGAAAGAATTACGGCACTAACGCCCTGACGCTCCTGCGAAATGCATGGAATAGGAAGTCCGAGCACCGCTCTAGCATGAAGTTCGAACTCGCTGAGATTCTGTGTTCCGGCAAGCGTAACCATACCCGTATCGTGCGGACGTGGGCTCAACTCAGAGAAGAATACGCCGTCCTTGTTGCTTAGGAAGAACTCAACGCCCCAAATTCCTGCTCCTGTAAGTGCCTCGGTAACTTTAGCTGCCATGCGCTTAGCCTCTTCGAGTTGCTCTGGCGAGATTGCTGCCGGCTGGAAACTCTCGCGATAGTCGCCACCCTTCTGCACGTGTCCGATAGGATTGCAGAAAAGCGTTGGGCCGTTCTTCTGAGTAACGGTAAGCAAAGTAATCTCGCTGTCGAACTTGATGAACTGCTCTACGATAACCTCCATAAGGTCGCCACGAGCACCGCTGCAAGCATAGTCCCAAGCCTTCTTCAAATCGTCGGCAGAATCGACCTTGCTCTGTCCGTGCCCCGATGATGACATCAGAGGCTTGATGATACAAGGGAATCCTACTTCGTTTGCAGCAGCCTGCAACTCTTCGAAGGTTGTGGCATAACGGTAGTTGGCTGTCTTCAAACCAAGTTCGGTATGAGCCAACTCGCGGATTGCCTTTCGGTTCATTGTGAAGTTTACAGCCTTTGCGCTTGGAACAACCTGTATTCCTGCTTTCTCGAAATCGTACAGTTTTTCGGTACGAATAGCCTCAATCTCTGGAACAATCACATCTGGCTTATGCTTACGCACCACAGCCTCCAAAGCCTCTCCGTCGAGCATCGAGAAAACCTCACACTCGTCAGCCACCTGCATGGCTGGCGCTTTTGCATACGAATCGCAAGCAATGACATACTGTCCCTTGCGTTTGCAGGCAATTACAAACTCCTTACCTAACTCTCCTGAACCCAGGAGCAGAATTTTTTTCATTTTACGTTGAATATATTGATTATTTTTCTTTGATTACTTCTGATGCTGCTCACGAAGCAAGTCGTTCACGGTCTTAACCGGATTGAAGGTGATAAGCGGAACTTCAACAAACACGGTATTCCAGTTACTCATCGCGCCATTCCACAAACCCGGAAGTTCGAGAGCCTTCAAATCCTTGCCCTTCTTTGACTTGTAAGAGATGAAGCCTGTGCTCTTGTCAACATACTCAGGCAGGTTGAACTTCTCGCCCTTATAGTTCTTCAGACTGCAAACGAGGTCTACCGGATTGAAGTGAGTTCCCTTTGTGAACATCTCCATGCTTTCCTTGTTGTTTTTGTCAATCTGAGAACTCTCGAGAATCTGCAAAGAAATTGTTCCGTCGGCATTGTAAACCAAGAACGGACCGCCGCCCGGCTCGCCGATATTCTTTACCATTCCGCACACACGCATTGGTCTGTTAAGTTTGCCTTTCAGATAGATTACGAGGTCGGCATCCTCCAACTCCTTTATCTTTGGATTGCGACAGCACAAATCTTGCTGAACAAAACGGATAATCTCTTCGAGGTCGGCATGAGTATAGACTCCGCTATCCAACTTCTTCAGATATGCAAATGCCTTCTTCTGCAATGAAACGAGCAGTCCGGCAAGAACCATCTTGTATTTTACGGTCTCGTCCTTCAAGCAATCAGGAACAAGATTGTCGATATTCTTGATGAAGACAACGTCGGCATCGAGGTCGTTAAGATTCTCGATAAGAGCGCCATGACCGCCCGGACGGAACAGAATCTTGCCATCGCTTGTGCGGAACGGCTGATTGTCCATAGTTCCGGCAACCGTATCGGTGCTTGATTTCTGCTCAGAGAACGAAACATTGTACTTGACGCCGAACTTATCCTCGTACTTCTTAACCTTCTCTGCCACGAGTTTCTCGAACATCGCCCTGTGCTCAGGACTTACGGTGAAATGAACATTCACGTTTCCTGCACCATCGGCAGCATAAAGCGCGCCTTCTACCAGATGTTCCTCGAGCGGAGTGCGCGAGCCGTCATCGTAAGAGTGGAACAGGAGGAGTCCCTTCGGAAGTTGTCCGTAGTTAAGACCGTCCTTGTCGAGCAGAGTGCTTACAACGGCCTTATACGAGCCTTCAGCCACGAGTTCGTCGATATTCTTACCTTTTGTTTTCTTACAAGCCTTATCAAGCGCATCGTAGAAGGCAAACTTCTTTATCTCTGCAAAGAACTTCTTTTCAAAATCCGATGTAGGTTCATCATATTCAGCATCTACAAACTCAAAGAGATTCTTGAACATTCGGCTTGCCGCTCCGCTTGCTGGGACAAACTTGAAAATCTTTCCGCTGTTGCTCTTCTTGTACTCTTTCCATGTGTCGAGATATCCGCTTACAGCCGCATCATCACAAACCACAATGCCCTTTCCAGCTTCGGCCGCGCCTGCCAGTTTCAAAAATGGGAAGCCTCTCTCCAAATCCTTCAACTGCGCAGCAACCTGCTCTTCTGTTATTCCCTTTGATGCAAGGAATTCCTTGTCCTGTAGTGTCAACATACTTGTATATTTAAAAGGTTGATATTAAAATTTATTCGTCAAAAATACAAAAATATATTGTATTTGCACCATGTTTCAAAAAAAAAACTTATTTTTGTAACTATAAAACTATACACAGACAGGATATGAACGAAAACACATTCTTCACAAACGAAGAAAAGGTTATGCTTTTCACCTTGTACCGTCAACTACTAAAACTGTCGGAAGATACTTTGCGGCATGACGATTGTGCAAAGATAAAGGATATTCTGATAGAAGCCGTATCAAACAACGGAATAAAACGCGACCAGTTCGGACTAAACCCCATAATTTCGGATATGCAGACTGCCATCATCGTGGCGTCCGAGATTGGCATGAGCCGAGCGTCGGTTCTAAGTATAATGCTGCACGACTGCGTGCAGAACAACACAACTTCGACCGAACAGATAAAGAACGATTTCGGAGAGGATGTTGCCGGGATTGTTTCGGGATTGATAAAGATTAACGAACTCTATTCAAAGAAACCGACAATCGAGAGCGAGAACTTCAGAAACCTCTTGCTGTCGTTTGCCGAGGACATGCGCGTAATCCTTATTCTGATTGGCAGCAGAGTAAATCTGATGAGGCAGATTCGCGACACCGACAACATTTCGGCGCAGAAACAAGTGGCACAAGAAGCGGCGTACCTCTATGCCCCACTCGCCCACAAACTCGGTCTGTACACTCTGAAATCGGAATTGGAAGACTTGTCGCTTAAATATCTTGAGCACGATGCCTACTATATGATTAAGGACAAGCTGAACGCTACGAAAAAGGCGCGCGACCAATATATTTCGGAATTCATCTTGCCTATCGAGAAAAAACTGAAGGATGCCGGACTGAAATTCCACATGAAGGGAAGAACGAAGAGCATCCACTCGATATGGCAGAAAATGAAAAAACAGAAATGTGCCTTCGAGGGCGTGTACGACTTGTTTGCCATACGAATCATTCTCGACTCCCCCGTTGAAAAAGAAAAACAGGATTGCTGGCTCGTCTACTCTATCATCACGGATATGTATCAGCCAAACCCCAAACGATTGCGCGACTGGCTTTCAATTCCGAAGAGCAACGGATATGAGAGTCTGCACATAACCGTTATGGGTCCGCAGGGAAAGTGGGTCGAGGTGCAAATCCGCTCTGAAAGAATGGACGAGATTGCCGAACGAGGCCTTGCTGCCCACTGGAGATACAAGGGCATCAAGGGCGACAACGGCATCGACGAGATTCTGACAAGCATTCGAACGGCTCTCGAAACCAACGCCGACGACCGCAACCTGATGGACCAGTTCAAGATGGAGTTGTACGAAGACGAGGTTTTTGTCTTCACCCCGAAAGGCGATTTGTACAAACTGGCAAAGGGTGCGACGGTGCTCGATTTTGCCTATCGAATTCACACAAACGTGGGAAGCCGATGCACATCGGCACGCATAAACGGAAAGATTGTGAATATGCGCCACGTTCTGCAAAGCGGCGACCAAGTAGAAATCATCACATCGTCAACCCAGACACCGAAGACCGAATGGCTGAACATTGCCGCAACTCCTCACGCACGCACGAAAATCAGACAGTCGCTCAAAGAAACTCTCATTAAGCAGGCCGAATTCGGCAAGGAAGAGCTCCAGCGAAAGTTCAAAAACCGCAAACTCGACTATGACGAGACGATAATGATGCGTCTGATAAAGAAACTCGGATACAAAATCGGTTCTGAATTCTATGCCGACATTGCCGAGAACAAGCGCGACGTGAACAGCGTTCTTGAGCTATACTTGTCTATGCTTAATCCGGAGACAGGGACAACCGTTACAAGCGCAGACACCTACATCAACAACACGAATGCTCTGCCACAAGGCATGGGCAACGATGTTCTCGTGATTGACCAGAACATGAAGGGCATCGACTTTACGCTTGCACGATGCTGCCACCCTATTTACGGCGATGACATCTTCGGATTTGTTACTGTAAACGGCGGAATAAAGGTGCATCGTTCCGACTGTCCAAACGCAACCGAACTTCGAAAACGCTTCGGCTACAGAATAGTTAAGGCAAAATGGGCAGGCAAGGGCGGCTCGCAGTACGAAATAACGGTTAGAGTAATCGGTAACGACGACATCACAATCGTGAACAACATCACTTCGATAATATCAAAAGAAGAAAAGGTTGTTCTGCGAAACATAAACATCAGTTCGAACGACGGACTTTTCTCCGGGAACGTGACAATTATGGTCGACGACATCACAAAACTCGAGGCTCTTCTGCGCAAACTCAGAACAATAAAGGGTGTGAAACAGGTGAACAGAATATAAAGTCAGGTGCTCTATATGTTTCATTTTATGGTAAAAAAGTAAATCTGGCTAAAAAACGCGTTACGATTTTTCGGTAATTATAAATAGAAGTTGTACCTTTGCATTGTTTTATAAGGTACAACTTTATTTTTTATGAGTTTTGGTAAAAAAATTGTTAATACAACAATATTTTCGTTTATTATAATTTTGGCATCCTGTAGCGGGTCTACGGATTTGCCAACCTTCCAACTGAAAGGGAAGGTAAAGAAATATGTCATCAACGATGATACCTTATATTTCTCGCGAAGTGGCAAGCTTACATCCATTAGTTCTGGCACATACAGCGACGTGTACGTTAACCACGACAACAACGACAACATTTCAACTGTCATCTGCAAGACGAGCGACCGCACTCTGACAATTCAGTTTGTCTTCGATAAGAACAGACAACTTACGCAGACTATCGAGAAATGCAACAACGACCACAATGCCTGCAATGCGTGCAAGCGCAACGAGATAATAAAGTACACATACAAAAACGGTCTTCGTCATCATGAATCGCATATTTTCAATGTGATAAACCATGATGAGGAAAACCGCAACTATGCCATAGACTATATGTATCTGACTTTCGACAATAACGGGAACTGGACTAAGCGAAAGCTAAAATACAACAACAACGGCAAGGAATTTATAGAGCAGAGAGAGATTTTCTACTACTGAATCTCCTCTGCTGCCATTTCGTTCTTATAAGCTTTCTTCTTGTCTGCACCATTCAGCAGACTTCCGTAGAAGAAGAAATATATGCAGAAAAGCACAATATTAACAACCGATGCAACAAGGCTTATCACAAAGACTGAAAGACCTTGCAACGCTCCGAAATATCCAGGAAGCGAAACATTATCGCCCATCTCCTTACTCTGCATAAACATATTCTCCGACAGGAAAAGAATCATTCTCGGGCTTGCCACAAGCAACATCGGAACAACCAACGCACAACAAATCAGGATTAACAGAACGAGGGAATTCACAAAATTGCCGTAGCCTAATTTAAACGAGTTTGCAAGCGAGAAGCCATATCGGTAATCTGTAATGTTGAACTCAACCTCCCACAAGCCAAGCGGAATTGCAAGAAGAATACACGCCACAAAAGCCACAAGAATAAGAATAATAGCCACATCCCATGACAAATTCGCTTCTACGGAAACAAAAGCAATAAATGCAAATATAAGTGTATAAAGTAAAATATTTGTTATTATTGTTGCCAAAGCCTTCCATATTTTCTTCATAACAAGATCAAACATCTCTTTAAGCGAATATTGAGGCACTTTGTTGTAAACACTATAATATTCCATATTAGCGGCAATAAACGCCAGCAATAAAGAATTGGCAAAGATACTAAACACCGCTTCCACAATAAAAATCAGAATGTTCTGTAAAATAAATTCAGGGTTGTAAGACATATTCAACAACGCTGTAAACACTGCCAACAATAGAATATAAGGCAAGCCCTTCAGGAAAAGCGACTTGAAATTATTGCAAAATACCGATGTTCCAACGGCGATATTTTTCAACACACTACGTTTGTCATAAAAAAGAACAGTCTTGTTTTCTGTTTCCATCACCAAAATTATTAGTTTAACTTCGGCAAAGTTAAGACAAATGTATTGTTTTTGCAAATAGTTATTTATAAAATTTGCAGAATCACATAACCAAGCATACATTTCTTACGCCAGTTCGGGATAAATTCGATGATATTTTATTGCTTTGACAACGTGGCTATGGATGCTCCGTGATAAGCTGGCACGGCTTCGAAAAATCCCATATCCTTGTTTTTTCAACTTTAAATAATTGTCAATTGTCAACTGTGAATTGTGAATTATTTTGGCTTGCTTCCCCGAACCTTCCCCGTAGCTACCTCGTTGCTACCCCGAATCTTGAACGTACCTACAACGTACCCTGAACGAACCTTGCGGCTTGTCTTCCCGTACCTTTAACGAAACTTCCGGCTTGGCTGCGTCTTACTTCCCCCTACCTTGAGCCTATACTGAACCAGCCTTGACGTGCATAACGATTCATTGTCCTTCTGCATATTATTGCAGAATTGCTTATGTCGGACTCATGCGTTTTATTGCATCACGCAAAAAGGCGAATTCTACGAAATATGGCACAAAAACACAAAAATTCACATTTAAAGCGGTAAAAACATAGGCAAAGCACGGACGATAATTTGTTTTTTCATTTTTTTGACTTATTTTTGTAACTTCTAAAATGTAAGTAGCTAAAATATGGACAGCATAAATAACATAAAACAAATAAAATGGGGCTTCATCGGCTGTGGTGAGGTGACTGAGAAGAAAAGCGGACCGGCTTTCAGCATGATTGAAGGCTCGTCGGTTACTGCCGTGATGAGCCGCGACCGTCAGAAGGCACGCTCGTATGCCGAAAGACACAACATTCCGAAGTTCTACACCGACGCTCAAGAGTTGGTCGACGACCCAAACGTAAATGCTGTCTATATAGCCACTCCGCCTTCATCGCATGCAACGTATGCAATTATGGCGCTGAAGGCTGGCAAGCCGGCTTATATCGAAAAACCGATGGCGGCAAGCTATGCCGACTGTGTGAGAATAAACCGTATCTCAGAACAGACCGGCGTACCATGCTTCGTTGCGTACTATCGCCGCTATCTGCCTTATTTCCTGAAGATAAAGGAACTGATTGATAACGGCGAGATTGGCAAGGTGGTGAACGTACAGATTAGATTCTCCGTGCCTCCGCGCGACCTCGACTACAACAGCAAGGACATTCCTTGGAGACTTCAGAAAGATATCGCCGGCGGCGGATATTTCTACGATCTTGCTCCGCATCAACTCGACTTCATTCAGGAACTTTTGGGCGTCATAACCGAGGCTCACGGATTCTGCGTGAACATGGGTGGACTTTACAATGTTGAGGATAATGTAAGTGCAACGTTCAAGTTTGCCAACGGACTCGTAGGCTCGGGCTCGTGGTGTTTCATCGGTCACGAATCAGCAAAGGAAGACCGCATCGAGATAATCGGCACAAAGGGAATGATATGCTGCTCGGTATTCACCTTCGAGCCTATCGCCCTGCACAACGAGAAAGGCAGAATAGAGTATCCGATAGAGAATCCAAGCTACGTTCAGCTTCCGCTTATCAAGGCGGTTGTCGAGGATCTTCAGGGACTCGGCAAATGCTCGGCAACAGCCATCAGCGCAACGACTACAAACTGGGTGATGGACAAGATTCTTGGCAAACAGTAATTTACCTGAAAAACAAACGTGGGAAAAATAAAAGCAACATACCTAATTTCACTATTTTTGTCGCTGTGTACGGCATTGTATGCAAACGACATCGAAACAAACGACAGTAACTCACAGCGCAAACCTTTAATAAACAAGGTGGGCAAATTTGTCGTTGACCAAGGAAAGATGACGGGAAAACTCTTTGAAAGAGGCGTTGAGAGCACCGTCGGAGCAACACTCAGACAATTCGATAAAAGGGGCGATACTATCTGGATTTCGCCAAATCAATACAACTATGCCGTGATGCTGGAGACAAGCAACTGGTACGAATTCTACAACATCAGCAGTTCTACGAGCAAACAGGAAATAGATTTCAGTCCGAATGCCAACTACAAACTCGGTCTTTACTTCGGATGGAAATGGATTTTCCTTGGATATTCGGTAGATGCAACCAGACTATTCAGCCGTTCGACAAGCGCAAAGCGCGAGTTCGAACTGAGTATCTACACTAACATGATTGGCGGCGACATCTATTGGAGAAAATCAGGAAATTCACCAATGACACTCGACGACTACACAGGCTTTTCCGACGATTCGCAAATCGGAAAAGAATGTAATGCCCTCGACGTTTCGATAAAGGGTCTGAATGCATATTACATCTTCAATCACAAGCATTTTTCGTATCCGGCGGCATTTGCACAGAGCACAAACCAACGGCGAAGTTGCGGCTCGTTCTTGCTCGGCATAACCTGTTCAAAACACGAAATTGACTTCAATCACGAGAAACTGCCGAAGAATATGGTCGAAGAACTCGACCAAAGCATGATGTTCAACAAACTGAAATATTCGGACTACAGCATCAACTTCGGATACGCATACAACTGGGTTTTCAAGAGAAACTGCCTGCTGTCGGCATCTTTGCAGCCAGCCATCGGTTACAAGGAATCGGAGGTAAAAATCAGCGATATAACGATGAACCAACTGAAGAGGCAGATGAAATACATCAGTCTGGATATGTTCAGCCGAATCGGAATAACTTGGAACAATGCAAAATACTACACAGGACTGTCGTTCGTTGTTCACACCTATAGTTTCAGACGTGAGTATTTCAGCGTGAACAATACATACGCATCACTCAAGTTCTATGCAGGCTTCAACTTCGGTAAAAAGAAGAAAAAGAATGCGATAGAACTACCTGTAAAAGAGCCGATTATCGAGAAATAAAAAACCACAATCTGTTAAAGATTGTGGTTCATAAGTCTGTATTCTGCCATTTTTTCGTACTTCGTTCCCGGCTTGCCGTAATTGGCATACGGATAGATTGATATTCCGCCGCGCGGAGTGAAGATTCCTGTAACCTCGATATACTTCGGATCCATCAACTTTATCAAATCCTTCATAATCTTGTTTACGCAATCCTCGTGAAAATCTCCGTGGTTGCGGAAACTGAACAGATAAAGTTTCAAGCTCTTGCTCTCGACCATGCGCTCGCCCGGAATATAATCGATTTTGATTTCTGCAAAATCGGGCTGTCCTGTAATAGGACAAAGGCTTGTGAACTCAGGACAGTTAAAACGCACCCAATAATCGTTGTCGGGATGCTTGTTTACGAAGCTCTCGAGCACCTCGGGTGCATAGTCCTGTCTGTATTCGGTCTTCTTACCTAAAGCCTGAAGACCTTCTTTTTCTCTATTCTCGCTCATTTTCCTGCCAAAGCTAAGTTTTTAATTGATAGATACTTGTCGAGTCCTTCCTTTCTGAGTTTGCACGAAGGACACTCGCCGCATCCGTCGCCCTGAATGCCATTATAGCATGTTAGCGTATCGTTGCGAACGATGTCGAGCACACCCAGATTGTCAGCCATCTCCCAAGTCTGACACTTGTCAATCCACATCAGCGGAGTATGGATTACGAACTGCTCGTCCATCGCAAGATTCAGACTTACGTTGAGACTCTTGATGAATGCATCGCGGCAATCAGGATATCCGCTGAAATCTGTCTCGCTGACACCTGTTACCAGATGATTTATGCCACGCTCGCGAGCGTAAACGGCTGCGATGCTGAGAAAGAACAGGTTACGTCCCGGAACAAATGTGTTTGGAAACGAATCTGACGGTTTATCCTTGTCCATCGGTATGCTCGAATCTGTAAGCGAATTCTTACCGAGTTTGCCTATGAAACTCACGTCCATGCAAGCCCACTCTACTCCCGCCTTCTCGGCTATCTTCTTTGCCAGTTCAACTTCCTTAACATGCTTCTGTCCGTAGATAAAACTAAGGGCGAAGACCTCCTTGAAGTTCTTCTTTGCCCAATATAGGCATGTTGTTGAGTCCTGACCTCCACTGAAGACCACAAGAGCCTTCTCTTTGTTCATTGTCATCATAATTTAACTCTCCGTTTAATCAAATATTTCGTCTATACCTCCACTTTGTTTTTGCTGAGGTGCTTTATTTGGGTTTCCCGTTGCAGAAGAAGCGGCATCTCCCACTTCCATAACTTCTTCCTTTCCGTAACTCTGCTCGTTGCAAAGGCTGAAATTCTCAGGGAATGCGAATGTCGCGCTCTCCTTGTACGGCAGAGACTCATCGGCATAAACCATCTTCATGTACTTGCCGTAAATTGGCAGAGCTTGCTCGGCTCCCTGACCGTTTGCCATGTTGTCGAAATGAATGTCACGGTCTTCGCCACCAACCCAGCAACCGCTCACAAGTTCTGGAGTGAAGCCCATGAACCAACCGTCGGAATTGCGGTTTGTAGTACCGGTCTTACCGCCCATATCGGCCTTTATCTTGAACATCCAGCGGATTCGGGCTGCTGTGCCGTGATCAACAACGGCTCTAAGCATATCAACCATCTTCAAACTGCTCATCTCGCTGATGACCTCGTTTACCTGAGGCTGGAATTCGGCAACGATATTGCCCTCACTGTCCTCAATTCGGGTTACGAACATAGGCTGAGCACGGATTCCCTTATTGGCAAAGGCTGAATATGCACTAACCATCTCAGAGACAGAAATTTCGCAAGGACCGAGGCAAAGGCTCATAACAGGGTCAATCTTCTTGTTATTGATACCAAACTGATGCATCAAATCGACAAGCTGTACTGGGTCGAGCTGGTTCATAAGCCATGCGCTAATCCAGTTGTTAGAGTTGGCAAGTCCCCACTTGAGCGTAACCATCTCGCCATAACGGGCGCGGCTACCGTTTCGCGGAGTCCAGTCGACACCATTTATATTATACGTTTCCTGAACATTCGGAGCCTCGTCGCAAGGCGTAAATCCGTTCTCCATCGCAAGCGAATAAAGGAACGGCTTGATTGTAGAACCAACCTGACGGCGTCCGAGAGTTACCATATCGTACTGGAAATGAGTATAATCCAAGCCGCCGACATATGCCTTAACCGCACCTGTCTTAGCGTCCATGCTCATAAATCCGCTGCGCAAGAAATGCTTGTAATATCTTATTGAGTCCATCGGAGTCAACATCGTGTCAACCTCAATGATATCTACATTCTTAACCGCACCCTTCTCGTCGCGACTTACAACATACTTGGCAACGCTCATCTCTGTCTTTGTGCTGAAAGCCTCGTCAATCTCGCTATCCGAGCAGCCTGCCTTCTTCATCATGATGTAGCGTTCGCTCTGCATCTTGCTTCGCTTCATGATTTTCTCGACATCGGCTGTCGAGAGCATCGAACTGAACGGAGCGGTCTTCTTGCGGCGTTTCTCCTTGTCGAACGCAGGCTGCAATTTTCCGGCGATATGTTCAATTACTGCCTGCTCGGCATAAGCCTGCATACGCGAGTCGATGGTTGTATAGATTCGCAATCCGTCCTCGTAAATATTGTAGTTCTCGCCGTTTTTCTTCTTATGCTTGTTGCACCATCCGTAAAGCGGGTCTTTCTCCCACGAAAGTGAATCCTGATAATACTGCTGATAGTTCCACTCCGGATATCTGTCGCGCTCAGGCTTCTTTGCCATCATCACACCACGGAGATACTCGCGGAAGTAAGTCGCAAGTCCTTCCTTGTGGTCAACACGATGGAAGTCGAGCACCAGAGGCTCTTCCTTCAAAGTGTCGTACTCTGCCTTGGTGATGAAGCCAGCCTTTAGCATCTGACCGAGAACCACATTTCGACGACCGCGGCAACGCTCGTTATGTCTTACGGGATTGAAGAGAGACGGATTCTTGCACATTCCGACAAGGGTTGCAGCCTCGTTGATGGTGAGTTGCGAAGGGTCTTTTCCGAAATATGTCTTCGAGGCAGTCTTTATTCCGACTGCGTTATTAAGGAAATCGAACTTATTGAAATACAGCGTAATGATTTCCTCCTTTGTGTAATATTTTTCGAGCTGAACGGCAATAACCCACTCTATAGGCTTCTGAAGGGCGCGCTGAACGCTGTTCTTAGCAACATTAGTATAAAGCTGCTTTGCAAGCTGCTGAGTGACGGTTGAGCCACCGCCCGCACTCTTCTGCATAAAGATTCCGCGCTTTACCAGCGAACGGAAAAGAGCGCGCACGTCAATTCCCGAATGTTCATAGAAACGCGCATCCTCGGTAGCGACCAATGCGTTTATCAGATTTGGCGAGATGGAATTGTATTCGGCATAGATTCGGTTATCTTTCGAGTACGACCATGTGCCGAGGAGCTTTCCGTCAGACGATATAATCTGAGTTGCGTACTTGTCTACAGGGTTCTGTAAATCCTCAATTTTAGGCAGGTGTCCAATCCAACCTTTAGATATCGCGGTGAATGCGCCGACAACACCTAATATAATAAGCAACAAAAGTGCCCAAAGAACATAAATAATTTTTCGTCTCATATCGATTGCAAAAATACTTATTTTTTTTTGACCTAATATCAATCGAACAACAAAAATATTTTCATATATTTGCAAACGCTTAACAACAAATGTGTAAAAACGATAAACACACCACCACAAAACTTTATAAGATTTTGCCATAAAATTATGGTAAAAATAGCAGGATAGCAATGTAATTTTCATAACTATCACAGCGATAGCTTTTTGCAAACATTTATTTAATGTTTTACTATAAAGTTTTCCATTTCTATTTTTTATATTATTGATTTTCAGTGTTTTAATATTTTTAACAAATTTAAAAGTTGAAAAATTTTGAAATTCAAATCTTATATTATACCTTTGCAGCAATTAAAAAATTAACAATTCTAACTGACAAGAAAAAAATGATACAGACAGTCGTTAAACGAGACGGTCGAATTGTTGGATTCAACGAATCCAAAATTTCTGGCGCTATACGCAAGGCAATGCTCCACACCGAGATTGGCGAGGACGCAAACCTCATCAACCAGATTACCGATCACATTGCAACCCGTGGAAAATCACAAATGACAGTTGAGGACATTCAGGACGCGGTTGAGCGCGAGCTGATGAAGTCGAGCCGTAAGGATGTGGCACGCCAGTACATCTCTTACCGCAACCAGCGCAACATTGCCCGAAAGGCAAAGACAACCGACATGTTCCTCGAAATCATCAACATCAAGTCTAATGATATTACACGCGAGAACGCAAACATGAATGCCGACACCCCAGCCGGCATGATGATGAAGTTCTCGAGCGAAACAACAAAGCCTTTCGTTGACGACTATCTGCTGAGCGAGCCGGTACGAGATGCCGTATCGCACAACTATATCCACATTCACGACAAGGATTACTATCCTACAAAGTCGCTCACATGCGTTCAGCATCCGCTCGACCATATTCTTGAGTTCGGATTCAGCGCAGGTCATGGAGAATCGCGCCCTGCAAAGCGCATCGAGACAGCCAGCATACTTGGATGTATATCTCTCGAAACGGCACAGAACGAGATGCACGGCGGTCAGGCAATCCCAGCTTTCGACTTCTATCTTGCACCTTATGTTCGCCGCAGCTATATAGAGGAAGTGAAGAATCTTGAGAGTCTTTATGCTCAGGACTTCAAGCACCTTTACGACGCTCCAATCGACGATTATCTTAACACTCCGCTCGACGGGCTCGAAGGCGAGGCTCGCGTAAAGCAGCACGCTATCAATAAGACTGTTGCACGCGTTCATCAGAGTATGGAGGCATTCATCCACAACATGAACACCATCCACTCACGCGGCGGAAATCAGGTTGTATTCAGTTCCGTTAACTACGGAACAGATACTTCAGCCGAGGGTCGATGCATCATCCGCGAAATGCTCATCAGTACATACGAGGGCGTTGGAAAGGGCGAGACCGCCATCTTCCCTATTCAGATTTGGAAGAAGAAGAGAGGCGTGAACTATCTGCCGGAAGACAGAAACTACGACCTTTACAAACTGGCTTGCAAAGTTACGGCACGCCGATTCTTCCCTAACTTCCTGAACCTCGACGCAACTTACAACCAGAGCGAAGAATGGAAGGCTGACGACCCTAAGCGCTACATTCACGAGGTGGCAACAATGGGATGCCGCACACGCGTGTTCGAGAACCGCTTCGGACCAAAGACATCAATAGGACGAGGAAACATCTCGTTTACAACAATAAACATCGTTCGCCTTGCCATCGAGTGCATGAACATCAAGAGCAAGGAAGAGCGTATCGCACAGTTCTTTGCAAAACTCGACAACGTGCTCGACATCACGGCACAACAGCTTCACGAGCGTTTCATGTTCCAGAAGACAGCCGTTGCAAAGCAGTTCCCTCTCGTAATGTCATCATTGTGGCTCGGCGCAGAGAAACTGAAGCCAACCGACACAATCGAATCGGTAATCAACCAAGGAACTCTCGGAATCGGCTTTATAGGCTTGGCTGAATGTCTTGTGGCACTCGTCGGCAAGCATCACGGCGAAAACGAAGAGGCTCAGGAACTTGGAATTAAGATTGTCACATACATGCGCAACCGTGCGAACGGATATTCTGAGAAGTACGGACACAACTACAGCGTTCTTGCAACTCCTGCCGAGGGCTTGTCTGGCAAGTTCACTCGCACAGACCGCAACGAATTCGGCGTTATTCCGGGTGTGACAGACCGTGACTATTACACAAACTCAAACCATGTTCCTGTTTACTATAAGTGCAGCGCGCTTCATAAGGCTCAGGTTGAGGCACCATACCACGACCTTACACGCGGCGGCCACATCTTCTATGTTGAGATTGACGGCGATGCTACTCACAACCCTGATGTGATTATGCGCGTGGTTGACATGATGGACAAGTACAACATGGGATACGGCTCGGTAAACCACAACCGCAACCGCTGTCTTGACTGCGGATACGAGAATGCCGACCAGAATCTTGACACCTGTCCTAAATGTGGAGGCACAAACGTAGACAAGCTCCAGCGAATCACCGGCTATCTTGTCGGAACTACCGACAGATGGAACCGCGCAAAGCTTGCCGAGTTGAACGACAGAGTGGTTCACGACTTCAAGAACTAAAAATATCTTTGAAACACAAGATATGATTAGCATCATAAAAATTATTCATGACACAACAGTTGATGGTCCGGGCTTCCGGACCTCAATTTATTGTGCCGGTTGCGTAAATGCATGCAAAGGCTGTCAAAACCCCAGCACATGGGACATTAACGCCGGAACAATGACATCTACGGAAGATATTCTGAAAGAAATCCTTACCGACGAATTTGCCGACGTGACATTCACTGGCGGCGACCCGATGTATCAGGCCGAAGGATTCGCAGAACTGGCAGAAGCCATAAAGCGTTCGAGCAGCAAAAACATCTGGTGCTATACCGGCTATACGTTCGAGACGCTGAAACAGAATCCGCAGGCTCTCCGACTTCTGAAGTCGATAGACGTGCTTGTAGACGGTCGGTTTGAAGAATCTCTGCACGACCCTGATTTACTATTCAGAGGAAGCAGCAACCAGCGCATCATCGACGTTCAGGAATCGCTCAAGCAGCAGAAGACCGTTCTGCTCGACTACGACCCTACCCGCCTATTCTAAACACAAAATTTCCGGGATAACAAGCAAAAATGAAAATCATACAATTCTTAAGAAACTGGACTCTCCCGATAGCCATGCTAACGGGAGTTGCTGCATATTTTATATACACGGCTATTCCACAACTCGACGAAACGCACGAATTTGTATCCGAAGCAATAGCATACATTCAGCCGATGCTGATATTCTGCATGTTGTTTCTTACTTTCTGCAAGATTGACCCCAAGTCACTTCGTCTGACAAAATGGCATCTCTGGCTCATCATGATACAAGTCTGCACATTCGTCCTACTCGGATTGCCGCTCATCTTTTGTCCCGAGAATCAGTATCGTGTTGTTCTCGAAGGAGCAATGATTTGTATGATTACCCCAACGGCAACGGCAGCCGCCGTTATCACTGGAAAACTGGGCGGAAACGCACAAACGCTTGTCAGTTACACGATGCTTGCCAACCTGACTTCGGCAATCGTCATTCCGATTGTTGTGCCGATGGTACATCCAAGCGAAGGAGTCAGTTTCCTGCCGGCATTCATCACCATCTTGCGAAAGGTTTTTCCGCTGCTCATTTTTCCGCTTTTTCTTGCATGGTTAGTGCGAATCTTCATGCCTAAACTCCATGCAATGATGCAGAAGCCAAAGAATCTGGCATTCTACATGTGGGCAGTCTCGCTGTCTCTTGCCATTGCCGTAACAACCCGAAGTATCGTCCATAGCAACGAGGACTTGATTATGGAAGTCGGCATAGCCGTGGCTGCACTCATAACATGCGCCATTCAGTTTGCCCTAGGAAAGATGATTGGCGGCAAATACAACGACCGAATCAGCGGCGGACAGGCTCTCGGACAGAAGAATACGGTCTTCACCATCTGGCTTGGGGCAACATTCCTTACGCCAGTAACGTCAATCGCAGGAGGATTCTACTCCGTATGCCACAACGTCGTAAACTCTTACCAACTTTACAAGGTGAGAAAGACGGCTGAAAAGTCTCAGAAACAAGAAAAAGCATAAAAACCGAATATTTTTGCCGATAAAATTTGCAGATTCGAAATATTGTTGTATCTTTGCATCGCTTTTTCAGAACAGCGATTCTGGTTTAAGAAAATATAGTTTTAGGTGCGTTAGTTCAGCTGGTTAGAATACATGCCTGTCACGCATGGGGTCACGGGTTCGAGTCCCGTACGCACCGCCAAGCAATCAAGATTTTTCTTGGTTGCTTTTGTTTTATAAATGCAGAAAAACAGACCACTATGAATATCGAACTCAATCTGGAACAACTTACAGAAGAGGTTAAAAAACTCGCAGTACTTAATGGAGCAATGGTTCGCGACGAACGCAGTAAGTTTGAACGCGGAAAGGTAGAGAAAAAGGCGGCTCACGACTATGTCTCATACGTTGACAAGGAAAGCGAGAAACGACTTGTCGGCAAACTTCACGAACTTCTGCCATCAGCCGGATTCATCTGCGAGGAAGGCTCGGCAGGACTAAACGATGAGGAATTCTATTGGGTTGTCGATCCGCTCGACGGAACAACCAATTTCATACATAATCTCACTCCTTATTGTATCAGCATCGCCCTTCGCTCAAAGAAGGAACTGCTTATAGGTGTGGTTTACGAATGTACACGAAATGAGCTTTTCTGGGCTTACAAGGGCAGCAAGGCATATCTGAACGGCGAGGAAATTCGCTGTACAAACATCGACAAGGTAGACGATGCACTCGTTGAACTCGGCTTCCCTTACAATGCCGAGGCTTTCAGAGATTTCGAGACAAAACTCGTCAACAGACTCTACGGAAATGCTTGCGGACTTAGGCTTATAGGCGCATGTGCAACAGAACTGTGCTACATCGCAGCCGGCAGAGCTGAAGCGCGCGTGGAGGGCTTGCTCGGTCCGTGGGACGTTGCAGCCGGCGCACTTATTCTGATGCAGGCAGGCGGAAGAATCACCGATTTCAGCGGCGGCGACAACTTCTACTCTGGCAAAGAGGTTCTTGCCACCAATGGTCTTATTCATGACGAGATGCTGAGAATTGTGAATGATATTAGGAAATAAGTAAAACAAAAGAAATAATAAGGCTCTTTCACGCTCGATTAACATTTTTCAGCAGGCACAAATGTAGGATTACAGTAAATATTTGTATCTTTGTCTGATTTTAATACTAAAAGAACAAAAATGGACTATATTCATTGGAATCCTTCATTAGAAATATTTTCTGTTTGTGGAACTCCCATACGATGGTATGGATTATTGTGGGCAATAGGTCTGCTTGGTTCTTCAATAATTGTCGAGAAAATAAATAAGTATCATAAAGAACATTTGTTGGTTGAACAGTTGTTCTATTTTTGCTTTGTTGGAGTGTTAGCCGGTGCACGTATCGGGCATTGCGTTTTCTATGGAGCGTCTTATTTCTTGAGTAGCTGGTCCCACTTTCTAGAGATTTTCATTCCTATCAGAATTCTTCCTACCGGTGATTGGATTTATACGGGATATGCGGGTCTTGCATCGCACGGAGGCGTAATTGGATTAGTCTTAGCCCTATATTTATATTGTAAGATATACAAGTTCAAGCCTCTTCTTGTGCTTGATATGGTTGCATTTGCAGCGCCATTCTGTGCCATGATGATAAGATTAGGAAATCTGATAAATTCTGAAATTATAGGATGTCCGACGAATGTTCCGTGGGCCTTTGTTTTTGAACGAGTTGATTTAGTTCCAAGACATCCGGCGCAGTTGTACGAAGCCTTGTTTTATGGTTGCGTTTTCGTTTTTGGTTTGTTTTTGTACCGAAAGACATCATTAAAAGATATGGGAACAGGCTTTTATTTCGGATACTGTATTTCTACGATTTTTACATTCCGCTTTTTTGTAGAATTTATAAAAGAAGTTCAAGAAGATTTCGAAAGCGACATGCTACTTGATATGGGACAAATTTTGTCAGTTCCACTTATTGTAATCGGCTTATATTTTTTGTATACAAGCCTATACAAGAACGGTTATAGGCATGCTAAATGAAATATGCTAAACAAAAAAAGTTATTGTCCGGTATAGTCCAGACAATAACTTTTCTGTTTTAATCTTCTTCTCCGTAATAATCTTCCTCGTTGTGACGAGGCTTGAATACAGGCTTTTTCAGTTCCTTTGTAGGAGCAGGACATTGCGATGCTCCCTGTTCGAACAACTTCTTGAACTTTGGCGGATAAGGCGTCTCAAACTCAAGATTTGCGCCTGTAACAGGATGACGGAAACACAACTTGAAAGCATGGAGAGCAAGTCTGCCAATCGTGTCGATGCCATTTCCGTACTTGCGGTCGCCAATAATCGGATGCTTCAAATCCTGAAGATGAACGCGAATCTGGTTCTTTCTTCCCGTATCAAGTTTCAGTTCAACGAGCGAATAGCCGTTTGCACGCTTTATTGTCTTGTAGTTCGTTACGGCATACTTTCCGCCGTTGTCGTAAGGCGTTGAGTAACTTACAAACATTCTGTTATCGGTGAGCCACGAAGCCACCGTACCGCTGTCCTTCTCCATATCGCCGCTCACAACCGCAATGTATCGGCGGTCGTAAACATAATCCTTCCATGCCTCCTGGAAAGTGAGACGCGTCTTAATATCCTTGGCGAAAATCATCAGGCCCGAAGTCTCGCGGTCGAGACGATGAACGGTGTGAACACCACTGTTTCGTCCTTGTCTTTTAAGATATTCGTCGAGAATATCGTGAGCCGAATTCTTCTGTCTTCCGGTTGAGACAGACAGAACGCCCTCGCGCTTCTCAACAACAAGCAGATAGGCATCTTCGTAAACGATTTTCAGGGCATCGCTGTGGAATTCCTTATGTCCCTTGTAATGTCCAATCTGAACCTTGTCGCCCTTATGAAGTTCGTGATTCCACTGAGACACATTCATATTATTTACAGAAACACACTTCTTGGTGAGCAGTTCCTTAGCCTTCGTGCGGCTTATTCCGTGCATCGCCTGCATGATAAAAGCCATCAGTTCGCCCGACTCTTTCACCACATATTCGTTTACTGCATTTCGTTTGTTTACAAACTGTTTTCTTGGCTGTGGCATAATTATTTCTTTTCGAGTAAAACAACATTCTCGACATGCTGAGTGTGAGGGAACATATCAACCGGCTGAACGGCTGTGACCTTATACTTAACGTCGAGCAATTGCAAATCGCGTGCCTGAGTAGCAGGATTGCAACTAACATAAACTATCTTCTTTGGCTCTGCAAACAGCAGAACATCAATCACATCCTGATGCATTCCAGCTCTTGGAGGGTCGGTGATAATCACATCAGGGCGACCATGCTCGTTAATGAAGTCCTGAGTGAGCATATCCTTCATATCGCCTGCGAAGAAAAGCGTATTCTTTATTCCGTTTACTTCCGAATTTACCTTAGCGTCCTCGATTGCATCTGGAACATACTCAATACCAATAACTTTCTTAGCCTGATGAGCCACGAAGTTTGCGATTGTTCCAGTTCCCGTGTAGAGGTCGTAGACAAGTTCGTTGCCTGTCAGACCTGCAAAGTTTCGAGCCACCTTGTACAGTTCGTAAGCCTGATCGGTATTTGTCTGATAGAACGACTTCGGTCCAACCTTGAAACGAAGATTCTCCATCAGTTCGAAGATATGGTCGTTGCCGCTGTATGTCTTTATGTCGAGGTCGTTTATCGTATCGTTAAACTTCTGATTATTGACATACATAAGGCTTGTAATCTGTGGGAATGTCTCTTTGAGATGCTGCATCAGAGCCATTGCCGATGCCTCCTCGTCCTTATTTGTCCAGCAGAACTGCATGACGAGCATCCACTCGCCCGAATTGCTGTTGCGAATCATCATGTTGCGGAGCAGACCCTTGTGCTCGCGAAGATCGTAGAACGACAGGTTGTTGGCATAGGCATAGTCGCGCACATCGTTACGAATCGTGTTGCAGAGGTCGTCCATCAGCCAGCACTTTTCGATAGGAAGAATCTTGTCGAAACAGCCAGAGATATGGAAGCCTACGCCGTCCATGTGCTCGTACTTAACGCCGCTCTTCACCTCCTCGTTCGTGAGCCAGCGCTTGTTGCTGAATCCGAATTCGAGTTTGTTGCGATAGAACTTCGTCTTCTCGCTTCCCAAAATCGGACTTATCTCAGGAAGTTCAATCTTGCCTATTCGCGTCAGATTATCTGTTATCTGCTGCTGCTTTGCCTTCAACTGCTCCTCATACTTCAGACACTGCCACTTGCAGCCTCCGCAAACGCCGTAGTGCTCGCAGAAAGGCGTGTCGCGCAACTCCGAATAATGATGAATGTTCACAACCTCTGCCTCGGCATAACTGTGCTTCTTTCGGCGGACTTGCAAATCCACCACATCGCCGGGCACAACGTACGGAGCAAATACCACAAGGTCATCGACCCTTGCAAGCGACTTGCCCTCGGCAGCCACGGCCTGTATCGTAATATTCTCCAGCAAAGGGAGTTGTTTTTTCTTTCTTGCCATAATTTACCTTCGTTTATTACTCAATCTTTTTTTCCATACTGATAGTACCACCAGTATGTCTTGCCGAAATCTTCACGGCATCTGTTCTTCAATTCTGTTTTGTTCTTATATTTCTTCTCCAACATTCGGTAGTCGGAGTAATTACTTTCCATTTCATTGTCGTTGTAAACCACCTGAACGCTGTCAACCTGCATATATTTGTACAGAAGAAGTGCCTCGGCATAATGCTTCGGAATCTTGTGATTCTTTGACACGTCGTAGTGCTTTACGAATTCCGAAACGAACGACTCGATATCTTTATCAAGCAGATAGGCGCACATCAAATAATGCTTCACAGGGGCTTTTGCCTGCTGCGGATGACGGTTCAGAGCCTCGAGATATTGTATTGCCGTGCGATGTTCGCGACGAGGAAGAGCACCCAGATGTCTGTACTGCACAAGAGGCGAAAACAGCAAATGAGTTGTATCTGCCATGCTGATGAGCAATCCTTCAGAACCGTAATACTGCGGATATTCGAACAACCGCTCACCCAATTCGCCTTTCTTTGAAAGAGCGAAGGCACGCATCGCCGTAATATCGTGGTTAGCCACCTCCGATTCGCTACCCTCTGCCAAAACTGCATCCATGTCGCCGTCTACGATATAATTCTGCATATTCACATCGTAATGAAACTCATCGTTTGTGTTCGAAATGCACGCCGTTATGCCGAACAACACAGCAAGGATGATGGCATTTCCGCCATACTGACGCCAGAACTCAACATTTCTGTCATCTTCCTCAAAATCGAAGATTGCAAGACGCTTTATCGGCTTGCTCAGAAGGCAAAAGACGATGAGAAGGACGAGCATCAGAATCCATGTCCACGAAAAATTCAAGCCCGAATAGATTGACGGTCCGAAACTCGTGTAAAAGCCCAGCACCACGCACGACGGCAGATATGACAGAGCGTACAACTGACGAGTAAAATGCAGCATCTTCTGCACGCCTATCTGCAACAGCACCAGCAAAAACGTCGTGATGCACGCGCCGATTATCGGATTGTACGATGTCTGTCCGTGCGCAAAGGCATACTGTCCGGCACTGATGATACTTCCCTGCATTCTCCAAAGGAACAAGAAACAGAATGCAACGAAAACAAGACCGCACACAACAATGACTGAGCGTACGGTCTTATTACGGTTTATACTACTATAACTCATTATTCTTTATGCCTCTTAAACTTTTTTTAGAACCACAGCTGTGCGCGATGGAATATACAACTTCAGCCAGCCTTTTCCTGACGACTGATAAAGCGCATCGGGCTGGGTGAAATGTTCTACCGTATCGTCGGTTAGTCCACCGCCGCCAAATTCAGGATTATCGGTATTAAGCACAACCTTGTAGCTTCCTTCTGGAACCAACATTCCATAGTCGCTGAACGACTTCGTAGGGTTGAAGTTGAAGACGAACAGCAAGTCGCCTCGCTTGAACGCCAGAATCTGGTCGCCGTCGTTGTCGCAAATCTTTATAACCGCCGTCTTCTGGATGCCTCGGCTCTGCTTCATCAGATTTATCATCGCCTTGTCAAACTCGCCAAGATAACTGTAGCACAACTCCTTGTTGTCTACCAGATTCCACTGGCGGCGGGCATACTTGTAACTCCAGCCGTTGCCGTCGCGCGGAAAGTCAATCCACTCAGGGTGACCAAACTCATTTCCCATGAAGTTGAGGTAGCCACCGTTTATTGTTGACAGCGTTACCAGTCTAATCATCTTATGCAGAGCAATTCCTCGCGAAGCCTGAAAATTCTCGTCGCCCTTCTTGAAATGCCAGTACATATCCGAATCGACTAGTCTGAATATCAGAGTTTTATCTCCAACAAGAGCCTGATCGTGACTTTCGGCATACGAGATTGTCTTCTCGTCGGCTCTTCTGTTAGTCAGTTCCCAGAAGATGCTGCCCGGCTTCCAGTCCTCATCAGCCTTCTCCTTGATGGTCTTTATCCAATAGTCCGGAATATTCATCGCCATGCGATAGTCGAATCCGTAGCCGCCCCACTCTATCGGCGCAGCAAGTCCCGGCATTCCGCTCACCTCCTCGGCAATGGTTATTGCCTTAGGATTGAGTTCGTGAATGAGGTCGTTAGCCAACGTGAGATAGCATATTGCGTTATCGTCCTGATGACCGTTGTAATAATCTTCGTAGCCGTTGAACGACTCACCCAATCCGTGGCTGTAATAGAGCATCGAAGTCACGCCGTCGAATCGGAATCCGTCGAAGTGGAACTCTTCCATCCAATACTTGCAGTTGCTCAGAAGGAAGTGCAGGACCTCGTTCTTGCCGTAGTCAAAGCAAAGCGAATCCCACGCCGGATGCTCTCTTCGGTCGCCCGAATAGAAATACTGGCAAGGATCGCCACAGAGATTACCCAAGCCCTCGTTCTCGTTCTTGACAGAGTGAGAATGAACAATATCCATTATGACGGATATGCCCATCTGGTGAGCCTCGTCGATAAGACGCTTCAAATCGTCGGGCGTTCCAAAACGCGACGACGATGCAAAGAAACTCGAAACATGGTATCCGAAACTTCCGTAGTAAGGATGCTCCTGAATAGCCATCACCTGAATACAGTTGTATCCGTCGGCAGCCACTCGTGGAAGCACGTTCACGCGGAATTCGTCGTATGTTCCGACCTTCTCGGCATCCTGCCCCATTCCGATGTGACATTCGTATATCAGCAGCGGATTAACGTTGGGCTTGAAGTTCTTCTTTTTGAAGCGATATGGTTTGTCGGGCTCGTAAACCTGAGCACAGAAAACCTTGGTCTGCTCGTCTTGCACCACACGCTGGCACCATGCCGGAATGCGCTCGCCGCATCCGCCGTTCCAGTAGACCTTCATCTTATAAAGGTCGCCGTGCTTTATCGTGCTCGGAGGCAGAATCAGTTCCCAGTTGCCCGACTCTGTAATCCTTTTAAGCTTAAACTTTTCGCTTTCCTTCCAGTTGTTAAAGTCACCGATGAGATAAATCTCGGTTGCATGCGGTGCCCACTCGCGGAAAGCCCACCCCTTTGATATCCGGCGCAAACCAAAATACAGATATCCTGTAGCAAATTCGGACAGGGTTTTCTCGCCGTTGCCCGTAAGTTCGTTTTTCTTGTCAAGATAATGTCTGTGCCGACCGTTAATCGCCATCGAATACGGTTCAAGCCAAGCATCTTTCTTAAGTATTTTAAGTTTTGCCTCCATGGTATAAGGGGATTTATTTAAGGATAGTAGGTTTGTTATTTCGCAACTTTAACTTTAAAAATCACTTTCTGAATTTCAGCCTCGTCAGAGATGCAAGGAGCATGTCCGTCTTCTGGGAAGAAGATGGCAAACATTCCCGGCTGAACCTTTATGTACGACTCAGATGCCACACCCGGATACTTTGTGATGTCCTTCTCTGCATTGTACTCTACCTGTGGGAGTTTGCATGCAGGAATGTAACCCATTGTCTCGCAAGTATTGATAGGAATCTGAATATCAATCATCTCGATGTGAGTCTCGAGTGTAGCCTCGTCGGCTTTCTTGCCCTTGGCAGTAGTGAAGTTAGCAAAAAGGTCTTTATCCTGAATGAAGACTTTTCCAGCCTCGTGAGAAGCAAGATCAGTATTCTTCAAAAACTCTACAACCTTTGGGAAAAGTGGATTAAGAGAAGCGTACTTTTCCAAGTTTTCCAATCTATCAATTACCATAGTTTTTTATTTTATATATGTTGTTTCGAATTATATAATAGTCACTTACAAATACAAAATTATGAAAATATTTTTAATTACGAACGAAAAACGACGCATTATTTGGCTGATGTGTCCAATTTTCCGTTGGTAAACACGCCTTTCTGGGTTACGTTGCCGTTTTTATCCATCTCTACGAACGGACCGTCTTTCATTCCGTTCTTGAAGAATCCTTCAAAGCGGACGCCGTCTTTGTCTTCCATAACGCCCTTGCCGTCCTTCAGTCCGTTTTTGAAGCCGCCCTTGTATTTTGTACCGTCTACCATGCGGAGGATGCCCTGACCGTTCATGTTGTTATTGCGCCATTCGCCCTCGTAAACATCGCCGTTAGCCCAGCGGTATTTGCCTTTGCCTTCGCGCTTGTCGTTCTTCCACTGGCCTTCGTAAACTGCTCCGTTCTTCCAAGTAAAAACGCCGTAGCCGTTCTGCTCGCCTTTCTCGTAACGGCCAACATATTTGTTGCCGTTGCTGAAGTGGAAGATGCCCTGACCTGTGCGCTCGCCCTTGACGTAATCGCCCTCATACTTGTCGCCGTTCTTGAACTCGTATATGCCCTTGCCTTCCTGCATATCGTTTACCCAATCGCCAATGTACTTGTCGCCGTTTACATAGACGTATGTGCCTTTGCCGTTGCGCAGGTCGTCGCGCATCATGCCTTCGTAGCGCGAACCGTCCTTCCAGTCGTACACGCCTTTGCCGCATTTATGGTCGTTCTTCCACTCGCCGGTGTAAGTAGGGCCGTTGCTCCATGTGTATGTACCAAAGCCGTCGCGCTTATCCTGCACCCAGTTGCCAACGTATGTATCGCCGTTGTAGTAATACATCGTGCCCTGTCCCTGCTGGTAATCGCGGTTCCACTGGCCTTCGTAGCGGTTGTTATTCATAAAGTAGTATGTGCCCTTGCCGTGCTGTTGGTCCTGAAACCATTCGCCCTCGTACTTCTCGCCGTCGGGAAACGAATAGATGCCGTAGCCCTCGCGCTTGCCTTTTACATACTCGCCTTCGTAAACATCGCCATTCTGGAACACCGTCCTGCCCTTGCCGTTGGGTTTGTTGCCAACCATCTCGCCGCTATACTCTGCCCCGTCCTTGAAGGTATAATTACCTATCTTTATTTGTTGGGCGCAGACCGACGACACGCTCAAGACAAACGATATATATAATAATTTAAATCTTTTCATTTCAAGAAAGCAATCATAATTAGGGCATCAAAGTTAGCAAAACAATGTCAAACAAGCAAAAAAAATTAAGATTTGTTTATCTTTTTTCCTGCTATCGCCTCTAAAAATCCGTCTTCTGTAAAGTATTTCTGTGCCAAAAGATGCAATTCTTCGGTTGTTGCAGCATTCGCCTCGTTGAAACATCTTGCCAGATGAGCGCGGCCAACATTGTTGTAATCCATCGAGATGTACGCACCCATCATCGTGAGCGGATCTTCGTATGTGCGCATCATATCACCTTGCAGATAATTCTTCACCTGTCGTAGTTCGTCTTCCTCTATTTTTACATCGCGAAGCAAAGCCATCTCCTTGTAGACTTCGGCAATGAGCGGCTCGACATACTGATTGTCGCACTCCGACGAGATGAGCATGTAACTTGCATCGGGAACGTGCATATAACTTGCGTTGATGCCGTATGTGTAGCCCTTATCCTCGCGGATGTTGCTCATCAGGCGGCTGCTGAAACTTCCGCCGAAGAGGCTCATCAGCAGACGAAGTTTTGCATAGTCGGGATGCTTTCGCGGAATGAGCATCTTGCCCATCTTAACGGCACTCTGAGTGGCATCTTTCTTCTCTACAAAGACTCGTTTTTCTGATGTTTTGCAAACCGTCTGCGGAACGTACCGGGTAGGCTCGGAAATCTGCCCCCACGAGGTTGTGCCCACAAGTCTCTCTACATCGGCAACGACTTTGTCCGTCACCATTCCCGAAAGATAGATGCGGCAATTTCCGCTATGATAATGCTTTCTGAAGAAATGCTTCAAGTCATCGCTCGTAAGCTGGTTATAATCAGCATCATCTGCATATTTTCCGCAGATATGTTCAGAGCCGAAGAAGTTTGAATGGAACGCGCGGTTCGACATTACTTCTACTTTCTCGTTGTTCACGAGCCACTGATGATACTGAATCTGTCGGAACTTGTCGAGTTGCTCGTCGGGAAACTGCGAATCGGTTATCGCAGCCACAACGACGTCCATGCTCTCCTTCAGATATTTGTTGAGGGAGAACAGCGTGACGCAAGTGTATATAGTGGTTGACTGAACCACCATCCACGAGCCGTAGAAATCGAGTTTTTCGGCAATGTCCTGCCTGTTCATGGTCGACGTTCCTTCCTTCAGCATCATGCCTGTGAAGTATGACACAAGCAGCTTTTCCTGATGCATCTTGCCGGCATTTATAACGATGTCAACCCTCACAATGTCCTGTCCGCCTACGTTTAGAACGGAAACGGGAATGTTGTTTGAGAATGTTGAGTCTTCGGGAACCGGCAGAACGAAATCGCCAAGGGGCGACAATTCCGGCTGAACTGTACGGTCTAACATCTGCCTTCCTTTAGGAATTTCTCTGCTCTTTCGAGGTCTTGAGGAGTATCGATGCCGACAGTCTCAATCTCGGTGATTCCTACCTTTATTTTATAGCCGTTTTCGAGCCAGCGGAGCTGTTCGAGCGACTCGGCAATCTCGAGCGACGACTGAGGGAGCGACGTAATCTCCTTCAGCACGCCAACACGATAGGCATACAGTCCGATGTGCTTGTAATATGTGTGCGAAGAAAGCCATTCTTCTGGCTCTTTATTTCGTAGATAAGGGATTACCGAGCGACTGAAATACAGCGCGTTGAAGTTTGAGTTGAGAACCACCTTCGGAGAATTAGGGTTCTGAAGAGCCGCAAGTCCGTCGACTGGAGTGAAAGGCTTTACGAGCGTTGCGATATCAGTTGTGTCATCGTCGAAACAAGCCTTGATGCTTGCAATCTGCGATGGATGGATGAAAGGCTCGTCGCCCTGTATGTTTACAACAACGTCGAAGTCGCCGCCAACCTTTGTGTAAGCCTCGAAGCATCGGTCTGTGCCGCTCTTGTGGTTTGGCGATGTCATCACCACCTCGCCACCGAACGCCTTGACAGCCTGTTCTATACGCTCGTCGTCAGTAGCAACAACAACCTTGTCTAACAAATCCTTAACCTGTTCGTAAACTCTCTGAATTACAGTTTTTCCTCCGAGCATTGCCAGTGGCTTGGCAGGAAAACGCGTAGATGCATATCTCGCCGGAATAATACCTATAAAATTCATATTTTTATTATTTGGGCGCAAAATTACAAAAAAAATGTTAAAATTTAATTTTAATAATGTAATTTTGCAGCCATGATTCACGAACATACCTGTTTTATCTGCATAGGAAGCAATTTTCGTGCAGAGAAATCTTTAAATAACGCACGACTTGTGCTCGAAGCGTCTCTAGGTAAAATAACATGGGCTGAACCTACAAACTCTGATGCTATAGGACATCCCGACTGGCCGCCATTCATTAACCAATGCGGTGTATTCAAGACCATAATACCGCTAAGGCTGATAAAAATGCAGCTGAAAGGAATTGAGGATATGTGCGGACGAAACCCCGAAGAGAAACGCGACGGATGTATTGAGATAGATATAGACCTTATTGCCTTCGACGGCGAGGTTATAAAAGATACGGACGTTGACCGCGATTATATTAAAAAGGGAGCAAAGCAACTTGGCATTGCCCTCTGATAAGCAGTCATGGCTGTCTGGCAATATTCTCTGTTGTCTGACAGCCATGATTATGCGTGTGCAAAATAAATCTCATCTAAAACTTAATGTTCTGCCGATTTTCCGCGCTCGAACTTTGTTCACTTGCTACTGAAAGGACGCAAGAATTCGGCTGAGAAAAAAACGGGAATTTGACGTTCGAACTCCGTTCGCTTGCTACCGAAGGGACGCAAGAATTCCCACCGCTGAAATTCGTTCGATTGCTACCATAGAGACACAAGAATTCAACTTCAGAATTTTCATTTACGAGCATTGTCAATTATGAATTGTGAATTATGAATTAAAATTCCCACCGCTTAGAAACGTCTGTTTTTGATGCGATGTTTTGCCGCTTTGCGACAATGCGAGGTGCAAACTCGCATTTATTAATTCTGCCAAATTACAAATTCGGCAGAACAAGGAAGGCCTCGGGATTCGTTCGGGATGCCTTCGGGTTTGGGCATACGAGGATGCCAAAGTTGATTTGTTCCTCAGGGAGTTCCGATGCTTGCCTTACTGCGCTGTTGCGCCTGAGATTTGTCACTCGAACCATGAGACCTGAGCAAACATTATTCATCATATACTATTTTACACAATTCTTTCTCTATGTCTATATCATATTTATATGTAGTACCATTATAATCCTTAATATATTTCCCGCAAATAATATAACCTTCATTATGTATTTTCCCCTCAATAGTAATTATTATCTTAGGAGGAACTTTACACAATTCATAAGCAGACTTCTTGTGTAATATATTTAAAATCTTACGTTTATCCAAATTATTGCTGATTTTATGTATTCTATGATTATGATATGGTTCCTCAATAATTATGTTTTTACAATCATCAAGTTCCATGACAGATAAATTATGTTTGCTTGCGTCTATACAACCAACAAGGAAAGAGATAAACGCAATTAACAACACCTTACACAAACTTCTAATATAATATGATAAAACATTTTCCATTACTTAATAGCATTTTTAACAGAAGCATTGATATTAGTACTAAATTCATAGTCTGTTTTGTTTCCTGGATCAACTATAACCGTTGTATTATTCAATTCCTTTGTTTCTTTGAAAAGACGATTAGGGGTTACATAAATATAGAACAAATATTTTTCTGTACCAGTCCACAGAAACTTTATAATCACCGCACATCCAATTAAATGTCAACGGGTTCAAATTCAAGTCCTGTTAACTTTCTCTTATTATATTCCTCAACGAATCTTTCGCTAACAAACCAATCATGATTACATTTATCTATCATAAACAGGTCAAGTTTTTTCTTATAAAATGCTTCTGTCATTTTAATAGTACTAGAATATATTATGTGATAATCCTCTTCATCAGCCAGAAATTCATTCCACTTTTTAATAAATTCTTCGGAAGAGTAGATTTCTACCGGAATGATTTCATCTGTTTCGGCATCCGAAATGTAAAATTTACAGTTCGAGAAATCCAAATATTGCCAATTTTCTGATACTAGTTTCATTACATAATAGTCTTCAACCTTCTTTTTTCTTAAACTAGTTACCTTTCCTTTGTAGAAATGATGGACATCAAGATTTTGATCCTCCATAAATCTTTTCGCATTTTCATTAAGGAAAAATAATTCATTTCCAAATGCACTACTTAAAAAATCAGTATATTTAGCGCCACTAGCCAGCTTAAAGCCTGACAAATCTGGATCTACCGGTGGAAACAAAGGATTGTAGTCATAATACAAAGAATAAACGCCATTATCTTCATTCTCTGGTGAATACCCTTTTATAAAATCCCATACTTGTGGGAATTGTGATCCTACTTCTTTATTATCACATCCATATTCCAATTTATAATATCTCATAATAATTGCTCTTATATTGAATAACTATTTTATTTTCAAATCATTAAGCATTTGATTTAAAATTTCATCAACTTTTTTGAGGCAGTTTTATAATTTGCCTAACTGCTCTTGCGTTTTGTTTAGAACTCCGTCATAGGCAAACTTATATCCGCTCTTTGGCGATGAAGCGCCGTTCAGCCACTGTATGCAGCTTATGTTGCCGTTGTAACGCAAGTTTTTCACAATTTAAATTGATGCTTTACGGCGGTAAATATACAAACTATTTTATGAATGAAGCCTATTTCTGACAATATTTTGAAAAATAAATACAAAAAGTTGATTCTATGTAAAGCCAAATTTACCGCACAAACATTGTTCGCTTGCTGCCAAATCCTCTTCGGGATGCATTCGGGATTCGTTCGGGATTTTACAAACGACTGGCAGCTTATTTCTGAAGAGGATGTAAAATAAACTGTGTCATGAATAATAAAAGCATAAAAGCATAGTTTATTTTTATGATGTCGAATGAAGAAATAGATTACAGGCTAGCCGCCGAACAGTTGCGTAGCGGCAAGCCATTGTT
>Ga0256407_10001287_pt1 | contig 53985 bp, 38 predicted proteins | sample RumenRJG_04DNA_FD_193489 | JGI IMG/M metagenome (GOLD analysis project Ga0256407, IMG submission 193489) | Bovine rumen microbial communities from Lethbridge, Alberta, Canada - RJG_04 | ecosystem: Host-associated > Mammals > Digestive system > Stomach > Rumen | place: Canada: Alberta... | reverse complement strand
CCTGTTTTTTGCCATGAAGGACTCCGAATTAGTATTTGTGCTCGGCGGCAGCCTGATCGCTGCCTTCATGCTGGATCTGATCCTCTGTCATCAATTCAGGAAGCTGCTGCTGTACTTTTTGACGATAGTACCACTGAGCATTGTGTATTTGATAAATAAAACACCTTTTATCGACATATTGCTTCATCCTTCCCAATACAGAAATGAAAAGGGCCCCGGGGGCTGGATGACCATGCACCTGCTGGATTGGACATGGCAGCAGAAAATTGAGCTGATTCTGAAACAAAATCAGTGGTTCATAGATTTGCTCTATGGGAATATCATTATTGCTGTAGCATTTTTCCTGATCATAGCTGTCCTGGTTCTGTCGCTGCTTATAAAGCGGGTCAGATCAAAGACTGGAAAAGAGAAGGAAGATGGCGGAGAGGACAGAGCCCTTTTGCAGAGGAATGAACAGGATCAGGGGAGTCCGTTTGGATTCTATCTTGTTTTATTTATTGTAAGCACTGTCTATCTGATTTTTGGAGGCCTGACAGGTTTTGTCATAGTCCGTTACTACTCTTTTCTTTTCCCTGTTATTACCATACTGCTGTGGGCAGGAATATATAAGATGACAGAGGTCCTGGGCTGCAGGAAAGGGATACTGAAACTGTGCGGCTTTTTGACCATAGCTGCGGTTGTCATTGGTTTTTTCCATCCGGAGCATATAGAGTTTATCTATCCTGAAGACAGGGAGCTGATTGCTTCTCTGCAGGAAAGCGATATTCAGGATGCAGTGGTCTTGTGTATCGGGCATGAAAAAACGACACATGTTATCTATGACTGTGTGAATCTGATGGAAGACGATGCCAGGATTTATCCGGTCAGGGAAGGGGAGACGATGATCGACCCCAAACAATGCCCCCGGCGCTTTCTGATCTGGGCATTGTCCGGCCGTAATATCTGGAAGAATACGGGGGATCTTTTAAAAAACGGCTGTACGATCTCCATGTATGGAAAAACACATGCATCGGATGTATATCTTGTGGAACTCTTTAGATGAAAGGGTCAGACTTGACGACTTCTTATAATGAAAGGGTCGGACTTGACGGCTTTTTAGATGAAAGGGTCAGACTTGACGGCTTTTTGGATGAAAGGGTCGGACTTGACGAAAAGGAGCGTGCCTGTTCAGGGCCTTGCCGGACTGAGCAGGCACGCCTGTATTTGTGTCGCAGTTAAAAATAAACCCCCTGCTCTGCAGGGGGAGGGAAGATCTTCAGATAAAAGCAAACTCCCGTGATAAGATAAAAGTGGGTCTGCAAAACCACAAATAAAATATCACGGGAGGTGAGTGCCATGGGCACAGAAAACAGTTTAGCCCACACGAAATGGGAATGCAAGTATCATATAGTATTCGCACCGAAATACAGAAGGCAAGTGATATACAAGCAAATCAGGGCAGATGTTGGCCAGATTCTGGGGACATTGTGCAGGAGAAAAGGAATTGAGATTATAGAAGCAGAAGCCTGTCCGGATCACATCCACATGCTTGTAAGGATACCGCCAAAATATTCTGTATCAGAGATCATGGGGTACCTGAAAGGAAAAAGTTCGCTCATGATATTTGAGAAGCATGCAAACTTAAAGTACAAATATGGAAATCGTCACTTCTGGTGCAGAGGTTATTATGTTGACACGGTAGGAAAGAATACAGCTGCAATCAAGAAATACATCCAGAACCAGCTCAAAGAGGACTTGGAGTATGACCAGATGTCATTAGTAGAGTATATTGACCCGTTCACGGGTGAGCCGGTGAGGAAAAACAAGAAGTAAACCACTTGGAGTGGTAGTAGGAAATCAAAGCAAACCAGCAAGCCCCTTATGGGGCTGCGCCGGTGGAAGGAAGCACTGAAAGAGCCCCTTCAGGGGCAGCTGAGAATGTGGTGCGGCTGGCAGACCCTCAGTGCGCCTTCCGGGCGCAAGCGGGAAACAACCCCTTATAGGGGTGGAGCAGGCCACCGGCTGAGCCGGTGGTCCTGACTTTGTGGAAGCAGGAATCCCGTTTACCTGTGCCATCGGTTTCTGTTCACGCCTTATCGGGGCGTGAACAGCAGCTTGCGAAAAACGCATACCAATGCTCCTGAGTACGCGATTTTGAGCGCGCGATTTTCTCCGTAAACCCCGTGTTTTCCCGCTAAAACCGCCCGGAAACACCCCGGGTTTCGGGCGGGTCAGCGAAGAACTCTATCAGCAGCTGCCTTCCTGCGTCCCCAATGATTCGCTTTACTCGATAGTTAAAATAGTGTATTATGTTGGCAATATATCCCAAAAAACAAGTGGAGAACAATGACAGAATGAAAATAGCTATTCTGATTAACGATACTACATATACATATAATCTCAGAAGAGAAATCATCCAGCGGTTCATTGAAGAGGGACATGAAGTCTATATCGCAGCCGAGATCCTTCTGTTTGAAGATAAACTGAAGGAGATGGGGTGTCACCTTATTGCAGTGCAGGTTGGAAGACGTGGGACAAACCCTTTGTCTGATCTCGGCCTGCTGCTGGCTTATCGGAAGATCCTGAAGAAGTTAAAACCCGATGCTGTCCTTACTTATAATATAAAGCCGACTTCCTACGGGGGAATGGTATGCGCCATGCTCCATATCCCTTACTATCCCAACATCACAGGCCTGGGGACTCCTATTGAGAACCCGGGGAAGATCCAGAAGGTGGCGATCGCTCTCTATAAGACGGGAGTCAGCAGGGCTGAATGCGTGTTTTTCCAGAATTCTGAAAATCTGCAGTTTTTCCAGTCGCACGGGATGCTGCTGCCGGGCAGAAGGTACAGGCTGCTTCCCGGTTCCGGAGTGAATCTGAAGACCTATCCTCTGCTTCCGTATCCGGAGGGGGAGAAGACACGCTTTCTTTTTGTTGCCAGGATTATGAAAGAGAAGGGGATTGACCTCTTCCTTGCGGCCGCGCGGCAGATCATGCAGGAGAGAGACGACTGTGAGTTTCATATCTGCGGAATGTGTGATGACCAAAAGTATATGGAGACCCTGAACAGAGAGCAGGAAAAAGGTGTCATTGTCTATCACGGACAGCAAAAAGATATGCTTCCCCATTATCAGAGCTGCAGCTGCCTGCTTTATCCGTCATATTATCCGGAGGGTATGAGCAATGTCCTTCTGGAGGCGGCCGCCAGCGGACGTCCCCTGATCGTGGCCGACCGAAGCGGATGCAGGGATATCGTCGATAACGAAGTGACCGGCTATATAGTGCCGGTCAATGACGAGAAGGCGACGATCGAGGCGGCGAGGAGGTTCCTGCGGCTTTCCCCCGAAGAGAGAAAGGAAATGGGTATCAGGGGAAGAAATAAGGTGGAGAAGGAGTTTGACCGCGAACTGGTCGTCAATGCATACATGGAAGAGGTATGCGGGACCGGCAGTGCGGAAAACCGGAGTTCAGAAAAGGTGTAAACTGCATGGAATTCTTTCTTCTGGGGTTATTGGTTTCTGTTGCTTTAACGAACCATCTTCTGTTTAAGAAGAGATTGACCTCTTTTACGCTCATCATGGGCCCCTATATTGTGATTGCTCTGCTCAACAACTTTGTGGCAGTGAATTTTGGATTTTACAGGATCACGCACAACACTCTGTTCATGGTCCTGATCGGGTGTTTTACGTTTTTTGTCGGAAACTGTGTGGTTTATGCAGCTTCTTCGGGCAAAAAACTTGTGATAAGGGACACGATCCCCGGGGGGAGGGAGGATATTCTGTCGATCCCCAGGATCAAATGGTATGTCTCTGCAGTGCTGGCGGTCAGAATCCTGCAGCTGGCCCTTCTTTTTATGAAGAACGGGCTTGAAGCCATGATCATCAATGACTTTGAGCTGATGCTCACGCGGGGAGCGATGGGACATCTGATGATTTCCGTCTTCCCCCTGATCCCGGTCCTCTTCTATAACTGGGTGCTGGACAGGAAAGACCTTTACAGCCTCCTGCTCACTGCCATATACTTTATACTCGCGTTTGTAGAGACAGAGAAGGCTCAGGTACTGACCATCACGATCGCGGTATTTCTCTATTGCGCCTTCAAGAACAGGAAAAATCTGTACAAGGGCGGCGTAATCGTCGCAGCGATGATCACCCTGCTCTTTATCGGCAATTACGCGTCCAAATTCATTCTGCAGGGATACTTTGACAAAATCGGTGCGGAGTATTATACATACCGCCTGTGGAATTATATAGCAGGCAGCCTGATCAATTCGCGTGCCGTCACGGATATGTTCGCGGCCATCAGGGTCAACGGTTTCGATTATCTTGCAGATGTCCTTCTGGCCCTGCCCAACCTCTTTATCAAGGGCCTGACAGGCATGGAGATCGGCCCTGATGTGAGGGTGGAAATTCCTTATATCAGTGATTTCATGAGTGTCACCATCTTTGAGACCGGACGAAAAGCCCAGAAGGGAAACGTGATCTCTACCATGACCTATATTTTCGGCAACGGGAACTGGGCCGCCTTCGTTCTGGTGATGATATTCTGGGGCATTATATCGGAATATATACTGGTGCGCATGTACACAGACGGAAGAGACGCCAGCCTGATGGGCTGCTGCTGTTACATGGCTTTCAGCATGGTCTCTTTTTTCGGGACATATTATACATCGGCATCATTTACGGAGCGCCTCATCTACTGTCTGATCTGGGCTGTTCTGTTCAGTAAAAAACTGCGATTCCAATTCATCGGGGGGTCATCATGAGAATATGTTTCGTCACACATGCTTCAAACTACCACTCCAGGAAATGGGTCGGGTGGTTCGTGTCACGGGGACACGAAGTGCATGTTATTTCCTTTGCCTATGAAGACCTCCCGGGGGCAACTGTCCATTCACTGGCCAGCAAGGTGAAGACCAATGACAGCGACCTGAAAAAGCTGGGCTATCTGACACAGGCCGGCAGATTGAGAAAGCTGATCCGGGAGATAAAGCCGGATATCATAAATGTCCACTATGCGTCCAGCTACGGGACCCTGGCTGCGCTCTCAGGGATCAGGGGATATATCCTCTCTGTCTGGGGGCTTGATGTATATGAGTTCCCCCGCAAGAGCATCCTGCACAGGGAGGCGCTCAAGTTCAGCCTTGCCAGGGCCAGATACCTGTTTTCCACCAGCCGGGCCATGGCAAAGGAAGCTTCCCAATATACCCGGAAAAAATTCATAATCACTCCGTTCGGGGTGGATATGAGTCTGTTCAATCCTGACAAAAGGACCAGGCAGGCCGATGATACGGACTTTGTCATCGGCACTGTGAAAGCGCTGACTCCCAAATACGGTATAGATGTCCTTCTCAAGGCGGCCGCGATCGTTGCCGGGAAGAGGCCTGATATCAGACTGAAGCTGAGGATCACCGGAAAGGGCCCCTTCGAAGAAGAGTACAAAGAGCTGGCAAGGACTCTCGGGATCGATGATATTACGACCTGGCTGGGCTTTATTCCCCAGGAGGACGCTGCCAGAGAGTGGGCCAATATGGATATTGCCCTTGTCCCGTCTGTGGACGAGTCGGAATCCTTCGGGGTTTCGGCTGTGGAGGCCCAGGCCTCCGGTACGCCCGTTGTGATCTCTGATATTCCGGGCCTGATGGAGGCAACAAAACCGGGTTACTCCAGCATTGTAGTAAAGCGGAACAGCGAGGAGGAACTGGCGGGGGCGATCATAGACCTGTATGATTCTCCCCAGGAGAGAGCCAGACTGGCGGAAAACGGCCGGGCTTATGTGAAGAAGCACTATGACCTGGATGATTGTTTTGAAAAAATAGAAAAGTTTTTCCTGAAAAAATGCGGTCAGGAAGAAAAATCTGCGGGGCGGGATAAATGAATTATATATTGATGGAATACGCGGATAAAAATAATTTCACGGCAAGCAGTAAAGCCCGGGATGACGCGGCGGAGATCATCAAAAAGAGCGGCGCCGAGTTCATTCCTCTGTACCAGGCGAAATCGGGACATTCCAGGATCCTGTTTTCTATCGTGAAAAACTGCTTCAGCCTTGTGGCAAAGCTCAAAAAGGGCGATCATGTTTTTATCCAGTACCCTTATAATCCACAGATCGTGAACAAGGTGCTGATCGGATTTCTGGCGGGGGGAGCCCGCGGGAAAAAGGCAGACCTCTGCATTCTGATGCATGACATCAATTCATTCCGCTTTACGGATAATGCGGAGAGAAGCAGGAAGCTGAAGGAAGAGGCGGCTCTTCTGGGAAAGGCGCAGCATGTCATTGCGCATAATACCAGAATGATCAAACTGTTCCGCAAGTTCGGCTGCAAAGCCCGCCTGCATAATCTGGAGATGTTTGACTATCTGTACGAGGGACCGGAGGCTGAGGTCTCTTATTCCGGGATTCCCCGTGTCATTATCGCGGGAAATCTCCTGTATTCCAAGTGCGGTTATATTTATGATCTTCCGGATAATGGTGTGGATTTCGCCCTTTACGGAGTGAATTTTGAAGAGGACCGCCTGAAAAACAGCAATGTGGTCTATGAGGGGGCTTTTCCCCCGGATGATCTGATCCCTCACCTGAAAGGAACCTACGGACTGGTTTGGGACGGGCCTTCTCCCGAGACCTGCGCGGGAAATTTCGGGACCTACCTGAAATATAATGACCCGCATAAGTTTTCTCTGTATATAGCGTCGGGCATCCCTGTCATTGTTTGGGAGAAATCGGCCCTTGCCTCTGTTGTCAAAGAGCGGGGGATCGGCCTTGTGATCAGTAGTTTATCGGAGATAGCCGAAAAGGCGGCTTTGGTGACGGAGCAGGATTATCAGCAGATGAGGGACAATGTCCGGCAGATGAGACAGAAGATCACAGCGGGAGGACAGCTCACGGATGTGGTGACGCGGATCTGCAGTGAAGACGGAGTCTGACCGGCAAAGGACAGACTGTGGGGACAGCTTACCCGCATGTCGGAGGGAATGGGATGGCCTTTATTTTTACAATAGGATGTATTCTGCTTACGGGGCTGTCCTGTCTGAGTTCGCGCAGGGTTCTGAATGTTGTCGCCGTTCTCATCATTCCCTACGCAGTGCTGGCTCCGGTCAATAACTATATTATGACGGGGTTCGGCTTTTATCCGATCAACGACGAGGTACTCTGGATGCTCCTGGGAGCATTTGTCTGCTTTTTCCTCGGATCGGCGGCGGTGGACAGCTTTTTCTCACTGAGACAGTTACCGGGGGATACAGAACTCCGGGAAGGCAGGGACGGAATCTCAAATATCAACTGGAACGCTATGTTTTTCTATGCGCTCGCTGTTTCCCTGATCACTTTTCTGCGCCTGGCTTATTATGTGCGCGGGCACGGTATGGCGGCTGTGGGGCAGGAGGCTTTTTCAGGATATTTGACATCGGGGATACCGGGACATATTTTTCTCTCCAGTGCCCCCCTGGTTCCGGTCATGTTTTATTACTGGCTGAAAAACCCGGGGAGGATACGTTATCTGCTGGCTGTTCTCTGTCTGACAGGACTCTTCTTTATGACTCTGGTCAAATACCATGTGATCAGCGTCGCGATCGCCACTTATTTTCTGGCGGCCATAGAGGAAAAAAAATATCTGAAGACCGGCGGATTGCTCCTGGGTGCGGCAGGCACCAGCGTGTTTGTGCTGAATTACTTTATATCTTTCCTGGTCCGGGGTGTTGCCGGTAATATCGACAATTCCTTCTATATGAATCACTTCTGGAATTATGCGGCAGGATCTTTAGTCTATGACAACCGGATCTTTATCAACGGGATCCGTACAGATGTCAGTATTTTCTATAAGCTTGGTTCCTTTGTCGCCGCTCCGGTCAACCTGTTCCTGTACGGGCTGTTCGGACTCCGGCTGTTTCCCCACGACACCCTGAAACACTATCTGGTCGCGTCCAACGGGGAGAAGGGCAATGTCGTCGATGCGATCGGATATCTGTTCCCTTCCAAAGGCAGCATGGTGGATATTCTGGTGTTCGGAATTGTCATTCTGCTTCTTGGAGCCCTGTTTTCCTGGATCTATCACTCTTTATACCTGAAGAGCATCAGAGAGAACAGGCTGCCGGTCATGCTTGCGTATTTCATGACCTATTTTGTGTTTTTATCATTTTTCGGGACTTTTTACATCAACCTCGTTCCCTATGAGATCCTGTTCTGGTGCTGGGTCATGATGTTTGTATTCGATAAGAGAAATATATTTATTGCGTGAGCTGCCTTACACACAGACCGGACCGGCAGGCAGATGCCTGGAAGCGGAGCTGACAGGGGACATCCCCTGCTGCTGACAGCTGCCCTGAAAAAGAGACATCCCCTTGCCTGACCGGCATCCTGTAAAAGGAACATGCCTTCAGATGACCGGAAGCGGAGCTGATAAGGGGACATGGCCGCAGCCCTGATGGAGGAAAAAGATGATCGGTATTCTGACATTTCATGGATCACATAATTATGGCTCTGTGCTGCAGGCATACGCCACCCAGACCGCACTGAAGCAGTTGGGGCAGGAGAGTCAGATCATCAACTTCCGCATGCAGTCTCAAAAGGAGTACTACTCACTGTATACGGCAAAGTTCGGTTTTCCGATCATGGCCCAGGAGATGGTCATGATTCCTCTTCATATGAAGAGAAGGGAGAGAGGCCGGAAATTTGAGCACTTTATCCACAAATATCTGGTCTTATCCGGCGAGGAGATGAAGGACAGGGAAGAGCTGCGGAAGGTCCGCGGCTGCTATGACCTCTATTTGACCGGCAGTGACCAGATCTGGTCCAACCGGATCCCGGAGCTGGTGCGGTCAAAGGAGGACTTTACCGGAGTCTATTTTCTGGATTTTGTGGATGATGACCGCCGCAGGATCGCATATGCATCCAGCGTCGGGGAGATTACCCTGGAGGAACTTTCCGCCAAAAAAGACCTGCTGATGAAGTTTGACGCCATCTCTACCAGAGAGCAGTACGGAGTCGACCTCCTTGAGAACATAACCGGAAAGCCGGTGGAACTGGTCCTGGATCCGACCTTTTTGCTTGACAGGAAGGGCTGGAAAAAGCTCATAAAACCGGAGAGGCTGATCAAGGAGAAATATATTTTCCTCTATACCCTCCGCGGACTGAAGCGGGGGAGCAAGTGGAGAAAAGAACTGAGCCGTTTCGCAAAAGAGCGGGGACTGAAGTTTGTCGCGCTCTCTCCGTTTTTCCCTCTTGTGGGAAGCGGTGTTCATAATGTCGTCAATGCGGGTCCCCTGGATTTTCTCAATCTGATTGAAAACGCGGAGCTGGTATTCACGGATTCTTTCCACGGGACAGCTTTTTCGATCAATCTGAATAAACCTTTCTATTCCTTTGTGGGGAAGAACTCGGGTGATAACAGAAAAACCGGGATCATGAGATCGATCGGGCTGGAAAACCGCGGGCTGGAATCGATCGAAAGTGTCAGCGGGATCGATGATTATTCACTTGATTACACGGAGACGATCGATCGGCTGGAGGAGCTCAGAAATAAGAGCAGAGAGTGGCTGCAAAGGGCTGTGGCCGGCGGGGAGCCCACCGCGTAAGGGTTTTTTTGAAAAATTTCGAAAATTTTCGGAGATTTTCGGAGATTTTTGGAATGGGCTGTTCGCAGGCTTCCGCCGCGCTCTCCGGAATGCGGGACCAGTAAAGACCGATCCGGCAGGAAAGCTGGGCTGCGGTCATTGTTGTTGAGACGAAAATATGGACGATAAACTTGGTGAACTTAAAAAAAATACGCTTATAATCGCGATATCAAATATCGGAAGCCGGGCTATCCTGTTTATGCTGGCGCCGCTGTACTCTTATTTTCTGTCAAAGAGTCAGTACGGCACCATGGATTTGATCACTACCACAGTCAGCCTTCTGGGGCCGCTGTTCTGCCTCGATATTTATGAGGCCACATTCCGCTTCGCCAGTGACAGCGAGGAGGAAAAAAAGACAGTCTATTCTTCTTCCATGGCAGTGTGTTTTCTGGGCCTGCTGATGGGGCTTGTGGTGATCGCGGTCAGCTCGGCGGTCGGAAAGGGCAGCAATCTGATCGTCTTCACGGTCCTTTTTACCGTGCTGACAGTACTGAACAATGTGATGTCCCAGTTCGCCCGCGGGCAGGGAGCCATGAAGACGTTTGCGCTTTCAGGAATCGTCAACGCCATTTTCCTGCTGGCGTCAAATGTCGTCTTCCTCTATTTCCTGCACATGGAACTGCGGGGATGGCTCCTGTCCTATTTCATCGCGAAAATCATCACTTTCCTGTATCTGTTCTGGAGAACGGATTTCATTCACAGCTTTTCAGTAAAATATGTTGATAAGAGCTGTATCCGGAGAATGCTCAAGTACTGCATCCCTCTTATGCCCACTGCGATCATGTGGTGGATCATGAATATGTCGGACAGGTATATGCTGACATTCTTTCTGGGGACGGCGGTCACGGGAGTCTATGCGGTTGCGGGCAAGATCCCCAGCATACTGAGCGTCTTTGAAAACATTTTTTATCAGGCCTGGCAGACGACAGCGATCAAGTCCCTGATGGACAAAAACAGGGAAGCCCTCTATTCGGATGTGTTGGGAAAATACATCGAAGCTATAGCCCTGGGCTGCGTTATGATACTTATCGTCCTGCGGCCCTTCATTGAGTTTTTGTTTGCGGAGCCTTATCATCCTGCAACCGGCCCTGCACCCATCCTGGTCCTGTGTATAGCTGTACACGCGGTTGCGGGGAATCTGGGTGCGCTCTATACAGTATTTAAGGTGACCAGAGGCGCGCTGTTTACCTCTTGTGTCGGCGCGGCTGTGAATATAGGACTGAATCTGATTTTCATACCCCGTTATGGAATGGTCGGAGCAGCTCTGACGACTATTATCGGTTATACAGTCACACTGATCCTGCGCTGGTTCGATATCAGACGCTTTGCCAAACTGCATCTGAATGCTGCCAGGATCGTCCCGGCCCTCCTTGTGCTGCTCGTGCAGTTCGTGCTGTATTACAATTCTTCGGTGTGGTCTTATCTGATCCGATGCCTGATCGCGGCGGTCTTCCTCTTTATTGAGCGGGGATTTTTGCTGTCACTGCTCAGACGCAGATAAGGAAACAGGTCCCGGAGCAGATACAGAGACAGCCACTGAAACAGGCCCTGAAGCTGATACAGAGACAGCCACTGAAACAGGCCCCGGAACAGATACAGAGACAGTCGCTGAAACAGGCCTTGGAACAGATATTGAGTTAGGTTTTAAAGTGATGAAAACATCTATTTGCGAAAAAATTCTCTGCACAGGCTGCGGAGCATGTTCCAATATATGCCCGGCAGGGTGCATTGAGATGAAAGAGGAAGACGGCGGGTTTATATATCCTGTCATCGATCAGACGAAATGCCTGGACTGCAATGCCTGCTCCGGAGTATGTCCGGTCAACACGGCCCCGTCTGTACATGCGGCGGACTTTTACCTGGGCTGGCACAAAGATCCGGAGATCCTGGCAGCAAGTTCATCGGGCGGCCTCTTTTCGGCCTTTGCTGACCTGATCCTTGCCAAAGGCGGTGCGGTGGCTGGTGTTGACATGGACTGCCGGACAGGAGATCTCCGCCACATCCTGGTGGAGAGGCCTGAGGATCTGTATAAGCTCCGCAAGAGCAAGTATTATCAGAGCTTTACGGCGGATATATACAAGTCAGTCGGAAAACTGTTGAAAGAAGGGCGGTATGTCCTGTTTTCGGGGACGGCCTGCCAGTGCGCGGCTTTAAAAAACTACCTGGGGAAGCGGTCTGAAGACGACCATCTGCTGATGATCGATGTGCTCTGCCACGGTGTGACCAGCAAAAAGATCGTCCGCTCCTACCTCAACGGAAGGGAGAACCATTATCGCAAAAAGATCGTCTCCTATGCCTTCCGTGTCAAGGGCAATGAAGGCGGGTGGCAGAACGGCGGCGGAACACAGGTGAAGCTGGAATTTGCAGACGGTTCCAGCGTGATCGAAAACAGGTTCCTGGACACCTTCTTTGTCGGCTTCAACCACAATCTGATCCTCAGAGAATCCTGCTACAGGTGCAGATTTACCGGCACGGACCGTGTTTCGGATATCACACTTGCGGACTTCTGGGGGATAACAGCTGAAGATGTGGCGGAGGAGCAGCTGCAGAAGGGAGTGTCCGCATTTTCCGTCAATACAGAAAGGGGACGGGCTGCCCTGGCTGAGGTGGAGGACGCGGTCTCTTATCAAAAGACGGACTCTGAAAAGGTAGTGTCCAACAATCTGGCATTCAACAGACCGCAAAAGAGGCCTCCGGAGAGAGACCGTATTCTGCGGGAACTGGAAACGAATGATTATGATACGGTGATCCACAGTCTTCGGAAAAAGTATTACAGAGGCCTCCGGATCAAAGGAATCCTGGAAAAGATCATCGGCAGCGGCCGTTATCAACAGCTTAAGAATATGTATCACAGAAAAAAATCCTGACAGCCCTTAGGCAGCCTTAAATATTTTCATTTTGCAGCTATCTGCTGTGACGGGGCTGTGATAATAAAGGCCATAATAACTGAAATGATAAAAAAGAGAAGACTGGTCAGGATGTCTTTTCATCAGCATGCAGGCGCAAATGACCTGCAGGGGAGCATTTGAATGAAAAAATCGGGAGATAAGGTCTTTGATATTCGGGATTATATAGCGGAACTCTTCTATGCCTGGAAGCAGATCGCCCTGGTGACGATACTGATCGCGGCAGTGATCGTCTGTTTCGGGGCTTTCAGGAACTGGAGACAGTCGAAGGCGGAATCCCGGACGGAACAGGAAAAGGGACAGACGACTGCTGTCTCTGCAGCCCGCGCAGCGCTGAGTGATTCGCAGGCGGAGGAAGTTGAAGCCCTGTACAGCCAGCTGCTGACTTACCAGGATTACAGGCAGCTTCTCCAGATAGAATTCTCCGCACAGTCAAAGACATATGAGGGCAGGGATAAGTCCATGCCCCTTATGAAGTCGAGTTATAAAGTGACGGCGGCCGTTGAAGGAGAGGAAAGTCTCTATACAGAGTTTTGTCTGAGCGGATCTGACTGCGATTCCATACAGAAGATCCTTCCGGACGTGGAGTCCATGGCAGATATTCAGAGATACGTCAGGTTTGAAACACTGTCGAATTCAAGTCCTGAAATCATAAACGGGCAGGATGGTTCCGTGGAACCTGCTTCTGAATACATTCTGAATGTCTATATTCTGGGGCCGGATAAAGACGGCTGCAATAAGGTCTGGAAGATCGTTGATTCAGCCCTGAAAAAAGAGTGCAAGACATTAAAGAAAATTGATGCCCGCGCTGATCTGGAGTTTATCCAGAAGTCTTTCGGCTACAATAATTATGCCTTTTTCGCTGCAGCCGGCCAGAACCTGTTCGACAATGTGCAGAAGGCTGATACGGTGATAATCAATCTGCGGAATAATATTATTGATAAACTTTCCAATGAGCAGAAAGAATATTTCCTGGCGCTGCGATATCCTGAGATCAACTCGTCGGCCAAGTCTTCGGGGGGGAAAGCGAAAAGCCTGAAAGACTGCTTCAGCAAAAAGCTTCTTGTACTCGGAATCCTTCTCGGCCTGTTTTTTACCTGTGGAATCAAATTGCTGCAGTATCTGACAAACAGCGTGATCCATGTAAGAGAGGACCTGGAGCTTACATACGGTCTGTACGTCCCGGCTGTCTTTTATAGCAGGACTTCTAAAAAACAGCTGTTTTCCGGCATTATCAGAAAGCTGCGGCGGGCGGATTCGGCATCCAGGGAAGTAAAGGCCGCGGTTGCTGCAGCTGATATAGACAGGATGATCCGGAAATCGGATATAGATTCCCTGTATTTTCTCAGAACGACAGATAATAAACAGGATAAACTGGTGGCGGAGACGATCGCCAAAGCGGTGGAGGGTGATACGTCAGGCAAATGTGAGACTGTCACAGGAAGCCCTCTCGGAAGCACGGAGGAAATGAAAAGATTCCTTGGTCAGGACAACGTGGTCCTGCTGGTCCACGCCAGAAAAACCACAAGAGCCGACCTGGAAAGCATTCTCAAGCTCTGCGGCAGGCACAACATCAATATCCTTGGGACAGTCCTGATCGCGGAGATATGAGGAGGACCCTGTGCTGTCCTTGCACTTTAGAATAGGGAATGCTATTATGCATAGAGAGATTTCAGACAGGTTTTAATAGGTAAAAGAGGATACAATATGCGTAAATCCGATGAAAAGACAATAGATTTCAGAGACTTCTTTGCGGAGTTTCTATATAGATGGAAGTCTGTTTTGATCATTACTCTGATCGCGGCTGTGCTGGCTGCAGGTTTCGGCAGGACTCAGAACGCGAAACTGAGAAAGCAGGCTGCTGCCGCCAAACAGGCCGCGGCAAAAGAGATAAATCTTGAGGAAGAGATAGAGAAGTTAAAGGAAGAAAAAAGGGGAATGATTACCGATGCTGAAGCTGAAGATGTCGAGCGTATTTACGCACAGTATCGTTCCTATCTTGACTTCCGCAATATGTATCAGGATGAATTGCAAAGCTACAACAAGGCTTATGACAAGACCGGCGAGGACATGCTGATCAAGCGTGTCAATTACAGGCTGCTCACTTGCCTTGAGGGGGGTGAAACCCATTTTTCCGCTTATTCACTTGATCTTGAGGATTATAAAAAGATTGTCAAGATTCTTCCCGATGCCAATTCTCTTTCGGCAGCTTACAAACATGTATATTTCGGTGCCCTGGCATCTCCTGCCACAGAGGTGAAAAATCTCGGTGAACCGGCCAGGGACTATCCGACAGAGTATTTGATCACTGTTGAAATGATTGGAAATACCAGGGATATCTGTGACGAAATATGGGGAGTGGTCAAGGAAGGATTCGACAGGAAGCTGAAGGAACTGAAAAAACTGGATCCTGATATAAAGCTGGAACTGGTCAATACCAACTATCGCGGCAATATTTATGAATACTTCATCGGAAGAGAACAGCCGGTTTTCGACAGTATCCAGAAAATAGACAACATGATCAATACTCTTAAGACTCAGGCTATTGACAAATTCACGGAGGAGCAGATGGCATATTATAAAGTGCTGGCGAATCCTCAGAGAGGCCTGGTCGAAAAAGGCGTGATCACCATCAACGGACTGAACGCGGGTGCTCAGAGCATGGAGACGCCGCCGCAGTTCCTGAGCACAAAGGTCATGGCCCTGCTGGGCATACTGGCGGGATTGTTCTTATCTCTCATTTTCACGCTGATCAGGTATCTGTACAGCGGAGCGGTCAGGACCGGACAGGATATAACGGATCATTATCAGATTCCTGTACTGGCCACCTTTTTCCTTTCCGGGAAAAGGAAGGGACCCTTTGCCGGTCTGGCACGCAGACTTCTCCGCGCGGATTCTATCGGACCGGAGATAAAAGCCGATATGGTCGCTGCTGATGTATGCGGAGCTGTCCAGCGGGAGGGAAGTGATTCGGTCTATATCATAGAGACAGGCTGTGATTCGGGAGAAGGAGAGATCGCGTCTGTGATCGAGCGCTCGATCGCAAACTGTGAACCTTCCTTCAGCGTATCTTCCGGAACTCCTCTGACAAATGTAGAGGATATGCACAAGCTGGGGCAGCAGAACAGCGTGCTGATCCTTGTTCACAATAAGAAAACACTCATAACGGATGTCGAGAAGCTGCTGGATTTCTGCAACAGGCATTCCGTCAAAATACTGGGTGCTGCGAGTATAGTGGATATCTGATTCGGAAATTACACTGCTCAGCGGTTCCAATTCAAATTCAGTTACAATTTGGCAGGTATTAAATGAGAATTATTATACACTCGGACGAATACTATCCTACTGCTCAGGCATGTGCCTACAGAATGCAGGTCTTTACAGACACTTTCATGGAAATGGGCGATGACGTCACAGTCATTACAAGTTCTGCCAACAAAATGAACGGAACGATTGACAGCGCCGCGCACAAAGAGAAGATTATTTATGCCCCGGCGGTGAGGATGACAAAGAAGTCGACACCTATGAGGCTGTTGAATAATCTGTCCTTTGCGGTCACTTCGGTTCTCTATTCTTTTGGAAGCGGCAAGGCGGATATTGTAATTTCCACTTCCCCGCCTCCCCTGATCAGTCTGTCCGGGTGGCTGATCGCGAAAAGCAAAAAGGCCAGACTGATCTATGATGTCCGCGATATATGGCCGGATGTCGCTCTGGAGATGGGCAGTTTCACGGAAAACAGTTTCATGTGCAGTGTCTTCCGGGCCATTGCCCGCTTTATGTATAAACACGCTGATATCGTGACGACGGTCTCTCCCGGAAAAGTCAACAAGATCAAGGGCTATGTCCGGGACATCGGAAAAGAAAAGGGAAAGAATTCCGGTGAAGACAAGGTCTGGCTTGCGGGAAACGGCTTTGATGAGAGTGTGAGCCGGAGTGAATACTTTCAGTCTGTTGTCGATGAGTATGGACTGGAGGACAAATTCACCTGTGTCTACATAGGAAATATAGGACTGGCCCAGGGTCTGGACTCACTTTTAAGAGTGGCGGCAGAAACCAGGCACAAAGATATCCAGTTTCTCCTGTTCGGAAAGGGAGCCGAGAAAGAGATGCTGGAGAAAAAGGCGCAGGAGGAAGGTCTGACTAATGTCAGGTTCTGCGGGCCGATTGAACACAGTAAGGTGTTTTCGGTTCTGAGTAAAGCCAAGCTGAGTTTTATTTCACTCAAGACCAGCAAGATGAAGGATTCGGTACCTACAAAGGTTTATGAATCGCTTGGAATCGGCTGCCCGGTGCTTCTGGTCGCGGAGGGAGATTCGGCGGAGATCGTTGAAGAAGCCGGACTCGGGATACATATTTCTCCGGATAATACAGATCAGCTTGTAGACAGATTCGATGAGATGATCGATCATTATGACGATTATCTGGTCCACAGGGACAGCGCGATTCATTTGATGCACAGTAAGTATTCCAGACAGAAAATTGCTGAGGAACTGGAATTAAAGCTCAGAGATTTATGTAAAGCAGAGAGGTAACAACATGGTAAACGTCATCGGACTGGGTTATATTGGTCTTCCGACCGCCTTAATGCTGGCTTCCCACGGTGTGGAAGTCATCGGCACTGATTATAACAGTGAGCTGGTCGCGACTTTAAACGCAAATAAGACAACATTCAAGGAGGAAGGGCTTGAAGAGCTTTTCCATGAGGCAGTAAACGCGGGTATTAAATTTACCACGGAGTATCAGGTGACGGACACTTATATTGTATCCGTACCTACGCCTTATGACAGATTCAGCAAAAAGGTAAATCCCGTTTATGTAGTTGAAGCTGTCAAGGATATCCTGAAAACCAATCCCAGGGGAGCAAAGATCGTCATTGAGTCAACTGTCTCCCCCGGCACCATTGAAAGGCAGATCCGTCCTGTCATTGAGCAGGCAGGATTTAAGACAGGGGAAGATATCCATCTCGTCCATGCGCCTGAGCGTATCATCCCCGGAAATATGGTTTACGAGCTGCTCCACAACAATCGTACTATCGGTGCTGACAACAGAGAGATCGGTGAGAGCATTAAAGAGCTGTACTCCTCTTTCTGCCAGGGACAGATCGTAGTGACGGACATCAAGACAGCCGAGATGACCAAGGTCGTGGAAAACACTTTCCGCGCAGTCAATATTGCCTTTGCAAACGAACTGGCGAAAATATGCCGTCACGACGAAATGGATGTATACGAGATCATCAGGATCTGCAATATGCATCCCCGTGTCAACATTCTTCAGCCCGGTCCCGGTGTCGGCGGCCATTGTATCTCCGTGGATCCCTGGTTCCTGGTTGGAGACTATCCATCTCTGGCTAAGGTCATTGATGAATCCATGAAGACTAACGACGGAATGCCGGATTTTGTGCTCAACAGAATCTATGAGATTATGAAGGAGAATGGAATGACCGATATCACCAGAGTCGGTCTGTATGGTCTCACTTACAAGGAAAACGTCGACGACATGAGGGAATCCCCTACTCTTCAGCTTCTCGAGAGCCAGGAACGTCATCTGGCGACAGGCCTGAAGGTATATGATCCTTATATTAAAAAAGACGTTGTACAGAATCAGTATCACGACCTGGATACTTTCCTTGACGCAGTGGATTTCGTGGTGGTCATGGTCAAGCATAATGAGATCATCACTAACGAACAGAAACTGAGTGGAAAAATCATTCTGGACTGCCACAATGTGATCTCACTTCCTGATGTTTATCACATTTGACCGCTGAAAGGTTTTCTAATCGGGGTTGAAAGATTTTCGAATTAGGTTAAAGGCTGGATGATATGAAAACAATCATGCTTGTGTTTGGGACGAGACCGGAAGCGATCAAGATGTGTCCTCTCGTCAATGAATTAAAGACAAGAAAGGGAATCAAGACAGTAGTTTGTGTCACCGGACAGCACAGGGAGATGCTGAATCAGGTATTGGATACCTTTCACGTCGTTCCGGACTATGATCTGGGAATCATGAAAAAGGAGCAGACCCTGTTCGACATTACATCGGGTGTCCTCAACAAGATCCGGGAGGTTCTGCTGGAGGTGCGGCCGGACGTGGTCCTGGTGCACGGTGATACGTCGACGACTTTTGCCGCGGCGCTGGCTTGTTTTTACCTGCAGATACCTGTCGGGCACGTGGAAGCCGGCCTTCGGACCAACAATATCTACAGTCCTTACCCCGAAGAATTCAACAGACAGGCGGTCAGCATTATCAGCAGGTACAATTTCGCGCCTACAGACGTGGCCGCTCAGAATCTGATCAGAGAGGGCAAGGATCCCGCGACCATACATATTACCGGGAATACCGTCATAGATGCCATGCAGCACACAGTCCGCGGGGATTACACGCATCCTGAACTGGACTGGGTCGGAGATAACAAAATGATCTTTATCACGGCTCACCGCAGGGAAAATCTGGGCGAGCCCATGCATCAGATGTTCCGCGCCATCCGCAGGGTTCTTGACGAGCATCCGGACTGCAGGGCGGTCTATCCGATCCATATGAATCCGGTTGTGCGCAGGGCGGCAAAGGAAGAACTGAGCGGATGCGAGAGGATCCACATTATAGAACCGATTGAGGTCTTTGACTGCCATAATTTTGAAGCCAGGTGCTTCCTCTGCCTGACGGATTCCGGCGGGATCCAGGAGGAGTGCCCTTCCTATGGAAAACCGGTTCTTGTCATGAGGGATACTACAGAGAGACCGGAAGGAATCAAGGCAGGTACTCTCAGGCTGGTAGGGACAGACGAAGAAGTCATCTACAGCAACTTTAAAGAACTTCTCGAAAAAGAAGATTCCTATCAGGCTATGGCGCAGGCCTGCAATCCCTACGGGGATGGGCATGCATGCAAGAGAATCGCGGATTTCCTTGAGACAGGGAAATATGAACCCTGGAAACCTCTGTACAGCAATTAAGAACATTTTTATCGGCCATGCGGCTATGTGATTCCATGAGCTCTGCTCATTGGGACAGGTAAGACATCGTGGTGCGACTATTTTGAAAAGCCGCCGGGGACAGCTGGATTGATCCATTGCAGATAATGATTCAATCGGACCTGCCCCCAGCGGCTTATTTTTGTTTCCGTTGTGTCAGGATAGGGAAGGAGTGCAGACATGCAGAGTTACAGACCGACATATCATGCAAGTGTTTTGTCAGGATGGGCGAATGACCCCAACGGTACGATCTTTTATAACGGAAAAGCGCATCTTTTTTTTCAGCATTATCCATACAAGCCCGAGTGGGGAACGATGCACTGGGGGCATTTTGTCACGGATGATTTCATTAAATGGGAAACCCTGCCGCTTGTCCTGGAACCGGATCAGGACTATGAGGTAGTCTGCGGATGCTGCTCCGGCAGTACCATCGAAAAAGACGGGAAACTGTGGCTCATGTACACTGCGGCACAGCCCGAGCGGCAGCGGCAGTGTCTGGCAGTCTCCACGGACGGGGGAGTTCATTTTGAAAAAAATCCTGACAACCCCATCCTGACGTCAGGCATGCTCAGCCCGGAGGTCACGGAGACGGACTGCCGCGATCCCCGCATGTTCCGAAAAGACGGCGATTACTACTTTATCGCCGGTGCCCGCGTATTGACTAAAGACGAACTGGAGGCGCTGACGTCCCATGGCGCAGCCGGAACCAGTGGTGATGGAAGAGATGTCTGTACATCCATATCCGGTTCTGCAGCCGACGACACCGGCTCCGGGAGCTCCGTCCCCGTTTCTTCCGCCACCGGGAGCTCCGTCCCCGTTTCTGCTGCCTCCGGGAGCGGAAAGGAAGCGGGTCTTTCCTCAGCACAATGGACAGCTCCGGCATCAGGGCTTGAGATGGACGTCCGGCCTCCCTCCGCGGGGTCTGCCTCCGGTGCGGAAGAAGAGGAGAAGGCAGGGTATGGAAACCTGATCCTCTGCCGAAGCAAAGACCTCCTGCACTGGGAATATGTCGGCCACCTGCTGGACAGGGACACAGAGGGACAGATTCCTCTGGGCGAAGAGCATTTCCGTCTGAACGGCGTCTATGAATGCCCCGACTATATTGTTCTGGACGGCAAAGAGATCATTCTCTCCAGCCCGCAGAATCTGCCTCAGATCGGCAAGGCCTACCAGAATGTGCACTCGGGTATCTATATGTTCGGGGAACTGGATTTTGAAAGCGGGCGCTTCAGAGTCGATGAGATCGGAGAAGTGGACAGCGGCTTTGACTTCTATGCCGCCCAGACACTCCGCATGCCGGACGGAAGAGTAGTGCTGATCGCCTGGAAAGAGATGTGGGACAGGAATTTCCCCACCCGGACAGAGGGTTGGGCAGGTACCTATACTCTGCCCCGTGAGATGAGCGTGGTCGACGGCAGACTGGTCCAGAAACCGGTCCGTGAGATCGGAAAATACCGCAGAGGCAAAGTCACTTCTGCTTGTCTGCAGGCGGATGACACCAGCCTTTCTGTCGAGGGAGTCTGCGGCAATACGATTGAAATCAGGGTCACGCTTGAACCGGGCACCGCTGCCAGGTCGGGACTGAAACTGTTCTGCGGAAGCGAGCATGAGACGCTTGTCTATTACGACAGGGCGGAAGGAGATATTGTATTCGACCGCAGCAGGTCGGGCATACCATTTACCGGCCAGGAAGAGGATGTGGACCGCAGGGTCTGCCACATCGGCGCAATGGATTCGATCGACCTTCACTTCTTCCTGGATGTGAGCTCGATCGAGGTCTTTATCGACGGCGGACATTATGTCATGACCGGCAATGTCTATCCGGAGATCAGTCAGGACACCGGCGTCAGGTTTTTCGCGGAGGGCGGCAGCAGCACATTCCGCGGCCTTGTCAAATATGACATAGTGGTCTGAATGTGTGGAGCAATGCGGGAGCTCGCAAGAGCTGAGCAGCGCATATAGCGGAGCAGCGCGCAGTTTATCTACACATGATTGCGGATGCAGGACCATGGTCATAAATAGAAATAAACATCGGGCAGGCGGCAGCAAGTCCGGATATGTCTGCATATAAAACAGCCGTCGGGGACAGACAGATTACCGATTACACCAAATGATTCAATCGGACCTGCCCCCGGCGGCCTGGCTTTTATCTCAATACATAAAAAATCAAAGCTTCGCTCAATAATCTGTTATAAGTCCTTTTGTCTCACGCATAACTTTGGTTTCTTTCTCCTCTTTTCTTCTTTCATAGCGTCTGAATTCTTCGAATCCTCCGCCTGCCACATCTTCCAGCGTTTCGTCTGCAACAACTGTCTCAGAAGGAATGTCATTCTGGGGGATTAAGTCTTTATCAAGTTTTTCCATTGCTCTTCCTCCTCTTCGATTGTTTGGATTATATTAAAAGGTGACGATAATAGTATACAATAATAAGAATATTTTTCTATATAAGATTGGTGGAGACAGCCGGAGACAAAGAACCGTCCCCTGTCTCCGCCCTGTCTCCCGGCTGACTTTTGGCGTCTTTACTAAAGCATGGTGAGATGATAAAATGGTACGACAAAATGACCTTTGCAGAGTATATATGCCTCTACAAAGAATACCGGTGCTGAATAGTGCGCTGCGAGGGGCTTTGATCAGGTTTGAATGATACTCTGAATATAACATTCTTATCCGGCAAAGGACTGAATATTTATACATAGAAGATTTGGATAACAGGACGGTACGATTAATGCAATTCAATAGTTATGGCTTCATTCTGTTTTTTTTACCCGTCACAGTATTACTCTATTTTTTTGCCAATAAGATTAAGCCGGTTTTCGGAAAGCTTGTCATCATTATAGCAAGCATCATTTTTTATTCATGGGGCAGGATCAATATGCTGCTCTATCTGGGAATCAGTTTGCTGATCAATTACGGCTCTGCCCTGGTCATTAAGAAATGGAAGATCCGGAATCGGCTGGTACTGGCTTTGCCGATCATAGTAAATGTGGGAATGCTGGTATATTTTAAGTACCTGAATTTTGCTATCAGCAACATCAATTCCCTTTTTGGAAAGAAATTTCCCCTTCAAAACATCATTCTTCCGCTGGGAATCTCATTTTACACCTTTCAGCAGATTGCGTATATTGTGGTGACAGAGCAGGGAGAGCTTGAAAATAATGATCTGATCGATTATCTGGCATATATTCTGTACTTTCCAAAGCTGGTTATGGGGCCAATTATCGATCCTGTAGATTATATTTCGCAGCTGAATCAGGCTGAAAGAAAAAAAGTAAATTTAACAAATCTTGCGGTCGGCATTAAGATATTCAGTCTGGGTCTGCTCAAAAAGGTGCTGATCGCGGACACTTTTGCCACTGCAGTTTCATGGGCTTATACAAATCTAGATGCGGCGACGTCTATGGACTGCCTGCTGCTTGTCCTGTTTTATACGTTTGAAATCTATTTTGATTTCAGCGGCTACAGTGATATGGCGGTCGGAATATCATCGATGTTGAACATAGATCTGCCCATGAACTTTGATTCGCCCTACAAGGCTGTATCCATCAGGGATTTCTGGAAGAGATGGCATATATCTTTGACAAAGTTTCTGACCAAATATATTTATATTCCGCTTGGCGGCTCCCGTAAGGGAGAAGCTTTCACTTATCTGAATACACTTATCGTTTTTTTGGTAAGCGGATTATGGCACGGGGATAACTGGACATTTGTCTTATGGGGACTTCTGCACGGTCTGCTAAGCTGCTTTGACAGGATGTTTGACCGGGTGGAAGAAAAGATATTTAAGCCTGTACGGCGGCTTTGCACCTTTGCTGCAGTGAGCGTTCTCTGGCTTTTATTCAGCGCTCAATCTGTTGGACAGTGGAGAATGATCTTATCGAAGGCTCTTCATATGCAGAGCACAGTTGTAAGCGAGGGCATGATGGCCGCGTTTGATCTGCCCGAGAACCAACTCATCTATAACCTGACAGGATTGAATGAATTTGCCGCAAATTTACCCGGCTTGAATATGGTCATATTTATCCTTGCCGCATGTTTGATCTGTTTCGTTCCCGAGAACAATTATAAGAAAAAACACATCCTCAATACAGGCTCGCTCCTTCTCGCCTCACTGGCTTTTGTATGGGGCGTTTTATGCCTGGGAGCAGAGTCGACATTCGTATATTTTGGTTTTTAAGAGGAACTTATGAAAGTAAAAATATGGCTGACCAGCTGGCTGGTGATTGTTATATCAGCACTTAGCGCCTGCGGATACCTGGCATTTACCATTGATCCGTTTATTCATTATCGTAAACCTGATCTGGACAGATACTTTTATCGTCTGGATAATCAAAGAAGTCAAAATGATGGAATCATAAAGCACTTTGATTATGATGCTATGATAACAGGGACTTCTTTGACGGAAAATTTCAGAACTACGGAAGCAGATCGATTATTTGGCTGTCATTTTATAAAAACCCCTTTTTCAGGTGCATTATATAAGGAAATTAATGACAATATTAATAATGCAATTAAAAATAACCCTGACTTGAAGATCGTAATACGGTGTTTGGATATAGGACGATTCGATACTGCCAAGGACGAAGTACGTGATGATCTGGGACACTACCCGACGTATTTGTATGATTCCAATCCTTTTAATGATGTTGAATATCTTTTAAACAGGGACGTCGTTTTCGAAAGATCTTTAAAAATGACACTTGAAAAGGACGAGGAAGGATTTGAACCCGGAATAACATCGTTTGATAATTACTCAAGATGGCAGGATAGGAACACATTTGGAAGAAAGACTGTGTTTCAGGAGGGAGTAAAGACAGAAGACGCAGAGGAGACGTACTTATCTGATGATGTAAAGCAAATTATCAGGGAAAACATTACACAAAATGTGACAAACCTGGCAGATGAACATCCTGAAATAGACTTTTATTATTATTATTCTCCATACAGCGCTGCTGTCTGGGACAAATGGAAAAGAAACGGAACCTTATATGAGCACCTGGAAGCTGTCAGATATGTGACAGAGCTTATTCTTCCGCATAAGAACATACACCTTTTTTCCTTTAATGGAAGGACAGACATTATTACTGATCTGAATAATTACAAGGATGAAACTCATTATGCCTGTTGGGTCAACAGCCTGATACTGAAATGGATCCATGATGGAAAATATCAGCTTACAGAGGATAATTACAAGGACAGGCTGAAACAGGAATATGACTTTTTTACAACATTTGATTATTCAGGTTTATATGATCAGGAAGATTATGAAGCAGATTATTATGCAGGTGCCCTGCTGAATCAGGAACTGACCGGCATAAAGCCCCTGGATGTTCTTCATGATAAGAAGGCCGGTGCTGTTATCAGCGGAGCGGAGTACCGGTCTGATGAAAACGGTCAGCCTGTTGTAGATTGCAGAGGTTCTTTATCAAGAGAACCGGAAGGGGAAAACCTTGCGTATTATCTGAGGGAAAAAGAATATATAGGGATAAGGTTCGATGTTAACCTTGACAAAGGATATAATTATCTGGCCTTCGACGGTCAGAAGATTGCCGGCCGCGGATGCCTGACAGCTTTTATATATGATTCCGGGGGAAAGCTCCTGAAAAAGGCAGAAGCAAATGATAAAGACCTGGATCACAAGGTTCATCAATATGTGATAGACCTGTCTGTGTTTAGTGGAAATGTAACGGTCATTTTAAATGGCGGTTATGTTGATCATACAGGCGGTGCGGATCCGGAGTATCAGTTCAGCAATATTTTTATGTATTAAGGGGTTCTGAAAAAACTACGCCGGGGATGTGGATGCACATATCCCCGGCGTAGTCTTGCTCACGACTACAGGAAAGAATGACAAATGGAAATGCAACATAAGAATAACTCATCCAGCCATAAGAATAACCCGTCTGGCCATCAGAATAACTCACCTGGCCATCAGAATGACTCAAATAGTAATATTTCAATCTCGATCGTTATACCGGTTTACAATGAAGCGGAGAATATAGGGAAACTGTTTGAAGAGACAAAGGCGGTCTGCGAAGCAGGAATAGACGGTCATTCCTTTGATTACGAGATCATCATAGTCGACGATGGATCTGTGGACGGTACGGACAGGGTCTGCCGTTCGCTCAGCCCGCTGACATATATCCGGTTCCGGAAGAATTATGGACAGACTTCCGCCCTCGACTGCGGGTTTAAGGCGGCTTCAAAGGACCTGATCGCGGCTATGGACGGGGATGGTCAGAATGATCCCGCGGACATTCCGGAAATGATCCGCTTTCTGATGAAGAACGACCTGGATGTCGTGTCCGGCTGGCGCAGGAGCCGGCAGGATTCCTTTATGAAACGTTTTGTGTCACGCGGAGCCAATCTGCTGCGCTACATGATCATTCATGACGGAATCCATGACAGTGGGTGTACTCTGAAAATCTACAGGCGGGAATGCTTTGAGGATCTGACGCTCTTCGGGGAACAGCATCGTTTCATACCGGCCCTCCTGAAGATCCGGGGCTTTCAGGTCGGTGAGATGGAAGTCAATCACCGTCCCAGGCTCAATGGACGATCGAAGTACAGCCTTTTGCGGATCGTGAAGGGCTTCCTGGATATGCTGTCTGTCTGGTTCTGGAGCAAATACGCCAGCCGGCCGCTGTACCTGCTCGGAGGTTTAAGTCTGGTCTTCTTTATTCTGGCTATAGTCTTCGGAGGCTGGACAGTGGTGGGCTATTTTCTGACCAGACATATGCGATATTTTATTATACAGATGATATTGGCGGGCTTCTCCTTTATAGCAGGTATGCTGCTGATGATAACAGGGCTGCTGGGCGAAATGATGATGAAGACTTATTTCAACACTCAGGGAACCCTGCCCTACCGTGTAAAGGAGAAGGTGACGATCAGGGAAGGACAGGATTGTGCTGACATCAGGCACACTTGTGGCGGGTGATGCTGCTTTGCGGAATGTTCCTATACACGCCCTATCGAGGGCGCGTATAGGAGTAACGTACGAAAATCCCCTTTCCAAATCGCTGCGCGATGGGATTTTCGTCGTAACCCCCGGGTTTTTCGCGAAAAAACACTGCTTCGCATTATCGAAAAAAACGCCTCGAATTTCGTGCCGGTCTGAAAAGTAACTGTATAATCTCTATGCTCTATACTTTTCAGAATATCATTTATTTTTTGCGGATAAAACGATATAATAAATATAATAAAATGATGTTAAGGTCAAAAGGTACCCGATGGCACTGAGGATCGTCAATGAGCACAAACAACCGAAGGGCCTTTGCGGGCACCCGCCCATGGCCACAAATATGTAAGAAGCAGCGATGAAAGCGGCAGAAAATGCCGGGGCCGCTTGAGCATTTCTGACATTTTCCCAGCGCCAAACCCGAATCATAAGGAGAGGATCCAATGAAGAAGTGGATAGCGGTCTTGATCGTACTATTGGCAGTTTTAGGAAATAGGGGAGGCCTGGCTGTATTCGCCGCAGCCCCCTCCGGCGGGGAGTCCGTGTCTGCATCGGGATCTGAAAGCGGCGGAAGGACGGAAAAGCCCCGGGTGACTATATCCGGCTGGAGAAAGAATCCTGATACTTCCTCTTCGGCCGCATACATCAGGGATATCGATGTGTCAGACGGAGGAAACTACCTGATGACCTACCGCGAGTATTTTAAACCGCTGGAGAGGACCGATTTTTATTACACTGTGATATACAATGGACATGGTCAGCAGAATTTTTACGGTAAAAATCTGGATGACTACAGTTATGAAAACGGTAAACTCCTTCCCTTTGAGACCATGGAGGAGTGCGGTCTGGACATCGATCAGGTCATAACAGACCATATTCAGATCTGCGCTGAGGATGAATCCAGCTTTATCCTGGTTTTCCGCTACAGGGGAGGAAAAAGAGATGGACAGGTCGACAGCGTGCGCGTTGCTTTCGGATCCGCCGACATGACCTCTGATTCCTATGAAGGGGTGAAATCGCTGGACCTTCTGGGAGTTTTCAGATTCCCGGATGAGGAGAGACGGGACCTTACCTTCGGCTCTAATCTCATTCAGAAGGACTATGGAGGCTACCGGGTCCAGATGATCTTCCTTTCTGATTATCCGGACGGCCTGGCACTTATCACTTATACGAATGCACACGGAAACGAGGTGTACCTGCCTCAGGTCATTTTAAATGGCTATGGTGTGTGCTCCGTCTTTGATCCTGCGAAAAAACCCGAGGATATCCGGGTCGGACGGTTCGGCATCGTGGGCTACTCCCATCACCCTGTGGAAGCGGTCTTTATAAATCAATGATCTGCCCGGCATGCCTGAACAGAGGGCATACCTTTTTTTGATACGGTCCATACAATGAAGTTTTCCGCCTTGCGGCGGACCCGGACCAGCCCTTGTGGCGGACTCGGACCAGCCGGTCGGAGGGCAGAGGACGGCAGTGCCGTCTCTGCCCTTTTGTGTGACCCTGTCCGTGTAATGTATTAATGTATTTTCCGCTTTGCGGCGGACAAGGACCAAGCGGTCGGGGGACAGAGGGCAGCGTGGCCGCCTCTGCCCTGTTGACATGACCCTCGCAGGTGACCCTCGCAATGCAGCATTTTTAAATGGATGGATTTGAACGACTATGAACGAAATTGGAGCTTGATGAATGAAAAACTCTTAAAATCTGCATATTTTATGCTTGATTATGACTGAATTTGGTTGTATACTACATTCATAAGAGGAAAGGAGGTCAGGGAATGATCTACACAGTAACATTCAATCCTTCACTGGACTATATCGTTTCGGTTCCGAATTTTGAACTCGGAAAGACCAACCGTACAGTCTACGAGCAGATGCTGGCAGGGGGAAAAGGAATCAATGTCACCACCGTGCTCAGAAACCTGGGGATTGACAGTACCGCTCTTGGATTTGTCGCCGGCTTTACCGGGGACGAGCTGATCCGCAGGATGAATGAGATGGGACTCCGGAATGATTTCATCCGTATCGGAAACGGCTTCTCCAGAATCAACCTGAAACTGAAGGATGTTGACGGCACCGAGATCAACGGCATGGGACCGGTCATCGATCAGGCAGGGCAGGATGCCCTGATGGACAAGCTCAAGACCCTGAAGGAGGGAGACACGCTCGTTCTGGCGGGCAGCATTCCGGAGAGCATGCCCGGAACGATTTATTCCAACATCCTGGAAGCGCTTCAGGGCCGCGGGATCCGCTTTGTGGTCGACGCCACAAAGGACCTTCTGCTCAATGTCCTGCAGTATCGTCCCTTCCTGATCAAGCCCAATCACCACGAGATCGGCGAGATTTTCGGCGTGAAACTGGAGACAAGGGAATCCGTTGTCCCCTATGCGAAAAAGCTTCAGGAAATGGGCGCTGTCAATGTTCTGGTATCCATGTCCGGTATGGGTGCGGTCCTCCTGGACGAAAACGGCCAGGTCCACGCACTTCCCGCCCCCAAAGGAGAGCTGGTCAACGCTGTCGGCGCCGGCGATTCCATGGTCGCAGGCTTTTTGACTGGATGGGAAGAGAAGCACGAATATGAGCATGCCTTCCGCATGGGCGTAGCCACGGGCAGTGCCAGTGCTTTCTCGGATCTTCTCGCCACGCGCGAGGAAGTCATGGATGTCTACGGACGTCTGGACGGGTAAACCCGCTGCGGCAACCCGGTACCCGCTTCCGTTTGACGGACGGTATGGACGGAAACAACAATTACATAAAGGGAAGACAGACCGGTCTCAAAGACGATATGGATATCCGCATAGTTTTCTGTCACAGATTCTGGCCGCAGAGCATTGCTGCAGAGTATTGCCACAGAGCATTGCCATAGAGCATTGCCACAGAGCATTGCTGCAGAGCATTGTCACAGAACAAGGTCGCAGAACATTGTCTGGAACATAGTCGAAGAGGATGACCGGAATGTCTGTTTACACACTAAGTTACGTGTAAAAGGAGGAATTTGATCTATGCGTATTACTGATTTGCTCGATCGTCGGAGTATCGACCTGAACGGCACACCGAAGAAAAAAGAGGAAGCACTGGACCAAATGGTCGCCCTTATGGCAAAGAGTGAAAAGATCAGCGATCTGGAAGCCTACCGCGCCGAGGTCTACCACAGAGAAGAAGAGTCCACCACCGGCATCGGCGAAGGCATCGCCATCCCCCACGGCAAGTGCGACGCAGTCATCAAGCCCGGTCTTGCGGCAATGGTCGTCAAGGACGGTGTCGACTACGACGCTCTGGACGGTGAGCCCGTCAATCTGATTTTCCTGATCGCTGCCCCGATCACAAAGGACAACGTGCATCTGGACGTGCTCAGCAAACTGTCCCGCCTGCTCATGGATGAGCAGTTCAGCGAGGACCTGAAGAAGGCAAAGGATGTGGACGAGTTCCTCGCGGTCATCGACGCTGCGGACGCCAAGGACGAGATGGTCGAGAACGGTGCTCCCCAGGTCATGGCAGCCCTCGCGGATGACGCATGCAGGATCTGCGCTGTTACATCCTGCCCTACCGGAATCGCGCATACATATATGGCCGCAGAAGGCATCGAGAAGGCCGCTAAGGCAGCAGGCTGCTGGGTCAAGGTCGAGACCAGAGGCTCCGGCGGTGCAAAGAATGTCCTGACCGACCAGGAGATCGCGGACGCTGACTGCATCATCGTCGCGGCGGACGCAAAGGTCCCCATGGACCGTTTCCACGGCAAGAAGCTGATTGAGGTTCCTGTCTCTGACGGTATCAGCAAGGGTCCGGAGCTGGTCAAGCGCGCAATGGCGGGCGACGCCCCCGTGTGGAACGCGGGAAGCGCAGCAGCTGCCTCCGCTTCCGCAGCCAAGGCATCCGGCAGTGCGGGACACAAGATTTACGTTCAGCTGATGAACGGCGTTTCCCACATGCTTCCCTTCGTCGTAGGCGGTGGTATCCTGATCGCTCTGGCCTTCCTGATCGATGGTCTCTTAGTCGATATGAACGCCCTGTCTGTGGCAGACAGAGGCAACTTCGGTTCCATCACTCCTGTCGCTGCAACCCTGAAATCCATCGGCGGCGTGGCCTTCGGCTTCATGCTTCCCGTCCTTGCGGGTTACATCGCAGAGAGTATCGCTGACAGACCCGGTCTCGCAGTCGGTTTCGTCGGCGGCATGATCGCAGCAAACGGCAAGTCCGGTTTCCTCGGCGCACTGGTCGCCGGTTTCGTAGCCGGTTACGTCGTACTGTTCCTGCAGAAGCTCTTCAACAATCTTCCCGAGTCCATCGAGAAGATCGCTCCCGTCCTTCTGTATCCCCTGTTCGGTATTCTGCTTACAGGCCTGATCATGATGTTCATTGTTGAGCCTCCGATCGGCGCCCTGAACACCGGCCTGAACAATGCTCTGAGCGGTATGAGCGGCAGCAGTAAGCTTATCCTGGGCCTGATCCTGGGCGGCATGATGGCCATCGACATGGGCGGCCCCTTCAACAAGGCAGCTTATGTTTTCGGTACTGCATCCATCGCGGCAGGCAACTATGACATCATGGCAGCAGTCATGATCGGCGGTATGGTACCTCCCTGCGCAATCGCTCTGGCAACCATCCTTTTCAAGAACAAGTTCACCAAGGAAGAGAGAGAGTCCGGCCCCGTCAACTTCATCATGGGTCTTGCATTCATCACTGAGGGCGCTATCCCCTTCGCAGCTTCCGATCCCGGCCGCGTACTTCCTTCCTGCATCATCGGCTCCGGTATTGCAGGCGCGCTCTCCATGGTCTTCGGCTGCACACTGATGGCTCCTCACGGCGGCATCTTCGTATTCCCCGTTGTCGGCAACTGGCCTATGTACATCGTTGCCCTGATCATCGGTACCATCGTAGGCACCTTCCTTCTTGGCTTCCTCAAAAAGCCTGTTGAGGAATAATTGAAATAACTCTCGGACCTGTCTGAAACAAAAAGCAGACTGATCCGAAATGCAGGGTAAATCCGAGATGCGGGATAACAGGCTGTTAAGTGTGCATTCCTGCTAAATACCCTGATCCCACGGCGGAAAAAAGCAGGGGGCTGCACCTTCAGGGTGCAGCCCCCTTTTTATTGACACGGCCCGCGCAATGAAGACAACCCTGTTCAGGGATGATTCATCTGCCCTTCATTTCGTAATACCCGCAAGCTGGTCTGGAATGAAACGACGCGTTTATTCAGAACCATTATTTGAGGTATTTTTTCCGGTTTGCGCGGGTATTCTTCCTGAGAGAGATTTTTGTCACATGTGTGTTCCCGACATAGGATTTCAGTTTCTTCTTGAAGACGGCTTTGGAGACCATCCTGGAACGAATCATGTACTCTGCATAGGGCTGGCCTTGTTCTTGCAATATTTTGGTCAGCTTATGAGTCATTTTACCGTTCCTGAACTGATAAAAATATTTGTAAAAAGGGGAACCTTCTGTATAATGAAGATCTTCAAAAATTCCCTTCTTTTTGTAGTACCCGTAGGGATCGGTCAGGCTGTCACCCCAATGCACGCATCTGACCTTACCGCTCTTATAGGTCCAGACACCGTAGCAATATCTGTTATCCTGAAGGATCAGTTCGGGGATATTGTCGTTGTCAATGTAGGCGATGGCAAATTTGACAGCAGCGCTTTTGCTGTATCTGTAAGTTACAGTATCGTAGTAATTGACGGTGACCTTTTTCCCCGGAGGCAGGACGGTCACCTTGCTGGCGGAGAGTTTCTTTTTATAAGCGGAAAGTGCCTTCGACTTGGTCGATGCGGCCTCGCCGGGCATGGCGGGAATGGCTGTAAACACCAGCGTCAGAATCAGTAATAATTGCAGTGCCCTCAGGATTTTGTTTTTTGTTTTGACTTTTTCGGTTGATTTCATAGCTGCGGCCTCCTTTCGCTGAAGTAAGTGAAATGATTAAAAAAGATAGTTAAAAGGAAAGATTCTCTATGTTTCCCTTTCTTCGATGATCAGCTTTTATGTTTATAATGTACCACTTAATCCGGGAGCTTTTTTTGAAAGCGGAAAAATTTATCAGAATCAGGCGGGAATAACGTTTGTCTGAATAGTATCTAATGGTTTACCGTTGTACCATGGACGGGGAAGACAATCCGCGCACCTACAGGATTGATCCGGAGCAGGAAGCGCGGGCGAGGGGAGGATTCCGGACGATCCGCGAGCACAAGATTGATGCCGGCTGCTTACCGTCACGACATGGGGAGCGGAAAAAAGCGCAAAGGGCTGTTCCATGCGGTCTGATTTTTTTGTATAATCAAATATAGAAACTATCACAATCAAGCATAAACGATCAATAAACTGAATGAGTCCTGCACAGAGCGTTTCCGCGAGTTTTCCTTTCTTACAGGTCTCTTAAAAGGAGGTATTTATGTTCGCTGAACAGCGGCATCAGCATATCCTGCAGATTCTGGATACCCGCGGCAGTGTCACGCTCACGGAACTGGTGCGCCTGTTGAACGCATCGGAATCCACTATCCGGCGCGATCTGCAGGAGATGGATAAAAAAGGACTCCTGGTCCGGGTCTTCGGCGGCGCCATGTCCGTCAACAATAAGACTGATCTTCGCGAAGAGGGTGTCTCAGAGAAACAGACAGTCAACATAGAAGAAAAGCAGCGGATCGGAAAATATGCCGCTGCTCTGATCAAACCGGATGATTTTGTCTATATTGATGCGGGAACTACGACCGGTGCCATGATTCCCTATATCACTGAATACGATGCTGCCTATGTCACAAATGCGGTGGCGCACGGTCTGGAACTGGCCCGGCGGGGTTTCCGGGTCAACCTGATCGGAGGCGAGATAAGGGGTGTTACGGAAGCCATTGTCGGCAACGCGGCCTGCGAAGAGATGCGCGCATTCAACTTTACCAAATGCTTCATGGGGACCAACGGCGTCAATTCTGAAAACGGCTTTACAACTCCTGATATCAATGAGGCGCGGATCAAGGGCAGGGCAATCGCCCAGTCCAGAGAACGATATGTCCTGTGCACTGCGGAGAAGTTCCACATCATCTCACCGGTTCGTTTTGCTGCCTTCACAGACGCCGTCATTATCACGGATCAGTATCCCAACGACTGGTACGCCCGGCAGGAAAATATTATCTGTGTGCAGCCGGAAGAGACTGTTTCCTGAAATTTTGCCGGGGATTCTTTCGAGGAAGTCAGATAACAAAAGATAAGTAATAACAAGAAAAAGACAGCCCTGAGAGGCAATCAATGTATTGCCCCCTCAGGACTGTCTTCAGACCCTGTTTAAAAGAAAAGGGCTGCTGCATTTAGAGAGTGTGAACTGTGAACCTCTCTGAAGCGGCAGCCCTGCTTTCATAATCGGAACTGTATGTTCGGAACTTTATGACTGATCATCTGAGATATTTTTTCCGGTTTGAACTGGTATTTGATTTGAGCGAGAGCTTTGTCACTTTGGTGTTCCCGACATAAGATTTCAGTTTCTTTTTAAAGACAGCTTTGGAAATTTCCTTTGGATACCGGGAGGAACTGGAGATCTGGTAATAATCTGCCTCGGGCCGTCCTTGTTCATACACAAATTTATGAAGCTTTCCGGTCATCTTTCCGTTTTTGAACTGATAAAAGCACTTGGTGAAGGGGGTTCCTTCTGACCAGGCAATATCTTCATAAATCCCCTTCTTCCTGTAGTACCCATAGGGACTGTAATAGGTGTCCCCCCAGAGCACACATTTTACTTTACCTCCCTTATAGGCCCACACGCCATAGCCATAGTTCTTGTCTTCCAGGATCAGTTCGGGGACATTGTCGTTGTTGATATAGGCAATTGCAAACTTGACTTTTGCCCTTTTGCTGTATCTGTAAGTCACATAATCGTCGTTTCTGTTCATGACTTTCTTGCCGGCGGGCAGGACGGTCACCTTGCTGGCTGACAGTTTCTTTTTGTAAGCGGAGATTGCTTTTGACTTGGTCGATGCAGCCTCGCCGGGCATGGCTGGAATGACTGTAAACACCAGCATGAAAATCAATAATAACCCCAATACTCTTACGATTTTGTTTTTTCCGGTTGATTTCATGGTTGAGCCCTCCTTTTTCTGCTGAATTTTCCCCACATCGGGTGAACTGCTTTTCTGTTATTAATTATACTACATAAGCAGGGGAATTTTTTAAAATTGGAAATAATCAGTCGGAGCGCGGGGCGGGCGAAATTCCCTGAATCGTATGTCCTGAGACCGGAAAAATGCCTTATAAAAGATGCTGAACAGGCAGTCCGGGAGGCCGGCAGGGGCCTTATTTTTTGATTTTTTTTGACCAGAGAACCGGCTTCAGGCGGCGGGCAAAAAAATAATGCAGCTAACAGGACTTGAACCTGCACGGGGGTTGCCCAACAGAACCTAAATCTGCCGCGTCTGCCAATTCCGCCATAGCTGCATAAAGAAAAACTATATTATTTAAATTATTATCGTTTTGATGAGAACATTGCCGCCGCAGAACTGATCCGGTCCGTGACCGGGCTGCAATGGCTGTTTCATAAAAAAAGCGACGACGCAAAATGAATTGAGCCGCCGCAGAAAAAAGGAAAAAGAAAATAAGAAAAAGTGAGACATGGGGGACTCGAACCCCCGACAACTTGATTAAAAGTCAAGTGCTCTACCATCTGAGCTAATGTCCCATATGAACTGGGCTAGTTGGGATCGAACCAACGTTACAGCAGTCAAAGTGCTGTGCCTTAACCACTTGGCGATAGCCCATCATTTGACCGCCCAACAAGGCTGTAAGTCATTGCATAAAAAAAGGGTGGGTAATGGGACTCGAACCCACGATCTCCAGAACCACAATCTGGCGCGCTAACCAACTACGCCATACCCACCATATTATGTTGACTGCCGGAACAGAAGAGTGGTCTGTTCCGAATATGCCCGGGGGGACTCGAACCCCCGACACCCGGCTTAGAAGGCCGGTGCTCTATCCAACTGAGCTACGGACACATAAGCCGCTCGCATTAAATATCTGTAAGCTCTTACAGTAATCGCTGCCCTGCACTGTCTGCCTGAACATGGATCCAAGGCAACTGATTGTTTATAGCAATGCGAAAGCGGGTGATGGGAATCGAACCCACATATCTAGCTTGGAAGGCTAGTGTTCTACCACTGAACTACACCCGCACAAAAACATATATAATTCTTCGGAGACTCGGGGTGACAGGATTCGAACCTGCGACCTCCTGGTCCCAAACCAGGCGCTCTAGCCAAACTGAGCCACACCCCGTTGCAGACCGTTGTCTCACATGCAAGGGTTATTATAGCTAAGAAAACGGCACATGTCAATAACAAAAATACGTTAATTTATAAACAATAAAACACAACGGCGCCGTGCATAAACGGACGAAGAAATGACAGTGCGGCAGCCAGTGTAATAACGGTGAAAAAACGGCCTTTCTGTCAAAGACCTAGAGGCCCAGCTTTGACATCATGGCCCGGAGAGCCTTGCCTCTGTGACTGATGCTGTTTTTTTGCTCGGGGGACATCTCGGCGCTGGTCATATCGAATCCGTCTGGATAGAAGAAAGGGTCGTATCCGAAGCCGTTCTGTCCGCAGATCTTGTGGCCGATCCTGCCCTCCATCGTACCGCGCACGACCATAGAGCTGCCGTCGGGGAGAATAGCTGCCACCGTAGCCACAAAGCGGGCTGTGCGCTTGTCCTCAGGGACGCCTTCCAGCCTTTCCAGGAGGTGTTCCATACGCAGCCTGTAGTCTGTATCGTAACCCATATAACGGGCTGAGTGGACCCCGGGAGCCTTGTCCAGCGCGTCAATCTCCAGCCCCGAGTCATCGCTCATCACGATGCGGACGGTGCCTTCAGGAGCGGGACGGGAGAGGAGCAGGTCGTAGACAGCCTGTGCTTTGATCAGAGCGTTCTCCTCGAATGTGGCTCCTGTCTCTTCCGGATCGGAGGGGACGCCGGCTTCTTTCATAGAGAGGACCTCGATTTCGGGAACACAGGGGGCTGAGGCATCCATACCTTCCTGCAGGCCGGCTGCGTTTTTCCTTTCCTCAACAATAGCCTTGATCTCGCGGATCTTTCCCTGATTACCTGTTGCGAAGATGATCTGATATTTCTGTTTACTCATAATCTGCTGGTTTTCCTTTTGTATTATCAGGAAGCTGACGTTGAAGCCACCCCAAATGTCTGGCTTTGCCCGGATGAGAAATCATTATATCCGGAAATCATTTGCCCGGATGAGAAATTGATTGCCCGGATGAGAAATTGATTGCCCGGATGAGAAATTGATTGCCCGTATGAAAAATCATTTGCCCCTGTAATTATTGTGATTATTTGATCCCGGATTATTATTATTTGGCCGGGGAGCGGCGTCTGGGAGGACGCGGACCGGGGAACTGGTAGTAATAGGTCTTTAGCATGCCATTGTAGATTTTCCTGTTCCTCAGGGCCTTTTTGCCGATTGCCGCTTCGCAGCCCTCGAAGGATGTGATCAGGTACAGTGACCAGGTGTCCATGGCGCGGAGACGCTCTCCCAGCGTCTGGTAGAGTTCCGCCAGGGCTCCAGTATTCACGCGGGCCCGTGCCGCATCGGATAATTCCACTTCGCTCAGAGCCTCGGAACCGGGCGAGAGACGCTCGCCGTAGGGAGGATTGGTGATGATAAAGCCGTATTTTTTGGGATGCGAGAGCGCGGAGATCGGACGCGTCTGGAAATGGATCAGCTTCTCGACACCGGCCAGTCTGGCGTTCTCACGCGCCGCTGCAATGGCGGCGGGATCTATATCATATCCCTGCAGATCGGTCTCCACGGAGAGGTCGATCATGTCCCTGGCTTCTTCCCTTGCCTCCGCCCAGTAGGTGGAGGGAATGATCTCAGTCCAGTCTTCAGAGATAAAATGCCGGTAGAGCCCGGGAGCAATATTGGCGGACATGAGGGCGGCCTCAATCAGGAAGGTGCCGCTCCCGCAGAAAGGATCCACGAGGACTCTTCCGGGCTGCCAGGGGGTCAGCATGATCAGCCCCGCAGCCAGGTTTTCCGCTATTGGTGCCTTGACTTTCATTTGCCGATAACCGCGCTTGTGCAGCGAGTCTCCGGTCGTATCCAGAGCGGCGGTCACTTCATCTTTATAAATAAAAACCCTCACCGGATAGTCCGAACCGGTCTCGGGGAAGTGGTCGATCGGATATTGCTGTTTCATCCGCTCTACCATGGCCTTTTTCATAACGGACTGTATGTCGGAGGGAGAGAAGACCTTGCTCTTGATGCTGGCGGCTTTTTTGATCCAGAAGCGTGATTCGCGGGGGAGATACTGCTCCCATGGAAGGGCCAGGGTCCCCTGAAAGAGATCCTCAAACGATTCCGCGTGGAAAGAGCCCACCTTCAGCAGGACACGCTCAGCTGTCCGCAGGCAGATGTTGGCGCGGGCGATCGCCTCCTCGTCACCGATAAAAGTGACACGCCCGTCGGTCACTTCCGTGACATCGTACCCGATTTCATAAATCTCGTTCTTTACAACGCTTTCCATACCGAAATGGCAGGGAGCAATCAATTCAAACTGATTCATAGTGGAGTTCCTCCAAGGGGATTTCGCGCAATGTCCGTTGATCGATTTGATATGTAGTCCGTTCTCGGCGTCTTCCAGGTACAGGGAGCAGAGAGTGCCGGTAGGTTAATGCGATAAAATCCCTGATATTGATTTTATCGCATGGAAAACAAGTTGTAAAGAATCTGCGGAGGGGTTTCTACCTATAAAATGCCATATAAAATGCTCATAAAATGAAACCGTTTTATTGCTAAAATGAAACCCTTTTGCTGCTGAAATGAAACCCTTTTGCTGCTGAAATGAAACCGTTTTGCTGCGGTTTCAAAGCCTTAAAATGCGGCAGCTTTCCTGTTTCATCCGGTTTTTTTCTTTTGCGGACTGAACAGAATCCGGATGGAGTATTTTATGAATTTTTACAAAAAAATCTTACTGTTTCAGGTGCATGACACAAAACACAAAAAATCTTACTGTTTCAGGTGTATGACACAAAAAAACTTACCGTTTCAGCCGGGTGACACGAAAAAAGCTTTCCCTGCCGACAACAGGGTAGAGGCGGCCACGCCGCCCTCTGCCCACCGACCGGCCCGCGTCCGCCGCAAGACGGAAAATACATTACGCGGGCCGTGCCATAAAAAAGGCTGTCCCCCGCCGGAAAAGAGGGGGACAGCCCGGGTGATTCTGTATTTTTTTATCGCGCGGGATCCGGAACGGGCTCTGAGCCTTTCACAGATCTCTTTGCGCACAAATCAGGATCGTGATCTGCTGCGGGCTGCTGCGCAGCCGCCTGATCAGATGGGTTGACGCCTGATGATCAGACGATACCCTGTGCTTCCATGGCGTTCAGGACCTTCTCGAAGCCGGCGATGTTGGCGCCTGCGACGTAGTTGCCTTCCATGCCGTACTTCTTGGAAGCGGCATCGATGTTGTGATAGATGTTGACCATGATGCCCTGGAGCTTCTGGTCGACTTCCTCGAATGTCCAGGACAGACGCTCGGAGTTCTGGCTCATCTCAAGTGCGCTGGTGGCAACGCCGCCGGCGTTGGAAGCCTTGCCGGGGACAAACAGGACACCATTCTGCTGCAGGTACTGGGTAGCATCAAGAGTGGTGGGCATGTTGGCACCTTCGCAGACTGCATAGACACCGTTCTCAACGAGAGTCTTGGCATCGTCGAGGTGCAGCTCGTTCTGGGTTGCGCAGGGAAGTGCGACGTCAACCTTGATGGTCCAGACGCCTCTGCCTTCGTGATACTCAGCGGAGGGCTTAGCGGCCTTGTACTCGGTCAGGCGGGCACGCTTGACTTCCTTGACTTCCTTGAGCAGAGCGACATCGATTCCGTCGGGATCATAGATCCAGCCTGTGGAATCGGAGCAGGTGACGACCTTTGCGCCCAGCTGCTGAGCCTTCTCGATCGCGTAGATCGCGACATTGCCTGCGCCGGAGACGGAGACGGTCTTGCCCTCGAGGCTTGTGCCGTGATCCTTGAGGAGCTCCTGGGTCAGGTATACAAGGCCGTAGCCGGTAGCCTGGGTTCTTGCCAGGGAGCCGCCGTAGGTGAGGCCCTTGCCGGTCAGAACGCCTTCATAGAGGGCGGTGATTCTCTTGTACTGGCCGTACAGGAAGCCGATCTCGCGGCCGCCTACGCCGATATCGCCGGCGGGTACGTCAGTATCTGCACCGATATGTCTGTAGAGCTCTGTCATGAAACTCTGGCAGAATGCCATGACCTCGCGGTCGGATTTGCCCTTGGGGTCGAAGTCGGAACCGCCCTTGCCGCCGCCGATAGGAAGGCCGGTCAGGGAGTTTTTGAAGACCTGCTCGAAGCCGAGGAACTTGATAATGCCCAGATTTACGGAAGGGTGGAAGCGAAGGCCGCCCTTGTAAGGTCCGATCGCACTGTTGAACTGTACACGGAAACCATTGTTGACCTGTACCTGGCCCTTATCATCTACCCAGGGAACGCGGAAGAGGATGGCTCTCTCGGGTGTGGTCAGACGCTCAAGAAGAGCTTCCCTGCGGAACTTCTCTTCGTTGGCTTCAATGACAACGCGGAGGGACTCAAGGACTTCCTTGACCGCCTGGTGGAACTCGGGCTGAGCAGGGTTCTGCGCAATTACCTTCTCCAGAATTTCATCAACATAAGACATAAAATAACCTCCTTAAACTACTATGCCGCCGGGCGAACTGAACCGCCTTTGATCAGAATGGATGAGTCTGCCGGATAATCGATAATCGGATCTTTCCGCAGTGCGATCGTTATGAGAAATCTGATCCTCACAACAGCCTGTCCGGCCTTCCCTCCTCAAATGAGACGAAACGGGAACAGATCGGTATGTATACAAAAAAGCAAAGAATGCATAATTGTATACAAACGACGAACAAAAAAACTATCCTCGAAACCCCGGGTCACAGAGATGTACGTATAATAAATGGGATTTCGACGGAAAAACAAGTTATGTCAGCATTATAATGCCATCGGAGCTGTCATACAAGAGAAAAATGACTCAAAAGTACAAAAAATGAATATTTGGATATGAGAATTCTTGAATTAGTGCATAATTGTATACAAAATATGCGAATTTATGTATACCTCAGGGAATATGCACGGGCAGAAAAAGCCCCTGCCGGCTGGCGTCCGGCAGGGGCTGCATGATGCGGTTGTACAGATGAAAAGCAAAGACTTACAAAAGCTGGATTCCGTATTTGAGCAGTGCTTCTTCCGTTTCCACCGGCCAGATGGAGGACTGCACTTCTCCGATGTGGGCTTTGCGCAGGAAGAACATGCAGAGTCTGGACTGTCCGATACCGCCGCCGATTGTAAAGGGAAGTTCATTGTTCAGGACAGCCTTCTGGAAAGGCAGACCGGCCCGCTCGGGGCACCCTGCTTTCTCAAGCTGCTCGGAAAGAGCTTTTGCGTCTACGCGGATCCCCATGGAAGAGAGCTCCAGGGCGATGTCAAGCACAGGATAGTAGACCAGGATGTCTGCGTTCAGGCTCCAATCATCGTAGTCCGGCGCGCGTCCGTCATGCGGGAGGCCGCTGTGGAGCTTGTCGCCGATCTGCATGATGCAGACAGCGCCCTTCGCGCGGGTGATGATATATTCGCGCTCCTTCGGGGTCTTATCGGGGAAACGGGCCTCGAGCTCCTGGGAGGTGATGAAGTAGATGTCGTGGGGCAGGATCTCTTCTATATAGTCATAGCGGATCGCCATATATTTTTCGGTCTTGCGCAGAACACGGTAAACATCTTTGACGACTGACTGCAGAGTCTCCAGATTGCGGTCTTCCCTGCGGATGATTTTTTCCCAGTCCCACTGATCCACGTAAATGGAGTGGATATTATCTGTGACTTCGTCGCGGCGGATGGCGCTCATATCTGTATAGAGTCCCTCACCGACCTGGAAGCCGTATTTTTTGAGGGCGAAGCGTTTCCATTTGGCCAGCGACTGTACGACCTCGCCGATTCTTCCGTTCTGCTCGAGAATGTCGAAGGCGACGGGACGCTCGACACCATTCAGGTTGTCGTTGAGTCCGGAGGAAGGATCTACAAAGAGAGGGGCTGAGACGCGGAGCAGATTGAGCCGCTCAGCGAGCATTCCCTGGAAAAAGTCCTTTACGGTCTTGATGCCGACCTGTGTATCGTGAAGATTCAGAGCCGAACGATAATTATCCGGAATCTTTGTATTTTTCATAGCTTGGTATAGACCTCCTGTTTGTTTATAGTGCCGAAGCACTGCTCTTTCTGAGCAGATGTATATAGTAAACAACATTCCATTAAAAAAAGCAACCATTTGTATACAATAATACAAATATTAGTATGATTAAGAAGACTTTATGTGATATAATGAACGGGTATTCGATGCCGGAGGGGAAAAGTCCTTCAGGCATTTTGTTTGTCTCCGCGGGGACAGGCACGGATCCGGTGCGGCAGAAGCCGCCCCTGCAAAGCTTTGCCGGGCAGAGGCGCTGCAGCAGGCATCCGGAGTGCAGGCTCCGTGGGCTGGTCTTGTATTATGGCAGAAGAGAATCGTATTTTTCGTATATCAGTGCGGAGCTTTGTGGAATTTCTCCTGCGAAGAGGTTCCCTGGAGACGGGCAGAGGCCTTTTTGCGGGCGCCGCCATGCAGGAGGGAGCCCGGATCCATCGCATGCTCCAGAAGAAAGAAGGGCCGGGTTATAAGGCGGAAGCAGCTCTCAGCAGGGAAATCGAGATCGATCCCGGGCAGCTGATTGCGGCCGGAGCCCCGGCGGAGCAGGAAAAAAAATATATTCTGCGCCTGGAAGGGCGTGCTGACGGCATCTACCATAGCGGGGAGGAGTCTGCAGGCATCTGTCATAGCGGAAAGGAAGCTGCCGGAAGCATTTCTCAGGGCGACGGGGAACCCGCCGGTATCTCCACTGACGGGAAAGAGCCTGCCGGCATCTGTCATAGCGGAAAGGAAGCTGCCGGAAGCATTTCTCAGGGCGACGGGGAACCCGCCGGTCTGTGGATGATCGATGAGATCAAGACAGTATTCCGGGGCTTCAGGGACCTGAGGGAACCTGAGCAGGTGCATCTGGCCCAGGCGCGCTGCTATGCTTTTATCTATGCAGAAAAGGAAGGCCTGGACCGGATCGGCATCAGAATGACCTATTGCAGCCAGGTGACCGGGGAAGTGAAGCGCTTTTATGAGGGCCGGGAGTTCGGGGAGCTGAAGGCCTGGTTCGAAGGACTGATCAGAGACTACATTCCCTGGCTGGCAGTGAGAGTCTCTTTCGAGGAGAGCAGGGACAGGACCCTGGAGGAAATGGTTTTTCCCTTCCCCTACAGAGAAGGGCAGTATGATCTCGCCGCAGGAGTTTACCGGACCATCGTGCACGGGAGAAAACTCTTTCTGCAGGCTCCCACCGGGACCGGAAAGACCATGGCTGTTCTCTTCCCGGCACTCAAGGCGGTCAGCGGAGGCAAAGCGGACCGGATCTTTTATCTGACTGCCAAAGCGGTGGCAGGCAGGGCGGCGACGGAGGCGCTGGGCATCCTGAAAGGAAAGGGGCTCAGTATCCGGAGCCTGGTCCTGACATCCAGGGAGAGGATCTGTCCCTGTGAGACTGTTGACTGCAGTCCTTCCCATTGCAGCCGGGCGGACGGCCACTATGACCGCGTCAATGCCGCGCTCAGGGAACTGCTGCAGGAGGCCGCCGGAGGCGAGCCTGTGACCGGGGAGATGATCAGCGAATGCGCCGGAAGGCACAGGGTCTGTCCCTATGAACTATCCCTGGATGCCTGTGATTTCGCGGATGTGATCATATGCGACTACAATTACGCTTTTCATCCGGAGGCAAGGCTGGCCCGCTTTTTCGGAGACCCGGGAAACGGATTCTCCGCGGAGAGAAAGATCCTGCTGATCGATGAGGCTCATAACCTGCTCGAGAGAGGGCGGGATATGTACAGCGCTTCCCTGTCATACCGGGAGGTGCGTCTGTTCAGAAAATCGATAAAAAATGTGTGGCCGCGCCTGTGGAAAAAGATGAAGGGACTGGTGCGGGTCCTGCGGCTCCTCGACACGGAGGCCTCCGTCGGACAAAAGACTGAAGAGAAACCGGCCGGAAGAGCGGGTCAGCAGTCCCATTTCCATCTGCCTTCATTTGAAGATCGACGGGAGGAACTTCTGGATTCCCTCAGGGAAGTGGATGATGTGATCCGCTGGATCCTGGAGCAGGAGAGAAAAAACGAGGCCCTGTATGAGACAGCGGGCGTGGGGAAATTCCCGGAAAAGGCGGCGGAAACAGGTCCTGAAATGGATTTGAAGCCGGAGTCCGGAAGGAGAGCGGGTCTTGGACCTGAAGTAAATCCGGAAACCGCCGCAAAGACAGAAAGGGAAGCAGACCCGGGTCCAGCCGCGGAACCCGGAATCGGGGAACTTCTGGAGTTTTATTTCGGGATTTCCCACTTCAGACAGATGCTGGAAGAGATGGACGAACATTATGTCGTCTATGGAACCGGGAATGGCGGGAGCCGTTTTTCCGCGGGGGGATTCTCACTGCACCTGTATTGCGCGGATCCGTCGGGAAAGCTGAAAGACTGTATGGCGGGAGCCGTCTCCTCTATCCTGTTTTCGGCCACATTTCTTCCGATCCAGTATTACAAGAGTCTTCTGGGCGGCAGCCCTGAGGACTTTGAAATGTATGCCCGCTCCTCGTTTTCTCCAGCCCGGAGGAAAGTTGTCATCGTGAATGATGTGACCAGCCGCTATCGGAACAGGAACGCTGACAACTATGAGAGGATCGCGCGCAGCATAGCCGGGACTGTCTCCTGCAGGCCGGGAAACTACCTGGCCTTCTTTCCATCTTATATTTTTATGGAAAGTGTATATGAGGCTTTCTGCAGGATCTGCCAAATCCCTCAGCAGGCTCCCCGGGCCGCTTTCGACATTTTTTCGCACAGCGCGGGCTGGGGCAGGGGAAAAACAGCACTGCCGGGCGGGGACAAATCCCCGGACGTCCCGGACAGGGACGCGCTTCCGGACGGACCTTTGCTTTCGGGCAGCCCCTTGCTTCCGGACGAACATCTGCTTTCGGGCAGACCCTTGCTTCCGGACGGACATTTGCTTTCGGGCAGCCCCTTGCTTCCGGACGGACCTCTGCTTTCGGGCAGACCCTTGCTTCCGGACGTACCTCTGCTTTCGGACGTACCTCTGCTTTCGGACAGGGGCAAACAGCCGGTTGAGGACCCGCTGCCGGCAGATGACCAGCTGACCGGCGGTGGCGGGAAGATCCGCGTCATTGCCCAGAAGCGGCGTATGGAGGAGGCGGAGAAGACAGCCTTTCTGCAGGCGTTTGAAGAGGTCCTGCCCGCCAGGGACCTTGTCGGCTTCTGCGTGATGGGAGGAATGTTCGGAGAGGGAATCGATCTCAGGGACGACCGCCTGATCGGCACTTTCGTCGTGGGGACAGGCATTCCGCCTGTAGATTCCCGGCGTGAGTTTCTGCGGGACTATTTTTCAAAGAAGGGACGTGACGGCTATGACTTTGCCTATCGCTTCCCGGGAATGAACAAGGTCCTGCAGGCGGCCGGCAGAGTGATCCGGACCGAGACAGACCGGGGGATCGTCCTTCTGATGGACGAGAGGTTCGAAGAGAGGGCAAACCGGGAACTGTTTCCTGTAGAATGGGGATGCCCCCCCGCCATGGACAGTGAGTCGGCGGCCAGAGATGTCCGTTTATTCTGGGAAGAGCAGCAGCAGACTGAGTCCATATGATTTTGACCGGCAGAGACTATGCCCTCTTTTTCCTTCCTCTTTACTCTTTTCTTCCGGTGAAAACTGTTCCGGCAGCAGATGCCCGGATCAGGGAATTTTCAGGGAGTCAACCCCCCTGATCAGGGAAAAATGGGGATGACTGACAAATATTGTTAAAAGAAAAATAGTCAGAATAATCAGGCAACAATGGAGAAAGTTGCTAAAATCAACTAAAATCAGAAATTTCAGTTTTCTCCTAAAATGTGGATAACTTTGTGGATATTGGGGAAAACTATGCGGATTTCGTGAATGAAACCGGAAAAGAACCTGTGTTTTGTTGACGAAATCACGAAAAAAATTATCGAGCCGATGTTTTTGACCGACTTGGACAATGATTTTGAGGCTTGGAAGGTGTCGGCTTTTTGTGAAAAATTGTTAAGGAGGAACTCATATGTGGGCTGAACAGAGCGTTTTTTATCAGATTTATACACTTGGCTTTTGCGGAGCTCCCTATAATAATGAGGATTCGGAGAAAGAGATCTCCCTGCACAGGATCAGGAAGGTTATGGACTGGATTCCCCACATGAAGAAACTGGGAATCAACGCAGTTTATTTCTGCCCGCTCTTTTCTTCGGATTCACACGGCTATAACACCCGGGACTACATGGTTCTGGACCAGAGGCTGGGAACCAACGAAGATTTCAGGGAAGTCTGCCGTGCCCTGCACGAAAACGGGATCAGGATCGTCCTGGACGGTGTCTTCAATCATGTGGGAAGAGGCTTTCCCCAGTTTCAGGATGTCGTGCGGAACAGGGAGAGTTCCCCTTACAGGGACTGGTTCCATATAGATTTCAACGGAAATTCCAATTACAATGACGGTCTGTGGTATGAGGGCTGGGAAGGCAACTATGATCTGGTCAAGCTCAACCTGCGCAATGAGGAAGTGATCGGTCATTTATTTAATGCTGTCAGATACTGGGTCGAATATTTCGGCATCGACGGGATCAGGCTGGATGTCGCCTATTGCCTTGACAGGAATTTCATCAGGCGCCTCCGGGGCTTTACAGATTCTCTGAAGGATGACTTTTTCCTGGTCGGAGAGATCCTGGGCGGCGACTACAAGGTCATCATGGGAGAGGGAATGCTCCATTCCGCGACTAATTATGAGTGTTACAAGGGGCTTTATTCAGCTTTTAATAGTCTGAACATGTTTGAGATCATCCACTCCCTGATCAGGCAGTTCGGCTCAGACCCCTGGACCCTGTACAGGGGATATCACCTGCTGAACTTTGTGGATAACCACGATGTCACCCGTGTGGCAACCGTTCTCCAGGATAAGAAGCACCTTCCCCTGATCTACGCGCTGTGCTTCGGAATGCCGGGGATTCCCTGTGTGTATTACGGCAGCGAATGGGGAGAAGAAGGCGACAAGAAAAACGGGGACCCCTCACTCAGGCCTTATTTTGATAAACCCAAGTGGAATAAGCTCACTGACTGGATCAGTCATCTGGCCGAAGCGAAGAAAAACTCGAAAGCTCTCTGCTTTGGAGACTTCCGCAGTGTTCTCCTGACCAACAAGCAGTGCATCTTCGAGCGCAAGACTCCCGATGAGCGGGTCATGGTTGCCATCAATGCGGACTCGGAAGAATATGTGGCCCACTTTGATGCCGGATGCGGGCTTGCCCTGGATCTTTTAACCGACCGCACTCATGACTTCGGAGGAGGAAGCCACCTCCCGCCTTACAGCGCGGCTTTCTGGAAAATGGAAAAGTGACGGTTTTTGAGCTGAAAACAAAGATGAAAATCAGGGGGCCTTCTCATGCTTCATATAGACGATCCTGAGATCAGAAATCTGCTTTTAGAAGGAAAATTCGGTCTGGAAAAAGAGGGACTGCGTGTGCTTGCGGATGCTTCCATGGCGCACACACCGAATCCTCTTCCCGGAAATTCCCATGTCTCGATGGATTTCTCTGAGAACCAGACAGAAATCAATACCAGTGCGGAGCCTTCCGCGGAAGGCTCTGTCCGGGCGCTTGAGGCTTACGGGCGCTGTCTTCAGAAAAAACTGTCCCTGCAGCCCGTCAGGGAATATATCTGGCCTTTTTCCAATCCCCCTTATCTGGACTGCGAGGAGGACATCCCTATTGCGCAGTTTACGGGGGACCGCGCGCATGCGACAGCCTACCGGGAGTATCTGTCAGCCCGCTACGGAAGGTACAAAATGACTTTCTCGGGAATCCATGTCAATTATTCCTTCTCGGATGAACTTCTGAAAAAGGAGTTTTCGCACCGCGGGGGAGGCAGGTCCCGCTCATTCAGAGACAGTTTTTATCTGGAACTGGCAGAGAAATGCGCCGCATACGGCTGGCTCCTGGTAATTCTGACCGCTGCCAGTCCGGTGCTGGACGCCAGCTTTTATGAGACAGGGATCAGGACCCGCGCCCGGTCCGGGGAGACAGGAGAGCAGGAAATCGGGGGAAGAGATGTCTTTTCGGGGATGGCCAGTGTCCGCTGCAGTGAACTGGGTTACTGGAATGCTTTTTCTCCGGTCCTGGATTATACTAATATACAGAGATATTCGGACAGCATTCAGAGCTATCTGGATAAGGGGCTTTTGTGCGCGGCTTCGGAGCTCTACTATCCTGTCCGCCTCAAACCCAAGGGCGCGTACAGTCTTTACGCCCTGAAGGAGGGAGGCTCCGATCATCTGGAGCTCCGCATGTTTGATATCAATCCCTTTGAGGAGAGCGGCATTGACGTGAGAGATGTTCAGTTCGTACAGCTTTTCCTGGTCTGGCTGGCCTCGATGCCCCGAAGGGTACTCTCCATGTCGGAGCAGGTGATGGCGGTACAGAATTTCAAGAGTGCAGCCCGCTACGATCTGGACACAGTCCGGATCGTCATGCCTGAGTTCAGGGATCAGGCGGCGGTTTCGGCACGCGGCGCAGCCATGTACCTGCTGGACCGCATAATAGATTTTTACAGAGGATTATCCGGGGAGATTCCGGACTGGGTGCCGGATGTCCTCGAGTTTGAGCGGAAAAAGGTTCTTCATCCCCGGACCCGCTATGCCGCCAGGGTGCGGGAGCAGTTCTCCGGAACTTTTCTGGAGAAAGGCATGGAGCGCGCCGTGAGGCTGCAGGAGGAATGCTGTAAAGGCCTGCAGGATACCTGCTGCGAACAGCTTTTCCTGATCTGAGTGAGTCTTGCATCTCACAGGAGGATCTGACCTGAACGGGAAAACCTGTCAGCCCGGATCGGTCTGAAAGGGGAAAAATCCGCTGACCGGTACCGGTCCGGGATGGAAAAAAGCCGCATTTCAGGCTGTACTTTACCGCAACAGAGAATGACGAAAAATGAACTTGGTTCTTTGTACATGTTGCACAAAAGAGATGTACGTCCTATAATAAATTTAATTGGGATATTTCATTGAAATATCAGGAGTATCGGGGTGGTTCCGAAGGTTTTGAAATGTGAGAACCGGGCTTTATTCTACCCGTGTGTTTTCTATGTCTGTTTCCGCATATGGATATTCCTTCGGGAAAAGATAATCCTCAGGAAAAGATAATCCTCAGGAAAAGATAAACCTCAGGAGAAGATAAACCTGAGGAGAAGGTAATCCTCAGGAAAAAGTGATCCTCAGGAAAAAGTGATCCTCAGGAAATGAAATTCTTTGGGAAATGGATAAGAACAGGAGGAAGGGTTTGGAGAATGTATCAAAGGAAATGCTTGAGCGTTCTGACGAAATGATCTCGAAGATGACGGCGGATGAGATACGCGCGCTTTTCGAGGAGAATGATAAGCTTCGTCAGGAACTGAGGATCCGCGACAACGACATTCTTAGTCATGACCAGGTGTTTGATTCAATTGTCCGCGGAACATACCATGTCATCCTGGTTATGTCAGTGACCACTTTCAAGGCGGAATTCATTACTACAAATATAGATGCGGCTCTGGGAATTGACAGGGCTGAGGCCATGGAGGATGTCCGTATGATCGGACATTCTTTTGAAAACATCGAAGACCATAACGGCAGGGAAGAGATTTTCATACACAGGACAAATGGGACACGGCGTCAGTTTCTGGTCTATGTGATCCATCTGCCCTACGGAAGATCCGACCGTGTCGCGGTTGTCCTTCTGTGCAAATCAGCGCGGGTCAGGGGTGATTTTGAGGAGATGATGATCCAGCAGACAGAGGACGTCAACCGGGCAGCAGGTTATTTCCTGGCCAGTATGTCCCACGATTTCAGGGTGCCGATCAGTACCATTTCGGGATTTGTCATGCTGCTCATGAAGAATTCACAGAATCCTTCCAAAGTCCTGGAGTATTCTCACAGGATCGGTATGGCATGCCAGGAACTTCTCTCCACCCTGGACCAGATACTGGATATGAGCAGGATTGAATCGGTGGATGCCGGCCTGGAATCGGATGAGTTTGGGCTGGGACTGATGCTGGATGAGATCTGCGCGACTTTTTCCAGCCTGGCAAAGGCCAACAGCCAGAAATTTATATTCTCGTCGGAAGGAATCGAGCATGATATCGTCATCGGCGACAAAGCCAGGATCATGGAAGTTCTGCGGGGAGTTCTCTCCAACGCTGTGAAATATACTCCTGCCGGGGGCCGCGTTGAGCTGACTGTCACAGGTACTCCCGATGAGAAGAATGAGGATATCTCCCTGATCTTCGAAATAAGGGACACCGGCATCGGTATGGACCAGAAGCAGCTGCAGGATTATTTCCGCAGCGATAACCCCGATAATAAGGAAAATGCCCCCGGTCCCGGAACGGGGATCTGGCTGACCAGGAAGCTGGTGGATATGATGGGCGGTTCGATTTCCGCACAGAGCCTGCCGGGCGAGGGCACGATTATCTGGGTCAGGCTTACGCTCAAGATTGTGAATATCGGCACCTCGGATTTCTGGGAAGAACACGGCATTCACCGCATGGTGGTCGTCAACGGAAATATTCAGGAGGCTGCGCGGATCCGCAATCTCATGGAGAGCGCGGGCGTCGATACGGTAACTATTTCATCGGGCTTCGGCGCGGTCAAGATGATCGAGCAGCAGTGCGCCTTCGGCAATGTTATCGATGTTATTCTGCTGGATGAAGACCTTCAGGATATGGAATGGCAGGAAGTGATGGGAAGCCTCAGGATGATGTCCTGGATCAATCTTCCTATGGTCTTCCTGATGTCGGGAAGGCAGATTCGCGAAGAGGAATGCAAGGCACTGGGCCTGAGTCATGTCCTTCAAAAACCTTTCTTCATTTCCGCCCTGCATAAGGTAGTGGAGGAAGTCTGCGTGAAAAAGACCGCAGACAGAACTTCGGATGAACCGGACGACGCAGTCGGATTGGCAGGCTTCCGTTTTCTGGCGGCGGAAGACAATACTATGAACGCGGATATGGTCAAGGAGCTTGTGGAGATGACCGGAGCCCGCTGTGAGATCGCTCGTAACGGAAGAGCGGCGCTGGCCATGTTCAGCAATTCACAGCCGGGATATTATGACGCGATCCTTATGGATCTGCAGATGCCGGTCATGGACGGGTATGCCGCTGCCGTGGCGATCCGTGAACTGAAGCGGCCGGACGCAAAGACTGTGCCGATCATTGCCATGACGGCAAGTACCTTTGAGGAGGGGATCCAGAAGTCTTTTGAGGCGGGAATGGATGCATACATAGCCAAACCCCTGGATGTACGGATTCTGCAGTCGCATATGCGAAAATTCAGACACAGGGAAAGCTGAAGCGGAAGCTCCTTGTGAATGACAGAGCGGCTGAACGTTTCGGTATCGCGGCAGGAGCAGAAATGCCCTTGTCCGGAAAGAGGGGTTTCCTTTATGGAAGAGAAGAGTTTTTGGGAGAAAATAGTTGAATGGTTCCAAAAGCTCCTTCAAAAGATTCTTCAAGTGCTTTTCCCTTCCGATGTGCTTGGCATGATGGGAGCAGGAGGAGCGGATTCCGGGGATTCTGACTCCGGAACAAAGGATGCTGAACTGGGCGAGGAGGAGCTGAGACGCATGAGAGAAACAGCGGTTGAGCGCCGCCATATCATTTTTTCGGGCCGTGTACAGGGAGTGGGATTCCGCTATCATGCCATGTACGGTGCCAGAAATCTGGGGCTTACAGGATGGGTATCAAACCTGTCTGACGGCAGGGTAGAGATGGAGATCCAGGGACCTTCCGCTGTGATCGATCACGCGATCCTGAAACTCCAGCAGGATGGCCGCTGGATCAGGATCGAGCATATGGAGACGAATGTGATCCCTGTCGTGCAGGGTGAGCGCGGCTTCCAGGTGAAAGGTTACTGAGAAAAGGTTACTGAGAAAAAGTTACTGAGAAATGATTACTGAGAAAAAGTTACTGAGAAAAAGTTACTGAGAAAAGATTACTGAGAAAAAATTACTGAGACTGCCCCGGTAGACAATAGAAATGGTTTACAAAGCAGGCACCTGCCGCAGGCAAGCGGCCGGTGCCTGTTGCGCGCGGGCGGAGGAAGTCTCTCATTTGAAAAAAGGCGGGACGGCCCTTACTCTGGAAAATATGAGAAGAAGGCCGTGTCATTGAGAAGGGGGCGGAGAAAACCGCGCCGTGAATAAAGGCAGGAAAACCGCGCCGTGAATAAAGGCAGGAAAACCGCGCCGTGAATAAAGGCAGGAAAACTGCGCTGTGAATAAAGGCAGGAAAACTGCGCCGGGAATAACAGGCAGGAAAACCGCGCTGTGATGGAAAGGCAGGTATAAGGAGATGAGTGGTTCTGCAGCCTTGAGCACTTTATGCTACATGGAAAAAGACGGAAAGTATCTGATGCTGCACAGAACAGTCAAAAAAAATGACGTCAACAAAGACAAGTGGATTGGAGTCGGGGGACATTTTGAGGCGGATGAGAGTCCGGAGGAGTGTCTTTTGCGGGAAGTCCGCGAGGAGACGGGCTATACACTGACTTCCTGGAGATTCCGGGGTATTGTGACTTTTGTCTCCGGAGACGGAGTCACGGAATATATGCATTTGTTTACCGCGGACGGATTTGAGGGCGATCCCATCCCCTGTGACGAAGGACAGCTGGAATGGGTGGACATAGCACAGGTCTGGAAGCTCAACATCTGGGAGGGAGATAAGATCTTTTTCCGCCTGATCGACGAGGACTATCCTTTCTTTTCATTGAAGCTGGTTTACAATGGCGGCGGAGGCCTGGTCAGTGCCACTCTGGACGGAAAACCCATGGAGCTCTTTGAGATCCTGGATGAGGAAGGCTCGAAGACCGGTCTGGTGCGCGAGCGGGGAGTCGCCCACCGTGACGGCAGCCCCCACGAGACAGTGCACACCTGGATCGTGAGGCCTGCGGGCGAAGCGGGCACGGACGGTCGGAACGGGAAAAAACGGTGGGAGGTCCTGCTGCAGAAGAGGAGCGCCTGTAAGGATTCCAATCCCGGATGCTATGATATTTCTTCCGCGGGCCACCTCAATGCCGGAGATGAACCGATGGAGGGCGCCCTCCGTGAACTGAAAGAGGAACTGGGTCTGACGCTCTCTTCTGATGATCTTCACTATGTGGGACGCCATCGCGGCAGATATGAGGCACCTTTTCACGGAAAAATGTTCCGGGACAATGAATTCAGTTATGTCTATGTAGTGACCAGGCATTTTGACGACAGTGAATTTGTCCTCCAGGAGGAAGAGGTGGAATCCGTCAGGTGGATGGACTATGAAACCTGCAGGAAGGGAATCCGGGAAGGAACTCTTCCAAACTGCATCTATGAGGACGAGTTTGACATGGTGGGAGCTTTCCTGAAATGAATATCCCGCAGGGGAACAGAAATAGGAGAAGAGAAAAATTATGGGCAGATATATATTGGCTTCGAATTCTCCGCGCAGGAGGGAACTGCTGCGTCTGGTGATCAGCGATTATGAAGTGATTCCTTCAGAGGGAGAGGAGATCATCAGCAGCACGAAACCTGATAAGGTCGTGGAGGAATTGTCACTGCAGAAGGCCATGGATGTGGCCGGCAAAGTCCGTCCCTGCCAGGGGGATCGCATTATTGTCATAGGGGCTGACACTGTGGTAGCCGTAGACCAGCAAATCCTCGGAAAGCCGGAAGACCGGATGGATGCGGGACGGATGATCACCATGATCCAGGGCAGGGAGCACCACGTGTACACGGGCGTGACTGTGTGTGTGGTCGACGGGGCTGATTGGACTGATGGGACCGCTGCGGCAGAAGGGTATGACGGCTCGACAGAAAAGATTAAGTATTTTTCGTTCAGCGAAGAGACGGTGGTTGATGTTTTTCCTATGAACCGCGGCGAGATCGAGGGCTATATTTCACTGGAAGAGCCATATGACAAGGCGGGAGCCTATGGAATTCAGGGGGCTTTCAGCATTTTTATCCGGGGAATCCGGGGCGACTACAATAATGTGGTGGGCCTTCCGGCGGCGCGCCTGTACCATGAACTGGCCAGGCGGGATCTTCTGTGAAAGCAGTGCGAAGAACACACACGAAAGTCCTGATTTCCTGCTCTCTTGGCGGGGCACATTATAATTCAGTAACTTACTGGTGCCTGTTACCGCCATGAGCGTTTTACAGACTTGATTTTTGTCCCTGCGTCAAGTAATCTTTAAAGTGATTCTGCAGATGGTTTTCTGCTTTTACAGATGATATTGAAACCTGTTATTTCAGAGGGAACGGCTGCCTGCTGTTCCAGCCGGAACAGATCATTGATGTCTGTTATTATCGAAACGGCGCGTAAAACCCCGGCCGACCATAGTCGTCCGCGGGATACAAGCGCCTCATAGCCGCGTCAGCGGTGTCTTTTCTTACTGTACTT
>Ga0256407_10001286_pt1 | contig 54027 bp, 41 predicted proteins | sample RumenRJG_04DNA_FD_193489 | JGI IMG/M metagenome (GOLD analysis project Ga0256407, IMG submission 193489) | Bovine rumen microbial communities from Lethbridge, Alberta, Canada - RJG_04 | ecosystem: Host-associated > Mammals > Digestive system > Stomach > Rumen | place: Canada: Alberta... | reverse complement strand
TCTCGGCATTACCCTTTTCAATCAATTCCTTCTTAGACTCAGGGATGATGATGTCGTCAAGGTTGAATGACAGACCAGCCTCGTAAGCCATGCGGTAACCAAGGTTCTTGATACCATCCAGGAACTCACAAGCCTCAGCGAAACCTACGTTTTTGATAACGTCGGCAATGATGTCGCGCAGAGACTTCTTAGAGATAATCTTGTTGACATAGCCCACCTCCTTCGGAATGATGCCATTTACGATGACACGACCCACAGAGGTTTCAACCATGTGCTTGCAAGGCTTGCCGTCGACGATATCGTCAACCATCACCTTTACCTGAGCATGCAGGTCGCACTTGCCCTCGTTATGAGCAATGATAGCCTCTTCAGGACCATAGAAGGTCAGACCCTCACCCTTAGCGCCTGGACGAATCTTAGAGATGTAGTACAGGCCAAGCACCATATCCTGTGAAGGCACGGTGATAGGAGCACCATTGGCAGGGTTCAGAATATTGTGGCTCTGCAGCATCAGAATCTGTGCCTCGAGGATAGCCTCGTTAGACAGAGGAAGGTGCACAGCCATCTGGTCACCGTCGAAGTCGGCATTGAACGCGGTACAAGCCAGTGGGTGCAGCTGGATAGCCTTACCCTCGATGAGCTTCGGCTGGAAGGCCTGGATACCCAGACGGTGCAGTGTTGGTGCACGGTTCAGCAGTACGGGATGACCCTTCATCACGTTCTCCAGAATATCCCAGATGACAGGCTCGCGGCGGTCTACGATTTTCTTAGCCGACTTCACTGTCTTCACGATACCGCGCTCGATGAGCTTGCGGATGATGAATGGCTTATAGAGCTCGGCAGCCATCAGCTTAGGCAGACCGCACTCACCCATCTTCAGCTCAGGACCAACAACAATAACCGAACGGGCAGAATAGTCAACACGCTTACCGAGCAAGTTCTGACGGAAGCGGCCCTGCTTACCCTTCAGTGAGTCAGACAGAGACTTCAGAGGACGGTTCGAATCGCTCTTCACGGCTGAAGACTTACGGCTGTTGTCGAACAGAGAGTCAACAGCCTCCTGCAACATACGCTTCTCGTTGCGCAAGATGACCTCAGGAGCGTGAATCTCCATCAGGCGCTTCAGACGATTGTTACGAATGATGACACGACGATAGAGGTCGTTCAGGTCGGAGGTAGCGAAACGGCCACCATCCAGAGGAACCAACGGACGCAGCTCAGGAGGCGTCACAGGGATAATCTTCATGATCATCCACTCAGGACGGTTAATACCCTTCTCTACTGATGAGCGGAATGCTTCAACCACCTGCAGACGCTTCAGAGCCTCGTTCTTACGCTGCATAGACGAGTCGCTGTTGGCGCGGTCACGCAGCTCGTAAGACAGTGAGTCGAGATCAAGACGTACGAGCAGGTCGTAGATAGCCTCAGCACCCATCTTACAGATGAACTTGTTGGGGTCGCTGTCCTCCAGATAGTCGTTGTCAGCAGGAATCTGGTTGTCAATAATATCGTTGTACTCCTCCTCGGAGAGCAGGTCGTACATCTGAGAACCCAGCGCGGGATTGCCCTCGGCATCCTTCTTGCCAGCCATGATACCTGGCTGAATGACCACGTAGCGCTCATAGTAGATAATCGCATCGAGCTTCTTGGTGGGCAAACCAAGCAGATAGCCAATCTTGTTGGGCAGTGAACGGAAATACCAGATGTGGGCAACGGGCACAACGAGTTCGATATGACCGGTGCGCTCACGACGTACCTTCTTCTCTGTAACCTCTACACCACAACGGTCGCAGACAATACCCTTATAGCGGATACGCTTGTACTTACCGCAGGCACACTCATAATCCTTTGTCGGACCGAAGATGCGCTCGCAAAACAGACCGTCGCGCTCGGGCTTATAGGTACGATAGTTGATGGTCTCAGGCTTTGTTACCTCACCGAAGGAATTCTCGAGGATTTCCTCAGGCGAAGCGAGTCCAATGGTAATCTTCTGGAAATTACTCTTTATCTTTGTATCTTTCTTGAAAGCCATATACTTAATTTACTATTTGACTATTTACAATTTACGATTACTTAGTCCATCTTAATGCTGAGACCAAGACCCTTCAACTCGTGCAGCAGTACGTTGAGTGACTCTGGAATACCAGGAGTAGGCATGGGCTCGCCCTTGACGATAGCCTCATAAGCCTTGGCACGTCCTACGACATCATCAGACTTGATGGTCAGAATCTCCTGAAGCACATGGCTGGCACCAAAGGCCTCCAGTGCCCAGACCTCCATCTCACCGAAACGCTGGCCACCAAACTGTGCCTTACCACCAAGGGGCTGCTGAGTGATGAGAGAGTACGGACCAATAGAACGAGCGTGCATCTTATCCTCAACCATGTGACCGAGCTTGAGGAAGTAGGTGATACCTACCGTTGCAGGCTGGTCAAACTTCTCACCAGTCTCACCATCATACAGATGGGTAGAGCACAGGCGGGGCAGTCCGGCCTTGTCAGTCCACTCGGCGAGGTCGTCAAGCTTGGCGCCATCAAAGATAGGAGTAGCGAACTTCACGCCCAAACGCTTACCGGCAGCACCGAGGATAGCCTCGAAGATCTGACCGAGGTTCATACGTGAGGGCACACCCAGCGGGTTCAGCACCAAGTCAACGGGACGGCCATCCTCAAGGAACGGCATGTCCTCCTGACGTACCACCTTAGAGACAATACCCTTGTTACCGTGACGACCAGCGAGCTTGTCACCCACACCAATCTTACGCTTCTTGGCAACATATACCTTGGCCATCTGCAGGATGCCTGAAGGCAGCTCGTCACCAATAGTGATGGCAAACTTCTTACGCTTCATCTCTGCATCGAGCAGCTTGAACTTCTTCATGTAGTTGATGATCAACTTACCGATAAGCTCATTCTTATGCTCGTCGTTGGTCCATCCGCTAATCTGAATGTCACCATATTCCAGGTTCTTCAGGTTGGTCATGGTGAACTTGCTGCCCTTGGCAATGATCTCAGCACCGGTGTAGTCTTTCACACCCATCGAGGTCTTACCCTTCGTCAGGGTCAACAACTTCTCAACAAGAATATCCTTCAAGTCGTCGATCTTTGCCTCATGCTCCTCGTCAATCTTAGCAAGGATGATCTTATCCTGCTGCTTGGTCTGACGAGTCTTGACGGCACGCGTAAAGAGCTTCTTGTCAATGATGACACCAGTCAGAGAAGGATTAGCCTTCAGAGAAGAATCCTTCACATCACCGGCTTTGTCGCCGAAGATGGCACGGAGCAGTTTCTCTTCAGGAGAAGGATCGCTCTCGCCCTTCGGTGAAATCTTACCAATCAGGATATCGCCGGGCTCTACACGGGCACCGACGCGGATGATACCATTCTCATCGAGGTCCTTGGTTGCTTCCTCGCTGACATTAGGAATATCAGCGGTGAACTCCTCGGCACCACGCTTGGTCTCACGAACGTCGAGAGAATACTCATCGACATGGACAGAGGTCAGCACATCCTCACGAACGATACGCTCGTTGAGTACGATAGCATCCTCATAGTTGTAACCCTTCCAAGGCATGTATGCCACGAGCAGGTTACGACCCAAAGCCAACTCACCATTCTCAGTGGCGTAACCCTCAGTCAGGATATCACCCTTCTTTACACGCTGGCCCTTCTCACAGATAGGACGCAGGTCGATGGTCATATTCTGGTTAGTACGACGGAACTTGGGAATACGATATTCTTTCAGAGCGGGCTCGAAGCTGACGAACTCCTCGTCTTCCGTACGATCATAGAGAATACGGATAGTCGTAGCGTCAACATAGTCGATAACACCTTCACCCTCGGCAGTAATCATCGTACGAGAGTCTTCGCAGACCTGCTTCTCAATACCGGTACCCACGATAGGTGCCTCGTTGTGGAGCAGGGGAACAGCCTGGCGCATCATGTTCGATCCCATCAGTGCACGGTGAGCATCATCGTGCTCCAGGAACGGAATGAGCGAAGCGGCGATAGAGGCAATCTGCTGCGGAGAGACGTCCATCAAGTCAACCTGCGTAGGAGGCACAACGGGGAAGTCGGCATCCTGACGGCACTTGACAACGGGACGGATGAAGGTACCATCGTCGTTCAGCGGGGCGTTACCCTGACCGATGACGTGGCTTTCTTCCTCCTCAGCAGTCAAATAGACAACATTGTCATTATTCAGATTGGCAATACCATTCTCGACCTTACGATAAGGGGTAGAGATGAAGCCAAGCTCGTTGATCTTAGCATAGACACACAGCGACGAAATCAGACCGATGTTAGGACCTTCAGGGCTCTCAATCGGGCAGAGACGACCGTAGTGTGTATAGTGTACGTCACGTACCTCAAAACCGGCACGCTCACGTGACAGTCCGCCAGGACCCAAGGCAGAGAGACGACGCTTGTGAGTCACCTCGGCCAGCGGGTTCGTCTGGTCCATGAACTGTGATAGTGGGTTGGTGCCGAAGAACGAGTTGATGACACTCGAAATAGTCTTGGCATTGATCAGGTCTGTCGGTGTGAACACCTCATTATCACGAACGTTCATGCGCTCACGGATGGTACGGCTCATACGGGCCAGACCGATAGAGAACTGATTGCTGAGCTGCTCACCGACGGTGCGTACGCGACGGTTTGACAGGTGGTCGATATCGTCGACGGTAGCCTTCGAGTTAATCAGCTGAATCAGGTATTTAATAATCTCAATAATGTCTTCCTTGGTCAGCACACGAACATCCATCTCGGTGTTGAGACCCAGTTTCTTATTAATACGGTAACGACCTACATCACCCAGGTCGTAACGCTTGTCAGAGAAGAACAGGTTCTGGATAACCTCGCGGGCACTGGCATCATCAGCAGGATCTGCATTACGCAGCTGGCGATAGATGTACAGCACAGCTTCCTTCTCAGAGTTCGACGGGTCTTTCTGCAGGGTGTTGAAGATAATAGAGTAATCCTGAGCGACGCTCTCGTCCTTGTGAACAAGAATCGTCTGGGCACCACTCTCGAGAATCTCCAGCATATTGTCATCGGTAATCTCGGTCTCACGTTCCATGATCACCTCGTTACGCTCGATAGAAACAACCTCACCGGTATCCTCATCAACGAAGTCCTCGTTCCAGCTCTTCAGCACACGAGCAGCAAGCTTACAGCCTACAACCTTCTTCAGGGCAGTCTTGTTAACCTTTACTTCCTCGGCAAGGTCGAAGATCTGCAGAATGTCCTTATCGGTTTCGAAGCCGATGGCACGCAAAAGCGTAGTAACAGGTAACTTTTTCTTACGGTCGATGTAAGCATACATGACGTTGTTGATGTCGGTAGCGAACTCTATCCATGAACCCTTGAAGGGGATGATACGGGCAGAGTACAGCAAAGTACCGTTAGCATGAACGTTCTGACCGAAGAATACGCCGGGAGAACGATGCAACTGTGAAACAACAACACGCTCAGCACCATTAATGACAAAGGTACCGTTTGCGGTCATGTAGGGAATGGGACCCAGAAAGACGTCCTGAATCACTGTGCCGAAATCCTCATGATCGGGATCTGTGCAATAGAGTTTCAACTTAGCCTTCAAGGGTACGCTATAAGTCAGGCCACGCTCCAAACACTCGTCAATGGTGTAACGGGGCGGGTCGATATAGTAATCCAAGAACTCAAGAACGAAGTTGTTGCGCGTATCGGTAATAGGGAAGTTCTCGGCGAACACCTTATACAGACCGTCGTTCTTGCGTTCCTCAGGCGGAGTGTCCAACTGGAGGAAGTCTTTGAAAGACTTTAATTGCACATCGAGAAAATCCGGAAAGGGCATCGGATTCTTGACGCTGCCAAAGTTTACTCTGTTATCTATTACTTTTGAAGCCATAAAATATTTTTCTATTGATTCTTATAGGGCCTATAGGACATATAGGGCCTATAGGATAATGTCCGAAGACAAGAAAATGGTCGGGAACCCTCTACTGGAGAGCTCCCAACCATAGTTTTTATAGGTGTAACTGAATTACTTCAGCTCTACAACGGCACCAGCCTCTTCGATAGCCTTCTTCAGGTTCTCAGCCTCGTCCTTAGACAGACCTTCCTTCAGAGTAGAAGGAGCACCGTCTACGAGATCCTTAGCTTCCTTCAGGCCCAGACCGCAAGCCTCCTTAACAGCCTTTACAACCTGCAGCTTAGCAGCACCGACCTCCTTCAAAACTACGTCGAAAGAAGACTTCTCCTCAGCAGCGGCAGCTTCGCCACCAGCAGCGGGACCAGCAGCAACAGCAACAGCTGCAGCAGCGGGCTCAATTCCATACTCGTCCTTCAGGACTGTTGCCAACTCTTGTACTTCTTTTACTGTGAGGTTAACCAACTCCTCAGCAATAGCTTTAATATCTGCCATTTTATTTAACTTTTTAATTGTTTTTTAATGTTAATGTTACTTATTTTCGCTTATTTGTTACGCTCAGCGATAGCGTCAAGCAGCCCGTGGAGCTTGCCACCAGCATTCAGTCCAGAAACAACGTTCTTGACTGGAGACTGCAGCAGAGCCACAACGTCGGCGATAAGTTCGTTCTTGCTCTTGATAGATACCAGTTCCTCAAGTTTGTCAGCACCTACGAAGAAGCCCTCTTCTGCATAAGCAGCCTTCAGGGCGGGGATGCCTTCCTTCTTATATTCCTTGAGAAGCTTAGCGGGAACATTGGCTGTCTGTGTGAACATAACAGCAGTGTTGCCCTTCAAGCTATCATACAAAGGCGAGAAATCAATATCAGAAGCCTCGAAAGCCTTGTGGAGAAGGGTGTTCTTCACAACGACCATCTTAATCTCGTTCTTGAAGCACTTGCGACGGAGATTGCTTGTCTGCTCAGCATTCAGTCCAGTAGTGTCTACCAGATAGAAGTGAGGATACTCCTTCAGCTTCTGACCAAGTTCTACTACGATAGTATCTTTTAATTCCTTTTTCATGTTACTAAACTTTTACGAGTTATTCAACTGATTTAGGATCAATCTTAATACCAGCGCTCATCGTGCTAGAGATAAAGATACTCTTCATATAGGTACCCTTGGCAGCTGCCGGCTTCAACTTGATGATAGTCTGCAAGAACTCTTTGGCATTTCCGTAGATCTGCTCCGGAGTGAAAGTGATCTTACCGATTGAGGCATGTACGATACCTGCCTTGTCAACCTTAAAGTCAATCTTACCTTGCTTAACTTCCTTGACGGCCTTAGCAACATCCATAGTAACAGTACCGCTCTTAGGGTTTGGCATCAGACCACGAGGACCGAGGATACGGCCGAGAGGACCTAACTTACCCATGCAAGAGGGCATCGTGATAATCACGTCAACATCAGTCCAACCTTGCTTAATCTTATCGATATATTCGTCAAGACCAACATAGTCGGCGCCAGCTTCCTTAGCAGCAGCTTCCTGATCGGGAGTACAGAGAGCGAGCACACGTGTAACCTTACCAGTTCCGTTCGGCAATGATACCACACCACGAACCATCTGGTTAGCTTTACGTGGGTCTACGCCCAAGCGTACATCGATATCAACAGAAGCCTCGAACTTTGTCGTGGTGATTTTCTTCACCAGCTCAGCGGCTTCCTTCAAAGAGTATGCTTTCCCTGCTTCAACCTTATCAGCTACCAACTTTTGATTTTTTGTCAGTTTACTCATTTTCTTAAAATTGAAGTTATTGATTATTTACCAGGGAAGTCCCCTTTAACAGTGATACCCATGCTACGCGCAGTACCAGCAATCAGCTTCATAGCAGACTCGACGGTGAAGCAATTCAGGTCAGCCATCTTATCCTCAGCGATGGCACGAACCTGATCCCAGGTTACGCTGGCCACCTTCTTACGGTTGGGCTGAGCAGAACCACTCTTTACCTTAGCGGCCTCCAACAGCTGTACAGCTGCAGGGGGAGTCTTGATAATGAAGCTAAAAGATTTGTCTGCATAGTAGGTGATAACGACAGGAAGGATCTTACCTGCCTTATCTTGGGTTCTGGCGTTGAACTCTTTGCAGAATCCCATAATGTTAATACCCTTCGAACCCAGAGCAGGTCCTACGGGAGGAGAGGGATTCGCAGCGCCACCTTTAATCTGTAATTTGATTAATCCAGCAACTTCTTTAGCCATTTCTGTTTATTAATATTTATTGAGTTTCATATAAGCCCCGAGAGTGGAAGCCTCCCTTGGCCGTATATTGAATGGACACACCGTAACTTATGTCCTATTCTTTCTCTACCTGTGTGAAAGACAGTTCCAACGGGGTCTTACGACCGAAAATCTTCACCATCACCTTCAACTTGCGTTTCTCGCTGTTTACCTCTTCGATAATACCGCTAAAGCCGCTGAACGGTCCATCGGTGACCTTTACCGTATCATCAACATTATAAGGAATGTTGAGCTCTGCACTTTCTATTGTAGCCTCCTCAGCAGTACCGAGGATGCGATTGATATCAGCCTGTCTTACCTCCTGGGGATTATCCATTCCACCCAAGAAGCCTAACACGTTTGGTATAAAACGAAGCATGTGAGCGACCTCACCCTGGAGTGATGCCTGAACAAGCACATAGCCTGGCAGGAACAACTTCTCCTTGATAACACGCTTGCCATTACGAAGCATCGCATACTTTTCTGTGGGAAGGAGCACCTCACCAACGTGAGAATCGAGAACATCGTTATGCTTCTTTGCAGCTTCAATGTACTCTTTAACCTTACCTTCTTTTCCACTGACGGCACGTAATACGTACCACTTCATTCCTGGTGCTTCAGCCATTACCTCTTTCTATTAATATTCTTTATGCAGGATAAATAGAACTCATGACTGTCTTGAACACTACGTCCATCAGCCATACTACCAGTGCAATAATCAGAGATGTCGACAAAACGACAACCGCACTCTGAGTCAACTCCTTGTAAGTTGGCCAAGTAGTTTTGTGGGCAAGCTCATCATAGCAAGCCTTGCAATAATTGATGAATGTCTTAATTATCTTCATACTATCTTCTTTCTTTGCACGGGAAGGAGGACTCGAACCCACGACCCTCGGTTTTGGAGACCGATGCTCTACCAACTGAGCTATTCCCGTATGAAAGCCCCCACCCGTAAGCGGGGGCTATTTTTATTACAGTCTTCTATGCAGCAACATTGTTGCGGCAAAACGGACGATTAGTCCTCGTATACCTCAGTGATCTGACCAGAACCAACGGTGCGACCACCTTCACGGATAGCGAAACGCAGACCCTTGTTCAGAGCAACAGCGTAGATCAGCTCAACAGTGATCTCTACGTTATCACCAGGCATTACCATCTCAACACCAGCGGGGAGAGTGATCTCACCTGTGCAGTCCATGGTGCGGAGGTAGAACTGAGGACGATACTTGTTTCCGAATGGAGTATGACGACCACCCTCTTCCTTCTTCAGGACATAGATAGAAGCCTTGAACTTCTTGAAAGGCTTGATCTGTCCGGGATGGCAGAGTACCATACCACGCTTGATCTCGTTCTTATCGATACCACGGAGCAGCAGACCAACGTTATCACCAGCCTGACCCTCGTCAAGGATCTTACGGAACATCTCAACACCAGTAACAACTGACTTCTTATCCTCACCAAGACCGAGCAACTCAACTTCGTCACCAACGTGGATGACACCAGTCTCGATACGACCAGTAGCAACAGTACCACGACCAGTGATTGAGAAGACGTCCTCAACAGGCATCAGGAAGGGCTTGTCGGTAGCACGAGGAGGCTCCTGAATCCAAGTATCGCAAGTATCCATCAGCTCCATAACCTTCTGCTCCCACTTCTCAACACCATTCAGGGCACCGAGGGCAGAACCACGGATAATAGGAGTATCCTCTTCAAACTCATACTGCTCCAGAATCTCGCGAACCTCCATCTCAACGAGCTCCAGCATCTCCTCATCCTCAACCATATCGCACTTGTTCAGGAATACAACCAGACGGGGAACGTTCACCTGACGAGCGAGCAGGACGTGCTCACGTGTCTGAGGCATAGGACCGTCAGTAGCAGCAACTACGAGGATAGCACCATCCATCTGAGCAGCACCAGTTACCATGTTCTTCACATAGTCAGCGTGTCCCGGGCAGTCAACGTGAGCGTAGTGACGCTTAGCGGTCTCATACTCAACGTGAGCAGTGTTAATGGTGATACCACGCTCCTTCTCCTCAGGAGCATTATCAATCTGGTCGAAAGACTTAACTTCAGAGAGACCCTGCTTAGCCAGTACGGTAGTGATGGCAGCGGTCAGAGTAGTCTTACCATGGTCAACGTGACCAATTGTACCAATGTTTACATGCGGTTTGGTGCGCACAAATTGTTCTTTAGCCATAGCTTTTAAAATTTATTGTTTTATAAGTGAATTATCCGATTTAAATCGTCGTTTTCTCAAGAGCTGTTACCGAGACTTGAACTCGGGACCTCTTCCTTACCAAGGAAGTGCTCTACCACTGAGCTATAACAGCGAGTTTAGAGCGGAAAACGGGGCTCAAACCCGCGACCCCCAGCTTGGAAGGCTAGTGCTCTATCAACTGAGCTATTTCCGCATTTTTACTTCCTCCTGCGGAAGTGGGTGGTGATGGATTCGAACCACCGAAGTCGAAAGACAACAGATTTACAGTCTGCCCCATTTGGCCGCTCTGGAAACCACCCAAAATTTTTCCTCCCCTCTCTCAGCATCAGCTTTGGTATCACCCTTCGCCTGTTCAGAGCCTCTTGTCGGATTCGAACCAACGACCCCGAGATTACAAATCACGTGCTCTGGCCAACTGAGCTAAAGAGGCATGCTATTTAAGCACCCGCCCCCCGACTTTGGAGTCATTCGTGTCGGAAAGCGGATGCAAAGGTAGGCATTATTTTCGAATTACCAAAACTTTTCAAGGTTTTTTTTATCTATTGCGCAATTTTTCCTTGAATTTTTGCAACTGGACCTTCATAGAGTCCACACACAAATCGGTTGCCTCCTCAAAAGTATCGCTTGTTTTTTCCACAAAAAGCGTCGATCCCGGCACCGATACGGTCATGCTAACTTCCTTGTTTTGCGCAGTAGCCGGCTTGACAACCTTGCACTGAATCTCCACTTTCTGTACATCTTCAAAAGCTTTTTCCAACTTGGCGACCTTCTTTTCGATGAACGCCTCTAGTTTCTCAGTAGCGTCAAAGTGAATTGACTGAATCTTAATTTCCATAGTTACCTCCTGTTTTAGGGTAAATAATTTAGGTTAAGCCCTCGGATGGGCATTCTCATATACTCGTTTTAACTGTTCAAACGTCGTATGGGTATATATCTCCGTCGTTGCCACACTTTCGTGCCCCAGCAGTTTGCGAACACTTTCCAGACCAGCACCATTGTTCAGCATAGCCGTAGCAAAGGAATGACGCAGCACGTGGGGCGAACGTTTTTTAAGGGTTGTCACCTTCGACAGATACTTCTTTACCACAGCTGACACCTGCTCTCGGGTCATCCTGTGCCCTTTGTCATTCAGGAAGAACGCATCTTCTAGGCGCAAAGACTGTTCACTCCGCTGTTGCAAATACCCTACAATCGTCTCTTCCAGCTCTTTACCAAACGGAATAATCCGCTGTTTATTGCGCTTTCCCGTCACTTTTAGCTGATGAGCAGCAAAGTCCACATCACCAACATCCAACCCCACAAGTTCTGCCAGGCGCATACCTGTCTCGTAAAATAATATTATAATGGTACGCGCGCGAAGACCCGAAAAACCGTCATCCCACATTTCAGGGTCATCAATAAGACGATCCATTTCATCTTCTCGCACAAACTGAGGCAACGGCTTCTGCTTCTTCGGGCCTCTCAATGCATAGGACGGATCGCGTTCCACCATTCCCCGGGCCAAAGCAAAACGAAAAAAGGAACGCACGGCACTCAAACGGTTATTTACCGTGGATGCCATGTCGCCTTTATCCATCAAACTCTCCATCCAGTCACGGATGACGTCCGAGTCTACCGACTCCCACGAGAGCTGACTATCTTTATTCTTGAAATACGACTCGAACTCCTCAAGACTCCGGCCGTAACTGCACACCGTCAACTCAGAACGGTTGCGCTCGTAACGTAAATAATTCAGAAAGTCTTCGATCTTCATAATTCGTCGCATCTCTTTTCGGCAACGAATTTACGAAAAAAACTTGAAACCACCAAATATTTTACGTTATTTTTACTCCTCTTCGGTGCGCAGTTTCTGTACGTAAATAGCGTGCTCCATCTTCAGGCGCTTCAGTACAGAGGGTTTGTCGAACTGCTGACGAGCACGTAACTCCTTAACGACACCTGTCTTTTCGAACTTTCTCTTAAACTTCTTGAGGGCCTTCTCGATGTTCTCGCCTTCCTTTACTGGTACAATAATCATGTTGTTTCTTTGTTTTAAAATTTTATGTTAAACTTATGCCTCCGGGCATAGGTGCCACGAAAAGCGGGTGCAAAGTTACAACATTTTCGCGAATCTACCAAGCATTTATCTTTTTTTATTAAATAAAATATTGATTTTCACCATCATTACACCGTTTTCGTCACTTTAAAAGCACTATTTCAACACGCCAATCAGTTACCCTTGCCCTTTGGTATCACGCTGAAACGGTAGGCCAGCGAAAAGAGGACGTAACGGCGCATGTTGTTGGTCCAGGTTTCTGTGCGGCCTGTAGAGCCGACATAGTAATGCCATTGCGACACCTGTCCTAACAGGTCATAGCCCTTGACCTTTGCAGTCCAACGGCCCTGCTTCCACGATTTTGTCAGTGTGGCATCCCAGTAGAGGCGGTTGTCGTTCATCTGACTATCGGCATAACCCCGACGCGAGTGCATCTGCAAATCGGTGTCGATGGTGAAATTCCAAGGCAGCTTGTAATTGGCATTAAATCCGTAGTTGAAGTCATACATGTCAGTGCTTAGCCCTTCAACGTCTATGCTTCTATGAAAATGTCGCCAGGTACCATCGGCCTTAAGGGTGAAGGTCAACTTCTCCCGCTGGTAGCGCACATTGGGGGCAAAGGTGTAGGACGTGTTGGTGACGCGGTTACGCTGTGCTTCCGTCTGTCCTGAGATAGATGACATGTCGGTGCTCTGGCCTACCGATGCTGTGAGATTTGTGTTGATATACCAGAATTTCTTCTTGCCGAGTGCTCGCCCGAAGTCGAAATTACCGCTCATGTTCCAGTTACCATTGATATTTTCTGTCCAGGTAGTGCGAACACCCGTCGTTGGGTCATAGGTATAGGCTGTTGCCATCGCGTTATGCTGTATGTTTCCAGTGATGCCGATATTGAGATGCTGGTCTGTGCTGTCGACACGCGAACGGTAGTTGGCATTCATCCACCAGTAGGTCTGGGGCTTTAGGTCCGGATTACCCTTACGGATGTATAGCGGATTGTTGGTCTGTGTGATGTCTGCCAGCTGTCCTATATTGGGTAACGAGATGTTGTTCGACCCATAGAGGCCGATGGTCTTGTGGTTCTTGTCAAAGCGGTAGTGAAAGTTAAAATTCACCTTCGGATAGCTGTAGTTACGGCTCATCGTCGTATGCAGCGCGTCGCTGTCGTAGAACATATGCTTTCTGCGGAACTGCTTTGTAAACGATATATAGGAATACATATAGCCATTATTGTCGGCCAGCGACTTGCTGTAGTTCAGACTCAGTCCTCCTCCATATTGGTTCTCTCGATTGCCCTGTTCCGACGAGTTAGGGGCGTCAAGGGCCATCAGTCTCCAGTCGTCTGTGACAGGCAGTTCACCCATGGGGTGCTGTCCGTCCACGTCCCATTCCGTTCCTAGCCAGTCCAGGCGGTAGATGTGGTTATCATTATTATTGTAGTCATAGCCCACATTCATTTGGGGTACCACAGACAAGTTCCCCGTCAGTCGCAGGCGATAGGCCAGGTTACCCGTTGCGCCATAGCTCTTGTAGGGGCTCTCGTTATATTGGTTGCGTTGATCGGTGGTGTGTGTCAGATGATAGACATAGCTATTCTGCGAGAAGTCTTGGCAGTCCCATTGACGCTGCCAGTTCAGATCGACACTCGACTCCAACTCATCGCCCCACGGCAGCTTCACGTCGCAGTGCGTCTCCCAGCTCAGTCGTAGACTATTGGCTTTCGACATACTTTTGCTCCACGTATAGTTCACCGAGTCGTTCAACTGCTGGTCATTAGCTGTCAGCGACCAGTTCTCACCATCGCTTCTGCCGCGATTGTAATCCATGGTCATCCACGAATAGAGGTAGATAGGTTTGCGGATATAAAACGAGTTATTGGCCGTCAGCTGAAAGGGGCGGTAGTTGCTCACGGAGTGCGACTTACCGAAGGTGCTGGCACCAGCGAGGAAGTTCTCGCTATTGTTTTCCGACTCCGTATACACGTCCTGCCAATTCAACCTGAAACCCAAGTCGTTGGTAATACGCTCCTCGGGAGTATGCAGCGACCAGTTGCCACCAATCGTCTTGATATCGCGGTCACCTGAGGCCTGCGTCCTGTCGCGTTCATTTCCATCACCGTCATAGTCGATATATTCGTTCAAGTTGTTTGTGCCGCCGAAGAGCACCAGACGGCTTTGGTCGGTATAGCGCAGTCCGAAACCGCGCGTCTTATAGCGTTTGTCTGTACCGTAGCCCGCCTCTAAGTTAACCGTTCCGCCTACCCTATACTCCTTCTTCAACACCACGTCCATCGTAAATTCCTTATCCTCGACGTCGCGTCCCAGGAATTCGCTCTTGGGTGTACGCTTGTCGAACACCTGTACGTTCTTCACCGTATAGTATGGCAGGTTCTCGAGCATCATCTTGTTCTTGCCCTTGAAAAAGTCGGCACCATTCAGCGTGAGGTTCTCCACCTTCTTGCCATTGACATAGATCTCGCCGTTGTCCTTCAGCTCTACACCCGGCAACTGCTTGATGAGTCCGTCGAGCATTGAACCCTCGGGGATATTGAAGGCGTCGGCATTGAAAACAATGGTATCGCCTTTATACACCATTTTCACTTTGGTGGCCTTTACCACTACTTCGCCCAACATTCCCCCGTCCTTGTCGTAGTCGGAACGCTGGATACGTTTCATACGAATGGCTGGCACCTCGAAGTCTCGGTTGCGTGCTACGTATTTGATATCGTATTTCTTATAGGTCGTCTCATAGTCGGGGTGTGTAGCCTTGATGATGTACTTCGCTGGCTTGGCCGGCACCTGCAGATACCATTCCGATGACTTGAAACCGTCCCAGCCGCCTGTCTCCACATGGGCAGAGTCGACGAGCGAAGAGTCTGGCCGCAGCACGACGACCTTTACGTCGGGAATATACGCTTTTGTGAACGAGTCAGAGAGGTAGCCCCACAGGTACAGTTTCTTCTCTTTCTTTTCTTTTTTCACATTGGTGCTGTCTTGTTGTTGTTGCTGTGCCTGTACTGTCAAAGTGACGAAGGCAATTAGAAGAAAAAGCACGGACCGCATCTCTGCGCCCCATGCTTTTTCCACGTGTGTCTTGTTTGAACCAAAGTCTGACATGATTGATTAATGTTAGAAAATACTTTTTATCTAATATACGATGTGTTTATGGTGATATCTTGCACGATGAGTCTTAAATATTATTAAATTGCAGAAAATCCTTAAAGCGGCCGTTCTTTACCTTGTCGGGAATGACGCTGAGGATGGTCTCACGAGGCAGAACATCGTGATGCATGTAGCGCATCACACAACCTTCCTCGTCGGCATGCTTCTTCAGATAGTCGAGGAGCAGTGCCCAGGTCTCCTCCTGTTTGTGATATTTCTCGGCATTCTCTATCAATTCGTCTGCGTCACTATACTGCTTGTAGAACGTCGTTCCAGTGAGATAGAACGTACCGTTCATCACCTTAACTTCAGCATGTTCGCCAGGTACGAAGGGGAAGCGCACGCAATGGGTGCAGATGCTGCCGTCAGGGAAGGTGGCGGTGAGGTCAACCATCCGAGGCTCGTCAACATAGGTAGCAAAGGAAGCTTTGCGGTTAACGACGGCGATGTCGGCAATCTGTTTGCGACGGCACATGGTCTTGTCGTACATCGAGATGAGGTAGCCGGAGTCGCCAATACCCTGCGACACGCTGATGTCGACCTTGAAGTTCGGTTCGTGATCCGCTTCTTTAGGAGCTTTCTTGATGTGGAAGATGCCCGTGCCTTCAATCATGAGGGCGACGTCTTCAGGTTTTTGATCAGCCATAAAATTGAGTTCCTCTACATCTTCGGGTACGGGCTCAAAGGCATAGTAGCCACCGAATGTACAGACTTCCGGACTGTTGTCCTCATTGAGTTTTCCAAAGACAGCACGTTTCATCTTATATCTACCACCTTTACCATCTGTCAGATAGGATTCCTTGTTGATCACCATGCTGTTTGCAGGATAATCTGTAGTAATACGAAGCACCGTCTCGTCCTTGCTGAAGATGACTTCCTTGACGGCCAGCACAGGGAATCCCACGCTTTGGCTCTCTACATTCTCCCACTTCGTCCCTTTTACCTTTGGCAAATGAGGAGACTGCCAACCAGTGGCATTTTGCAGAGCAGTGACAGTACGTTCTATCTTCTGTAAATAGCCGTAGTTATCTGGTTCTACATAGAAATCTTTGTCAGTAAGATGTAGCTTCACTGTCTCATTAGGCACAAAGAACAGTTCAACCCCTTTCGCACCTTTACGGGTACTGCGCATCAGTCCTGCCGTCACCTTCTTCAGGGGAATCTGGAAGCGGAACTTTCTGTCCACAACGGGCACGGTAGCCACGGGCTTGTCTTCTTTGATGTGCATATAGTCGTCTGCCAAATAGATGTTGACCTTGGGTTCGTCATAGTAGCCTTCGACAAAACCTTCGACGGTGAACATCTGCGCCTCAGTGAGCTCTGGCAGACTGGCCTTGAACACAGTCTCAGTATCCGCCTCCTTAAAGGTAAAGCTACAGAACAGCAGCACCACCCAGAGACACATGCCTGCCTTTCCAATTCTTCCTAACGTGCCGGCCGTAGAGTACTTCATCTCAATAAAGCGGCGACGGATAAACGAGTGGTTGAAGCCATTGGCATAGTCGCTGCCATTATCCATCACTTGCGCCAGCAGCAGTGTCTGATACGTGCTCATATCAGCACCCGACGTCATCACGTCGTGGTCAGCCTCGAACTCATGGACGTTGCGCAGTTCATTGCGCGTCAGCCACATCAGGGGGTTAAACCACAGCAGGCGGGTCATCAGCTCCATCACCCACACGTCGACGAAGTGGGCGTGACGAATGTGTGCCTTCTCGTGACGCAAGATAAGGTCTTCATTGTTGCTGGTCAGCGTGGTAGGCATGAAGACGGTCTTGGCAAACGAACACGGTGCTGGCACCTCAGGCGAACGAATTAGTTTGAAGCCCTCGGGTGTGGTCTGCGACTTCATCCGTCGGCTCATCACATAGAGACCAATCATATGATACAAGGCTATGACAATCAGCACGACAGCAATCACTGCCCATGCATACAACAGCCAGTCGGAGCTGAACGCCTCACAAAACCTTGTAAAGAGAGAGGGCGCCGTTGACTCTGCGTTGGAAGATGCTGTTGCCGTTGAACCAGAGTAAAACACTGGCAAAGCGTCACTTCCTTCTTCGGAAGTGCTTGGAGTGGAGGTTGAAGTAGAGCTGACCTCCACCACCACAGGTTGGGGCTGAATAACCTTGAAGGTCAGTCCGCTCATGGCGATGCTGACGAATGGGAGGAGCAACAGGTATAGGCGGGCCATCGTATAACTGGCCTTATTGCGTAATACGAACCAATAGAAAGCATAGAGCAATGCGGATGATAAGATCAGTTTGACGAGGATGATTAATAGTTCTGTCATAATGGTGTGTGTAAGTTAATGGTTAGTTTATTCGTTGATTTCTTTCAGTATTTCTTCCAATTCCTTCTTACTAATCTTCTCGTGCTTGGCAAAAAACGAGAGGAACGACTTGACGCTGCCTTGGAACAGACTGTCACGCGTCTCGTCCATGAAATTGTCGAGATACTCCTCACGCGAAAGCAGCGGAATGTAAACATTGGCCTTGCCCTGTTTCTCGAAGCGTAGCACTTGTTTCTTAGTCAACACCTGCATCACGGTGAGCACCGTCGTATAGGCAGGCTTGGGTTCTGGCAACGTGTCAACCAGTTCGTTCACGGTGGCCTGGCCCTTGTCCCATAGGATGTTCATCAGGTTCAGTTCCGCCTTGGTCAGTGATCTGTTTTTGTCTTCCTTCATACCTTATTATAATTAGAGGTTATCAATGTACTATGTTTTTAGTACTGCAAAGATAGTATATTATCAAATACCCTCCAAATAAATTTAATAGTAGTTGGGAATTAAACCAGATTTTTAATATTCTTTTGCTATTTTACTATAGAAATAGTAGAAGATAACCAACGAGAGTGTTCAATGTAAGATAACATTCTCACCTGCCTTCAGTTTTACAACTTTCTGCTCTCCGTTCATGGTCAGCGTTACCTTGCATGATTGTTGGGCGAAAAGTGTCAGGCCTGTAACTGTTTTATTGCGCCACACCATATTAACAGTAATGCCGCCACGGGCACACAGACCACTTACTGCTCCGTCCTTCCAGTTGTCAGGCAGGGCAGGCAACAGCTCAATATCAATCAAAGACATCTTTTTAGCAACACGATAGTCACTCTGCATCAGCATCTCAATGACTCCGGCACAGCCACCAAAGTTTCCATCAATCTGGAAAGGCGAATGGGCATCGAGCAGATTGGGATAGGTGCCGCCACCGCGACGGGCATCAGGGCCGTGATAGCCATCTGGGCTGACATAGCTTAGCAATTTACGATAGATGTGATAGGCATTTTTGGCATCATGCAGACGGGCATAGAGGTTCACACGCCAGCCAGTGCTCCACCCTGTAGTCTGGACGCCCTTCAGTTCGAGGGTGCGCGAGGCGGCACGGTGAATAGCCGCTTTTGTGTTCACACCATCGTCGAGATGATGGCCAGGAAAGACGCCAAAAAGATGACTCTGATGACGGTGGTGCGGATCTTCGTCCTCCCAATCATAGAACCACTCCTGCAGGTTGCCCTTATAACCTATTTTATAAGGCAGCAGGCGGGCAAGGGCCTTGTCGGCCTCAACAACGAAGTCTTTGTCGATCCCCAACTCCTGTGCAGCATTGCGGGCATCGGTGAGGCACTCGCGAATCATGGCCATGTCGGCAAAGCCGCCAAAGCAGGTGCGACCATGATAGCCGTCTGGAGTGACAAAGGAGTTTTCGGGTGAGGTTGCTGGCGCCGTAATCAGGTACTCCGGACCGTCTATCCCCATCTCCTTCGTTGAGAGAAGCCACCCCAGACAGAACTCCGCAGCACCCTTCAGTATAGGATAGTATTCGTGCAGGAAATCACGATCAAGCGAGAACGTATAGTGTTCCCAGATATGGGTCGAGAGCCAGGTGCCCCCCATGTTCCAGTTGGCCCACATCGGGTCGCCGGTATGCAGGCCTACAGGACACGTCATCGCCCAAATATCGGTATTATGAGCCAAACACCAGCCACGGTTCACACCATAGTAGGCCTTGGCAGTAAGCGCGCCCGAGCCTTGCAGTTCCTTCAGGAACGTGAGTAGCGACTCATGCATCTCTGGCAGGGCAGCCGTCTCTGCCGGCCAGTAGTTCTCTTCGACGTTGATGTTGCTGGTGTAGTTGCACGACCAGGGCGGCAGGATGCTCTCGTTCCACAGGCCCTGCAGGTTGGCGGGCACGTTGGGGGTGCGCGAACAACTGATGAGCAGATAGCGACCATACTGGAAATAAAGGACTTCGAGCTCGGGGTTGAACCGGTTTTCGTCGACATACTCACGCAGCTGGACGTCGGTAGGTCGTCCAGCACCCTTCACCCCACACCCATCACCCAGCGATAGCTCCACACGGTTGAAGAGCTGTTGGTAGTCGGCCACATGACGACTACGGAGAACCTCAAAACTACAGCTGGCAAGATGCTGCAACCTTGCATCAGCCAACTGCTTGTAGGGTTTCCCCTGTTTTACGGGGTCACGGTCGTAGCCGTTGAACGAGGTGGCATCAGCGATGAAGAGCGTCACCTCTTTGGCACCATCGACCACAACGGCATTGCCCTCGCTTCTCACGTTTGAAGCTGACACCAATACCTTCGTTCGGAAATGAATGCCACGATGGGAGTCGTAGGCAAACTTTTCCTTGGCGGCGTAATAGCTGGGCAGCGAGGTATAGCCCGCATAGCCGTCCATGACCAAGGTACCCTTCCCCTGTATGCTGCAACTATGCCGCAACTGACAACTCAATGAGAAACGCCCTCGAATGCCACGAGGATTGTCAGTGGTGATGCGAATCACCATACCCGAGTCAGGATATGTAGCAAAATATTCTGTTTCGTAGTGATACGCTCCACGATCATATGCCGTATGAGCCGTAGCGTCACCAATATCGAGCCAACGGCGATAGCCAGTCACCGCCTCAGCAGTGTCAAGATACTCAATGGTGAGTTGTCCCAACGGCTGATAGTTCTGCGAGAAGTGGCCCTGTACGTCGCGCTGCAAGCTGTCTGCCCGTCTGTAATCACCCTTTCGTAGCGCCTCGCGGATAGCGGGAATCGTTTTGTGGGCATCGGGCGAAAAGATATTATTATTGCAGGGCTCGCCCGTCCACAGCGTGATGTCGTTAAGCGAAATACGGTCGCACGACGTACCGCCATAGACGATACCGCCCATCGTTCCGTTACCAATCACCAGGGCCTCTTCGAAGTAGTCGGCTGGCCGGTCATAGTGTAAGACTTGTGCGAAAGATTCTGCCCTGCCCACAAGTGCAACAAGGACGAGTAGCGCGGTAATGATCGTTTTCATTTATATGCTATTTCTTTACTTATCCACTTCTTCCCGATTAACTCTCACTCTTTTCAAATTACTAAAACATTTAAATAGGCGTACAGGCTTCACGAAGCCAAGCAGCCTCATCTGAAGTGAGATGAGGGAAGAGCTGATTGAAAACGGTGACGTGATACTGGTTGAGCCAATCTATCTCTTCCTGCGAAAGCAACTCCCTGATGATGGGTGTTGTGTCAATAGGACAGAGCGTGAGTGATTCGAATTGCAGGAACTGTCCAAACTCCGTCTCACGATAGGGCGTAACGAGCAGGGTGTTTTCTATGCGCACTCCAAAGCGCCCGGCGAGATAGATGCCCGGCTCGTCGGTGACGGTCATTCCTGCCACGAGTGGGGCTGGTTTCCACTCCATACGAATCTGGTGAGGACCCTCATGGACGTTCAGATAGGAGCCCACGCCATGGCCCGTTCCGTGCAGATAGTTCAGGCCCTCGCGCCACAGCGCCTGTCGCGCCAGAACATCTATCTGCGTGCCACGGGTGCCGCTGGGGAACTTGCACAGTTCTATCTGGATATGTCCCTTCAGCACGAGAGTATAGATGCGCCGCTGCTCGTCTGTCAGAGGGCCCAGGGCAATGGTGCGCGTAATGTCTGTCGTGCCGTCGAGATACTGTGCGCCACTATCGAGCAACAAAAAACCTTTAGGCAGCAAGGGCACGTCAGTCTCTGTCGTAGCCTCATAGTGGACGATAGCCCCATGGTCCTCATAGCCAGCTATAGTGTCGAAAGAGACACCACGAAACAGAGGCTGTTCAGCTCTCAGGGCTGTGAGCTTCTGGTCAACAGAGAGCTCTGTCTCATAGGGCCCATAGGACTCATGGGACCTATGAGCCCCATTGGCCTTATAGGTATCCCCCAACCACTTCAGAAACTTCACCATCGCTATGCCGTCTTTCAGCATAGCCGAACGGAAACCGGCTATCTCCCTTTCGTTCTTGATGGCTTTCATACGCTTGATGGGCGACTCGGCATCAACCACCTCTCGCGCCACACTCCGATAGAGCGTATCGTTCACTTCGTCGCCATCCATCAGGATATTATATTCGAAATAGTCCTTCAGACCTTTCTTCACCTGTTCGTAGGGCGCCACCCCCACCCCTTCCTCCTTCAGGTAGCTTTCTACCTCAGGTGTCAGCTTCACCTTATTTATATATAAGGTAGCCGACGTGGACGAGATAAGCAAATATGAGACGAACACTGGATTGCAATGAACGTCGCTGCCACGCAAGTTCAGCGTCCAGGCAATATCGTCGAGGGCTGTCATCAACATGCCGTCGGCGTGTTGCTCACGCAACGCCTTGCGGATACGCACCAGCTTTTCACGGGTCGCCTCGCCGGCATACTTCAAGGGATGAATGCTGACAGGATGCTCAGGGATAGCCGGACGCCCATGCCATATCCGCTCCAAAGGGTCGAAGTTAGCACGTAGGGTGATGCCACCCTGCTTGTGCAGGTCAGCAGCCAGCTCCTTCACACTATGATAGGAATTGACCATTCCATCGATACCCACCGCCTTGTCGGCAGCGTTCGCCAACTCGCGTCCTAACCATTCGGCAATAGTGGGCGTACCCTCCACCTTCTCTTTCATCAACTGGAACTCTGTACCTTTCAACAGCTCCTCGGCAGCAATGAAGTAGCGCGAATCAGTCCATAGGGCAGCACTCGTCAGCGTCACCACTGCCGTACCTGCCGACCCATTGAAACCGCTAATCCATTCGCGACCCTTCCAGTGGTCAGCAGTATACTCACTATTGTGCGGATCACTGGTCGGAAAAATGAAAGCACTCAGATGTTCGCGCCGTAATTCTTCACGCAATACGGCGATTCGCTCGGTAACACCCATCATATTATATCACGTTTTGTCATTTCTACTTTGCAAAGATACACATTTTCAGAATAAATAACAAATAAAATTTCATTTCCCAATCGGCAATTCATAATTATTTGCTAACTTTGCAGCACAAAGAACGAATACATTATAATAATACAACGAATTATGGCATTTTTAACTAACGACAAACTGACCATCGTCGGCGCAGCTGGCATGATTGGTTCAAACATGGCTCAGACCGCCTTGATGATGGGTCTGACAAGCGAAATCTGTCTTTACGACGTATTCTCACCCGAGGGTGTTGCTGAGGAAATGCGTCAGAGCGGTTTCGACGATGTGAACATCGTAGCCACCACCAACGCTGAGGAGGCTTTCAAGAACGCTAAGTACATTATCTCTTCAGGTGGTGCACCCCGTAAGGCTGGTATGACCCGTGAGGACCTGCTGGCTGGCAACTGTAAGATTGCCGAGGAGCTGGGCCAGAACATCAAGAAGTATTGCCCCGATGTCAAGCACGTTGTCATCATCTTCAACCCCGCCGACCTTACCGGCCTGGTAACCCTGCTGTACTCTGGTTTGAAGCCTGGTCAGGTGACAACTCTCGCTGGCCTGGACACCACTCGTCTGCAGTCGGCTCTGGCTAAGAAGTTCGGCGTGATGCAGAACGAGATTACCGGTTGTGCTACCTATGGTGGCCACGGCGAGCAGATGGCCGTATTCGGCAGCCACGTTACCATCAAGGGGCGTAAGCTGACCGACATCATCGGTACTGCCGAGTTCCCCGAGGAAGAGTGGGAAGATATGAAGGTCGCTGTCACCAAGGGTGGTGCCAAGATTATCGAGCTCCGCGGACGCAGCTCGTTCCAGAGCCCCTCATACCTCTCTGTCGAGATGATTCGTGCCGCTATGGGTGGTGAGCCCTTCCGCTTCCCCGTAGGTACCTATGTTAAGACCGACAAGTACGACCACATCATGATGGCCATGAAGACCACCATGACTGCTGAGGGTGCCAAGTTCGAGGTTCCTCAGGGTACTGCCGAGGAGAACGCCAAGCTCGACCAGAGCTACGAGCACCTCTGCAAGATGCGCGACGAGCTGGTAACGCTGAACATCGTTCCTCCCATCTCTGAGTGGAGCAAGATCAACCCGAATCTCTAATATTTGAGGATTTCGTAATAAAAAACAGGGCGTTCGCTGAATATTTTTGCGGACGTCCTGTTTTCTTCTTACCTTTGCGTCATCAAAAGAATTGATTTTAGATTCATCAACTTTGATAGGTTAGTAGTTTTTTCATAGTAATTGGATTGTTTGCCCGTCGAGACGACGGGCTTATCTTTTTTCTGCACCTATGACATACGGACGCTGTGGGGTTATCTTGACGTTGGTAACTTTTCCATCCTTCTGTGTAGCCTCAACGATGGTACCGCCCGAAGCGTGCAAGCGGAAGCTGACATCCCACTCATGAGGCCAGGCGGGGAAGAGGTATAGCGTGTCGCCAACCTCCTGAACCAACATCTCCTGAACGGCTATCATACCCGAACCGCCCCAGTTATGGTCGGGCGACCAGTCGAAGCCCGGGCCCCAGAAGGCTGGGAAACGATAGGGGCCGTCACTCAGCTTCAGTTGTACCAGCCGTGCAGCCTCATCGGTCAGTCCCAGACAGGCTGCCCAGATGGCGTCTTGCTTCCATCCCACGTGCGAACGGAACTTCAGCGCCAACGAATCATTCTGATAGGTATTACGGGCAATATCAAGATCAGGACGCCCCACGCCGTACATGCGCCACGGGAAAACAGGATAGAGCTGTGTGCTCTCTGTATTCTGTACCCGTTCATAGTGCAGGGCAGGCTGTATCATTCCATCACGAACTGTGATATCAGGGATACGAGAGGTAAAAGGTAAGAGGTAAGAGGTAAGAGAAGTGTCATTATTCTCTTTTGCATAACCCATCAAAGCCTCCGCTACAGTACGCAGGGCAGCAATGGTAGAGGTGCTATTATAGGCACCTTTAAAGGTTTCACCACCTGAGCTGGGATAGAGCACCAGCTTGCCGTTGCCATCCAACCGCTTAGCGCCACGCATATTGGCCAGATACTGATAGTGTTCGTCGAAGAAACGAAGGCAAGAGCGAATCATCGGCAGATAGACGCTAATGTCCATACCACCATAGCGTTGGGCCTCCAAGGCCATCATACAGAATTCCAGACACGTGTCCCACTCATATTCCAACCACGCATTACGTTCCATACCCGGGTCGAAGCCCGCCGGCCGCTTCGTGCCGTATTCCGGATAGCAGGGTAGTCCGTAGTTCTCAATCTGTTCAGTCAGACAGGCTCCCTCATGCCCCCAATACAAGCGGGAGCGCTCCTCGGCATTCTGGTAGATGCGCAGATAGAAGTCCAACTGTGCTTTCAGCAAGTCGTAGTCGCCATTCTTGAGCATCGGCCAGTAGACCAGTCGCTGGTTCTGTGCCGTATGTACGCCCCCACCCCAGTTACGATAGTCGGGCGACAGACGGTATTCGGGCTTCTCGTCAACATATTCCGGGTCAAAAGTGAACAGTCCGCCATTAAACTTCGTAGGCCACGCACTATGGCTGTTACAGCCCAGCATATAGCGAAACAACGTATAATTTCGTATGATGGCATTGTTCACATTTCCTTCATTTCTTACGTAGCTACGCTGCCAGAACGCATGCCACCACTCCCGCGACAGGGAAAGGTCACGCTTGGTCTGAATCTGTCGCGACGTAGCCGTCACTACCCGTTGCCAGTCGGCAATACTGCCCTGCAGGGTGGCCATCACAACGGTAAAGGCATGACGCTGTGCAGCGCGCTTGGAACAGTAGGTCCAAGCCTCGTAGTCGTGGCTGGCATAGTGGCCGGAAGTGTGTTCCTTGAAACGAAACTGGTCGCCATGCAGGCGACCGCCAAACGTCAGGTTCTTCAGCGGATTATACAGTTTATCCTTTACAGCATCCATCTGTTGCTGATGCACGGTAGCGTCGAAGATGGTCACATCACCGTTATGATGGACAAAATCGATAGCACCCTCGCCGACCATGATGGTATCACGGCGCGTCGTAAGGCCCTTTGGTGCCGCAAACTTATAGCTGGACTGGAAACGCTCACGACTCGTCAGCTCATGGTCATGGGTACGCCACGACTCGTAGCTGACCTCCACGTCGCACTTCTCTTTCTCGATAGACACCTCGACGTGTACCACAGGCTTATAGACATCTGCCCAAATCTGTATCCACTGCTGTCCGTCAGTCACCTGACAGTAGCCGTCGTGCAACACCAGCTGCTGACGGAACGACTGCATGTTCAGAGGATTCGAGGTATGGATGCGGAAACGTCCCAGTTTCAACAGCGTGTTGTTCTCGTCGAAACAGCCGCTACGACTCAGGTAAAACAGCACGTCACCCTGCTCTACCCAGACGTTCATGCCCACGTCGCCACCACCGCAAGGCATAGACTCTGACGAGTTCCTGCTCGGTGTGCGCCACTCATAGACCTCCGGTTGCGACCATGCAGACGACAGCGAAAGAATAAAAAAACATAATATTAAAACGCGTTTCATAGTAATATGACGAAAAAAAACTATCTTTGTACCCAAAACAAACCCAGACTAAAAACATCTAAACGCCCTCATACTATGTTAAAGCGATACGGAACCCTACTAACCATCATGTGCACAGTACTGACCATGCTGGCACAAAATGCCGATTCTGCCCAGATGCGTATTGATTCTCTTACGCGCATGATTCAGGAAATGAAGCTCAAAGAACTGATACTCGAGTCGGAACTGTACGAGAACGGACGGTCGGCACGCGAAGACTCACTACGTCAGATAGCCCAAAAGCAACGCATAGACTCACTACGACAGACAACCCCAGGCGTACCCTTGGTGGTCGACGGTGACACCTTATTCTATATACATGCCAGTCTGGGGGGCAACGACGCCCTGCATCGTGCAGCGGCGGCGGCTCGCAAGATAACGCTGATAGGCAAGAGTCTGAAGGTGACCACCGACTCGATGCACATCTTTGAGGGCGAATATACAGCAGACATCATGTGTGGCGAAATTGTGGTGTTGAGCATCAGCGACCTGGACGGTCTGTGGAACGGACTGTCGCGTCTGGAACTGGCCAGGCAGTTGCTACCCATCGTCTCGGCCGAGATACATGCGCTACACGCTGAATACGGTCTGAAGGCTAAGCTGACAGGTCTGGGATGGGCCGTCTTCCTCATCGTCGTACAAATCGTCTTCTTCCTGCTCACCATCAGGCTGATACGCTGGCTACGCCAGAAGATTATCAACGGACTGGGAGGCAAACTCAAACCGCTGGCCGTCAAGGGCTATGTATTACTGAACATGCACCAGCAGAAACGCATCCTGCTGGCGTTGACCCGCGTGCTGCAATTCCTGCTCATCCTGCTGCAGCTGTTTATCTCGCTGCCTCTGCTGTTCAGCATCTTCCCCGAGACGGAGAAGTTTACGTGGAACATGATCAACTATGTATGGAGTCCGCTACGCGACACCATGTTGTCGTTTATCTACTACTTCCCCAACCTGGTTAAGATTGTCGTTATTATCATGGTGGTACGCTGGTTGCTGAAAGGCTTGCGACATCTTAGCAACGAGATTGCCGCAGGACGACTGAAAATCGATCGCTTCTACCAAGACTGGGCACAGCCCACCTACCATATCATCCGCATCTTCGTCGTGGCCTTTACACTGGTGGTCATCTGGCCCTGGTTGCCCGGTTCTGAGTCGGGCATCTTCAAGGGCGTCAGCATCTTCGTGGCCGCCCTTTTCTCGCTGGGTTCCACCACCACCATCGGCAACCTCATCAGCGGCATCATCATCACCTATATGCGTCCCTTCCTCGTAGGCGACTATGTAGCCATTGGCGAACGCGAGGGTGAAGTCATTGAGAAGAATGCTTTTATCACGCGCCTTAAAGATATCAAGGGCAACATCATCACCGTACCCAACAACTCCATTTTGTCGCAACAGACCGTCAACTACACGGCAGCAGCCCGCGACGGTCAGGGCAGCGTGGTACACTCAGCGTTCACCTTCACCTACAAGGTGCCGCGCCAAACCATTGAGGGCTACCTGCTGGAGGGTGCCGCACGTTGCCAGCTGCTACTCAAGGAACCTGCGCCCTTTGTACTGGTAACGGCGTTAGAGGACTTCTATACGCGCTACGAAATCAATGGGTATACCACTCAGACCGACCGTCTGTTTGAAGTATACTCAGAATTACACAAGAATATTATCGACGTGTTTAGCGAGCACGACCTCGACCCGACGTCATCACACTTCGTCAAGGTCACACAAATATCGTAAAGAGATTATTCGGGATTGTAACGGCAGTCGGGGTTCTCCTCCATCATGATGCGGGCATACGCCACATAGTGCTTGGAGTTGTCGGTCTGTCCTTCGCGCGTAGGCTTGATATATTTGGCGGGTACGCCACCCCATATCTCGTGAGGGCCAATCTTCGTGTTCTGCAGCACCAATGCGCCGGCAGCAACAATTGCTCCCTCGCCAATTTCACAACCGTCGAGCAGCGTTGACCCCATACCTATCAGCGCACCATCATGGATGGTACAGGCATGAACGGTGACGTTATGACCGATGGTGACATCACTGCCAATATGTGTCGGACCTGTCTCGTGGGTCACATGGATGCACGAACCGTCCTGGACATTCGTGCGATTGCCAATCGTGATGGGAGCCACGTCGCCTCGCACCACGGCATTAAACCATACCGAGCACTCGTCGCCCATCTGCACATCGCCGACAATGGTGGCGTTCTCACTGAAATAGCAGTCATGACCCCACTTCGGGGTCATACCTTTATAACACTTGATTAGGGCCATAGCATCTAAAAATGAACATCAGAAAGAATCTTTTCGGTAGCTCCTGTCATCTGCTGGACAAACGCGCCAGCCTTTTCGCCTAACTCGCCAGCCAGCGAGGGCTCGTCGACGAAGCCTTGCATATAACGACGGAAATCATCGGCAGAGGCAATCTCCAGTCCTGCGCCACAAGCCTTCAGGCCTTGCGCCTCCTGGAATCGCTGATTGTTTGGACCGAAAATGACGGGCACATCCCACACAGCTGCTTCAAGGGTATTGTGGATACCCACGCCAAAACCGCCTCCAACATAGGTCACGTCGGCATAGCGATAGATACTGCTGAGCAGTCCGAAGCAGTCGATGAGGAGCACGTCGTAATCATCGAATGTTGAACATTGTTCCTTGAACATTTTCTCTGCGGCAGTATAGCGAAGAACCTTACGACCTTCAAGCATCTTCTCAATCTGGCGCAGATGGTCCTCGCCTATCACGTGCGGGGCTATCACCACTTTCCAGTCGGGATGTTCGTTCAACCAAGGAATGAAGATTTCCTCATCGGGTTGCCACGAAGAACCGGCAATGAAACATTTAGCAGAGCCTTTCAACTGCTCTACGATGGGCAACTGCTTAGCAGCGGCCTTGATCTGGAGAACCCTGTCGAAGCGGGTGTCGCCCACCACCGTGACATCCTTAATGCCTATCGTCGCCAACAATTCACGGCTGATCTCGTTCTGGACATAGAAGTGGCTGAAACATTTCAGCACATGGCTGTACTGGCGACCATACCAGCGGAAGAACACCTGTCCAGGACGGAAGATGCTGCTGACGCTATAGACGGGTATGCCGCGGTGACGCAGGATATGCAGGTAGTTATACCAGAATTCGTATTTGATAAAGAAGGCCATCACCGGACGGATGGTGCGCAGAAAACGGCGCGCATTGATGATGGTATCCAGCGGCAGATAGCAGATGATGTCGGCACCTTCGTAGTTCTTGCGCACCTCATAGCCTGAGGGCGAGAAGAACGTCAGCAGGATCTTGTATTCCGGATGGTCGCGACGCAACTGCTCCATGAGCGGACGCCCCTGTTCGAATTCGCCCAGCGAGGCGGCATGAAACCACACATACTGGGCCGTAGGATCTATCTTCTCTTTGATGGTACGGATAGCCTGACGCTCACCATGCCACATTTTGCGCACCTTCTCGTTGAAAAGGCTCGCAATGGCTACGCCACAGAGATAGAGGAAAATGACGAGGTTATACATCAGCCTAAAACTTCTATAGCTCGTTTCATACGCTTGATGGTTTCCTCCTTGCCGAGGAACGCCGAGATATCGAACATCCCCGGACCCTTACCCTCGCCGACGAGGGTCAGTCGCCAGGCGTTCATAATATTGCCGAGCTTATATTCCTTCTGCTCAATCCAAGCGTGAACAATCTGCTCCTGATTCTCCAACGAGAAGTCGTCGATACCCTCCAGCACACCGATGAGCTCAGTCAACTGCTGTGCAGATTCTTCCTTCCAACGCTTCTTGGCGGTCTTCTCGTCATACTCCGTGGGAGCGACGAAGAAGAACGAGCACAGCGGCCACAACTCCTTGACGAACGACACACGGTCTTTCATCATGGCCGTCACTGCCGTCACACGTTCCAAAGTTTCCTCAGGACAATGCTCCTTGACGATGGGGAAGAACAGCTGGGCAATCTCCTCAGCCGACTTCTTCAGGATATACTCGTGGTTAAACCATATACCCTTGTCGTAGGCGAACTTTGCGCCAGCCTTCGAACACTTGCTGATATCAAAGAGGGGCACGAGCTCGTCCAACGAGAAAATCTCCTGCTCTGTGCCGGGATTCCAGCCCAGCAGCGCCAGGAAGTTGATGACGGCCTCTGGGAAGTAGCCGTCCTCACGATAGCCACGTGACGTCTCGCCAGTCTTGGGGTCTTTCCACTCTAACGGGAAAACAGGGAAGCCCAAACGGTCACCGTCACGCTTCGACAACTTTCCCTTACCGTCAGGCTTCAGCAACAGCGGCAGATGGGCAAAACGCGGCATGGTGTCCTGCCAGCCGAAAGCCTCGTACAGCATCACATGCAACGGTGCGCTGGGCAACCATTCCTCACCACGAATGACATGCGAGATCTCCATCAGATGGTCGTCGACGATATTGGCCAGATGGTAGGTCGGCAACTGGTCGGCACTCTTGTAAAGCACCTTATCGTCGCAGATGTCACTCTTTACGCGTACCTCACCGCGAATCAGGTCGTCGACGAGTATCTCCCTGCCGGGCTCTACCTGGAAGCGCACCACATATTGCTGTCCCTCAGCAATCAGGCGGTCGACCTCCTCCTTCGGCAACGTCAGTGAGTTACGCATCTGCTGACGGGTATGACAGTCGTACTGGAAGTTCTGCACTTCCGCACGCTTGGCCTCCAACTCCTGCGGTGTATCGAAAGCGATATATGCCTTTCCGGCATCCAGCAGTTGTTGCACATATTTCTTATAAATCTCGCGACGCTCACTCTGGCGATAGGGACCCTTATCACCACCGAAGGACACGCCTTCATCAAACTTGATTCCCAACCACTTGAACGACTCGATGATATATTCTTCTGCACCGGGCACGAAACGTGTGGAGTCGGTGTCCTCAATACGGAACACCAGATCGCCACCATGCTGGCGGGCAAACAGATAATTATACAATGCGGTACGCACACCTCCGATGTGCAAAGCCCCTGTTGGACTGGGTGCAAAACGCACTCTTACTCTTCTATTGGACATACGTAAATGGTATTTTCGTACTAAATTTGTGCAAAAGTACGCATTTTTTTTGAGAATATGCTCTTTTTTTCGTATTTTCGCACTCTAAAACATAATATATCTTATGAAAGAACTACAATGGCGGTACATTCTCGTCCGTGTTACACTCGTTATAGTAACCGTAGGCATCGTTGTTTGGGCCATGCCTCACGACTCACGAACCTACTTTCATGTAGAGCAGGGTAAGCCCTGGAAGTATGCTGATTTTACGGCACCTTACGACTTCGCAGTATATAAGTCAGAGGCCACCATCCAGGAGGAGCGTGACAGTGCCATGCAGCTTTACGAGCCCTACTATATGCTCAACAAGGAGATAGAAGAACAGATGGTCGAACGCTTCAACCATGATTTTAAGGATGGACTGCCCGACCTGCCCGACAACTACAAGCTCATCATCACCAACCGCCTGCACAGCCTCTACCAGCAAGGTATCCTCGACCAGAAAGACTATACGGAGTTGCGCAAGGACACTACCTCCATGTTGCGCATCGTCAGCGGCAAGCAGGCCAGCAACGTGTCTATCATGGAACTCTATTCGCCTAAGACCGCTTACGAGCAGTTGTTCCAGGAAGGCATCCTTGCCCTGCAGCGTCCACTCTTGCAGAAATGTAACCTGAACAGCTATATCGTCGCTAATCTGACCTACGACCGTGAACGTAGCGAGTCGAGCATGAGCGACCTGCTGAGTGGTATCGCCCACGCCAGCGGAGTGGTCCAGAAAGGCGAGAAGATTGTTGACCGCGGCGAGATTGTTACCGACAAGACCTACCGCATACTGGAATCGTTTAAAAAAGAGAACGAACGGCGCAACGAGGATGTCCGGCAAAACCACTTGTCGCTGATAGGAAAGATTCTCTATATCACCATCCTGATGATCTGCTTCACGACCTATCTGAGCCTTTACCGCAAAGACTATTTCGACAAGCCGCGCAGCATCGCCATGCTCTATGCCCTTATCGTCGTCTTCGCCCTCCTTACGGCACTCTTTGTACGCAACACGTTTATCCACGTGTACATCCTGCCTTATGCCATGGTCCCCATCTTCATCCGAGTCTTCATGGACTCCCGCACGGCCTTTATGACCCACATCACGATGGTGCTGGTATGTGCAGGAATGCTGCAGCACCCCTTCGAGTTCACCGCCATACAATCTGTTGCGGGTCTCGTGGCTATCTCGTCGTTGAGGGAGCTGTCGCAACGCTCACAGCTGTTCAAGACGGCTATTTTCATTACGCTGGCCTGCATCGGAGTCAACATGGCTTTTGACTGGATGAACAACGACGCATTGTCACAGATAGGTTTTAGCACCTACAACTACCTGATTGTCAACGGCGTGGCCCTGCTCTTTGCCTATCCGTTGCTCTACCTGATGGAGAAAGCCTTCGGATTCACCAGCGACATCACGCTGATTGAGTTGTCGAACACCAACAATGAACTGCTGCGCCGCATGAGCGAGGTAGCACCAGGCACCTTCAACCACTCCATCCAGGTAGCCAATCTGGCGGGCGAGATAGCCAACAAGATTGGCGCCAAGGCACAACTGGTGCGTACCGGCGCCCTTTATCATGATATTGGCAAACTCTCGAACCCGATTTATTTCACCGAGAACCAGTCGGGCATTGACCCTCACGATACGCTGAACGATATTGAGAGTGCACAAATCATCATCAGCCACGTGACCGAAGGTATGAAGATGGCCGACAAATATAACCTGCCGGCAGTCATTCGCGACTTCATCGCCACACACCACGGACAGGGCAAGGCGAAATTCTTCTATATCCGCTACAAGAACGAGCACCCTGACGAACCCGTTGACGACCTGCTGTTCACCTATCCGGGACCTAATCCGTTTACGCGCGAACAGGCTTGTCTGATGATGGCCGACACCATCGAGGCGGCGTCACGCTCGCTGTCCGACTATACCGAGCAGTCTATCCGCGGACTGGTCGACCGTCTCATCGACGGACAGGTGGCCGAGGGCTACTTCCGCGAGTGTCCCATCACCTTCCGTGATATCCAGTATGCCAAGACCGTACTCATCGAAAAACTGAAAACCATCTATCATACGCGCGTCAGTTATCCTTCCGAGAAGTAACACATCGGAAGAAGTTGGCTTAAAAGTGAACAAATTACACCCGAATTCCTGCACATTTTCGCACAAATGTGCAGGAAATGCGCCATTTTGAGTTAATATACGTTAATAATAGCTGCACTTTTGTGGCTGTTTTGTGCAATAACTGTACCTTTGCACCCGCTTTTAATTAAAATTGTTTAATAAGGATGAAAAAGATTGTAACAGCCATCGCTGTTCTCACGATGACTACGGTGAACGCCCTTGCCGGCGGTATTCTCACCAACACCAACCAGAGTATTGACTTCTTACGTAATCCCGCCCGCGACGCCGCTATTGGTCTCGACGGTGTGTACTCCAATCCTGCAGGCGTCGTATTCCTGCCTGAGGGATTCCATTTAGGCATCAACTGGCAATATGCCCACCAGACTCGTACCATCGAGTCTACCAACCCTGTATATATGATGGGAAAAAAGAATGACCCGAACAGTGCTACCAAGATTTTTGAAGGTGTAGCCAATGCGCCCGTGATTCCCTCTGTTCAGATAGCCTATAACATGGAGCACTGGAGTCTGCAGGCCAACCTGTCAGTACCCGGCGGTGGTGGTGCCTGTGAGTTTGAAAACGGTCTGGGTTCTTTCGAGAGCACGGTAGGCAAAATCGCCCAGTCGCTCTATGACAATAATCTGGGGGCTCTGGGTTACGACATGGACAGCTACATGAAAGGCCGCCAGTATTACTATGGTGTACAGATTGGTGCTGCCTGCAAAGTCAATTCGAACTTGTCGTTATATGGTGGTCTTCGCATGATCTACGGTGATGCTACCTACAAGGCTAAACTTAGCAATATTCAGGTAAAGACTGCCAATGGCTATGTTGACTTCGGCAGTTATCTGCAGGCCACGTCAACTACTGTGAGCAACAAATTGGACCAGGTTAATGCAGGCATTAAGCAGTATCAGGATGCCGGTGCGCCTGTTCCTGCCGATCTGCTCGTTACGCAGGCTAAATTGGCTGGTGCCAAGGAGAACCTCGGCCAACTGGAGAAGTATTCCGAAGGCGTGAACCTGCTGTGTAATCAGGCTGGTGTAGGTTTCGCCCCCATCGTGGGCATTGACTATAAGCTCGGACATTTCAACTTTGCTGCCAAATACGAGTTCCGCACACAGATTCGCATGAAGAACGAGTCTACCGTGAACGAGGCCAGCGAGATTCCCGCTGTCAACAAATTCCGCGACGGAGAGAAAGTCAACGAGGACATACCTGCTATGGCAGCACTTGGCGTACAGTACAGTCCTATTGACCAGTTACGCTTCAATGTCGGTGGTCATTACTTCTTCGATAAGGATGCCTCATGGTATGGCAACAGTCAGGAGAAACTGGGCCACAACTCCTATGAGATTCTCTTTGGTGGAGAATGGGATACTACCGAGAACCTGACCTTCTCTGCTGGCGCACAGCTGACCCGCTATGGCAATACCAACGACTACATCAACGATATGTCGTTTGTGGTCAACAGCTACAGCATCGGCTTCGGTTTCAGTTATAAGCTCTCTAAGAAGGTATCGGTAAAGGCTGCTTACTTCCAGACATATTATGGCGACTACACCCGTATAGACGCCAGCAATCCTGAGGTCAAAGACTCCTTCACCCGCACCAACCGCGTGTTTGGTCTTGGTTGCCAGCTCGACCTCTAAAAAAGAAAGACGATATAACGATATAACGTTATAACGGATCAACGTCGAAAAAGATCTGAAGCGACGTATAGCGTTTGTCCGCGAGTATCTGACTCTGAGCCATGAGCAGGTACTCGCGGACCTTTTTCATGTCAATACCGTTCTCCAGCTTCAGCACCAGTTTTCGGATATTCTGCGACTTCACCTTGGCCACTGAGGGCTTGTCGGGGCCCAGCACACGAGCACCGAACCATTGGCGCAGGCGTGAGCCAATCTCAATGGCCGCGGTATTCACCGTAGTATCCTGCCGATGGCGCAGGAAAACGTAGATTAGCCGATAATAAGGGGGATAGTGGAAGACCTGGCGCTCAGCAATCAGGTCTTTATACAGGGCCACATAGTCGTTGTGCACCACCTGCTGGATGACGGGCACGTCTTTCTGCTTGGTCTGCAGGATGACCAGGCCGCGCTTGTTCTTACGTCCTGCACGTCCGCTGACCTGTGCCATCATCATAAAGGCGTGTTCGTAGGCACGGAAGTCGGGATAGTTCAACATCGTGTCGGCATTGATGATACCCACCACCGACACCTTGTCGAAGTCCAGTCCCTTGGTCACCATCTGCGTACCTATCAGGATATTCGTGCGTCCGGCCGAAAAGTCGCTGATGATGCGCTCATAGGCATTGCGCGTTCGGGTGGTGTCCAGGTCCATACGGGCAATGTGGGCTTCAGGGAACGCCTCGCGCACCTGTTCCTCTATCTTCTCCGTACCGTAGCCGCGTGTTCGCAGGTCGGTACTGCCGCAACACGGACACTCTGTAGGCACTCGGTAGGTATAGCCACAGTAGTGGCACGTCAACTGGTTCAGCTGGCGGTGGTAGGTCAGTGAGACGTCACAATGCTGGCACGTAGGCACCCATCCGCACTGCCGGCACTCTATCTGTGGGGCAAAGCCGCGACGGTTCTGAAACAGAATGGCCTGTTCTCCACGTTCCAAAGCCTCGCGTACGCGTGTTAATAAAAGAGGTGAGAACGGGCCGGCCATCATCTTACGGTGTTGCAGGTCGGCCGTGTCCACCACCTGTATCTCAGGCAGTTCTATCTGCTGGTAGCGCTCTTTCAGCTCTACCAGTCCGTACTTCCCGCTCTTGGCATTGTGGTATGACTCTAACGACGGAGTGGCGGTGCCCAACAACACCTTGGCACCCAGCATGATAGCGACGCTACGGGCATGATAGCGGGGAGCGGGGTCTTGCTGCTTGAAGCTCGTCTCGTGTTCCTCGTCGACAATCACCAGGCCTAAACGCTGAAACGGCAGAAAGACGGCTGAGCGGGCACCCAGTATCACGTCGTAGGGATTGGCGCTGAGCTGTCTCTGCCAGATTTCTACGCGTTCGGCGTCGCTGTATTTCGAGTGGTAGATGCCCAAGCGGTCGCCAAACACGCGTTGCAAACGCTGCATCAGCTGTACGGTCAGCGCTATCTCGGGCAACAGGTAGAGCACCTGCTCCTTGCGGTCCAAGGCATGCTGTATCAGATGGATGTATATCTCAGTCTTGCCGCTCGACGTCACGCCGTGCAACAGCGTCACCTGCTTTTTCATCATCGACATCAGAATGCCGTTATAGGCATCCTGTTGGGCCAGGCTCAGCGGCTTGATGAGTTCCGGACAGTAGGGCCCGCCGTGGTTCAGGCGTCCCACCTCCATCTCGTAGAACTCCAGCATCTGGCGCTTCTCCAGCTGTTTTAGCGTAGCGGCCGACGCTCCGCTGACGTTCATCAGCTCTTCGCGCGTCACCTCTACGGGCTCTATCCCCTGCTCTACCTCGTCCCAGTGCGACAGCGCCAGATATTCCGTAAAGGCCTCCAACTGGTTGCGAGCTCGCGACAGCACGTTCAGCGCGATGTGCAGCGCCGTCACGTTACGATACTGCTCCGTCAGCCTGACGTACGTCTCCGTCTTGGGCTTATAGCCGTCCTCAGCCTTCAGGCCTGCCGGCAGTGCGGCCTTATACACCTCGCCGATGGGCGACAGGTAGTAGTCGCTGATCCATTGCCACATCTGCAGCTGCTTCGCCGTGACGATGGGTTCAGCATCCATCACGTCGATGATGGCCTTCACCTGGTAGCCCTGTGGCGCCTCGTCGTGCACTCGGGCCACCAGTCCCACATAGGTCTTTCCACGTCCGAAGGGCACCAGCACACGCACACCTACCTGCACCGTCTGCCCTTCGGCTACGGCGTAGGTAAACGTGCCTTGCAGCGGCACAGGCAGTATGACGTCAGCGTACAGCATGCCTCACCCTCTCAATTTCTCAATCTCTCAATTTCTCACTGTATCGTCCGCCTATAAGGCTGGGTCCTTGCAGTGGAGTTGTGTACTATCACATCGCCCGTACCACTTGGGAGTGTGGAGAACTGCGCCTCAGCCTTCTTACAGGCCTCAAACACCGCCTTGTCGCACTCTTCCTGTGAACCACTTCTGGTGAACTCCATTGAACTGACACCCAGTGCCGACTGATAGATGTTCATGACGGCCCTACTCCAGTTGACTGCCGCCTCGCCCTGCTCTATTCCTTTATACTGTACAAAGATAGTGTAGTGGAACTCGTCCATGTCTTTCTTACAACTGGTAAGCGCTATTGTTACGATAGCGCAGCAAGCGACGAGGGCACATATCCAGCGGCCGCCTGCAAGCATTCTCTTCATCTGTTTCTTCATTGATTCTGTCTTTTGATAAGTTAAAGTTCCGCAAATGTACTAATTTTAACACTATTCGCCAAACAATTCTTATTAAAAGTTGTGAGTAGCGCAGAAGAATAATAAACAAAAACATAGGTTTGACGAGGTAAATACTATGTTTTCATCACGCGAATACTATGCTTTGAGGAACTCAATACTATGCTTTGAGGAGCTCAATACTATGCTTTGATGTGGTAAATATGCCACTTTGGCAGTCACAAAGTTACGCCTTGCCGTCAACAAAGTCCCACATCGACGGCCATCAAGTCCCACATCGACGGCCATCAAGTGCCGTCTCCGTCGCCACCAAGTGCCACACACGCAAAAACACCTAACACCTAACCCAACATGTCTCAAACCCCGATGTACAAAGGGATTGAACCAAGTTAGGTGTTACACAAAGACCTAACCAACACCTAACTCACACCTAACTCGCTTTGCTCGCTAAAAAACAAAGGCTGCGGCATGATGGAAATGTTTTTTAGGCTTGAAAAGCCGATGTTTTTGCCTTGATGAGATAGGGTCACTGTAAGGGAAAACGATATGAGTGATAAGACTGTCTGGGTGCTTGTACACAAGCAGAATTATCGCTCATATCGTCAGAAACTCTGATAAGAGTGTATCTCATCAAGGGGTTTTTCTTGGTTTTGTCTCAAACAGAAGGGCTTACTGCCAGGTACCTTTTGTACATTTGCCGTCGCTATCGTACTGGTAGATGAGGTTCACGACAGGCTTCTTGAGAAAACCGTCCAACTGGCTTGAATCGTATTCAGTGGGGCCTGAGTATTCACCCTTGTAATCATTGGAAATGGGAACATCACCAGCTGTAGCTGAATAGAAAGTGTAATCATGGCCATAACCTATGGAATACTTAGCCTGAGGGGCGGCACCTTCCTTAAGCTTCATATAACAATAGACACCGAGGGTAGCGGGCAACTTGGTCGTCACCTTCTTCACACACGTTCTGTGTCCGTATTTATCCAATTCAGCGTCCCATACTATTTTCTCTTCTTGTATCTGGCCATTGGCATCGTACCACTTGACAAAAAAGTCGAAATTGGCGAGTGTTGCGTCGTCAGTCTGCAAGGTACATTTCATATTGGCAGTTGCCGGAGGATCATGGGGTTGCAGGGGACTGGAATCACTGCCACAGCTGGTGAACAGGGTTGTCATAGCACACAGGGCCATGAAGACTGAAAAAAAGAAATTTTGTTTCTTCATAATAGTTAATTGTTATTTTATTGTTTAATAAGTTTATTTCCCTGTACGCAGAAACTGCAGGGCGCGGTCAAGCTGGGTGTCTCGGCCTGTAGCCTGGAGCTGTGTGAGGTCTAAGTTGACCTCGATATCGGGCTTGATGCCGACGCCCTCAATAATCTGATGGTCGAGGGTGAGGCAGGCCACCTGTGGCAGATAAACGTAGATGGGCGTCGCGCCTTTCACACCGATATAACCCATGTAGTCGAAGCTGAACGAATCGCTAGACGACAGTCCGCAAATACCGCCTTTCGTGGTCTTACCGATATGGGTACCGTTGTCCATACTTCTGACGATGAGGGTAGTAAGCTCGGACATGCTCAATGAGTTACAGTTGGTCATAATGACCACGGGCTCGGTGATGACTTCGTGCTTGTCGGCCTCCATCGTTTCTGAGATCTGGGGTGTCACTACAGAGTAGTCGTAGCGTCCGGTGCCACGCTTGAAACGGGCGTAGCCATAGTGGTAGCCACCTGCGGGCAGTAGTGAACCTGTGAGGTAGTAGGCATCATGCTGCAAGCCACCGCCATTGTTGCGCACATCGATGATGACACCACCGAGGGTGCCGTTCTTGTGCAGTTTCTGAACGGTGTCGAACCATTCCTGATAAACCGTCCGAATGGCTTTCACGTGTTTCCAAGTCACGGAACTGTTGGCGTTGAAGAATTGTGATACACCTTCATCCGCGAGATGTGCTGTAAGGTGAAAGTCGCTGAGATAGAGATAGGCGATATTGCCTTTCAGCAGTAAGCACTTCAGATTTATGCCATATTCTGTGAAACCTGGGTCGATGTAATCAAACTCAGGCACCTGCAGCCATTCGTACTTCTTCACAATATCGTTGTACTGGTTGACAAGCTCCGCTGTAACATTCTTTCCATTTATACATGCGCCTAATTCGGCCCTAAAATCCTTCAATGCTTCCAGCTTGCGGGTCTGTTCGACGGTAGGCGTAGGCAGCGCACTGAGTTCGTTAATCTGGGCTATCATCCATTGGGCACCAACACCTTCCGTGGTAAGCCTATAATTCAGCAAGTCGATAGCTCTCGTACTGTATGTCTTTTCACGGACTTTGCCTTGCTCGTCAACCTCCACCTCGCCGTTGGATACATTTGCGTAGTATCCCAGCTGGGGGCTTTGCCAGGCCAGATTCACCGCAAAGTCGTCACGACTTTTAACGCGCTCCGTGTTTGGCGAGAAAAACAGTTGCTTGCTCCCCGTCTTGTGGTTATCCATGTATATAGCCATGTGACCGTCGTGAAGCGGCGAGCACACCTTAGCAACTAATGCCAACAGTTCGTCGTCGGTAACAGTTTCCTGCCGGTCGAGGGCCTCGAACTGCGGCAGGTACTCATCGTAGACAGCGTCCCAGTCGATTCCATGCTCAGCCTCGAAGTCCCATAGGGCATAATTCTGGTTCAGTCCGTTCCACAGTATCTTAAACTTCTCGGCAAAGCTCGTTTGGGCTTTATCGAAAGCCATCTTGTCGGCGTGGTCGTAAGTCATCAGTCTGTCGCTTTCAGAACGGCAAGACGCAAGGGCGATCATAAGGAGCGCTGCTCCCAGCATCAATATCTTATTGTTCTTCATCATTGTTTCCTCCTCATTTCTTTAAAATATAATTGATTCCCAGCTGAATGTCTGTGGTTGAATTATAGCGGTAGTCAGCATTGCGCATATACTGCTTGGTGGCACTAGTGGTGCTGTAGTAGTAGCGCACCTCGGCCTGAGCAACCCACTTCTTGGCAAAGTGGTACTCCATGCCTACACCGCCTACGAGACCGCAATCCCAGCGCTGGTCGCGACTGCTGTTGAACTCTACCTTCTCGTCGAACCGGGTGGTCTTTGCTGCAAAATGGTTGTAATCAGTACCGTTGCGATGGCTGCTAAGCCAGTAGCCGCCATAGACACCCAGATGACAGAAGCCACGCAAGCGCTTTCCGCCAAAGTTAAACGACGCCATCACTGGCAACAGCAGGTAGTCGTTTCTGTATTTATAGTCTACGTCACTATAGACCACACGATACTGACGATAGTTCTTCTGCGACCAGTTTAGGTCGGCACGCACGCCCAACCAGCTGTTGACATCGTACTGTCCGGTAATGCCCAGTGTGGCGCCCCAGCGTCCGTCAAGCTTGTAATCGGACATGTACTGGAGGTCCATGTTGTAAACGTTGTAATCGGCACCGGCCGTCACGCCAAGCCGCCATTGTGCAGAAGCTGTCGTGACGCACATCATGGCCAATAGTGCCAAAAGATTTTTCCGTGATTTCTTCATCGTTTTCTTTATAGTCAATGTATGAATGATTGATTATTTGACAATCTTTTGTCCATTTGTCAGATAGAGACCCTTGCCTAGCATAGAGGCGTCGGGCTGGCGGCGACCCTGCAGGTCGTACCATACGGCATCAGCGCCAATAGTGGCAGGCCGCTCAATCTGTCGGACGGCTGTCTGGGAAGCAGGGATATAGACAAACGGCAGAGTGGCGGTGTACTGCGTCTCGCCATTGAACTCGACTCTTACCTGTGCCTCCAAGTTTGTTCTTTCAAGGGGGGTGTTTTCTTGATACTTCAGCTCTGTAAAGTCTATGTCACCCTCCCAGTCAAGACCTTGGGTGCCATATTTATCATCAGCGAGATGAGTTTTCTGCTCGTCTACTACGTCAGTAACCTCTATTCCCTCTTCCATATGCTTTGACACAATTTTGATGTAGACATGGACTGTGGGGCGCTCATCGTTTTCCTGTTTCTGGATGTAGGGATAACCGTAATTCATCTTCAGGTGTACCTTGAAGACTTTGTCAACACTTGCATCAAAGGTCGGCTTCAGAAGACGGGCCGAAGCGCGCAAGGTGTCGCAGACGTTGATATAGATATCGTCACGGTTGGCACCATCCAATGTACAGTCTGACGACAACTTGGCAAGGTATTCTCCAGGCTGAACGTCACAAAGGTTCAGCTGCAGAATGTCTATCGCTGCTACGTCGGGCTCGTCAGGACGATAGAGCTGCAGAGGCTTCTGTGCCATCACCAGCTCGGTCTCCGTATCATTGCCCTCGCTGTCCTTTCCTAAGGCATAGAGGCGCAGGGTAGCCTTCATATCTTTATTGAAGTCGCTGGGGTTGTAGGGGTAGCCGGTATTGAAGTAGGCTTTCACTTTAAAATCCTGACCAGCCTTCACCTTATTAGCTACTACATACACCGACGGATTGTCCTTGACCTCAAAAAACTGCTCATAGCAATAATTGAAGGCGGGGATGTAATTTTTGTAGATATATTTTCCACCTCTCATCACCCTACTGGCGATATGAGTATTTGCATTATAGGAAGTCACAAATTGTAACGTAGCAAATGCTTCTTCCAGCCTTTTTTTATCAACCGTATTCATCACAACACGTCCGTAAACATCGGTAAACGACGAATGAATGGTAAAATCTGCTGGTGGAATGATGTCAACATGATGCTTATTGTCAGCATGAAGATGAACGGATGTCTGAATGACACCTGCTACAATTTCATCGCCCTCATACGTATGAACATTGAGATCTTTATCGTATACAGTTGTGGTTATTATGCCTTTCTCTTCGACGGTAAAGACACCTTCATAGGGGTTCTGCGCCAACAGATGAGTGGCAAACAGCAACGCGGTTAAGCTTGTGATTAATCTTTTCATTTTCTAAATATTTTAGTAATTAATGTCAGTTTATATGATTCCAGCATTCTTTAACTTCTGGCGCAGCTCTTCGTTCTGACGGATGAATCGTTCGATGAAGACATTCTGGTCGCCAATGCGCCAACGTTGATAAATGATGATGGCCACCAACACCAAGATTACCACGATAAGCGTGGCGGCAAGACCTACAGAGATAATCCATTCATAATTCATAATGCGTTGATTCCATCTATTAAAAATTCTACAAAAAGGAGTGGTTTATTTCACAATCTTCTGCCCATTGGTCAGGAAGATACCCTTACCAAGTGTAGAGGCGTCGGGCTGGCGGCGACCCTGCAGGTCGTACCATACGGCATCAGCGCCAGTAGTGGCGGGACGCTCAATCTGTCGGACGGCTGTCTGGGAAGCAGGGATATAGACAAACGGCAGAGTGGCGGTATACTGCGTCTCGCCATTGAACTCGACTCTTACCTGTGCCTCCAAATTTGTTCTTTCAAGGGGGGTGTTTTCTTGATACTTCAGCTCTGTAAAGTCTATGTCACCCTCCCAGTCAAGACCTTGGGTGCCATATTTATCATCAGCGAGATGAGTTTTCAGCTCGTCTACTACGTCAGTAACCTCTACTCCCTCTTCCATATGCTTTGACACAATGGTGGTATAGACGTGGACGGTGGGTCTTTCATCAGTCTCCTGTTTCTGGATGTAGGGATAGCCATACTTCATCTTCAGGTGTACCTTGAAGACTTTGTCAACACTTGCATCAAAGGTCGGCTTCAGAAGACGGGCCGTAGCGTGTAAGGTGTCGCAGACGGAGATATAGATATCGTCGCGGTTTGCACCGTCCAGCGTACAGTCTGACGATAACTTGGCACGGTATTCTCCAGGCTGAGCCTCACAAAGACTCAGCTGCAGAATGTCCATAGCTGCCACATCGGGCTGGTCAGGGCAATAGAGCAGCAGAGGCTTCTGTGCCATCATCAGTTCGGTCTCCGTATCATTGCCCTCGCCGTCCTTGCCTAAGGCATAGAGACGCAGGGTGGCCTTCATATTCTTATTGAAGTCGCCGGGGTTATAGGGGTAACCGGTATTGAAGGTGGCCTTCACTTGAAGATCCTGACCAACTTTGACTTTATTAGAGGATATAAACACTGACGGATCGTCGATTAGCTCAAAAGGTTGCTCATAGAAATAATTGAGAGCAGGAATGTAGTTTTGATAGATATATTTTCCACCCCTCTTCACAGGTCCTCCGCAACTCACTTCTTCAATTAATTGATCACTGTATCTCAACTTCCTGATTATCCTAAACATTACATCCCTAGATTGACGCATGACAACACGACCATAAACATCTGTGAATGACATCTGTACGCTGCTGTCGGCAGGTAGTATAAGGTCTACACCATCGCCTTCTTCACCTGTAATAAGAACTGTTGCTTGAACTACACCTGCCCTTAGATCATCGCCTTTATACTCATAAATTTTGAGATCTTTACCCAATACAAATGTCGTTTGCAGAGCCTTCTCTTTGACAGAAATAATACCTTCATAAGGATTTTGTGCCAACAGATGAGTGGCAAATAGCACCATAGTTATGCCTGTGACTAATTTCTTCATTGTTTTTGAATTACAATTATTAATAGTTATATGAGGTTTATGGCTGCAAAATTAGGCCATTGTCAGAAAACAATAGTCTCATGGCAGGAAAAAAGAGTCTCAAAACGAGAAAAAAGCATTTTAAGACTTCAAAATCTCGATGAAATGGGCGTTTTTATTCTTCTACCACCTTACGATACTCAGAGGGCGACATGCCATAGGTATCGCTGAAGATACGGAAGAATGAGCTGCGCGAGAAGCCCGAGAGCTCGGCAATGACGCCAATGGCGTCTGTCGTGGTTGCCAACAGGTGGGCAGCATAGCGCAGACGGTATTCGTTGAGGAAGCCGCTGACACTCTTACCACCAGCACAGGTACTGATGGCATCAGAGACGTAATGCTCGTTGGTGCCGAGCAGTTGGGCCAGACGGCTACGGTCTAAATCGATATCGGTGTAGATGTGGTCGGACGAATCCATCAACTCACAGAGGCGACGAAAAAGCTGTTGCTCGGTAGTAAGATTCTCTTCGGGTACGGCCTTAAGGTGCTCGATGGCCTGCTGCTCTTCGTGCTCACGCTGTTCGATTTCTTCCACTAACCGACGATTCTTCTCGAGGAGCACCTTATTATATATACGTGCCCGCAGGAACAGATAGCCAATGAGCAGAATGACGAGAATGGCTGCGACGAGAAGGATGCGGTGGATGCGGGTTTCGGTCTGAGCACCGTTCAGCGCCAGTTCCTTCTCATGGGTCTGGTAGATCACTGCCAGTTCAGCAGCATCGTTCTCCTTCTGCCAGACAAGGGCAGAGTCGATAGCCGCGCTGATGCTGTCGGCAATGGCCAGCGCATCGGTGTTGCGGCCTGCCTTACGATAGGCTAAATAGCGCGGAGAGAGACGGGTGGAGATATTGTCGAAAGTCATCTGTGCACCATCGGTGGCCAAATAGGTGCTGTCAATCTGATCATACCAATAGGCAGCCTCGTTGTAACGGCCAGCAGCCATCAGATATTCAGCGGCCTCAGAGTAGGCTCTCGGTTCCATCAGGCGGGAGCGGGGAATGGCGGCAAAAACAGCTTGGGCTTCAGCAGCATGGCCTGTTGCCTGCAGATACAGGGCTCGCTTCAGGGCAATATGTCCTCTCCATTCCTCAACAATCTTAGGAGTGCCCTGCTCTGCATAAAGAGCGAATTCCTGCTCACAACGTGCAAGCCATTCCTGTGCCCCTTCGACGTCGCCCATGTCAAAAAGGCCATTGGAGATAGACATGCTGACCCATGGCAGATATGCTCGCTGACTTGCCTTGAAAGCCTGCTGCTGAACGTCGTAGGCCCGCTGCCAGCTAAGGCGCGCCTCGTCGTTCTGTTGTAACCAGATCTGGCAGTCTGCCATCAGCATGAGCAAGGAGGCCTCGATGTCCTTGGGAAAGGCGTCGTTCGCCTTTACCTGGGGCAACAACTTGGTAATGACACTCAGCGCCCCCTCAACATCTCCACGCCCGAAACGAAGACATGCCCAACGATAGCCAGCATCACCATAGCTGCCCCAATCCTGTGCAGGATCGACGGAAAAGCCTTCGAAAGCTTTCTTATAGTAATGCTCTGCTATCCGCATCTGCCAACCTCTATCGTAGTCCAGTCCACGCTGATAGTCAGCTTTTGCGGTAGCAATATCTGCCTTCACCTTCGTAGTATTAGCGCAGTTCGTACAAGCGGTCATCAAGACCAGGACGGCACATAATATAGTAAGGTGTATCGACTGTCGCATATCCTTTTTTTATTCTATTGTTCTTTGGGCGGGGCAAAATTAGTAACTTTTTAGCAAACGACAAAATAAAATCGGCAAAGAAATGATTCCCTACCGATTCTTTTATCTGATGTGTTACTTCCTGTTTAGAAGAAATAAGCGAGAGACATCTGCCAGGTATTGATCTTGGCAGAGCCATTAAAGACTTGTTTTGCACCTTCCAAAGGTGTTACCTCACCCGTCTTGCCTAATGCAAAGTTGTAGTTAATCTTAGCCTGCAACTTGCTGAGCACTGTCAAGCCCAAACCAACATTGGCACTGAGATTAGATGACTTCAGCGTCCACTCTTGCTTGATATCCTCAAACTTCTTATTGCTGCCGATGTTGAAACCAAACTGGGGACCAGCAAAAGCGAAAACCTCAGCCACGCTACCCAAACCGATGCCATAGCGCAGGTTAATGGGAATCTGGATAGACTGAGCCTTGAGCGTCTCCTTGTTATTGCCCTCTACTACTTCACCCTCACGCTGGTCGTAGAGAGCAGAGGCATCAATACCAAGGCCTACAATGGGAAGGGTGAACTTAACCGTCGGACCAACAAAGAAACCGGTACGGCTCTCGATAGCTCCCTTAAGGTCGTCAACACCTGTTACATTACTTACGTTTAGACCTGCCTGCACACCGAACTTAATCTGTGCATTCGACGGCATTGCAAAGGCAACGGCCATCAGCATTACGGCAAAAAACTTTTTCATAATCATTATTAATTGGTTATTTATTGCTATTCTGGTGGCAAAAGTAAGCAATTATTCTGACATATCCAACAAATTCGCCCTGTTTTTTAATGGCGCTGACGACGAACAGACATGCGGGCAGTACCTGACGAAGCGCTGCTTGAGCTCTTGGCGGTCTTCGACTTCTTAACAGTAGCCTTGCTGCTGCGGGCACTACGCGCTGACTTCTTGGCTTTCTTAGCGGCCTTCAGGTCTTTCGGGTCAATCTTGGAAATAGAGTCAATAGAGTCCTTGCGCTGCTGGTTGCCAAAGATGTTTTGCTCAAAAGCCTTCAGCTCTGCCTCAATACGTTTTTGCTCCTTAGCCAATGCCGTATCGTTCGGGCAATACTGTGCCAGCGTCTTACCCAGCATATTGTTGGTCTTATAGATCTTTCCTTCGTAGCGGTTCAGTGTGAAATAGTCGTCCATAGACATCGTGGCGGCATTGTTCAGGTTGGAGGTCATCACCGTCTGACGGCTGAGGTAGGGTTCCAAATCACTGTATTTCACCCAGAAGAGCGGATACTTCGAGGCCTCGCCACCAAAGTCGTCCTCGCGCAGCATCACTGGACAGAGGCACTGCACCTTGCGATGGAACGTGGCATTTGCCTGGTCGTAGTAAGCACTCTCCTTCAGATAGTAGAGCTTCACCTCTGCCGACGGGATATCGCTATTCTCGACACGTATCTTGCCGTCTTTCTCTTCGTAGAAGATATGGTAGTTGTCTAATACCGTCTTCATATTTACACGTGCTGAATCGGTAAACAACTCATTACCGTCCAGACGATACTCATAGACGGGAATATAACCGTTGAGCGCCAACTTGAAGACATAGGTAAAGAGGTTCACCTGACGATCCATAGGCTCGACAGGATAGTAGAGACCACCGTTGGCATCTTTATTCAGATCTATTTCGCGGTAGATATCACGACGCCACACGACATCTTCAGGCATGTCGATAGCCGTGGGGAACATCAAACGGGCACGCATGGACATTCCCTGATTCTGCGTCTGCTGCTTGGCAGCCTGAGTGTTCTGCTGCTGTGGCTGTGTCCTTCTGGCCTTTGGCTGGGCACTGACGGCTCCAGCAACCAGCGTTATCATCAATAAGAACAATACTCTTTTCATAATTATCAATTATCAATTATCATTTATCATTTAGGGCGAAGCCCGCTATTTCACAATGACTTCCATCGACGCATTCAACTTACGCGAGATACCGTCTGGGCCGATGGCATTGACGCGTGAGATATAGAAGCGGCGGTTACGCTGCAACTTGCGGAAGGTGTCTTTCTGACGGGCAGAGAAGTGGGTGCCGTCGCTAACCATAGGCACAGCATTACCCATATTGTCGAAGAACACCGTCTCGAAACTCTCCACACGGAAGGCAATGTCGAGAATGCCATCGTCGATAGCAGCGCCAATACCCTCGGCAGCCATCAGCTGTGCCTTCGACAATCCACCACCCTTGTAGCGAATAGGACTGCCACCATCGTCCTTCATGGCGATATAAGGCGTCGGGTCAGGCAAACGGCGCACACGGAACGTGAACTGACCCATCTGCTGGGCACGACCGGTATTGGTCGAGGTCACGGTAATCGTTACGTTCTGTCCGACAGCGGTAGGACGGGCGATATAACGGCCAGGGCCGACAGGCTGCAGGGTACCACCCGTCATCGTGGCCTGTACCTTGTTGACAGGAACACCAGGCACTGAGACGCTCAACGGGTTGCTATAGCCGGCATAGAGCACGTTCATCAGGTCGGCAGAAACGGTAGCCGACGGGTCGACCACGGTATATTTCTGCTCGAAGTCGCGCTTGATGAGTTCGCCATTACCATTCTGCATCTGGATGTAGCCCTGCAAGGTGAAGTCACCCGTACGTCCAGCAACAGTCTCGTAGAGTCCTCCCGGCAGGTTGACTTCCTTGCCGCCAATGAATATCTGTGGCACCTGGGTAGTGTCAACGGCAGCCATCACGATATGTGCCGAGAACTTGTCGCCACGAACGATGGTCTGTGAGTTGGGAATCACAAAGGCATTGAGGGCGTTGACGCGGATATCCTTGACGTCAATATTACTAACGAGGGTGTGTAATACCTCACCTTCAGCATAGCGTACATCGTTCTGCAGTTTTGACAAAAGCGTTACGGCAGCAGCAGCGGGCATAGACTCGAACATATACTCTTGCCAGTTCTTACCCAACGTCTGCTCGCTCTTGGGAATATTGGTGGTAAGGTTCGATGCTATCATCTGCTTCTGATGATGGTCGGTCACCATCTTCAGCATTTTGGCACGATAGTTATTGATGGCATCGAAAAGCTCCTTGCCACGACCACGACTGGGAGAGAGCATCACCTGATTGGCGGCCTCGAGATCTTCCTTGTTGCGAAGATTACGAGGGTCGCCATCTTTGCCATCAGCCTCGCGGGCAATGGCCAGCTTCAACTCGTCGGCCAGGTCGTAGAGCGCATTGCTCATCTGTTTTACTTGCTGCGACTTGTCATACCACTGTTTCACCTTCTGAGGGTTCTTCTTCATCTGTACGGCAAAGTCGTCATATATGGCCAGATTCTCCTTGGTAGCATTGAGGGTAGTGCGCTTCAGACTCTCCTCGACAATCGAGAAGCCGTTGAGCACCTCGTTCGAGACGTTCAGCGCCAGCATCGCCATCAGTACCACGTACATCAGATTGATCATCTTCTGACGGGGAGAAACCGGTCTTTTCTTAATTGCCATAATTTTTTTTCTTTATTATAGGGCTAATAATGCCTATAGGACTTATAGGACTTATACGCTCATTTTCACTTGCATGGCCTCAATCATGCGGGCATAGATCTTGTTCAGCTCGACAATCTGTTCGGCCATATGACGGGTCTGCTCGTTGATCTCGTCGATAGTGCTAATCTGGGCCGAAGCACTCTTCAGCTGCATCTCGTAGACGCGGCTGATACCTGTCAGTGTGCGGTTCAGGTTCTCCATCTCCTCAGAATCGCGCGTCAGACGCTGACTCTGCTCGGAAACCTTCTGCAACATCTCTGTCAGACGGTTCAACTCGTCCACATAGTTCGATGTAGCATCCTTCAGTTCTTCAGCCATATCGGCAGGAACCTGGGCTGCAGGAGCACCACTGACTACAGCAGGGCCACCGCCGACGATGCCACCGCCACCAGCAAAGCTTATAGAACCACCTTCAACGTGTTCACCGTCCCAGCGGGCAGCTTCTTCGCCATTACCAACGACACCGCCTACAGCGCCTCCTCCGCCATTGATAATGACGGTACCTCCTCCAGCAACAGCAGCAGCGGAAGGAACAGTAGCGGACTCTTCACCATCTTCTGCAACGTGCAGGTCGAGATCCATGCCATCGGTCGTCTTGTCGAACGGACGGTCAAAGGCTGAAATAAAGAACACAAACACCTCGGTACCCATACCCAGGAACAGGAAGAAGTTTGCACCTGGCAGGTGAGTCAACTTAAACAGAGTACCCAGAATAACGATGGAGGCACCCCAGCTATATGCGTAGTTCAGGAATGTCTGTCCCGGCACACTGTCCATCCACTTCTGCAAGCGGTAGACAATATTGAGTTTGCTATACGTTGTCATTACTTCTTTCCTTTCTTTACTTTAATCTTGTCACTTGTCGTATTTGCCAACGAACGTACGCAGCGGAAACCGATATACGAACGCGGCTGGTTCTGATACTCATAGGAACGCCAAGCCGAACGAATATAAGACTCGGGATCTTTCCACGAACCGCCACGCACAGACTTCTTCTTCAGACGGTAGGGGTCTTCCTTAGCAGCATTATAACGCAACTGCGGATTGATATCGTTCATAGCCTCGACACCGGCCTCGGTATAAATGGTCGAACACCATTCAGCCACATTACCAGCCATATCGTACAAACCATTGCTGTTGGCACTATAGATGCCCGTACGACTGGTGATCAGGCTACCATCCTTGGTATAGTTTCCGTTGTCGGGCTTGAAGTTGGCATAGAAACAGCCGTTGCCGCTCATCACGTCCTGATTCTCCCAGGGAAACTCTGTCTGGTCCTTACCACGGGCTGCATACTCCCACTCTGCCTCGGTCGGCAGGCGATAGCGCTGTACAAAACGGGCGGCGCCACCCAAGCCGCGCAACAGATACTCTGTACGCCAGGCACAGAAAGCATTGGCTTGTTCCCAGGTGACACCTACTACAGGATAGTCATTATAGGCAGCATTCGAGAAATAGTAGCGCATGTAGCTCTCATTCTCGGCGTTGGGGAAATCATTGACCCAACAGGTGGTGTCGGGATAGATGTTTACAATATACGTGTTGAGGAAGTCCCATGGACCGGTATGTTCGCGATTGATGGTCTCGCGGATAATCTGACCCTCGTCGTTGATATAGGCCGTATCTTTCGAAATCCATACCTTTTCGTTGGGATTGACACGGATATCAGTATTGAGTACACGCTCCTCGGGGTTCAGACGATACTTGCGTTTGGCAGCCTCAGTATAGTCGTAAATCTCGTAGCGGTAGTTCATCTGTTTCCAATCGAGCATCTTCTCACCCGTCACAGGATTGGTGGTATAAAGGCTTTCAAAAGCACGCAGTTCGTCCTCGTTGGGCTTCTTGGGCAACGGCTTCTTCCAGTTCAAGTACGGCTTCACAGGGTCACCGTTCTTGTCTTCCTCAATCTTATAGGTCTCGTCGCCACCATAGGCGGGATCGGCCAGACGCTCACGAAGGATGGAGTCGCGGACATAGTTGACAAACTGGCGATACATGGAGTTGGTAACTTCGCGCTCGTCCATCCAGAAACCCTCGACAGAGATGTCACGTACAGGAGTCTGCTTACCCCATAGTGAGTCTTGCTTGTCGATACCCATCTTCAGATGGCCACGTTTGATAAGCGTCATACCATAAGGGGCTGGCTCGCTAAAGGCACGTCCGCCAACACCTGTAACCTCACCGCCAGACGAGGAGGCTTGCTTACTGCCAAAACACGCCGACAGCATCAATATTGTCAGCATGCAGCAAACTATAATCGATATCTTCTTCATACACCTTATTATATATAGGTTTGTTTTTATTTCAAAGTAATCGTACGCTCTGATGACGGTTGCGTCCTTTCTTCTGGAAGATTAAATCCGTCTGGTAACCCACAAACAGCTCATGGCTGCCATTACCGATTTTCAGCACCGACGTATAGACCTCGTAGCTGTAACCCAGGCAGATGCCGTGGAAATTACCGCCAATGAGTGCCGTAACTGAATGTGTGGGGCTATAGCCCAAACCAGCATAGAGCATTTTCTGCTCATGGGTATACTTCACACGTACCGTCGTATTCACCCTGTAGGTAGTCCCATCGGTATGGGCCAACACTGAGGGGTGTATTGTTAAGAACGGATTTCGAAGCTTAATATTGTATCCACCTGTCAAATAATACATTCGACTGATATCAAGAATAGATCTGTCGCCTAATTCTATAGAGGGTGCAGTGGGATGTAAAACCGATATGCCGGCATACCAATTCCGACGCATATAGTAAAGACCTGCCGAAAGGTCTAAGGCCACGCCAGAGACGTCGGACTTAGTAAAGGCGGGATCGTCGGATTTCTCTAAATCCAAGCCACTACCCTTGAACTTCTCACTTAGCATACCACCTTGAAAACCTATACTCAGCATGCCGCCTAAGAGATGAAACTTATAAGCATACTGCAATAGTAAACGCTGGTGAGAAAACAAACCTATCTGGTCATTGGTCAACTGAACGCCAGCACCGTGATAACTACGTAAAGCATAAAAGGGCATATCGGCACCGAACTGCATGGTACGCGGAGCATTCTCAAAGCCTGTCAACGTCATGGCATAGGCACCCGTGACGTTCAGTTTATCTTCCTTGCCCACAGCTGCAGGGTTAAAAGAAGGCTCCAACGCCCAATAGTGGGCGAAGGACGGCTCCTGCTGGGCCTGCACATACACTGCAAACAGCAAGAGAAGGGTAATTATCGCTATTTTCTGCTTAAGCACGTTATTTATAACGCACCAATAATGGTTTTATTGCATCAGCAAATAAGCGATGCGACTCGTGAGCCACATCGCTTATTGCTTTTTAATACTCGTCTTCGTTAAAGTTTAAAGCACATACTAAATACCAACGAGTTACGATACTCTGTGCCATTATTGTGCCATTAATTCTAGACATAGAATCAAAGTTTATGCCAAGAGTTTCTTCACAATCTCAGAGATGACTCGGCCATCAGCCTTTCCTGCCAACTGCTTGCTGGCTGTGCCCATTACCTTTCCCATCTCCTTCATACTTGTGGCTCCAACCTCAGCAATAATCTTCTTCACCTCTGCCTCTATCTCCTCTTGGGAAAGTTGTTTCGGCAAATAACTCTCAAGTACTACCACCTGTGCCAACTCTGCATCAGCCAAATCTTGACGCCCTGCTTGTGTGTAGGTCGTTGCAGTTTCCTTGCCCTGCTTGGCCAGTTTTGAGATAATCTTCAATGCATCAGCATCAGTCAATGTGTCGTTGGCTCCTGGAGCAGTCTTTGCTTCCAGAAATACTTTCTTAATGTTGCGAAGCGTCTCCAAACGCACCTTGTCGCGAGCCTTCATTGCGGACTTGATGTCTTCGCTAATCTGATCGAATAATGCCATAATATCGTTATTATTATCAATCAATACGTTTTTATGCTGCAAAAATAATCATTTTCCATCTGAACATCACACACTTCTATAAAGTTTTAGTTTTATTTAGCGATTAAACAATCAAAATGAGTACGCGTACCTTATTATATAAAACATTAGCATAAACAATGAGGAAACCATTGTCAAATTTCAAGTATCATTTTGTTGATGATCTAAGGTGGAGAAACATATATCAACTCCACTATAATTCCAGAACAGTTGACCAGCACATCGCGCATTATATGGACGAGCTTGACGCATATGATGCAGAAGAGGGCCGCAAACTGTCGAAAGAGGACCTGGAGCATAAGCTGGAGAACTGCAAGGAGCGCAAGGAGCTTTACGA